>Ga0302221_10000430_pt1 | contig 31561 bp, 41 predicted proteins | sample II_Palsa_E2_1_FD_193517 | JGI IMG/M metagenome (GOLD analysis project Ga0302221, IMG submission 193517) | Peat permafrost microbial communities from Stordalen Mire near Abisko, Sweden - II_Palsa_E2_1 | ecosystem: Environmental > Terrestrial > Soil > Palsa > Peat permafrost | place: Sweden... | reverse complement strand
ATTCTACATATTCATAACCATCCTTGTTTATTTTTGCTAATAAAATACTTTTTATGCTCATGTCAACATCCCCCCCTGATAAAGTAAACTGTTTTCCTGATGCTTGAACAACGGAAATAAAATATTGTCCTGGCGTTTTAATTTTTATATTAAAATATCTTGCATTCTTCATTGATCTTGATAACATCGAGGTGTGCTTAAATCCATCATTAATTTTACAAACTGCTATTTTTGTAAAATTTTTTACATATTCACTGAATTCCATTAAAAAAACGCTATCATTTGTATCATTCTGATTGTTATCATAAATTTTAACACCATATTTTAAATCTGGTATTCCACCAGCTATTTGTATTCCATAGTTATTTTCTCTATCAACAGTAATAACTTTGTTGTTTATTTCGTCTAATAGTCGTTTATATTTATTATTCCACCCCTCGTATTTATTAGACCATTTTCCGTTCCAGTTTGGAATAATTTCGCCATGTCCATGTGGATTTTTAAGTTGAATAAATCTAATTTGTTCTCCTTCAAAATTGACTTCGAATGCCGTTAGTACAGTATAGGCATGACCTGAACATAGTCCATTGGGTAAAAAAGGATTATTACTACTTCCCGGTGTTGAGGTTACTATAATATAATTATTTTGAACAGCATTAATGTAATTATTCCACATCCTGTTTAAACCATCCAAGTTTACATTATAAAAAACAACACCGTCGGTTGGTGCTCCAGTTAATTCATAAATATAATTGCTCATTACCCCAGCTTGAATTTTTGCATATGTGCCATATATTTTTGCCCACGCTTTCTCCAATAACGCGGGCCACAATTCACCATTTATTTTTACTCCGACTGATTGTGTTGGATTTGCTCCACTATCATCTACATAGTAAGGAAACTCGTCGCTGATTACGGTAGTTGTCCATGCACCATTAATAAAAAATTTAACTCCCCAAATACCATATTTTTTACAAAATGCCATTTGACAGTTATCATTAAATCCTTCAAATAATCGCATAATGCGTGATGGTTTTTCAGCTAATGCTGCGATTGCTGAAAGAAAATAACATGTACCAAGGTTGCCCTGAATAACATCTGTTGGTTGTGGTGTATTAATAAATAAATTATATTTATTTCCCAATAATTCATATGGCCTTTTCCATTTTGCATATCCATTTTTGACGTTCATTCTAATTTGTATATCACTGGTTCTATTTACGGCAGTTTCATCTTCACCAATTAAACTATTATCATTTGCCTTAAATCGCAGATCAGTAAATAAGTCATATATTCTTGGAGTTGTTTCGATTGCTGAACAATTTTCATCAGGAAATAATTTTTTTAATAACATTTCAAATGAGACCGTAGTAGGTAAAAATTTGTTAGATAGCACATTATTTCTATCCAAAATTAAAGTCGGTTTGTCTAAAGACAAAGCGATTGGGCGACTTATTGTCGACCCAATCGGTAAATTATCATTCTTAAAAAATACATCATTTTCATCTCCTCCAGCTAAATTATTATTTTTTATATAATATTTGCGTAATACAGTTCTAATATTTTCATTTAATAATTTAATATCATTTTCATTTATTATTCCATTTAAATCACCATTACTACATGCATTTCGAGTATTTTTTAAATAGGCATATATATATTTTAGATTTAAATAGCATTTTTCGGCATCTGTGCTCATTAATTTATATATATAAATATATCTTTTAATTTTAGTGCACTTTACCTCAATTAAATACACATTGAGTTAATCTTGCAATATACCAAAAACTTATATTAATATCCTAAATTCAACACAATTTCCATTACTATATAATATATGTTCGTCATTTTTCCAATGAAATAAAGCAGATCCACAACCAGTATGTCCTCCGAAATTATTTATTTCTATTAAATATACTGTACTTTTTTCCCAATCGTACATAACGTCAATTGTAATATTCACGCCATTTTCTAATTGTGTTAATACATTATTTTTTATAAACATATATATATTATTTGACATATTGATGAGGGATTGTATATCTACATTTTCATGGCAACGATACCATCTATATTGACTAATTCCAGTTATATTTCCATTAAAAACAAAAACGCGATATTCATTTTCCATTTTGATTGTATCATCAAAATAACTAAAATATAGTTGTGTTTCTGTGACGTCGTGACCTGTTCGATATATGTGTAATTTTCTTCGCATTAACTTCATTTTTTAATTTATTAAAATATTCCCTTGAATAATTTACCTTTTCTAATTGCTGCTTTTTAAGATGCATCTTATTCATTTTTTGTCGTTTTTAAAGTGTGTATGTATGTGAAAGTTATTGATTACTAATAGATCAAGTATATTTAAGAATTAATTTTTTGTACATTAATTATTCAATTAATTGATTAATCTATTTTTTAATTTAAAATTTCTATGATAATTCGTTTGAGTTTTATCTATTTTTGCATTAAATCCTTTAATATATTGGTCATTTAACCATTTAATCCTACTGGGGTGTGGAGTATGGTCCTTTATAATAACGTGTACGTCATTACAATATTTTTTGATAATAAATTTTAATGATGTTTTGAATAAATCGTACGCATGTGTCGAATAAAAGCGCTCAATTATCAAAATTGTTAATGTAATTTTTTTTATTTTAACAAATTTTAATACATAGACAAGCATTTTTAATTGTATAACTGGATCTACTGCACAATGTCCATCAATATAACGAAAATTAAAGTCCAATATCAAATGATCAATTTTTAAGTTATTAACAAGGTAAGTTATTTTATTGTTTTTTAATATTTTGGGCATAATATTTAAATATTTTAAATATTTTATTTTTTTTATTATGATGCTTAAATATTTTTTTATGAAATATTTTTTTAATATTATGTGAAAGGAAAGTGTATGATAATTATGGAATATAGTTACGAATTGTTGCGTCTTTAATTTATTTTTTAATTTTATTAAAAAATTTGTATTACTTTCATTTGTGATTTTGTTATTTGCGCAATTAAATTTATTAATTAAAATATCCATTTGATTGTTCGTAATATATATATATATAATTATATGATTAATAACTAACATAATGCATTATAAAATCAATTTTTACATAAATAAATTACTTAATTAATCTGTTTTTTACCTTGAAATTTCTATGGTGATTTATTCGCGTTTTTTCGATTCCTCTGTAATTTTTATCTATTATATTTGGATTGTTAGCAAAATGTGAATTATTGTAGCTCACAATAACATACATATTATTACAATACTGTTGTATGAAATTTCTTAAGGTTCCACAAAATGCTTTGAATTCCCAATAAAACTTCCAATCTATTATAAAATTTAATGTTAATTTTTTTATGTTAATGACCTTTAATAAATAGGTTAATGTTGTTAATTCTGCATTAGGAACTATGTTGGGTAAATTCCAAATATTTACATAAAAACAAAAATTAAAACTGAATTCAAAATGATCAATCGTTCGATTATTAAAATCATATTTCACATTATACTTATTAAGTATCATTGGCTCAATTTTAAAATATTTTAAATATTTAGGTCTATTTACATTTATTTTGTATAAATTTTTATGACTATTAGGATACATTATACCATTACATAAATAAATAACTATTTTGTTCTATTTTTTAATTTAAAATTTCTATGATGATTTGATTCAGTTTTATTTATTATTATGCACTTCTCGTTAGATGTATTAAAACAGTTATGGAAGTGTGTTAAAAAGCGAGTTTGTGTACTATTGTAATTTATAATTATGTGCATATCTTTACAATATTTTTGTAGAATATTTCTTAAAAATTCTAAAACTGGACTTTGCGCCAGAAATATATAATTATTTAGCACAATGTGCAATGTTATTTTTTTTATATTTAGAAATTTTAATAAATGAACTAGCATCATTAATTGCATTATTGGATTTATACCACAATATTCTATAAAGTAACGAAAATAAAAACTTAATGATATATGATCGATCACCAAATTATTAATACGACGCTTCATTTTATTATTGTTTAGTGTCGCAGGTACTATAAAAAATTTTTTAAATTTTTTTAGTTTTTTTGTAATTATTATCATATACATTTTATAATAATTTGAATCTGGTACCTCATAAAATAAATCTCCTTTGCATATATTGGGCACATAAGAAATTTTATTTGTGTCCATGTAAATCTTATCTTTTAGTTTATTTAAATAATTAATATTACTTACATCTTTAATTAAGTTACTCATTTATATTGTTGCTTGCTGTTTTTAACATACTGAATAAATAAGTTGTCAAGTAGATTATTGAATCAATTTTTTACATAAATAAATAATTAAGCTATCCTATTTTTTAGTTGATAATTTCGATGATAGTTTGTTCGAAATTTATTTATCGCTACATATTTGTTATCTTTAGGTAGATAGTGTTCCTCAGGGCAGGATTCTTCATTACATAATGAATTGCCCTCCAAATGTTTTATAAAACAACGTAGAGCATTATCACAATATATGTAAACATACATATCTTTGCAGTATTCTTTAAAAATATTTTTTAAAGATTTACAAAATAAATCATACCCAGAAAAATAGCGATTAATTATTGAAAATTTTAACGTTATTTTTTTTATTTTTAAATTTTTTAATAAATAGATTAACATTGTTAATTGCATAGGTAGCGTTATACCATAATATTCATCAAAGTAATAAAAATAAAAATCTAATGTTAAATGATCAATTGCCAAATTATTAATACTATACTTTATTTTATTTTTGTTAAGCATCGCAGGCGCAAATTTAAACTCCTTAAAATATTTATATCTTTTTATAATAATTTTCGTGTGTGTACCATTAAAATCTAAATCATTTAGGCAAAAATATTCATATTCACAATATATATTGGACGTATGTGATATTTTATTTATCTTTATCTCATTTTTCAATTTAATTAAATAATTAATGTTATTTTTGGTATATTTATTTAATTTATATTTATTTAATTTATTCATTAATATCTTCGCAGTATTTTTGCGCTTATTAATTAATTAGCGTCGCAATATATTATAAAATCAATTTTTTACATAAATAAATAATTAATCAATCCTATTTTTTAGTTGATAATTTCGATGATAATTTACTTTGAATTTATCAATTGTTGCATAATTTTCCTTATTCTTGCTAATCTTTATTCCGGTCGCTTTGTCTTTAGACAAACCATATCCTAAACTTGTTATAAAATTGGGACTTGAATAAGAATAATTAATAATAACATCAATATCTTTACAGTGTCGCTCAAGAATAACTTTAAACGATTTACAAAATAAATCATATGCTTGAAAATTGCACTCAATTATTGACATTGCTAACGTTATTTTTTTAATATTTATAAATTTTAATAAATAGATTAATGCCATCAGTTGCATAAAGGGCGTTATGCTATAATATTCATCAAAGTAAAAAAAATAAAAATCTAATGTTAAATGATCAATCGTCAAATTATTAATAAAATGTTTTATTTTTTTTTTGTTAAGCGTCGCAGGTATAAAATTAAACGCTTTTAAATATTTTTGTTTGTTTATAATAATTTTCGTACATGTGTCATAATATTTATAATTATAATCAAGTAGTTCACAATATGAAATCTTATTTTTACTTATTTCAGTTTTCAATTTAATTAAATAATTAATCTCATTTTGAGCATATTTATGTACTTTATTCATTTATATTTTCGTAATAATGATGTGTTAATTAATTGATTAATTGGTACCACAATGTATTATAAAATCAATTTTTTTACACATATAAATAATTAAACTATCCTATTTTTTAGTTGATAATTTCGATGATAATTTACTTTGAATTTATCGATTGTTGCATATTTATTATATTTATGTTTATGTTTATGTTTATGTTTATTTATCATTGTGCATTTTTTATCACCAGACAAATAATTCCTAAAAGTCATTATAAAACGAGATTGCGCATCACCGGTGTATATGCGAACGTGCATATCTTTACAGTAGTGTTTTAGAATATTTTTAAAATAGTTACAAAATAAATTATATGCCTGAAAATGGCTATTGGCATTTTTAACGTTATTTTTTTAATATTCATGTATTTTAATAAATAGGTTAATGTCGTTAATTGCATAATTGGCGTTATACTATAATATTTATCAAAGTAATAAAAATAATAATCTAACGTTAAATGATCAATTGCTAAATTATTAAAACATTGCTTTATTCCTATTTTGTTAAGCGTCGCTGGTGTAAAATTAAATGTCTTAAAATATTTTAGTTTTTTTATAATAATTTTCGTATATGTGTTATAATCTGAATTCAACATCCCCAAATAGGGATTTTCACAATACGTGTCAGATGTATATGAAATTTTCTTTATCTCACATTTTAATTTAATTAAATAATTACTCTCATTTTTAACTTCTTTAATTAATTTGTTCATTTATATCTTCGTAGTAGTATTGTGCTTATTTATTGATTAATTTATGTTCAATTTTTCGTACATAAATAAATAATTAAGCTATCCTATTTTTTAGTTGATAATTTCGATGGTAATTTACTCGAAATTTATTTATTGTTGCATATTTTTTATCAATAATATTTATTCCTTCTCCTAAATTTATTATAAAGCAAGGACTTGACTCATAATAACATATTACGACATGTTTATTCCTACAGTATTTTTGTAATATATTTCTTAACAATTTACAAAATATATTATATGTCGAATAATTGCGCTTAGCTATCAAAATATATAACGTTAATTTTTTTATATGCATGAATCTTAATAAATAGATTAGCATCGTTAATTGTGCAAGTGGATTTATACCATAAAGTTCATTAAAGTAATAAAAACAAAATTTCAATGTTAAATGATCAATCGCTAAATTATTAATGTTGCGCTTAATTTTAATTTTATTAAGCACCATCAGCACAAAATTTAACTTTGTTAAATGTTTTAACTTTTTTGTAATAATAATCATGTATGTATTATAATAATCTGATTCGTACAATCCAGAATAGGTACATATATGGTACATATCGGACGTATATGAAATTTTATGCGACTTAATTTTATTTTTTAATTTACTAAAATAATTTAGTTTATTATTTACATCTTTAATTAAATTATTCATTTATATTTTCGTAATAGTATAGTGCTTATTTATTGATTAATTGGTGGCGCAATATATTATAAATTCAATTTTTTACATAAATAAATAATTAAGCTATCCTATTTTTTAATTGATAATTTCGATGATAATTTATTCTAAATTTATTTATTGTGGCATATCGCTCATTTATGACATTTATTCCATTCCCTAATTTTTTTATAAAACAAGGACTTGAATTATAATATAAAATTATAATATACATATCTTTACAGTATTTTTGTATAATATTTCTCAACAATTTACAAAATAAATTATATTGAGGGGGCATACTGCCTTAATAAAATATTTAACGTTATTTTTTTTATGTTCATGAACTTTAATAAATATATTAGTATTGTTAATTGCATAAGAGGATTTATGCCATATATGTCATTAAAGAAACGAAAATTAAAGCTTAATTCTAAATGCTCAATTGTCAAATTATGTAAATGATACTTTATGTTCTTCTTATTAACTATTGCTGGAATGATATGTAATTTTTTATAATTTTTTAGTTTTTTTATAATAATTTTCGCATATTTTTCATAAGAAAATTCATTTATCGAATTGCATCTAAGAAATTTGATGGATTTATATAAGGCGTCATATGCACATAAAATTGTATCTGTATTGACTTTCTTTTTTAATTCAATGAAATAATTTATTTTATTATTTGCATCTTCAATTAAATTATTCATTTATATTTTCGTAGTAGTATTGTGCTTATTAATTGATTAATTGGCAGCGCAATATATTATAAAATCAATTTTTTACATAAATAATTAAGCTTTCCTATTTTTTAATTGATAATTTCGATGATAATTTACTTTAAATTTATTTATTGTGGCATAATCTTTCTTTATAATATTTACCCCATCTCCTAATTTTGTCATAAAACTAGGATTCGAAAATGGGTATTCGATAATGACGTGCATATCTTTACAATATATTTGTATTATATTTTTTAAAAATTTACAAAATAGAGCATATGCCGGACACACGAATTTAGTTATCGTAATACACAACGTTAATTGCATAAGTGGATTTAAATATGTGGGACAATTTAAATATAGTTGTAAATGGTCAATCGCCAAATTATTAATGCATTGTTTCATTTTATTTTTATTTAGCACTACAGGTATAAAATTACATTTTATAAATTTTTTGTACCTTTTTAGAATAATTATATAATTTATTTCATGACAATAGTAATATGAAGAGTTATAATATGATGTATAAAAATTTTTTTTTGTTTTCAGTTCTATTTTCATTTTATGCAAATAATTTATTTTATTATTTTCAGATTTCATTATTTTATTCATTAATGTTCTTATTCTGCGTTATATTAATTATTAACTAATTGGCAGCGCAATGAATTCATTAATCAATTTTTTACATAAATAAATAATTAATTTACCCTACTTTTTAATTTAAAATTTCGATGATGATTTATTCGAAATTTATTTATTGTTGCATATTGTTTACCCATGCTAATTATCTCTAAATTCGTTATTGCGCTAGGAATTAATTCAGGACAGTTAATAATAATATACATATCTTTACAGCACTTGTGTAAAATATGTACTAACGATTTACAAAATGCATTATACGTTGGATAATGAAAATTAATTGTCGAAATTTTTAACGTTAACTTTAATTTTGTTATATTCATAAATTTTAATATATAGATAAGCATCGTTAATAGTGTAAGTGAATTTATGCCATAGTTCTCATTATAGTAATTATTACAGTAACGGAGATGAATTTCTATTGTTAGATTATCTATCGCCAAATTATTAATATAGCACTTTAGTTTATTTTTTATAAATTGTGCAGGTTCAATAGTACAATTTTTTATATTTTTGTGTCTTTTTATAATAACTCTTATATATTGCCTTTCATAATATATTCCGTTTGTCATGCCATACGTGTAAGACGCACATAATATTTTATTCGTATTAGCCTCATTTTTTAATTTACGGAAATAATTTATTTTATTATTTACATCTTTAATTAAATTATCCATTAATATTTTCGTAGTATTTTTGTGCTTATTTATTGATTAATTGACAATACAATGCATTTTTAAATCAATTTTTTACATAAATAAATAATTAACCCACTCTATTTTTTAGTTGATAATTTCGATGATAATTAATTTTAAATTTATTTATTGTAGCATAATCTTCCTTTATAATATTTACTCCAGATCCTAATTTTGTTATAAAACAATCGGTCGAATTACGATAGTTTATAGCAACGCGTATATTTTTACAGTATTTTTGTATAACATTTCTTAGCGACTCACAAAATGGATTGTACATTGGACAAAGGCGCTTAATTATTGCAATTTCGAATGTTATTTTTTTTATATTCATAAATTTTAAAAAATAAATTATCATCGTTAACTGCACAAGAGGATTCATACTTATACGATAATCTTCATTATAGTAATAAAAATTAAATTCCACCTTTAAATGATCAACCACTAAATTATTAATGTGGCACTGTTTTTTATTTTTTTTTATTTTTTTAAGTACTGTTGGCATAAAATAAAATTGTTTTAAATATTTTAGTTTTTTTATAATTATTCTCATGTATGTATCATAATAACGCGAATCAAAATAACCAGAAGTTGTATCTTGATAATGCGCGCATGACGTATATGTAATTTTATTTCCCTTTATTTTACTTTTTAATTCAATGAAATAATTTATTTTATTATTTGCATCTTTAATTAAATTGTTCATTTATATTTTTATTGTACGCTATATTAACTAATTGATAGTTTAATGTATTCAAATATCAATTTTTAATATGTTGATTATGTTGTTTATGTTGTATATTTATTCATTAATGTTAATAAAAATTGAATATATAAATGTTCTATTATGTCCTAGCAATCTTCTTTTATAAACAACTAACTAAAAATTTAAAAATAATTCAAAAAATAATAATGTTTAAACGTGCAAATTACTCAATCGTAAGTTTATTTAATTTAAAGATATGCGCTTTAAATATGCAAATGACATTCAAAAATAAACTTATATGTGGTTCAATTGGCATCACTGCGAGCTTTTTAATTGCAGATAAGGCATATTATGAACTTAGTGAATATGATAAAAATTTTGAAAAAAGAATGGCATCTCAACAAAAAATTGTCAGACAAAATGATAAAAATTTTAAAAAAAGAATGGCATCTCAACAAATAAGTGTTTGGCAAAATGATAAAAACACATATCATAATAAAATATATCATAAAAAGTTATTGTTCGCATCTATTATATCATCATCATGTTTTATTTTGTCATCGTTACTTGCAGTACATGTTTACAAAAGGCCACTATCTCAATTGTGTTGTAGTTACATTAAAAGATACATGGGTTTATCTTTTATTACTATGGGAGTAAGTAGCTCTCTTGCATTATCATTTTTAATAAATTATATACTATACGATAAAATTAAAAATGGCACCTTTTTAAAGGAATAAATAAATAATTAAGCTATTCTGTGTTTTAATTTAAAAGTTCTGTGATAATTTGTTCTAAATTTATTTATTGTAGCGTAATCTTCCTTAATAACATTTATTCCATCTCCTAATTTTGTTATAAAATTATAACTTGAATTTTTGTAGTTTATGTCAATACGCATGTCTTTACAATATTTTTGTAGAACATATCTCAAATATTTACAAAACAGATCGTATGTTGGATGACTGCACCTATATATCGAAATATGTAACGTTAATCTTTTTATATTCATAAAATTTAATAAATAGATTAGCATCGTTAATTGCATAACTGGATTTATATCGCAGCAATCAGCATAATAATAAAAATAAAATTCTATTGTTAGGTGATTAATTACCAAATTTTTAATATAGTGTTTCATTTTAGTGTCATTAAGCATGGCAGGTACAATAGTAAACGTTTCTGAAATTTTTATTTTTTTTGTAGTTATTTTCTTATTATATAACTCATAAATTAAAAGTTGCTGAGAAATTAAATATTTTTGATATACACGTGGTGCATAAAAAAGTTTACTTATGTTAACTCTATTTTTTAATTTATTAAAATAATTAACTCTATTTTTTAATTTATTAAAATAATTAACATCATTTTTAGATTTTTTAATTAATTTGCCTGTTGATTTGTTCATTTATATATTCGCAATTATAGTATTATGCTTATTAATAATTAATATTGTAATATATTCAAAATATCAATTTTTCGTATATTGATCAATTTGTTAAAATTAATTAATTATTTTGTTTATTTGTTATTTTGTACATTATTATGCACATTTATGTTCGATAAATATATATATAGCATAAAAAAGCATAAAAAAATTAATTATTTATTATGTGTGATTCTCCTAGTTTCCAATTTAAAATTTCTATGAATATTGGGCTTAGTGTCATCTATTATTGCGCACTTGAGTCTTGTACATCTAGTACAATCATCAAATATATCGATCAAACTATTATGATATTTAACACATTTACAGTCGTTCCAAAAATCGCAATTATAGTTAATCCTATCAAAATTTATTGTGACATACATATCATTACAATATTTTTGTATACACTTTCTCAAAAATCGTACTCCACAATTATATTTTTTTTGACATTCGCTCGAAACATGAATTGTGTGTTTTAAAGTTATCCTCAGCATTTTAATGTTCATGTATTTTAATATATCGATTAATGTCATTATTTCCATTTCAGGAGTTAACAGTGTAGAAATTTGATTTATATTTACATAATATGTCCATAAATACAAATCTATTTGTAAATTATCAACCACCATATTATTAAAATATGACTTTATTTTATTTTTATGAAACACAAATGCAGCTGGGACTAAATTTAAATATTTCATCTTTTTAGGGCTTGCTACAAATATTTTTTTATAATCCTCATAATATAAATCTTGAGATCTCGTTGCAAATGAATGTAAATGTTTGTAAAACGAATCTGACGTACATACAATTTTATTTTTCTTAATTTCAATTTTCAATTTATCTACATAATTTTTTCCATACATTGCATTCATCTCTTCTACTGATTTTATTAAAGAATCTTTTTCTCCATTATTTTTTTGAATTTCTAATGTTATCATGTCAACCAAGTCCATTTTTTTACAACCATGGTCGTAGTCTTCAATTAATTTATCAATGACCCTATGTGGTTTTTTATTCATTTATTTTGTAAAGTATTTATAAAACTTATTAATCTATAACAAACCTAATATATTTTTTAATCAATTTTTCGTTGCGCTTTCACACAATCAGGCTCGTAATAAATAAATAAATAGTTAGGCTATTCTGTGTTTTAATTTAAAAGTTCTATGATAATTTACTTGAAATTTATTTATTATAGCGCAACCTTTCTTTATGACGTTTATAACATTTTTTCCATCTCTTAATTTTGTTATAAAATCTGAATCTGAATATTCGCAGTTAATGTCAACGTGCATATCTTTGCAGTATTTTTGTAGAATATTTCATTTTTTAATATAAACTTCTAATCATAATCCTCATCACAATTAGATATATAATATTGAATATCTTGTTTGTTCTCAAAAAGCAGCGTTACATCCCAAAAACTTATTCGTAAATATTTAAGATGAGGTAAATTATCAACAAAATACTTGACGTATTTCCTATATTTTTTAAATTTGGGTATATTATCTTGATATAGTTCAGTATACAGTGCGCGCCCCCGAGCATATATGTACATTGATTCTAGCAGCTTAAATTTTGTTAATTCTGTTTTTTTAATCATGTCAATATTTAATTCAATTATTTTTTTTAGATTGTTTTCTTGGGGAAATTCTCTTAAAATGAAAATATCATTTTCATTATATCTGGTATATACATTATCATTTGCAAATTGTATTCCCTTCATTATACTTTTGGCATCACGCGTAATTTTTACGGATTTTTTATGTAAATTATTATAATTATATAACTTAAAAACTTTATCCTCATAAAGCATATTTATCGTTTCATAATTAATTTTCTTATTATATTCGCCAGAATGTTTTCCTAAAATTTCACTAATTTGCCAACATTTATTATTTACTGAAATGTAATTATTTTTCCATATAACAATTTTTTTTGGATTATTTCGTGCATAACAATAATAGCACTGATTTTCATTTTGGGGATCACCAATATTAATAATGTTATGATTTATTGGAATAAAGGCTTTAGTAAATATATGTTTTATGAATGTCGCATTATATACTTTATGTAATGTGCCTTTTATTTTATAAATTTTATCTAATTGTTCTGCCTTTTTACATAAACATTTCGTTTTTGATTTATATGCATATTTTGTGCGTTTAAAATGATATATTGCATCTTCAATATTTAGCAACATATTATGTTTATGCCCATTTTTAGTAATTTGGTTCATTTTCTTTTTTACTTGTATAAATTAATTATTATGAATATTTACATTAATTAGCTGCAAATATTATTATTTTTCAATATTTTTCAATATTTTTCAATATTTTTCAATATTTTTCAATATTTTTCAATATTTTTCAATATTTTTCATTAGAATGAGTAATCGTCAATTGTATAATGAGCAACATAAATAAAAATAATTAACAATAATTAATAAGCAGCATACATTAAAATTCCCATTTAAGTAATTAGTTGTACAATGCGTTCAAATATCAATTTTTTACATAAATAAATAATTAGTCTACTCTATTTTTTAATTGATAATTTCTATGATAATTAACTTTAAATTTATTTATTGTCGCATATGTTTCATCAAGTATTTTTATTCCACTCCCTAATTTAGTTATAAAATCTGGACTTGAATAAGCATAATTTATAACGACGCGTATATCTTTGCAATATTTTTGGAGAATATTTTTTAACAATTTACAAAATAGATCGTATGTCTGTTGCTTTTCTATCAATATGGATAATGTTAATTTTTTTATGTTTATACATTTCAAAAGATAAATTAGCATCGTTAATTGCATAATTGGATTTATACCACGATATATATAGTAATGAAAATAAAAATCTAATATTAGGTGATTAATTACCAAATTCTTAATAATGCGCTTCATATTATTATTGTTAAGCCGGGGAACTTCAATTGTAAACGTTTCTAAAAATTTGATTTTAGTTTTAATTATTTTCTTACTATATACCTTATATTGATAATTTGCCGAATAGTATTGATCCATGTCAGGCACATAAAAAAGTTTCCTTTTTTTAACCCCATTTTTTAATTTATCGAAACAATTAACATCCGCGTTAGTTTCTTTTATTAATTTATTCATTTATGTTTGTGTACTGTATAGTGTGTTTATTAAGAATTAATTAACTGTGCAATGTATTCAAATATCAATTTTTTTACATAAATCAATAATTAGTCTACTCTATTTTTTAATTGATAATTTCGATGATAATTGACTTTAAATTTATTTATTGTAGCGTATTTTTCATTTATGATATTTACTCCGGCTCCCAATTTTTTTATAAAGCAAGGGCTTGACACAGAATAGTCTATGGTAACATGCATATTTTTACAGTATTTTTGTAGAATATTTTTTAAAGATTTACAAAATAGATCGCATTTCGGACGAAGCCTAAATATTGAAATGCACAATGTAAATTTTTTTATGTTTATAAATTTCAAAAAGTAAATTAGTGTCGTTAATTGAATTAGCGTCGTTAATTGCATTAGTGGACTTGGACTTATGCCAAAGTAATCAAAATTAAAATCTAATTTTAGATGATCAATTGCTAAATTTTTAAGATGGTACATTATTTTATAGTTTGGTGTTACTGGTATATAATAATTTACCATAATAAAATGTTTTAGTTTTTTTGTAATAATTCTTTTATATTTTTTATGATATTCTATGCCAGATGTTCTAGTATATAAATATTTAAAATACATATCAGACGTAGATGATATTTTCTTTACTTTAACCTCATTTTTTAATTGTCTCAAATAATTAATGTCATTTTTGGCTTCTTTAATAAATTTGTTAATAGATTGGCTCATTTCTTTTTTTACAATTGTAGTACTATGCTTATTAATAATTAATTGACAGTGCAATGCATTCAAAACATCAATTTTTATGTACACAAATAAATAATTAAGTATTACCCTCACTTTTTAATTCATTTAAGTAATTAATATCATTTTTTGCTTCTTTGATTAATTTGTCGATATACCTGTCAATTTGTATTTTTGTAATAATTAATAATTAATTGATAATGCAATGTATTTAAATATCAATTTTTACATAAATAAATAATTAGTCTACTCTATTTTTTAATTGATAATTTCTATGATGATTTACTTTAAATTTATTTATTGTAGCACAATGTTTATCTATGATATTTACCCCAGCTCCCAATTTTTTTATAAAGCAAGGGCTTGAAAAATAATAGTTTATAACGACATCCATATCTTTACAATATTTTTGTAGAATATGTTTTAAAGATTTACAAAATAGCTCATATCTCGGACAATGATGCTCATATATTGAAATGCGTAATGTAATTTTTTTTATGTTTATAAATTTCAATAAGTAAATTAGCGTCGTTAATTGCATTAGTGGACTTATGTCAAAGTAATGAAAATTTAAATCTAATTTTAGATTATCAATTGCTAATTTTTTAATATGGTACATTATTTTATTTATAAATATTACTGGCACACAATAAATTGTTTTAAATTGTTTTGATTTTTTTGTAATAATTTTTTTATATTTTGCATCATACGACCCTTTAAAACATCTACCTGAGAAATATGATATTTTATGTATATTAACCTCATTTTTTAATTTAATTAAAAAATTAATATTATTATTTGAGTTATTCATTTATATTTTGTAATATTGGTAATATGCTTATTATTAACTAATTAATAGTACAATACAATGCGTTCAAAAGTCAATTTTTCATACATTGATCAATATGCTTATACATACTCGCGTTATTTAAGGCAATAAATGGAATAAAAAAGAACGCACGAATTAATATTAAAGAATACATAAAATTATTATTGATTTTTCAATCACGATCCTCATTTTAAATTTAAGATCATATAATTCCTTAATTCGATTAGCAATATACCCATTATTTTTATTTTTATTAATAATCATTTTTACATAAATCAATAATTACGCTATTCTATGTTTCAATTGATAATTTCTATGGTGATTTACTTGAAATTTATTTATTGTTGCGTAATTTTCATTTATGAAATTTACCCCGGCTCCCAATTTTGTTATAAAACAGGAGCTTGAATAATAATAGTTTATAACGACATCTATATCTTTACAATATTTTTGTAGAATATTTCTTAAATATTTACAAAATAGCTCATATGTCGGACAAAGCTGCTTATATATTGATATGTATAATGTTACTTTTTTTATATTCATAAATTTTAATAAGTGGATTAATATCGTTAATTGCGTAAGTGGACTTATGTGATAGTCCCAATCATAATAATTAATTTCAAAATCTAATTCTAGATGATCAACTGTTAAATTTTTAATATGGTACTTTTTATTTTTTTTTAATATTACTGGCACACAATAAAATGTTTTTAATTGTTTTAATTTTTTTGTAATAATTGTTTTAAAATATCTAACTGAGAAATATGCTGAGAAATATGCTGAGAAATCTGATATTTTTTGTATCTTAACCTCATTTTTTAATTTAATTAAAAAATTAATATTATTGTTTGATTTTTTAATTAATTTGTCATTAGATTTGTTCATTTATATTTTGTAATATTGGTAATATGCTTATTATTAACTAATTAATGGTACAATGCAATGCATTCAAAAAATCAATTTTTCATACATTGATCAATACGCTTATACATACTCGCGTTATTTAAGGCAATAAATGAAATAAAAAAGAACGTAATAATTAATATTAAAGAATACATAAAATTATCTTTATTTTTATTTTTATTTTTATTTTTATTAAAATCATTTTTACATAAATCAATAATTAGCCTACTCTATTTTTTAATTGATAATTTCGATGATAATTAACTTTAAATTTATTTATTGTAACGCAATGTTTATCTATGATATTTACCCCAGCTCCCAATTTTGTTATAAAGCAAGAGCTTGAATAATAATAGTTTATAACGACATCTATATCTTTACAATATTTTTGTAGAATATTTCTTAGAGATTTACAAAATAGCTCATATGCCCGATACTGATACTTATATATTGAAATGTGTAATGTTACTTTTTTTATATTTATAAATTTTAATAAGTAGATTAATATCGTTAATTGCGTAAGTGGACTTATACCAAAATGTTCAATAAAGAACCGAAATTCAAAATTTAATTTAAAATGATCAATTGCTAAATTTTTAATACAGTACTTTATTTTTTTTTTAAATATTACTGGTATACAATTAAATGTTTTTAATTGTTTTAGTTTTTTTGTAATAATTTTTTTATGTGGTATGTAAGTAGTTAAGCTTAATATGCTTTCTCTATCGGAGAAATATGATATTTTGTGTATATCAACATCATTTTTTAATTTAATTAAAAAATTAATATTATTGTTTAATTTTTTAATTAATTTGTCATTAGATTTGTTCATTTATATTTTGTAATATTGGTAATATGCTTATTATTAACTAATTAGTAGTACAATACAATGCGTTCAAAAATCAATTTTTCATACATTGATCAATATGCTTATACATACTCGCGTTATTTAAGGCAATAAATGGAATAAAAAAGAACGTAATAATTAATATTAAATAATACATAAAATTATTATTGATTTTTCAATCGTAACCCTCATTTTAAATTTAAGATCATATAATTCCTTAATTCGATTAGCAATGTACCAATTATCTTTATTTTTATTTTTATTAAAATCATTTTTACATAAATCAATAATTAGTCTACTCTATTTTTTAATTGATAATTTCTATGATAATTAACTTTAAATTTATTTATTATAGCGTTATGTTCATTTATGATATTTACCCCAGCTCCCAATTTTGTTATAAAGGTTATAAAGCAAGAGCCTGAATTATGATAGTTTATAACAACATCTATATCGTTACAATATTTTTGTAGAACATTTCTTAAATATTTACAAAATAGCTTATATGTTGAGTAAGCATATCTACTTATCTCGATGATTAATGTTATTTTTTTTATGTTTATGAATTTTAATAAATAGACAAGCGTCTTTAATTGCATTAGCGGATTTATGTGATAGTTCAAATCATAATAATTAATGTCAAAATCTAATTCTAGATGATCAACTGTTAAATTTTTAATATGGTACTTTATATTTTTTTTAAATATTACTGGTATACAATTAAATGTTTTTAATTGTTTTAGTTTTTTTGTAATAATCGTTTTAAAATATCTAACTGAGAAATATGATATTTTTTGTACCTTAACCCCATTTTTTAATTTAATTAAAAAATTAATATTATTATTTGATTTTTTAATTAATTTGTCATTAGATTTGTTCATTTATATTTTGTAATATTGGTAATATGCTTATTATTAACCAATTAACAGTACAATACAATGCGTTCAACAATCAATTTTTCATACATTGATCAATATGCTTATACATACTCGCGTTATTTAAGGCAATAAATGGAATAAAAAAGAACGCAATAATTAATATTAAATAATACATAAATAAATAACTAATTTGTTCTATATTTTAATTGATAATTTCTATGATAATTAACTTTAAATTTATTTATTGTAGCGCGATGTTTATCTATGATATTTACCCCAGCTCCCAATTTTGTTATAAAGTAAGAGCCTGAATTATAATAATTTATAACGACATCAATATCTTTACAATATTTTTGTAGAACATTTCTTAAAGATTTACAAAATAACTCATATGTCGGATAATGCTGCTTATATATTGAAATGTATAATGTTACTTTTTTTATATTCATAATTTTTAATAAATAGACAAGCGCCTTTAATTGCATTAACAGATTTATGTGATTGATCCAATCATAATAATTAAATTCAAAAGCTAATTTTAAATGATCAATTTCTAAATTTGTAATATGGTACTTTATATTTTTTTTAAATATTACTGGCACACAAGAAATTGTTTTAAATTGTTTTAGTTTTTTTGTAATAATTGTTTTAAAATATCTACCTGAGAAATATGATATTTTTTGTATCTTAACCTTATTTTTTAATTGACTCAAATAATTAATTTTATTTTTAGCTTCTTTAATAAATTTGTTAATAGATTGGTTCATTTGTATTTTTGCAAAATATTTTATAGTATATTAGGTAATAAATAGCCAAGTATATCTTAAAATCAATTTTTTTACATACATCCATAATTAAGCTTTTCTATGTATTAATTTATTTATCGTAGCGTAATGTTCATTTATGATATTTACCCCAGCTCCCAATTTTGTTATAAAGCAAGAGCTTGAATTATAATAGTTTATAACGATATCTATATCTTTACAATATTTTTGTAGAATATTTCTTAAAAATTTACAAAATAGATCGTATTTCGGACAATGGCGCTTAGATATTGTAATGCACAATATTAAATTTTTTATATTCATACATTTTAATAAGTGGATTAATGTCGCTAATTGCATAATTGGACTGATGCCAAAATGTTCAATAAAGAACTGAAATTTAAAATTTAATTTAAAATGATCAATTGCTAAATTTTTAATATGGTACTTTATTTTCATTTTAAATATTACTGGCACACAATGAAATCTTTTAAAGTGTTTTAATTTTTTTGTAACAATTCTCTTATATTTTGCATCATATAATTCTTTAAAATATTTACCCGAGAAATATAATATTTTATGTAGCTTAACCTCATTTTTTAATTTAATAAAAAAATTAATATTATTGTTTGATTTTTTAATTAATTTGTTATTAGATTTGTTCATTTATATTTTGTAATATTGGTAATATGCTTATTATTAACTAATTAATAGTACAATACAATGCGTTCAAAAAGTCAATTTTTCATACATTGATCAATATGCTTATACATACTCGCGTTATTTAAGGCAATAAATGAAATAAAAAAGAACGCAAAAATTAATATTAAATAATACATAAAATTATTATTGATTTTTCAATCGTAACCCTCATTTTAAATTTAAGATCATGTAATTCATTAATTCGATTATCTTTATTTTTATTTTTATTAAAATCATTTTTACATAAATCAATAACTAATTTGTTCTATATTTTAATTGATAATTTCTATGATGATTTACTTTAAATTTATTTATTGTAGCGTAATGTTCATTTATGATATTCACCCCAGCTCCCAATTTTGTTATAAAGCAAGAGGTTGACATAGATTGGTCTATGGTAACATGCATATTTTTACAGTATTTTTGTAGAATATTTCTTAATGATTTACAAGATTGATCATATGTCGGACAATAGCGCTTAGATATTGCAATGCACAATATTAAGTTTTTTATATTCATAAATTTTAATAAGTGGATTAATGTTGCTAATTGCATAATTGGACTGATGCCATAAATTGTAGAAAAGTAATCAAAATCAAAATCTAATTTTAAATGATCAATTTCTAAATTTTTAATATGGTTATTTATTTTATTTTTAAGTATTATTGGTATAAAATCAAATATTTTAAAATGTTTTAGTTTTTTTGTAATAATTCTTTTATATTTTATATGATATTCTAAGCCAGACGTTCTATATGGTGAATATTGAAAATATCGATCTGATATGTATGATATTTTGTGTATATTAACCTCACATTTTAATTTAATTAAAAAATTAATATTATTGTTTGATTTTTTAATTAATTTGTCATTAGATTTGTTCATTTATATTTTGTAATATTGGTAATATTCTTATAATTAACTAATTAATAGTACAATACAATGCGCTCAATAATCAATTTTTCATACATTGATCAATACGCTTATACATACTAGCGTTATTTAAGGCAATAAATAGAATAAAAAAGAACGCACGAATTAATATTAAAGAATACATAAAATTATTATTGATTTTCAATCACGACCCTCATTTTAAATTTAAGATCATGTAATTCCTTAATTCGATTAGCAATATACCAATTATTTTTATTTTTATTTTTACATAAATCAATAATTAGTCTACTCTATTTTTTAATTGATAATTTCTATGATGATTTACTTGAAATTTATTTATTGTAGCACAATGTTTATCTATGATATTTACCCCAGCTCCCAATTTTTTTATAAAGCAAGGGCTTGAAAAATAATAGTTTATAACGACATCCATATCTTTACAATATTTTTGTAGAATATTTTTTTAAGATTTACAAAATAGATCGTATTCCGGACAAAAGTGCCTAAATATTGAAATGCACAATGTAATTTTTTTTATGTTTATAAATTTCAATAAGTAAATTAGCGTCGTTAATTGCGTAAGTGGACTTATACCAAGATACCTTTCAAAGTAATGAAAATTAAAATCTAATTTTAGATGATCAATTGCTAATTTTTTAATATGGTACATTATTTTTTTTTTTGGCGTTACTTGTATAAAATAATTTACCATAATAAAATGTTTTAGTTTTTTTGTAATAATTCTTTTATATTTTATATGATATTCTATGCCAGATATTCTAGGAAAATATTTAAAATACATATCAGACGTAGATGATATTTTCTTTACTTTAACCTCATTTTTTAATTGGCTCAAATAATTAATGTTATTGTTAGCTTCTTTAATAAATTTGTTAATAGATTGGTTCATTTCTATTTTTGCAATTGTGGTATTATGCTTATTAATAATTAATTGATAGTGCAATGCACCCAAACATCAATTTTTATGTACACAAATAAATAATTAAGCATTAACCTCACTTTTTAATTCATTTAAGTAATTAATATCATTTAAGTAATTAATATCATTTTTTGCTTCTTTGATTAATTTGTCGATATACCTGTCAATTTATATTTTTGTAATAGTCAATGATTAATTGATAATACAATGCATTTTAATATCAATTTTTACATAAATAAATAATTAATTTGTTCTATATTTTAATTGATAATTTCTATGATAATTTACTTGAAATTTATTTATTGAAGCATAATTTTCATCTATGATATTTACTCCAGCTCCTAAATTTGTTATTAGGCTAGCACCTGAAATAATATAATGTATGATAACATCCATATCTTTACAGTATTTTTGTAAAAAATATTTTAAAAATCCAAAAAATAAATCATATGGGGAATAATAAAACCTAAATATCGAAAACATTAATGTTATTTTTTTTATGTTCATAAATTTAAATAAATAGCTTAACGTCGCCAATTCCGTAAATGAATCTATACCATAGTTTTCATCATCATTATAACCACATCTAAACTCCAATATTAAATGATTAATCGCCAAATTATTTATGCTACAGTTAGCCTTATTTTTGTTACGCATTCCAGAAATAAAAATAAATTTTTTAAATTTTTTTAGTCTTTTCGTAATAATCTTTTTATCATCATTAAAATCATACACTGCCTTAAATTGATCCTTTAATTCATATTTAGAATACATGTCAGACATACTGGGTATATTAGACGTACATTGATATTGATATTTATTCATCCCAACCTCATTTTTTAATTTAATTAAGTAATTAATATCATTTTTTGATTCTTTAATTAATTTGTCAATAGATTCGTTCATTACTATTTTTGCCATCGCAGTATTATATTTATTATTAACTAATTGACAGTACAGTATATATATAAATCAATTTTTATATATTTAAATTGATTTTAAGGGCTATTAATGAAACATTCATTAAATAAAAAAAGAAAAAGAACATAATTATTTTTAAATCGCAACGTCCCATTTTAATTTAAGATTATATAATTCCTTAATTCGATTAGCAATATACCCATTGTCAAAATAATTCACTGTCGCATCCGTTACACATCCTCCTTTTAAAATCATGTATATTTGTCCATTTATATTTTTCGTACACAAATAAATAACTAATTTGTTCTATATTTTAATTGATAATTTCTATGATGATTTACTTGAAATTTATTTATTGTAGCGTAATCTTCTCTTATAATATTTATTCCACATCCCAATTTTTTTATAAAGCGGGGGCTTGAAGAATCATAGTATATAACGACATCAATATCTTTACAATATTGTTGTAGAATATTTTTTAAAGATTTACAAAATAGCTCATATATCGGACAATGATGCTTATATATTGAAATGCGTAATGTAAATTTTTTTATGTTTATAAATTTAAATAAGTGAATTAGCGTCGTTAATTGCATTAGTGGACTTATGTCAAAGTCATTTAAATTTAAAACTAATTTTAGATGATCAATTGCTAATTTTTTAATATGTTACATCATTTTATTTTTTGGCAGTTCTTGTATAGAATAATTTACCATAAGAAAATGTTTTAGTTTTTTTGTAATAATTCTTTTATATTTTATATGATATTCTATGCCAAATTGAATATCATATACATATTGAAAATACATATCGGACGTAGATGATATTTTTTGTACTTTAACCTCATTTTTTAATTGGCTCAAATAATTAATGTTATTGTTAGCTTCTTTAATAAATTTGTTAATAGATTGGCTCATTTATATTTTTGCAATTGTAGTATTATGCTTATTAATAATTAATTGACAGTGCAACACAACACATTCAAAAATCAATTTTTCATACATTGATCAATACGCTTATTTACACTCGCGTTATTTAAGGCAATAATTGGAATATAAAAAGAATGTAAGGATTAATATTAAAGAATATATAAATTTATTATTGATTGCCCATAATTAATTTTCGGATTTTAATTTAAGATGCTTATTATTATTATTATTAATTAAATATTAAGCCTATATTCTGCTTATTATGTTAATTAATTATTGATTGATCGTCCATAATTAATTTTCCGAAAATCTTGTATGCTTTTTATAAAGTCTCCTATAGAAATTCAATATATAGAATAGTTATGTAGGATGCATACAAGATTTTAGGAATAAAAATTAATGAACGTAAAATAGTTTATCTTTTTGATAATTAGGTAAATATTCTAAAAAATAGTAAAAAATATAAATATGTCGTTTTTAGTTTTAATCAATTAATTCCTTCTTTTTATGATTTTTAATAAAGTTAGTGCAGGTTTTATTTCCAATTTACCCTAAATTTAAATTTGTGAATTGCTTAGTTATATAATGCTTATTCACCTCATTCATTAGACAGAATTAATTTATATATAATAAAGCCATTTCCTCCCTATTTGCATCATCAAATACACACGTGCGAACAAATGGAGATGTACCTCCAATTTCTGGCGTATTTAATTTTGGACATATTTTGCTAATTTTACAAACGTTTGGATGATTATTATTCATATTATTTAATTGTAATTATGTATTAATTACTTTATTTTTATATATCAGTGGATCGATATATCAATATAAATATATTATCAATGTTTAATCATTTTATTAATAGAAAAAGTTGTTAATATTTAATTATTCTCTGTTTTAATTTAAAATTTCGATGATAATTAGATCTAATTTTATCAATAATTACATATTCAGTCTTTAGAATACGTCTATCATTCCAGAATTCCTTTAAAAAAAGAATATTTGATCTGGAATATTTATTTCCATTATAACCCATAATGACATCCCTAATTTTAATGTTAATTTGTTAATATTAATAGTTCTTAATAATTTACCCAATATTCTTAAACCCACAATTAAATCTTTATCTGAATCACAAAAACTATATAAATACAAATATAATTGTAAATGATTAACATGCGCGCTATTAAACCTATTAAAAAAATTTTGTTTATTAGAAGAATAATAATTTTGTTCAAAAAATATCAAATGTTTTAATTTTTTTATAATTAATTTGGAATATTTAGGAGAACGATATGTATTGTTATATATATATTCCACTTTACAAGTGGAAGATATTCGTTTTTTCTTAATATCCCTTTTCAATTTATCTAAATAATTTTTTCCATGAAGTTCATTCATTTCTTCATCAGATTTTAATAGAGAATGCACATCCCCATTATTTTTTTAATTTCAAATATTATTTTTTCTAATAAATTTCTTTTACCATTACTTTCTTCAACTTCTTCGATTAATCTATCAATAACTCTATCAATAACTCTATCAATAACTCTATCTCCATCAATAACGATTTTAGATTGTTGTATAGTTATATCCAAATTATGCATTTATGAAATATAATAATAAATAAAAATTATCGATTGTGTTTAATTTTTCGTTGTTCTAATCTAAAATTCCTATGAAGATTATATCTAGTTTTATCTATTATAGCGTAATTAATTCTTGGGCATCCATTCGAATTCAAATTATTCCTTTTTATTGTATGAGTTTTAGCACAATCAACATTATTCCAAAAATCACAATTAAAATTAATTCCCCCAAAGTGTATTATTACGTATGTATCATGACAATATTTTTGTAAATACAATTTCAACTCTTTTATTAGTCTATTATATTTAATTTGTTGATTCACTGAAAAATGAATAGTGTACTTTAAATTTATACTTAACGTTTTAATTTTAAGGGATTTCAATAGATCAATTATTATTGCTAATTCCAATTTTGAAGTTATGTTATTTTGTTTATGTAAATATACATCTAAATATAACTGATCAATTGATGTATTATTAAAACAATATTTTATTTTATTTTGATAATCTGCTAGTGCAGCAGGTACTAATTTTAAATATATAATATTCTTGGGATGCTTTACAATTAAATTTATATAATCTCTATAATAAATCCCAGAACTGTATGCGTGTGCATATTTATGTATATAATGCACGTCAGACGTATATGATATTTTATGTTTTTTAATTTCTCTTTTCATTTTATCTAAATAACTTTTCCCATAAATTTTATTTATTTCGTCTTGTGATTTTTGTAGAGAATTTTCATCTCCGTCATTTTTTTTTATTTCCAAAATTATTTTTTCATATAAACTGATTTTTCCACAACCATTGTCGATATCTTCAATTATTTTTTCTATAACTCGTTTTGGTTTATTATTTCCAATAATTTCCATTTGTATCTTTGCAATCTATAATAATGTTTATTCATTAATAAATATATTAGTCTATTCAAATATCAATTTTTATGTAATTTAGAGTGCATTGATGGAATATATAAATATTGTAATTTAATTAAGTTCTTTTTTTCTGTTTGATTATTCTATGTTTTAATTTAAAATTTCTATGATAATTATTTTTAAATTTATCTATTACTGTATAATTACATCCAGTTACGCTTGAATCTATCCAAAAATTTTCTGTAATAAGAGAATCATGCCATATGTGGTTTAGTATAATATGGGTATCGTTACAACATGTTTGTAAATATTTTTTTAAATATTTAAAATATGCTTTTGATATCGAAGAAGTTTTGTCCCATATTTTTGGAGTTATTAATAAATATTTAATATTAATATTCTTTAATAATTTAATAACAAATATTAAATGCTCAAATGCATCCTTATCCGAACATTTATATATACGCAGATCTATAGTTAAATTAACAATATTTTGATTTTTTAGATGGTTTAGAATTCTCAAATTTCCATATTTATAAAGTATTTTAGGTATGATTTGTAAAAATTTTATATTCTTCTGTTTTTTTATTATTAATTTTAAATAATCCTTATTAAAACATAAAAAATTTGATGAATACATATACTCCAAACTCCATTTAGCAGTATAAGAAGCATAAAATATATATGGAATATTTCTTTTTTTAATTTCTATTTTCAATTTATCTAAAAAAGTATTACCATAAATTTTATTTATTTCTTCATTTGGTTCCAATAAGCAATGCTCGTTTCCATTATTTTTTTGAATTTCTAAAATTATTTTTTCATTGAGACTGATTTTCCCGCAACCATTTTCGACATCTTCAATTAATTTATCTATAACTCTTTTTGGTTTATTATTCATCTATTTCGTAAAGTATATATAAAACTTATTGATCAATAACGAATCTTATATATTTTTTAATCAATTTTTATTGTACGTGTATACATATTAAAAAATAACATTCCTGGATTAATAAAGGAAAATAAAGCAGAACAATAAATAAATGTTAACAAAAAAATTAATTAATATTATTAAATGTTATTATTAATAAATTCTGGTAAGCCTACAATTTATTAAATTAACTTTAAATATAATCCCAAAGCTAGGTATATAAAATAATAACATAATAAGCAAAATCAATAAAAAATGAAATTTATTATGTTAAATATATGCACATTTACATAATAATATGACAACAACAGATAAACTAACTTTTTCTAACATTCTGACCCTTATTAAAATGGGAGAAACCGATATTGCAACATTAATAAATTTATATGCACCTCAAGAGGGATACTTATATGTATTACATAATGATCTATACAAACATTATGGAGAAAATGTTAATAAATTTGGAAATTCGTCAAATTTAGAAAATAGGCTAAGTGCGTACATTACGCCATTTCTCGAAAATTCAAAATATTTATTAAAAAGTCAAAAATTATTTGACAAAAATTTAGCAGAAAAAATATTATTTGAAATACTCGACGATAAACGAATCTCTAAAGATAGAGAATTCTTTAGATGCGATATTAATAAAGCAAAACTACATTTTGCTGAGGTAGAAAAGTTTTTTGAAGACAATAACACAAAAGAAAAAATTATTATTTATGCAATAAATAAAGAAAAAATTAATAATAATAAAACTGGAAAATTGCCGAAGTATACCAAAAATGAAAATATAAATGCGATATTAAATAGTCAAGACATTGATATAGATAAATATAACAAATTAAAAGAAGAAAGTAAAAAAAGAAGATTAAATAATGACGAAATTGCAGAAATAAATAGATGTGAATTAAAAATAAAATGGAAAAATGCAAATATTGATAGAGATTTTTTGGATAATTTTTACGGGAAAGATTACATGATTGATAATCTAAGATATATATTCGACGATACAAAAATAGATATGAACGAAATAAAAAAATATGTAAATGATATAATAAAAAATACAATAAATGATTTAGGTTTTAATTTTAATGATATGGAAAATATAAAATTAGATGCTACAACATTTACTAATAAACTAATTGAATTAAGACGTAATTGTGAATTATTTACCAATAGTTATAATATTTTGCCATTATTGAACATTGATCGAAGTAATATTTTGCCAATCTTAGAATTGGAAGATAAAATTGATATAAAAAAATATATGGGGTTTATAAATAGCATATTGCATCGAGCTGGATTAGTTATTAAATCTAAACAAAAAAAATTTTCAAAAAACAGAAATTTGCCTTCAGTAAATGAATATGTGCTGGGTTATTATTGTGGAATAAATAAATATGTATAATAAATATACATCTAAAAAAACAATAAATTTCCGGTAAGGCACAAAATAACAAACTAATTCATATCTAAAATTAAAGTAATACTACCATTTATTTTTAATTTATTCAGCTCAGTTTTATCATCTGGTTGATCTAGTCAAACCCACTTATTAGTATTACAATATCCTTGTTAATTTATATATTTTATTAAAAAATTGATAATATGAAGCATTTGCTACCTTGATATGTTACATTATTAAAAAGAAATGAACAGCGATCTCCCAAAAATATGCGTTATTGGCTTACCTTCGTCAGGTAAAAGTAGTTTTGTTAATTCCATAAGTAATAAAAGATTAGCTAAAACTGGTATTGCAAGAACTACATCTCAAATTACGTATTATGGTAAAAATCAAAATAATGAAGATGACAGCCATATTAAATGCGATATTATAAGTGACGATGGTTATGATTTTGAACTAATTGATTTGCCCGGCGTTAGTGATGCGCAAGATATTAAAAAAGAATTTGATGAATTAACAGAAAAAACCATATTATGTTGTGATGTTATATTATGGATTAGTGATTCTAGAACGGCATTTCTTCATTCATATGAAAAAGAATATTTCGATAAATTGCTGCAAATTATTAATAAACATTGTCTCGAAGAGGGCGCATATATAAAAATTTGCATAGTATTGTCAAAATATGAAAGTATTGATGTAAATAAAAATACGGATTATAAAAATAAACAATTGAAAGTCGGCGCAGAAATAGAATATGATGACGAAGAAACGACATATGAAGATATCGCCAATAACGTTATTAATATGTATAAAGATATTAAAATATTAAAATATTCATCGTTTTCAAAAATAATTTACAATAAATCATCAAGTGAAGCACTAGTAAAACTGGTCTCAAAGCAAGGCATAAATCCTCCTAATATTAATAATTTATTTTTACTGGGTTGGTATTTTGAGAATTTGAAAGATATGCAAAATATGAGTTTGGTACAATCCATAATTTATCAATTAAATAACATTAAAAGTCTTAATGTTAGAGCAAGGCATATTGGTTTTAAAGGCGTAAATGTAAATCCCTATATATCCGAACAAATTACTAAATTAATAAATAGGATAACTTGTAATAAATCATTTGAATTATTATTACAAATATTTTTATCAGATAATGAACTTGAACAAAATGAATTATTTAGTAAAATAAGTAAACAAACTATAACTATTACATATGGAGAATTAACAAATGTTATTTTAAATTTAAAAATTAATAAAAATGTATTAATAATATTTAATGACATATATTCTAATTGGACACCTAAATATAGGTATGGATCAGGTAAAAAAGAAAGATATATTAGGCTATTAGGAAATGATTCGATATATTATGCAAGATATTATTATTCAAATTTGCAACACATTGGAACAACACCATTTACAAGCGTCGATAATTCATATACTCCATCATATTCTGCGTTGGATGTTGAGTTATTTAATAATAATAAATTATTTGCAAGTAAAGCATTCATTGAAGAAATAAAAAAATATAGAACATTATTATGGGGTATTAATAGAGATGAAGACGTATCAAATATATGTATGTTAGTCTTAATTAATAAGCTCGATTCATTGTTTGAAAAAATATAGAACATTATTATGGGGTATTAATAGAGATGAAGACGTATCAAATATATGTATGTTAGTCTTAATTAATAAGCTCGATTCATTGTTTGAAAAAATATATTTTGATCACTTTATTTATTAATGCACATGTAATAAAATGTGTCTTATTTATTTATCTTTATGATTTTCCCATAAATTGCTTTTTATTTTGACGAAATAAAAAATTGAAATACATAATCATCTAGTCTACTTTGTTTAACTTATAAGTAATCATCAAAACGTTGCACTATAATTATTTTAAATATGACAACAAAAATTAATTTTAAATATTTAAAACATGACATTTCTGTTAATATGTTAAAAGATCAACTAGAATTTAAGATTCTCGATATTGACATGAAAGAATATTATACAGGAACATTAAAAAATTGCGATTTTAATAAGGATTACAATTTACATTTTTATTTAAAAACGCTCGATGAAGTTATGGAATGCATGTTGGAAATTTATTATAAGAAAAATGATGAATCTATTATTAAATTAAATCGCGAATTACTGACTGTTAGTAGCATATTTAAAAAAAAAGAAGTAATTTTATTTGAAGTAATTCTTAAGATAGAAACTGACAATAATAAACAAAATGCGGCACTTTATGAAAAAATTAAAGAATTAGAAGAAAAAATAGAATATTTGAGTTGTACGACGTATGGGCGTTCAAAGTACATAAACTTAGATACAATATCAGGTTTTGAAGTAAAATGCGAAATGATATCGCCCATTAATAATTCAGTAGTTCTGGAAAGGCCATTTATTAATACATATATAAATAAAATAAATAACTACTCTGGTAACATATGTTATGAATGTTCATTTAATCCAAATTTTAAGTATTGTAATAATGTGGGCGTTCGATTACACTGGAAATTTTACAATGCTAGCGAAGTACCACATCCACAAATTATGGATATTACTACACAAGAAGAAAAATATAATTTTGTTCATGAGAAAAGCACTGCTATTATTAAAGAAGTTAAAGATGCAGCAAAATTCAGTGGTGAGATTATTGTCGAATATATCATTACGTATGACTATGCTAATAATAATATTAAGATATATTGTGCTAATTTAGAAGAATATTTAAAAACATATATGTGTTTATATGGTACACAAGTAGTAAAATTATGGAATTATAGTTCGAATATTTCTCCATATAGTGACAGTAACATTATATCTACAAATATAAAAATAAAGTGCATTCCACATAAAGTTAAAT
>Ga0302221_10000424_pt1 | contig 31737 bp, 9 predicted proteins | sample II_Palsa_E2_1_FD_193517 | JGI IMG/M metagenome (GOLD analysis project Ga0302221, IMG submission 193517) | Peat permafrost microbial communities from Stordalen Mire near Abisko, Sweden - II_Palsa_E2_1 | ecosystem: Environmental > Terrestrial > Soil > Palsa > Peat permafrost | place: Sweden... | reverse complement strand
GTTGAATTCCATCGTGGGACACCTGTACCTTGCAGGTACGATGATTCTGGTAACCCCATCTCTCCTATTGTCGGCATGTTTCCCTATGGTAATGCTACATGTGGTCTTACTTGTTCTGTCGATAATGGACCGTACTCCCCTATACGAAGTGGATCAACGAACAATATATATGTGGTACCCGCGCCGTCTACGCTTACTTCCCATTCTGCCATTCTTCTAGCAGTGGCAAGCTGCGGCCCCGCTATTATTATGATATTTGTTATGTTCAATGGCATCAGCATCTTTGAGGAGAACGGGAAGACAAGGATTGATGATACAGGTGAGAAGGGGCCAACTTCCCAGATACCAGCAGGCTCGAGCAGCGCCACTAGTAGAGGCAACGTCAAGATCATTACTCTTATCAGAAGAGTCCCGAAAGCTGTGCGGTACCTTCCTTTCATTGGAACGGCACTCAATATTCTTATTGCCGGCGAGATAAACTTCTTCAGTCCTCAAATCAGGTATCAAAATGAACCTATTTCTAGTATTGGTAAGTAGACGCAATTTTCGTTGATCATAGTTATGATTAGTTGACAACTCTCTTCTAATTCATAGGTGAATGGGCACCTATTGTTGGTACGGGCTTTGCGCTGCTAGTGGCATTTGTCCAGGGTCGTCTGGATGAGGATCGGTCGACATCTTCGAGTTCTGGTACAGAGCACAGCGCTGATATCATAATGGACCAACATCGAAGTGGTAGACTGCGTCCGACCAATAAGCAGTCAAATCGGCCTGGAGACCCAAATATAGACAGCAGGCCCATACCTGGCAAAAGAGCTTTGAGTCTTCCCAACTTGACGAGGGCAAATCAATAGTGTCTATTACCCTCATTACCCGCCGTACTCAGAAGACTATGCCTCTCCGCGCTATCAATTGAAAGAGCCTCCTTAGAGCTCCGAAACTTTCCTTCGTCCTCACCCCACGTGTCACCTGAAGGAAGACCACAGCGAGCTCACTCGTGCCAATGGCTGTCGTGAGATATCATGGCGACCCCAAAGTCTTCCCGATGTATTTGAAAGAGATCTATGTGTGGGGAGTTGGACTGGTTGACAGGTTCCCAACTTATTTTGAGATGGTAGTTGCTTTAAGAAGTTCTGACGGCATCGTGAGACACACATTGTCTTATTTCATTGAGGGAGTAAGAACTGGGCGTTGGCCTCGCTCTGTGCGGATGCAAGGAATTGCTGATAGGACAAGTCGCTCTCCTTGAAAATAAGTAGCTATTAGGCACGTCCCTTCTATGCGTTAGGAATAGACTTCCTCGTTATGCCCACTCTGCACTTCTTTGCAGCCACTGGGATCTCTGACTTTACATAACAGAATTATTCTTGTGTATAGTTGACCGATTGCACACCTTTTCCTACTAGAAGAAATAGTATTTTGAACGTAATTGGTACAACTTTTCCATCAATTGCAAAGTTGATGTTGGCACGCTGAGGAGGTAAGGCCAAATGTCGGTTTAAAGTTCGCCGAGCCCGCCCTTGCCGAAAACGGCGGCGCTAGTCCTGGTCGCCATAGCAACGCGTCACAACGTCACGCACGGTCAACACCGAAATGCAAACCGAATTATCGTACACTCCACGCCTCAAACAACGACACCACGTTCTTTGCCTCCTTCTTGTAGCTAACATACGTTCCGAGGTTTTTTCCCTCCCCGACACCTTCCACATCGCTCTATCACAGAGACATCCGTCTTATACACGTACGATTGCTCGGTCCGTGTTTACAACAGAGGTGGATGAGTGCCGGTTAAGGAACGTCCACAATGGCCTTCGTAGACCCAGGAGCGTCTTCAATCTCGGTCACCGGTATGTCAGGCTCCCAATCAGATTATACAGGTGCTCACAGTCACCAGTCCGTGTCCGACCTTTCACAATCAGAGAAGCTGCGCAATTGTAGGTCATCTAGGCTCAACTAAGCCCAGTACGCTGACAGCACAGAACAAAATGCGATGACGGCACCCTCTTTCTCGGCGATGGCTCTCTTGCTGGTGTACCGACGCCAAAGCTTGGGCAGAAGGGAATTCGACCAGTGATCAAGGTCCTGGACGACAAATGCCTGTAGGTTATTCCTCAACACCATCACCATCACACTGACAAGGACAGGATCTTTGACCCTCCAGAGGACAACCCAGTCCAACGCTTTTCACGATCTGTAGTGTCAAATATGGGCAAGAGAGTCAAAGATCAGACTTTTGGCTTCGATCGGGTGTTCGACGAAAACACGACACAAGCTGAGGTATACGAATCTACAACACGAGGCCTCCTGGATAGCGTGCTAGATGGGTACAACGCGACTGTCTTTGCATATGGTGCCACTGGTTGCGGAAAAACACATACAATTACTGGAACCGCTCAGCAACCTGGTATCATCTTTCTCACCATGCAAGAACTGTTCGAGAAAATCGCGGAGCGAAGCGATGAGAAGCAAACGGAGGTCTCATTGTCGTATCTAGAGATTTACAACGAAACAATTCGCGATCTTCTCGTGCCGGGAGGAAGTAAGCAGGGACTGATGCTCCGCGAGGATGCGAACCAGGCAGTGTCAGTCGCAGGCCTCTCAAGTCACCATCCTCAAGATGTCCAACAGGTTATGGATATGATCGTTAAAGGAAACGAGTTTCGCACAATCTCGCCAACAGAAGCAAATGCCACCTCTTCGCGATCACACGCCGTTCTTCAAATCAATGTCGCCCAAAAGGACCGAAATGCGGACGTCAACGAACCCCACACGATGGCCACCTTGAGTATTATTGATCTGGCAGGCAGCGAACGTGCAAGTGCCACCAAGAATAGAGGGGAACGATTACTTGAAGGAGCGAACATCAACAAATCCCTTCTCGCTTTAGGCAGCTGTATCAATGCGCTCTGCGATCCCCGGAAGAAGAATCACGTACCTTACCGGAACTCCAAGCTCACAAGACTTCTCAAATTCTCCTTAGGTGGGAATTGCAAGACCGTCATGATCGTATGTGTCAGTCCATCGAGCGCACATTTCGACGAGACCCAAAACACTCTGCGATATGCCAACCGAGCGAAGAACATTCAAACAAAGGTCACCAGAAACGTATACAATGTCAACAGACACGTCAAGGACTTCTTGGTCAAGATCGATGAGCAGATGGCCCTGATAAACGAGCTCAAAGCCCAGCAAAAGGATGCTGAGGGAGTGGCGTTCATTAAGTTCAAGAAACAGACGGAGAAGCGTGATGGCATTGCTCGGGACGGAGTTACGCGGATTCGAGCAGCATTTGAAAATTCCGCTGCCGAGAGACAAGAAAAGGTCAATAACATGAAGAAGCTTCGACAAATCGAGCGCCGGATTGCTCTTCTTTCTGCATGGATTGCAGCATTTGACGGAATCTGCGATTCTCATGAAGACGAGGAAATGCCACCCAGTCTCACAGCAATGCGAAAGACAGCCCAGGGAATTTTGCTCGAGCTTGAAAACAGCAGACAGCACTACCACCAAAGACTGGACAAGATGAATTGGGAGCGCGCAATTGATTCGGCGCTGCAGAACAGCATTCGGTCACTGACGGAGGTCGATGGATCAACAGATGGTTTAGAGGTAGCAAGTTTAACTCGCGAGGCAGAGCTCTTAAAGGCCAACGCAGGCCGGGAAGCATTACGAGAGGTTATGGAGCAGGAGAAAGGGAGCGATGCGGGTCTTATGCAAGTGCTGCTATCTGCCCAATTCGACATCATTTCTTCACTCAATGAAATTCTCAGCATGACTGAGCATGATGCGATACAGCACGCAAAGAAGGTTCTCACACGCTTGCTGCAGACTTGTTCTTCGGCAGCGTCTCAAATTGTCAAGCCGGACGGCTCATTGAACGTTGCGGAGGCGTTCCCTCCAACAAAGCGTGGAACACCAAAGCGAAAGAAGCAGACAGCATTCAACGACTCGGGATCGCGACCCATTCCTGTTATGCCATCTTTGGCAGCAGCAGCACCTCAGGTATTTGCTTCGCCAATGAAATCATCACCGAAACGACGAAAGGCAGTCCTGGGCAAGAAGGGAATATCGTTCACGCCAAAGAAGAAGTCTCCATCGAAGAGAAGTGTGAGGTGGCGTGATGATACCGAATCTGGCACCTTGGCAGAATTCGAGAAGACTCCACAGAAGCAGCTATCCACCCCAGAAGTCTCATCCGTCGAGCAGAGTATTGTGCTTCCCGTACTACCCTCCTACCTTGCAGGCGATGTTTCCAATGACTCTCCCGGATCATCGCCAATTCCAACTGCACCAGAGCCGTCAATCGATATTAAGCCAAAAGCGAATCGGTTCCAAGCTGGCTTCCTCTCGAAGAAGTCGGAAGGTTCACCACCTCCCCCGACCATTACCAATCTTTCTTCCTCTGACACAGATCAATCCCCCCTCCGTACTCTCGATGCCAGCAACGCCGGGAACCGATCCTCTTTACATATCATGCAAGCTGTGGCAAACGACAGCACTCCAAATGATAGCGGCAACAACTCTTCCGAGGAAGGTGAGAACAGCTGGCAAGCCGATCGCTCTGATAGCGTCAGAATCAGTATGGCGTTGAAGAGGTCCGGATCTGTGTCTCGAGCGTCAAACGGTCACGACTCTACAACTAGAAGACGTGCCAGAAGCCCGACTGCAGCTACGATGGCAGGTTCTCCTCCAAACGAGAACAATCTTTTCACCGCAAGTCATGCACGAAGAATGGTCAAGAGCGAGAAGGATCCTTCGTTCCACACCAGCGTTCTTAGTCCTCGAACTGCCCCTGTCATGAAGAACAATCGTCGCACCACCATTGGTGAAGGCAGACAGGTCAGCGGCAGCATGTCGAGTGGGGCGATCCGACTTACTGGCACTATGGGCAGCACACCGAAGTCACGAGAGAGTGTTGCTGGCATAATGGGCAAAGGAAGCTGGCGTTAATGGCATTTGGGAGATTGTTGGTGTATGATTAATTGTCAGTCTTGATTGTCGGCATTGTTTCTGAGTCCACTGCATTGGAGCGTTTGCATGACGATAATGACTTTCTTGTATTTTTCTTCGCTTTACAGAGGCCCGGATTGCAGGCGTCTTGTGTATGGCGTTTGGCCTACCTGAGATTTTACCATGGATGGGTGGATTGTACTGTATTATTGTTTGGAATTAGGCGACTTCACAAATTATTCACAAATTGTCATCAGCCCAAGGCTTATGAGGATCGTGAAATTCACCCTTCATGCTGAAGTCTCCAACGTCAATCCTAATACCAACTTACCCGTTCGTACCTCCCACATGCATAGCGCAGGTGGTTCGTTAAAGCGAATGGGCCAATTCACGTGACCACCCCATAGAAATTCCAGTGCATCTAATTTATATGGTATTTACTAAGAAAAATAATGATTAATAGTTGTAAAATTAACGTCTTTAGAATTATTGGAATCACTATTATTTTCGCTAAAATTCTTTTTATTTTTATTATCTTCTTTATTACTTAAAAAATAAATAAAGTTTATTATATTTTTTATTTTTTTATATTTAGCCCGAATAATTACTATAATATTATTTAATAATAGTCAAAGATTAATTTTATCTTATTCTAGTTTTTTTTTATTTTTTTTTTTTTTATTTAAGATTATTATTTTTTTATTATTTTTAAGAATCCCGAATAATAAAATTAATCTATAAAAAAATCTTATTATTCTTTATTGCTTACTTGTTCTCTTTGTTTTTTTTTTTTAATTTTATATCTTTCTTATATATTTAATTTTTAAAATTATTAAATACTTTATATTTTTTAATTATAATTCTTTATATATCTTCTTTTATTTATTTTTTAGTTTTTTTTTATTTTAATATCCTAATCTCCGTTATTATTATTATATTTTCTTTTTATAGCTTTTATTTAATATTTAATTTCCGTTTCTCTTACTTTATTTAATATTTTTTAATTATAAGATTTTTATATTTTATAAATTATATATTATATAAAATATTCTTTATTTTTTTTTTAAATAATTTTTAATAATATTATAATAAAGAGCTTAATAAAGACTTTATTTTATTTCTTTATTTAATTAAGTTATAAATATTATTCTTGGACTTAATAAAAGTCATTAGATTAAGATAAAAAAATAATAAAAATAATAATTTATTTTTTATTTTATTTATTATTTTAATAATTATTTTTATTTTTATTTTATATTTATTATTATATTTTTTTATTTATTTTAAAATATAGATTAGATTTAAAAAATAAATCCCGGAATAAATAAAGACTAAAATAATATTAAATAATATAAGAGCTTTATTTTAAATATTTTTTAAATTATTAAAAAAATTAATTATATTATAAAATATAATATTTTCTTTTAAAATTAATTAAATTATTTTATTATAATAATATTTTTTAAGTTAAAATAATTTTATATTATAAAGTTATATAAAATAAATTATATAACTAAAGAATTTAAATAAAATAATATTATTTTTTTAATATTTTATTTAAAAATTCTTTATAATATAAAAGAAATAATTATTAAAAAAAAATATTTTATAAAAAACTTTAAAGTTTATTATTAAATAAAATATAAAATAATTTAGTTATTTTAATCTTAAGTCTTTATTTATATATTTTAAATTATTAAAGAATAAAAACTTTAAATTATTTTAATTTTAATTTTTTTAGTTTTTTATAAATTAAATATTTTTAATTATAATAATAAATAAAATATTTTTATTCTTTATTAAAAATTTTTTAATTATTATAATTATTTTATATTTTTTTTAAAAAAGATTAAAAAATTTATATTTATTTAATTTATATATAATATAGATTTAAGTAAAGTTTATTATAAGCTTTATATATATTAAAATTTATATATTTTTTTATTTTATATATTTTACTTTAAAATCTCTTTTATTAAAATTCTAGATATAAATTTAATAAATATTATAATATTCTAATTATTAAATATAGTCATTAAATTATACTTTAATTATTTTAAGGTCTTAAATAAATATATAATTTATTTTAAATAATCTTATTTTAGTCTTTTAAACTAAATTAAGTTTTTTTAAGAATTAATAAATCTAGTTTATATTAGATATAACGACAGGAATTAAATAAGTGTCAGGAATAAAGATTTTAATTCTTAAGTTTAACTAAAACTTAAAGTTAAAGAGGAAAGAAGAAAAGTTAAGAAAAAAAAAATAAGTTATTCCCGATATTTTTTTAACTTTAAACTAATGGCGCACGTAATACAGTAATTATATAATATATATTATCGCTAGATAATATATAATATATATTATAAAGAAAAAAATATAATAATAAATAAAATCTTATAGAAATAACTTAAAATTATATAATCTTAAAACTATAAAATAATAGCTTAATATAAATATATAATAATAATAAAAAAACTTAAAACTAAAGAAGACTAAACTATAATTAATAAATAAAAAAGTATAATATTCTTCTATAAACTACGTTAAAAACTAGTCCTTATATTTTAAGTCTTAATAATTATATAATACTTTTTATATTATTATAACGAGATCTTTTTAAAATTAACTAAAATATTAAAAATAAATATAATAGGACACGTTCTTTTATATTTAATTCTTTATAAATAATTATTTATCTTTAAATAATTATAATTAATTTTATTATTTAATTTTTTATTTTTTATTTATTTAATATACTTAAAAAGTCTTGATTATCTTTATTAATTATTTCTTTATTTTTTAAGTTATAAAAGTAAAATTTATTATCTTTAAATATATATATTTTTATAAGTTTAAATTTATTAAATATTTTTTTAATCTTAGTCATAATTTTATTTATTTAAATATTATATATTTTTATTATTATTTTATATTTTTATATATATATTTTTATAAGATTATAAAAAAATATATTATTTTTAAGATATTTAATATAATAAATTATATTAAAAAAATTATTTAAATCTTTTAATCTAATATTTTATAAAAAAGAAATATTATTTCTTATAGATTTAAATCTATTAATCTTTAGAATTTTTTATATATTATATAAAGTTATAATATTCTAATAAAAAATATTATTTATAATTATATTATTTTTTCTTATAAGTATAAATAAGACAAGAAAAAAAATTTAAAAATATTTTAATTATTAAATAAATTCTTAAAAATTATAAAACTTATAAAGGATTAATTTTTTTTTTAATATTATAATATTTTATTAAAAGAAATTTTTTATCTTATTAAAAATTTTTAAATATTTTAATAATAATATTTTTTTATTAATCTTTTTAATAAGATTAATAAACTTTAATTCTTTAAAAGTCTTTTTTATAAATTTATTAAATTTAATAATATCTTTAAAAATAAAATAATTTTATTTTATATCTTGATTAAAAAGAATTATTTTAATAATTTATAAACTTTTATAATTTAATAAATTATCTTTATAAAATATTAAATAATTATATTTAAGATTAAAATATCTCGCGGGTTATAAATATATTATAAAGAATTTATTATTATTTAATATATATATATAAATAAATAATTATATTAAAAGATTTATTTATAATAATTAAATTATTATTATAAAGTAAAAGTTTAAAAGTTTTTTTTAATTTCTTAATATATCTTATCGATAATAAAAATATAATATTTTTATTTTAGCTATAAATATATATTTTTTTTTATTTTTATTAATTTAATCTTAAATATTATTTTAAGAAATTATTATTTATTTTATAAAGATTTTTATAAAGTTATTTAATTATTTAAGTTTTAATATATATTTCGGATAAAATTAATTAATAAATATATTCTTTTTTTAATATTAAAGAATTTATAAATTATTTTAAAAAAAAAATTTAATAATAAAGTTTATTTAAATATAATAAATATTATTTTTATATTTAATTATTCGATAAATAATAATAATTTACTCGAGAATAATATTATAATTATTAATCTTTTTAAGGAATAAAAATTTATTAAATTATTATAAATATTATTTATAAAATAATTTATTTTTAAAGAGATTATAAATAATATAATTTATAATTTCTTTAATAATAATATTTTTATTCTTAAAGTTTAATTTTTTTTATATATTAAAGTTTAAATATTATATTTTTATTATATTATAAAAATCTTTATAAATTATTTTTATTTTATAAATCTTCTTGATTAATTTTATAATTATTATTAATATAATTCTAAAAATAATCTTTATTATAATTTTTAATATTATTTTTATTTTCTTTATTATAAGAGTCGAACTCTTAATAATTTTTTTTTTTATTTTATTTTTTTCTTAAAATTCTTATATATATATTTATTTTTATATAAGAATATCTTTATTTATTTAAATTATTCTAGAATTATTATAAACTTAATTTTTATAATAAGAAGACTATTTCTTTTAATAATAATATCTTTATTAAATTACTTAGCTTTAAAGAACTTTAGTATTTTATTTTTTTAATTTATAATATTTATTATTTTATTTAAAAAAAAATCCCGTAATATATTAATATATTTTTTATTAAATTTTTCTTAAGTCTTTAATATAATTATAATCTATAAAAAAATTTTGTTTAAAAATCCAAAAAATATTTTATTATTATATTTTTTTTTTATTAATATATTAAAAAGTTTAAATTTAAGTTTAGTCTTTATAAAATCTTTTTTTTTTAATTTCTTAATCTTTTTTTTTTTTATAATAATTAAATATTTTTTTAATATTAATCGTTATAAATATTAATTTATTATAATTATATTTAATTTATTAATTTCTTTAAAAAATATATATATTAAATAAATAAATAATTTATTTAATATCTTTTATTTATTAAATAAATTTTTTTAGATTTATATAAATATTTATATCTATATCTTTAAAGTTTTTTTAGATAAACTTAAAAAATATTTTAATTCTCTTATCTTAAATATTTTAATATTTAAAAATATTCTTTAAATATTTTTTTTTTATTTTTTTTTTATTCTTTTTAATATTTTTTATAATCTTTATAAACTTAATATTTTTAATATTATATATTAATTAAAAGTTTTTTAAAAAATCTTTTTTAATTATATTTTTTTAATCTAATAATATTTTTTTATTTTTTTATTTATATTATAATAAATCTTTATTAAATTTTATAATTTATATAAATTTATTTATTTTAAAAAAATCTTAAAAATTTTTTTAAATTTTTTAGATATTAATAATTTTTATATTAATGATTTTAAGAATATATTAATAAAGAATAAAAAAATTATATTATTAATATATAAATATTATAGATTCTTTAAAATATTAAAATTCTTTAATAAATATATTAAATTAATTTTTAAGATATTTTATAAAGTATTATAAAAAATATTATTATTATTATTAAATAAAAAATTTATAAAGTATACTCACGAGATTATAAAAAAGTCGCTAAGTCACTCACGTGACCGGATTTCTTAAAAGAATAAAAAAATAATAAACTTATAATAATAATAAAAAAGATTTAGTTTTAAATAATTAAATAATTAATTAAACAAGCTTAAATTATATATTAAATTTTAATTTAAAATAAAAAATAAAGAAAAAGAATAAAAATAATATATTATAATTAATAAATATATAAAATTAAATAAAGATTTTAAAAATATTAAAAAAATAAAAATAAAAAATAAATAAAAAATATATTCTTAATTTTTTTATAAATTATAAAATATTCCCGTTAAAAGAAATATTAAAATATAAAAAAAATTAATAATAATATATATAAGTATAAAATAACGTAATCTTAAATAATTAAAATAAAAAAATATATTAAAGAATAAATAAATTATAATATAAATAAAAAATAAAAAAATTATTTTTATATAAAAAAATAATAAAGAAATAAAATCTAACTCATATATTTATTTTAAGACTTTTTTCTTTTTTTATTTTTCTTTATATTTATTAATTACTTCTTTAATAAATTTTTAAATTTATTTCTTAATTATATATAAGTCTACTTATCTTTAATATTCTTTTCCGTAATTATATTTTATTATAAAAAGACTAAAATACCGGATCTTAAATATATCGGGATTATATAACTAATTTATTTTATTAAACTATATTTTTTTAAAATAAAATATTAAATATAAATATACTCATTATTAATAATTTTAAGAATATATAAAAAATTATTTTAACTATATAAAAAATTTAATAATTAATAATAAAAAAAAAAATAATAATAATAATAATTTTTATAAATAATTAAATTTTAAAAATATTTTATAAATTAATAAATATTTTATTTCTCGAAAATCCTTTATATATTATTATAAATAAAACTTAAAATTAAAGATTATTCTTTCTTGACTTTATTCTTTATTAAAAATTATTATTTATTATTCTTATATTATTAATCCTCTTAATTATAAATTCTTCTTTCTTAAATATTTAATTAAATATTTATTTATTATTATCAAGATTCTATAAATATCTTGTTTTTTAAAAGATTTTTTTTAATATAATCTTAAACTTTTATAAAATATAAGTCTTTTATTATTTACTTTATATAAATATATAAGGATTTTATTTTCTTTAAATATTTAAAATAATAATATTTAACTTAATTAAAGAATAAAATTATATTAATCTCTAATTATTTAAATATTATAAAAATATTATAATATTATAAAAAATAAAAAATATTTAATATAATATTTATAATATTTTAAAGATATTATTAATTAAGATTATCCGTTATTAAAAAAAAAAAATTAAAATATAAAAATAATAATAAATATTTTATTAATAATAATAATAAAAAAACTTTATAAATAATTAAACTTAATAATTATATAAATTAATAATTATTATAACTTTCTAGAGATTTTTAATATATTATTATTCTTAAGCTTAAAGTTAATAATTAAATTTTTAAAACTTTAAAAATCTTTTTATTATCTTAAAAAATATTTTTAAATAATTTTATTATTAATTTAATAAAGAATATATTTTACTTAAATATTTAATAAAAGACTCACTAGTCTTTAACTTTTATAAAATATAAGTTTTTTTTTAATTAATTCTTATAAATATATATAAATCTTTATTTCTTATTTTTTTAATTTTTTCTTTATTATAATTTAATAAACTAAAAAATCACGATTATTTTTTTAATTAATTAATTAAATTATATAAAAATATTTTAATATTATAAAAAATAAAAAATATATAAATTAAAATTAATAATATTCCAAGAGTAATATAAACTAAAATTTATTTATAAAAAAAATAATAAAGTTATAAAAATAATAATAATTATTTTATTAATAATAATAATAAATCTATTTTATAATATCTTTACTTTTTTATAATTTTTTATACTCCGCCGTTATATTATTACTTTATTATAATTATACTTTATTTTATCGTTAGTTAATATATCTCTCTTAATATTTATTATTAATATTCTTTATATATTTTTACTTTCTTCTTTAACTTTAATAAAGTTTTTTATTTTAAGTAATTCCGCTTTAATCTTTATTAAATACCCGGGATAAAACTTATATAAACTTTTTTCAAAAGTATTATCTTTTTACTTAAAAGTTTTGACTCTTCTCCTCTTTATTACTCTTATCTTTAAATTATTTCTCTGGGAATATAATATATTTATTTCTTTTTAATTTAAATAAAAATAATATTTTTATAATTACTTTAATCGACTTAATAATTTTTTAAATAATTTTTAAATATTTTAATTTTTTTAAAATCTTATATTTCTTATAAAATTTTCTTATAATTTTTTCTTTAAGTTTAATATTAATTTTAAATTTTATTTCTTTAAATCTTAATTTTAATATAATAAAAATATTATTCTTTAAAGAATATTAATAATTTTTTTTTTATAAATTATTTTAGTTTATTTCTTATATATATTTTTTTTAATAAAATTTTATTTAATTTTTTAAATATATAAATATTTTTTATATTATTTTTTATTTTATTTAATATAATCTTAATTATTAATATAAGAATTTTATGTCTTTAGATTTATTTTTATTTATTCTTTAAATATTATATATAAATATTAGGTTTTTTTTTTAATTAAAACTATATAAATATTATATATAAAATTAAAATACTTTTTTTCTTTTATATATTATTAATTCTTTTATAATTTAAATTTAATAAATTTTTTATTTTTTATTTTAATTTATTTAATCTTAAACTTAAGGAATTTTTTATTATTATTAATTTTATTTTATTTAAGAGTTCTTTAAGTTAAATATTTTATTTTAATTAATAATATAATTTCTTTCTTATATATTATATAAAATAATATAAATCTTATAGATTTATATATTATTATTTTATTTATAAAAAATATTTAATTTAATAAATTTATTTAAAGTCTTTTATTTTCTTTAAATAAAATTATTAAGATTTATATTATTAATTAATATTTATATTTAATTATATTATTTATTCTTATATTATATATAAAGATTATTATTTTAATAATACTTAATTTTTTAAACTTTATAATTTTTTTTTTAAAATTTTAAGTTTTTATTAATCTTTAATTTTTTAAAAATATTATATTTATAAATAATTTTATTATAAATAATTTTATTATAAATAAACTTTATTATTTTTATACTTATTAAAGTCTTTATAAACTTAACTTTTATTTATTTTAAAAAGTCGTCTCTCGCTATAAGTAAATAATTATATTCTTTATAATCTAATATATTTATTATATTAATATTAATATAATAAAAAAAAAATATAACTTTTATTAAATATAAGATTATTTTTTATTTAAATTTAATTTTAAGTTAATATTTATAACAAGAAGTATAATACTTTTAAATATTATTATAAAATCCTAATTATTAATATTATATAATTATTTTTATATATATAATTTCTTGTTTAATATAATTTATTTTATTATAAAACTCTTTTTTAATTTTTTTTTTTTCTCGTTATTATTAATAATTAATTTCGGGAAATAATAATTTATTATATTTTTTTATAATTTATAATCTTATATATTATAGTTTAATGTTTTTTTTTTTAATCTTTTATATTTTTTTTTAAAATATTTTTTAGGTTTAATAAATATAATTAAATATCTTATAAATAATTAATATTTTTTAAAGTAATTATTATTAAATAAATTAAATAAAGTAAAGTTTAATAAAGAAGAAGTTTTATTAATATTATCGTCTTTATTAATACTCACGTGATCCCCCGTTAGTCTTAAATTAACTAAATTCTTTTCTTTAAGTTTTATTTATTTATTCTTTAAATTAATTATATTAATAATATTTATACTCAATAATTTAATTCTTTAAGATTTTATTTTTTTTATTTTATAATATTATATTATATAATTATATTATCTAATAAAATTAATTAATATATTATTAATATTAATCTTATTCCGATATTCTTTATCTTTAATATTAATAATAATAATTTCTATTATATTAAGCTTTATTATAATAAAGTCGTCAATATCTAATTTATCTTTAAAATTATTTTTATATTATAATCTTCTTGATAGTCCATTAATAACAAAATATTTCATTTCTTTAATATATCGTACTTTAAAGTTAAATAATTAAATCCACGCTAATTAATATATTATTAATATTCTTAAAAGATTTATTATAATTTTATTTAATTATATAATAAATATATTTATATTCGTCTTTAAGATAAAATAAATATTATATAATCAAAAATATAGTTTTTATAAATACTTTAAGACTTTTTTATATTCCCGCTTAATAACGTTATATTATTATTTTATATAATTCTATAAACCGGATTTAAATTTAAAGACTTTTTTTATTTTTTTATTATTAAATTATCTTAAAGTTTTATTCTATTTTATTAAATTAATATCCACATTAAATATAATATTATCTTAATCGTCCTCAAGATTATAATATAATTTATAGAATAATGACGGACTTATAAGTTTCTTCTTTAAAATCTTTATAACTTTTTTTTATTCTAGTTCTTATTTCTAGTTAATATTTTTTTTAAGTAAATAATAAATAAACTTAATAATCTAGCTATAGTTTTAGATTTATATATAATAATATATATAAATATTTATAAATATTTTTATCTTTATTGGATTATTATATCTAGTCCAGTTATTAATTTTATAAACTTTAGTCTTTTTTAGTCCTTATTCTTTAGCTTTATACACGAAACTAATAATAATTATTTTATTATAATAAAATTAAGATTTAAGTCTAATATAAATTTTAACTTTTTTAATATATTTAAGAATATAATTAAAATTTTATAAATATTTATATATATAATAATAAATTTTAAATAATTTAAACTTATTATTATAATTAATATATAGTCTCTTAATATTAATATTATTAATAAATAATATAATTATCTTAAAAAATAATTCCTTTAAGATTATTATAATAACTTAAATAAATTAAGTAACTAAATTTATAACTTTTTATAAAAATATTATTATTCTTAAAAGATTAAATAAAATATAAAAAATAATTAAATCTTTATTTTATTTATTTAATATAAATTAATTATATCTAAAAAAAAATTAATTAAAAATATTATTATATAATTTATAAATTTCTTTAAGAATTTATTTATTAAAAAAAATAAATTAATATTTTATAAAATAATAAAATTTATTTTTATAATAATATTAATAAGTTTATATATTTTTATTAATTTTTTAATAATCAAAAATTATAAATTTTTATAAAAATTATTATATTTTTTAAGTATTTCTTATTTTAATTATTCTTAAAATATTTTTATTATAATTAAGATTAATACTTTAAGACATAAGAAATTTAGTTTTTATTATATTTTATATTTAATTATTTTAATTATAATTAAAGAACTTATATCTTTATAAATCTTATTAATTTTTTTTTAATTAAATATAATAATACCTTCGCGATTAATTATAAATTTATTAAATATAGTTTTTTTATTATCTTATAATTAAATATTAATATTAAGAGCTTTAAGTCATTTAAATATAAGTCAAGAATCTTTAAATATTATAATAATTTTTAATAATAAATAATCCTTATATTTTCTAATATATTTTTATTTATATTCTCGAAGTTTTATTCTAATATATTAGTTCGCGAGACCTCTAGGATTATTCCTTATATTATTATTAATATTTATTCGCTAAATCTTTTTTATTTTTAACTTATAAATTATAATAATTCTTAAAAATAATAAAACTCTCTTAGACTTCTTTTAAAAAACTTTAAACATTAATCTTTTTTATTTTTTAATATCTTTTATCTAAAATTTAATTATTTTTTTTTTAAAGAAGTTATTTATTATTAAATTTTAAAGATTTTTATTTTATTTTTTATATATTTATTATACTATATTAATTTTCTTTACTTTTTTCTAAAATAATTTATATTAAAATCTCTTTATTCTTTTTTATTTTTTAAATCTTCTTTAATTTTTAAATAATCTTTTATTTATAATAAAAAATATATTAATTCTTTTTTAAAAATTTCCTTATTTAATAATTCCTTAATTTTTTATTCTTTTATATTAAGGAATATTTTTAATATAGCTTATATTAATATTTTCTTTATTTTTAAATTTTTAAAAATATCTTTAAATTTTTTAATATCTTACTTTATTTTTTAAATTTTAAATATTATTAAATCTAAATAAATAAAATTCTTTAAAACTTTTAACTTAATTTTACTCCTCTTGATATATCTTTTAGACTATATATTAAGCTTTATTTTTTTTTTATATTATTATTTATTAAATTATTACTTTTATTTATAATAATAAATTTCTTATAATCTTTAAAATTTATTTATAATTTTTTTTTTCTTTAATTTTAATATTATTATAATTATACACAAAATTCTAATCTTAAGATTTATAAATCTTTTATTTATTAAATTATCTAGTTAATAAAATATTATTATTTATATATAATTAATAAAAGATTATTTAAGTAAGATTTTATTAAATTCTTAAATCAAGAAAAAAATTTTTATATAATTAATTCCTTCTTTAATCTTAATTCTAATTCTTATTACTTTTATAAATCCGGTCTTTTTTTTATTAATTATTATTATAATATAGTATTTTATATTATAAATTATATACTTGATTTTTTTTATAAATTATTTAAAAAAAATATTAATTTTAACTCCAATATTAATTAATTTTATATTTATTTATTTCTTGATTAAATTTATAAAAATAATTAAAAAATATAAAAATAATATTATAAATTTTAATTTTATTAACTTTTCTTAAATAAATAAAAAATTTTTATTAAAATAAATATAAATATTATAATTAATTTTAATAAACTTAATTTTATAAAAATATATTTAAGTTTATTTTTATATTTTATTAAGTTTAATATATTATTATATATAATATTTATTATCTTGATTATTTAAATATATAAAATATTTTTTTTTTTTTATTAATAATTAAAGATTATAATTAGATTAAATATATAAAAAATATTTATAATTATTTTTTTATTTCGATTAATTTTAAAAAAAAAATTATTTATTTCTTTTTTATTATTTATTTAATAATTTCCTCCGGATTATTATTTAATATTACTTGGATTTTTATATCTTAGTCTAAATTTATTTTTATTTTTTTTATAATATTTATAATTTAATTAAACTCTCTTGTTTTATTTTATAGTCTTGTTTATAAAACTCGTTTCTCCGCGTATATTTATTTTTTTAAGGTTTATTTAATTTTTTTTATTATCTTGATTTTTTTATTTATAATAATAATATTATTAATAATATTTATAAATATTAATATTAGCAAGGACTTATATTACTCCTTTGGTTTATTATTATTTAATAAATTAAATTAAAATTAATATTTATTATACTTAAAATCTTTTTTAATAATAATTTTATTATTATTTTATATTATATCCTTGTCCTGATTTCTTTATATAATAAAGAATAACATTACTTGATTTTCTTAAGTATTTATTACTTTTATTTATTCTTAAGTAACTAAATAAATTTATTTTTTTATTTTTTAAAGATTTATTAATCTAATATTAATATTATAATTAAATTCTTTATTTTAAATAATAACTCGAGCTTAATTAAATTATTTTTAATTCTTGCTAAAGAATAATAATACTACTTTTACTCTTGACTTTAATAATCCTTAATATTATTAATTTTAAAATTTATAAATATATTTCTTTTTTATTAAATATTATATTAATAAATAATTATAAAAATAATAATCTTTATACTTTAAATTCTTTACTTTATCGATAGTTTAATTATAATACCCGGGATATTTTTTATCGATTAATTAAAATCTTATAATATTTATATTATTTATAAATTTAAAAAAATTCTCTTAAATTATTTTTTTTTTAATTTATCCCGAGTTCTAATAATCTTTATTTTTATAGTCGTTATTCTTAAATCTATTATATTTATTATATTTATTATATTTATTATATTTATTATATTTATTATATTTATTATATTTATTATATTTATTATATTTATTCCAAAATTCATTATCACGGTCCTTTTTATACTATAGGAATTTATTTTATTAATTAAATTCATTTAATTAATTATATTTACTCGATTAATTATATTAATTACTAAATAATTATTAAAATAATATTAGGGATTTTATTTTATTAGTGATTATCTTTTTTAGATTATTTATAATATTATTAAGAATATTTTAAATTATTATATAAACTTTTAACTTTATTATTTTCTTTATTAATTTATTAATTTTATTAAATATTAATTATTTAGTCTTAAGAATTTAAATTAATACTAATATTACTTAATCTTTATATTCTTTAATAAAATTTCTTAAAGTCTTGAAAATTAATATAAATAAAAAAAAGAATAAAATATATTTTTAGTTTTTTTTAAAAAATAAATTATTTATTACTTTATTAAGATAAATTTATTTAATTTTAATATAGTTTAAATTATTATATTTATTATATTATTAATATTTTTATTTTATTTTATATATTTTAATTATTATTTTATATATCTTAATATAGTTATAAATTTATATATTAAAAAATTTAAACTTAATATTCTAAAAGATTTTATTCTTGATTATATTATTTAAATCCTTTATAAACTTTTTAATATATTATATTTTATTAAGTTTTCTTTAATTAATTAATATCTTTAAGATTTAATTAAATAAATCCATATAAGTCTTAAAAGTTAATTTATTATTCTTTGTTTTTTTAATAATTTATTTTAAAAATTCCTAACTAAAATAAAATATTTTTTAATTATTATTCTTATATTCCTTCTTTAAAGTTTTATAGAATTTATTTTTATTATAATTTATCTTAATATATTTTAATATTATAATAATAATATTTTTATATTAAAAATAAATATAATAAATAATTCTTTTTTTTTATTTCCTTAAATACTTTATAATTATTATAAAAATTATTATATTTTTCTAAAAAAATAAAAATATTCTTTTCTTAAAATTAAAATATTCCCGGCTAGTTTAAAAATAATAAAAATATACTAATTATAATAATAATTTTATCTTTAAATATAATTCCAAAAATAAGAGATTAGTCTTTAGATTATAAAATTATAACGTCAAGACTTATTATAATTAATTTTATAATACTTAAATCTTTCTTTAATTATTTTTTTAAAGACTTTATTAATAAATTAATATTTAATATAAATTAAGATTTTTATTTCTTAAAAAAAAGATTTAAAGATCCTAAATTCTTTTTTTTTATTTCTTGATTATTTATACTTTATTTTAATTATATTTTAATTTTTTTATTATTATAATTAAGTTAATATTTTAAACAAGAGTCTTTAGAATTATTATTTTTATATTTATTCCTTAAATATTATTATTAATTTATTTAATATTTTTAATTAAAAAATTATTTTATATATTTTATATATTTTATTTTAATTATTTTTATTATTTATTTATTCTTTAATTTTTATAAATTTATTTTTATTATTTTATTTATTATTTATTATTTTTTTATAACTAATTTTTTTTTTTTTAATTTTTAATTTTTTTTATATTTTCTTGTTTTTTTTTAAAGTTTATTCCCGAGTATTCTTTATTTCTTTATTTAAAATAAAATATTTTTTTTTTTAGTCTTTTATTTTTATTTCTTAATTTAAGTCTTTAAGCTTAAATTAATAATCTTTTTATATTTATTTTTAAAATAATAAAGATTAATATTAAAATTAATAATATTATTTTATTATTAAGAATTAATATTTATAATTAACTCATGACTATTTTATATTATTTCTTTATAATTTTTAGTTTTTATTTTATTTTATATTTTCTTCTTCCCGAGTTAGTCTTTATTAATATTATTTTTTTATTTAAAATTAAACTTATATTTTATAATTAATCTAGTATTATATTATTAAGTTTTTTTAAAAATTAATATAAAATAATAAAATTATATTTTTATTATAATTATAATATATCCCGATAAATATAAGACGGAATAATAAATTTTCTTTTCAAGTATTAAAAATTAAAGTCTTGTTTTATAAAAACTTTAAAGAATTATAAGAGCTTTAATTTAATTATATTCGATATTTTTATATTATTTATTAAAAAATATATAAGAGAAAAAATATAATAATAAATAAAATTTTATAAAAATAGTCTAAAACTATATAATCTTAAAACTATAAAATAATAACTTAACGTAAATATATAATAATAATAAAAAAACTTAAAACTAAAAAAGATTAAACTATAATTAATAAATAAAGAAATATAATATTCTTTTATAAATTATATTAAAGACTAGTTTTTATATCTTGAACTTTAATAGCCACGTGATATTCTTTATATTATTATAGCGGGACTCTTTTAAAATTAATTAAAACACTAAAAATAAATATAATAAAGTATGCCCTTTTATAATATCATTATTATATTATCTTTTTTTTGAAAAAAAACTTATTTCGAATATTAAAGATAAAACAAGAATAAAGAAAATAATAAAAAGAATATATATAAATAAATCTTTAAAAAAATAATTTATTTCTAAGTACCCGAGTCAATATATTATCTTTAGTTAATCTTTAATTAATTAGTCATTATTTTATTTATCTTAATATTTAGTTTATTCTTAATTTTATTATAAAAACTAATAAGATTAAAATTATTATTAAAATCACCGGAATTATTATCGTTAACGGCGGCGATTATAACTCGTTTATTAAAGTATAAAGTCAATAAATAATTCTTAATTTAATAATCCTTTAAACTATATTTAATATATTTATTGTCTTGTCGATAGCGGGCTTATAATTATAATAAAATTAATTAAGCAAGAATATTCGAATAATTTAAAGAAGGGGGAGAAGGATTTAATATCGTGAGAGTATTAATTATTAAGTCGTTTAGATTTAATTTATTAAGATTTATAAGATCGTGAAAATAAATAATTTTTGGGACTTGAGTATATAACGGAGTTATTGTTTTTGACATTAATTATTAAATAGTCCGCAAATACTTAATATAAGTATACGAGAGATTAAACTAGTTTTATAATCGATTTCGAATAATGTCGTTAAGCTTATTCTTAAAGTTAATGATTTTATTAATATTCGTTTAAGAGCCGCTATTAATTTTATAAAAAATATATTCGAATTTAATAATATAAATAAATAAAAAATTAATGATTTATTTAAATTAATATAATTTATTTTTTATTTTTTGTCGCTTGTTTAAATTATTATATACTTATATAAACTACTTTAAGATAATATTATAATCTTAAAGTTAATTAGATTTAGCTTAAGATAATTAAAAAAAGATTATAGTTTAAATTAAAAATTTAAGATTTAAGTAAATATAATAAAACTATATAATAGTGTCTTTTATAACTTCGCTGTCGACTTATAGCTTGGCTTTAATTAAAGGGAGCTAAGTATCGAACTTATAAATTAATCCAATAAACTTGTCGGGATTAAGGAACTTTGTCCGGAGACGTGATGATGGTGTTGTCGTCGGAGCGGCAAACTAAGCCCGTAATATCGTTATTTTAATATATAAGTATTTGAATTCGGCTTAAATCTATACTTAAAAAAAATTTATTTTTAGTGAAGATATCGTGAAAAAATTAAAAAAATCATAAAAACAAGAGGGATATTAGTAAAGTTTATATTTTTATTAATATTAAAAATATAAAATTTAAGAATTAATATTAATGATATTTATATTATTATTAATATTATAAATTATAAAAATTTAAGACTTAAGACTTAAGATATAAAAATCTTAAATAATAATAAAATTATTAAAATAAAATTATAAGTGATTATATATTATATTCGCTATAAAAAATAAAAAAACTTTAAGTAATATAACGATAAAAACTAAATAAATATCAAGAATAAAAATCTTGATTTTTAAGTTTAACTAAAACTTAAAGTTAAGAAAAAAAGAAGAGAAGTTAAGAAAAGAGAAATAAGTTATCCCCGACGTCTTTTTAGCTTTAAATTAATAATATATATAATATAATAATTATATAATATATATCGTCATTAAGTAATATATAATATATATTATTATTATATTAGACATAAGTCTAAATAATTTTTTTTAAATAAATAAATATTTAACTATATTTTAAATTATTTTTTTAATAACTATAAACCCGATATATACTTAATTCTTAATATATAAAAAATAATTTATATATATTTAAGATTTATAATTTTATTTTAATTTTAATTTTTTTATTTTTTTATTATTTTTAATCTCTTAATCTAGTAATTAAAAAATATACGTCTATAAATATAAAATTATTATATAACTATAAAGATATTTACTTATAGATTATTTTTAAAGAATAATAAAATATTTAATATATTAGGAATAAGGATATTAAGTACTTTAGAAATAATTATAAGCTAAGTAATTCTTAAAACATTATTTAATATCATTGCGATAATTGGTTTATATATAAAACGCATATAATTTATTTTCTGGCTTAATGTTCTGGTGGGTCACGTGAATTGGCCCATTCGCTTTAACGAACCACCTGCGCTATGCATGTGGGAGGTACGAACGGGTACCTTTGCGTATTTCTCAGCACCAGTTATTGTGAGCCTTCCGTCCTGAGCTCCACCCTCGTCCTTTCTCCTTCTCGTGGGGTCCCAAACTCTACCCTAAGGCAGCTCCTCCACATACGCCCCATCCATAATACCCCACAAACTGTCTTGGCCCACACCATGAATCATATACCACAACACAGCAGGAACCACCCTCTTCCCACAGAAACTCCCCTTCCGCCCCATGGCTGCGTCTTTGACCTCCCGGCATTCGTCAATCAAAGACGAATGACGTAACGCTACTGCTGAGTTACGTTCCATCCTGACATGCCAAGTCTGGAGGAAATCAATTTTCTATTGTTGGGAAGCAGCTGCGTACAAAGGTGTTTTCTGTGTCAACTTTCCTCCTCCAGGTTTAATCTAAACCCCCGTGACGGCTGTGCGGAGGAGCTCATAAGAGAGCAAAAGAGGAGATTTCAGGAAGCGTTTCTCCATGTAATGCCAGAAGAGAAACGAAATCTGCGAGTCTTTTGTTTCGGAGTTGAAACAGAGGAAAACTTGCTAGAGTTCCTGTGGATTGGAGATGAAAGGAGGCTGGACGGCCTATGCGCTGTGGTGATGTTGCCCCTGACTTCCAAATTTTCAAGAGGACTTCAAATCCTTCGCTCAATGTTGATATCCATAAACAAGCACCGAATGCTTATCACCGGCTCAGATTTCCTCCTCCTCCATAGTGATTGCCAGTTGGGAAGACGCAACCATCGTCACCTGTTCTGGTCTTAGCTCGACCAGATATCTTCACGTTCTCCTTGACTCTCTTGGCGTATCTTTCTTTCACATACTGCTCCCAACGAAGACTAGTCCCCCAATTATCATTAAAAGTGCCCTCATCAAACGTTAACCTATTCCACATCCGGTACTCTCCTAATTTCAGTTTTTGCAAGGTCGGCAAGCCCTTCACAACCATTCCTACGATCTCGTCAATCTTTTCCACGTCATCCTTTCCCGAGAGGTCACCAACATCGTCATCCCAAAAGGGTGCAGGACCGGGTTCTTTATTGATGTCTTTTCCATTTCTGATATTAAGTATAAGAATCTAGAGATTAGGACACACTTTGTTGACAATGACTGTGTGGATGGAGAGGATACTGGAAAAGCCAAGCTTTTCATATTCCCGACCACTGTGGGATGTCTTGAAGGTTCCTTCCAGTTTGATGTTCTTCAAGAACGTAGCGTTTTTCTTACCAATCCTTCGAAGAAAGTCAATAATTGGATCGTATTTGATGAACTTTGGATGGTAGCAGGTGGTGTCAAAAATCTTATTGACCGATAACATAATTTGTTGAGTTGAGGGGTGAAGGACCTTGACGTTCGGGATTCCAGGGATGCCGTACGGCATTTCACTCAGCGAGTGCTTTGAGTGAACTCCAGCCGTGTTGAAGACGAATTTGTGTATGCCATACAATATTTCAGGCCCTTCTCTAGCAACTTGGCTGCAGTTCCGCAATAACTTAAGACCAGTCGGACCGAGAGATTGCACATCCTCTTCGTTGATGATCTCAATCCTGCCGCTGTGACGCTTGTTTATGAAACTCACTACTCCACCAAAAGAAACATATGGAGTTTCCGAATCTTTCAGAGCTGTCCGGATATTTTTGTGTTCATCGGGTGCAGCCTTTGTGGAATTTGTGGTCCACAGACTCCACACTACTCGAACCTCATCGGGCTTCCAATCTCGGGTTGGAAGGCCTGTCTCAATATTATATCCGGTTCGGCATTGGTAGTCTCATTGGTATCCATACTCTCTGTGTTTCAGTCATGCTCTTCGAGAATCCTGAGGATGGGTTTCACCGGATCTGAGTCGAAGTTTGAGGTAATTTGTGGTAGGTACGATTCCGGTGGGGCGATTGAAAAGATGACGGTACACATTGTCGCGGATTTCTGTTACTTGGTGAGAAATAGTAGTATGTATAAGTAGAGCGTGTAGTACCTCTGGGGGAGCTTCAAGAATGGAAAAGTTTTGTTTCTTCTAATCTCCTCTTCTTCTCTCTTTCTTGTCTTTTGATTCTGAATCCGTGTTCGTCTCAATACTACCGTAGTGAAACCGTCATCATCCTCCATTGTGGGCAGAGAAGAGGAATATACTGGGTAATGGCCTGCGCTCAACCTTTGTTGGACAGGCGTAGTAGTTGACCTATGAAAAATCTACTTTGACGAAGTTGATATTAGACTCTAGTGTATTTGTCGATGGGCAGGTATTACCTCCGAATTCGTTGCCGAAAAGGAAGAGGATGTCTCGGCGTGAAATAATTATGGCTGCGAAATGCGCTTCAACGCTAGGTAAAGCCCATGAATCGCCATCAAAATCTACGACTAAATTTCGAGGTGAATAAAACCATTTGAACCTTTGATTAAGAGTATTGGTACTTAATAGACCAGCTGTTAAAAGCAGAGCTTAAATTCTATCATTATATATAAAACATGCAAGAAGTTGTGCCCTGAGGGTTTGCGAAGTTCCATAGCAGACTGATCAAGCTTATAGCGAGCTTCAGCTGTAATGGTTCAGACTAAGGACACATCGAACAATTTATACTGGCGTGCTAATCGATGCACGCAAACTTAAACCCTCCATATGACTTCAATGTCAGAAATGAAAAAATAATTCTAACACATGGAAACATGGCAATCAACATGTAGAAGATGTTCAGATCATGAGTCAGCTGCTATGTAACTGTAAATTGCGAAGTTACGATGCAAAACTACTGATTGCTGCAACAAAGCTAGTGCTCTTGGTCCCATTATCTTCGGTGTTAAGATCCCATTCCAGGAAGAGCATTTAGACCTTTTTGTATTTATAAAGAGGGCTAGAATAGAGCTCGAATCATCCACAACATCATACAGCATAATGAAACACTAAATTCCACGCTACGGGATAGGAGTAGGATCTGAATTAGAAGCTGACCGATTCTTGAACAGAATTCAAAGATGATCTCTACGCACGGCCAGACGGTGATTATTTATTCTGACAATGGTGGATGGAATTGATGCTTGTAAGTTGATGTTCTCGGAAGATTCATTCTAATTGTTTACTTTGGCACCTTTTGGAGATGATACCTAAGCGAGTGCAAAAGGGGTGATAAGTACTCAGTGAAGTGGATCTAGGAAGTCAGACAAGACGATTCATTGCCGCACAAGACCGACAACATAACCGAAATATACGATTTCCAAGGCCCACTCATTATCACATCTTCCACCTGCGTTCTGTGAACATGGTGAGTTGCATCACGTGATAAAGCCACTTCTACCTACATAGGTAGTTCGCCTCCCATGTTTCTCAATACTTAGGAAAGACTAAAGTCTGTTCCAGATTGACTCTAAGTTCGAAGTGAGGGATAAATATTCAACCCGGAGCCAAGATTCATGCAAAAGAAGTTTCCAAAAGCATAAAGTAAAAGTTTGGAATCTCGGGCTGGAATCTCATTCTTTGGAATCGGCTGTGGCTGAGATCCCTGCTCCATATTTGTCACCCCGCTCCATGACGACTTGACACCCTAGAAGCAAGAGCTACAAATACACCTCTCCATCCCCTATAACATTCGATTGCCACTTCATACCAAGCTCCAAAAAGTTTCTCTCAGTCTCACTCATTCGAGTTTCGCAATACACCAGCTCAACCGCTCAACCGCTCAACCGCCCAACCTGCCATACCTCACCCCCCGCGCTCTCCTCCTCGGCATCCTAGTCTTTCTAATGGCCTTCATAATGCCTACCTTCATGTCCCGCCTCATGCGACCCTTCACAACCACAACCCGCCTCGGTCTAAACCCTGAATCCTCAATCGCCATTCCAGAAGGCGCGCAGAAAGCTACCATTGCAGCGGGATGTTTCTGGGGCGTCGAGCACATGTATCGGAAGGAGTTCAAGGGGAAGGGATTATTTGATGCGAGGGTAGGATATATTGGTGGGAATACAGATAGTCCGAGTTATCGCGCTGTATGCTCGGGAAGAACTGGTCGTACGTAACCCTTCTCATTCCCCAAGAGTTTATAGAAATGCGAGCTAATAAGGGTGTGTTCTAGATGCCGAAGCTCTCCAGGTTACCTTCGACCCCGCGCAAGTTACATACCGCCAACTCCTCGAATTCTTCTATAAAATGCATGACCCTACAACTTCGAACCGCCAGGGGCCGGACACCGGATCCCAGTATAGGAGTGGAATCTTCTATCATGACGCGGAACAAGAGACTATTGCGAGGGAGGTGACGAAGAAGGCGAATGAGAAGTGGTGGAAAGGAAAGATTGTAACTGAGATCCTGCCCGCGGGTGAGTGGTGGGATGCGGAGGATTATCACCAGAAGTATTTGGACAACAATCCTGGCGGGTATGAATGCCCAAGTCATTTCTTGAGGAGTTTCCCGCCCTTGGATTAGAGGGGAAGTGAAGGGAACGGCCTCGCAGTGGGTCGGATGGTGGTGGAAGTGATGATGAAATGACTTAGAATGTACGGTATTGGGAATCATTGCACAGCCTTGCTTTTTCGCACAACAAGTTGATCATGAATCCAATGACACTTCCCGGAATATTGGTGACCCAGGTTATCAGAACAGTTCCTCGCCATCGGATCAAGTGGTTTGTAATTGAGAGGATTACTTGACTTAGAAGAGTATGTAATCGAAACAAGTGCACAGCTTTGGTGATTCAATGATAATTCGCACAAAATAGTGTTTCCATGCTATTTTCATTCTGGATCATTCTTTGACCTATGCTTTTCGTAATACAGAAAAGAGAGGGGAATTTTCACGTCTTTTTATACAAAACAAACCCATCCCCTTACTCCGGAACAACCAAATATATGCAATCTTTCTTATCATAATCTTTACTTCCTCCGTCCTTGTTGCATCATTAAGATTTGTACCATCCGGATGAAGATGTTTAGGAAGTCGAGCTCCAAGCTGATACTCTCGTTGACAGCATCCTTCTGAATCACACCTCGCTCAGCCAATCGAGCATGCATAAGCACTTTCTGAACATCATAAAGAGTGAAGCCTCCGAAGACTGCCAAGCCTCCCCAGAGCCAGATATTCTCGGTAACAGCGAGTGTTCGTACTGCAGTGGCGGGAAGGACGAGAGGAGCAAAGCCGGAGACAGCAACAAGCGCAACGCCTGCAAGGAGAGGGCCGCCAAGGTAGAGGTATTTCTCTTGCTTCGCAGTAGCTCCAACGAAGGATATTGAGCCCATCATAGCCACCGTGTAGAGACCGGCCCGTGCAATAAGAGCGGGAGGAGCCATGAAGAGGAGAGGTGCGAGAAGTGCTCCTTGAGTGGCGTTAAATGCTCCCCAGAAAGCGTATTTCGGTAGGTAATTATCTGGGCTCGTAGCTCGGGTTGCCATCATCGTGCCAATGCTCAATCCAAGTCCACCGATCATAACAACCCAGGGGTTGGTTGCCATCATCCGGTACATGAACCCGCTCTGGAACATGGCTCGAGCAGACAGGCCAATTATACCAATTCCCAGCCCTGTGTGCATGAAAGTGTCGTTTAGGTAAGCACGCTCATATGGTGGCATTCCTCCATCTTCTCGAGTTTCCCTGTTAAAGACTAAATTTATGGCGACCACTGGATTGAGTTAGCAACATGTTCATTTGGGTGAAAGAGAGCCGAGAGCGAGCCTGGAGGAGGTCTCATCCTCTCGGTCAGTAGAATAGGGGACTTGGAGTATGCGGCAAAAAAATAGGCTTCTTACGAGTACCCCCAAACAAAGCTCCCCCAAGGACAAGCTTCTGCATTAAGTTTCCACCACTCGGAACAGTTGCAGCAGGTTGCTGGTAATTTCTCGACTGTCTGAAGGCATTCCGAGCTTTCGTGAGAGCGTTGATAGGTGTGCTGGTTCGTGATGTGAAGAAGTTGGTGGCGGGCTTGCTGTGGAATGATCGGATCGCAGGGGTTCTAAAAGCTGTCTTTGAGGATCCTGCCAAAATGGTTGTAAGCCTTAACGGCTGGCGCATTGAGAAAGCCATATTGAGATGATGTTTCGGGATATCAATCAACAGTGGTTGTCGAAGCGGATGGACGTTTATATCATGTGGAGGCGACGATGATGCAACCTCGGATTTAAGAGCGGCTCGAAAGCTCCAGAAGAGGAGAGCTTCGTTGACCAATAATGACTGGGACAGGGGGCTTCATCACGTGCAAACTTCAGTACACATCATCTCCCCTATCTTCTCCTTCTCTCTTTCGACGATGTCTTTCCAAGAGCTTACTATTCACTGACCTGGCTTGCAATAGTGCACCAATACTACGAAATAGTATCGCACGCCTCACCCGTCGGTTCTTTCAGAGCGTCCCATTGCAATTCTGAGTTCTCTGGCGGCCTTCCTGCATCAGAGTCGCGCCTTCTCACTGATGTTCTCACAACACGGTCTTCGTCTCGAGGCACTTTCTTCCTCCATAATTAGAATGCCTTCTTCTTCCGCATCACCACAGACCAGGCATATTACCACGTGAACACATGTTCATTTACCTTCGTTATCATGTCTCCTTGACTTCCAAGTCAACACCGAAATCTGAACGGAAAAAAAACAGTGTCAATGCGTTTCATTCTTGGCCATATGTTCGCCATGGCGATGGCAAACTTCCTTGGCAAGCGAGATAAACACATCTCTACAGAGACTCCTATTCGCTGTCTGCCAAAGTTTTCATCAACGAGATATATGCAAATTAATGACAAAACCCTGGCAGATGGGGGCATGCTGTTATCATGACCACCACCACCAACTTGAATTCAACTGCCCTGCTAGCCTTACTCTTATACGAAAGGAAGGTGGGTTGTGTTGACTTCGTAAGGTACATTTGTAAGCAATGACATTAAGAAGTAGCCAAAGTTGCAATGCATTCGACGTAGGGCTGGTGATTCGCAGTGACACTTCTGAGATTCACGGGTTATTGAAATAGGTCGAAAGGGGGTTTATGGAGTGAGTAGATTGAAGATGGATCGACATACAAGCTCCTCCCTCTTTGAAGGAACCAGAAATTAAAGAGAGACAAAATGAGAAATTCACAGATAGAAGTCGAGGGAGTGGCTTGGGCGATACGACAAAGTGATGAGCTAATGAGCTTGTATGATATTACTTCTTCAGTATCTCCATCCATGAAGCTTTTCCTTATCATATCCCTGGACTTCGTCTCGCTGTATACAGCAGGAGCTACCCTGCGCGATCAAAACTAATGCCGCCATGCCACAGTGTGGAACTTCAACCTAGGGATTACGATTATTTAGGCTGATTTGTGTTCAAAGAACGTAACTCAAAACACCACTTCATTCTTATCCATAAACGGTTCTTTATGCATGTTCGTGATCCCATGATGATCTAACCATTTTCATTTCGCGGCTGATATATATCTCAGTCTGATCCAGTCTAATAACAAATCTCACTGTTTCAGCTTACGAATTAGACCAAATTAACCTGGAGTAGCCAGAGACATTTACAAAAGCACAGATGCAGAACATTTGCCACAATCAGCCACACAGTGTTGGGAGGAGAAGAGCTCGTGAGCTCGAGCCCCTGAAATCCAGCATTCTACCTCTTTCACCTGCAAATCGTGGCATACCAACGCTAGCTATGGACATGGACATTGAATAACCTTCCACGGTTTTCCGCACAAGCAATGCAATGTATCCTTTAAACATTCTGTTTTATGGCTTGCCGCTATGTCTCATAATTCTCCATCAGCCAGGGGGGGGACGAACCGGGGCCTCGGTCTGTTGCCAAATCAGGAGGCTGACTGTGACATGCTTCTAGAAGGCCACATGGAAGAAGCCAATCTGCTGGCCGGCACGCTGAGTTGCGCAAGCGAGCAGACCCCTGGAAAATCAACGATTTTGGGAACCGAGATGCTGATTCAGAAGCTGAAGAAAATGCATAGAATGGGGGGAAGCAAAATGATGACTTAAGCGGTGCCTGGCGGAGCCTCAACTGCTGCGCTGGAAAGGGGTGCTGGTCCAAAGGCTCTCCTTCTGCGTATCGTGTTTGCGGAAAGTCTCCAAGGCATGAAAAAAAGAAAACATGTTCGTCAATCACGATACACCAGAATCGTCATAGCGCTTGGTCCCGCAGACACCAGCTCCGCAGCTCGTCTCGCCCAGCCCAGGCCATTTGCAGGCTGATAGTTCCGGTCCGTCTGGTGCTAAACTCCCACAGCTCGTCAACCATAGAGTGCTCCGTGCATATACAGCCTTCACCGTCTTCGTGGAGCACCATTCTTGGCTGTCTGGAGACTTTTTGTTTTCTTCAGACCTCATTGATTCCCATTTACCCCTCAGCTGGGACCATGTGAGTTATTCTGCGCCGCCCGACCTCCTCCGACGTCGAACCCTTAGACTTGGGAACCCCGCATAATGAAAGAGTACCAACTGACAACATTTCGCAGATACCGCGCACGAACCCCTGTGTGTTGGAAACAGCCAAATAAAGAGACGACGTTTCTGCGAATCCCCTTCTGTAGATAGCGAGAACTTTGCACAAAATCAAGTACGAACCCTGCGAACCGGCCAAATACCCCCTTAAGCACTCGAAACTGCAAGACTTCCATA
>Ga0302221_10000422_pt1 | contig 31807 bp, 23 predicted proteins | sample II_Palsa_E2_1_FD_193517 | JGI IMG/M metagenome (GOLD analysis project Ga0302221, IMG submission 193517) | Peat permafrost microbial communities from Stordalen Mire near Abisko, Sweden - II_Palsa_E2_1 | ecosystem: Environmental > Terrestrial > Soil > Palsa > Peat permafrost | place: Sweden... | reverse complement strand
TTTTGCCTCCCTGCAAAAGGATTGCGGGTTTATTCGGAGAGGTGCCTGAGTGGCCGAAAGGGCCGGTTTGCTAAACCGTTGTACGAGCTTAAACTTGTACCGAGGGTTCGAATCCCTCCCTCTCCGCAGGTAATCAAATCAAAGAACATCAAAAGCTCGTAAATCATTGATTCTACGAGCTTTTCTTTTTTAGCTCCCTCGCAAAATGTTCAAATAAGCTCAAAACTGAGGTGTATAATTCGGGTACCGTAACTCAAAAATATTTGTGGTACCCGAATTTCTACCAAACCCTTACCAGGTAAGGAGTTCAGAATTTGAACAGGACTCCTTAAGGTAATGAAACAATCTATTTTTAACATGTAAAAAGGTTACCAAATGGACACCAAACTGAGCATTTGTTTTCACGCGAGGAAGACTCGAGCTACAACAGACAATCTCCTGCCTATTTATTTGAGGGTTACTATCGATGGGCAGCGTTTTGAAATTAGTACCCAGCGCTATTTAGAGGCTTATAAATGGTCGTTTCCTGCTGGGAAAGCTAAAGGGAATACAGAGGAAACAAGAAGCGTCAATACCTATCTGGATATGCTTAAACAGAAAGCCTATAATCTTCAAAAGGAACTCATACAGGAAGGTAAGCCTGTTAATTTGGAAACTTTCAAATGCAAGTGGCTGGGAAAAAATGAGAGACCGCATATGCTTCTTGAGATTTTTCAACAGCACAACGACCAGGTTAACCAGCTTTTGGGTAAAGATTTTGCGCCAGGAACCCTGGTGCGGTATAAAACTTCTTTAAAACATACCCGTGAATTTATCCAGTGGAAATACAAGGCTAATGATATTGACATACGGAAATTAAACTATGATTTTATAAGTGGATACGAATTTTGGCTTAAAACCGTAAGGAATTGTGCCCACAATTCTACCATGAAATACCTGGGTAATTTTAAGAAGATCGTGATTCTTTGTCTGAAAAATGGCTGGTTATTAAAAGACCCTTTTCTAGGGTTTAAAATGAGCAAAAAGGAAGTGGTGAGAGAATTTTTGACATGGGAAGAATTGCAACTTATACAATCAAAGCGCTTTGTTTCAAGCAGAATTAACCAGGTGAGGGACATATTCCTCTTCAGTTGTTTTACAGGTCTTGCCTATGCCGACGTAAAAAAATTAAAACGTTCTGAGGTCGATACTGGCATCGACGGTGAAAAATGGGTTTTTACCAGCAGACAAAAAACGCATTCTGCTTCCCGAATTCCTCTTTTATCCCAGGCGCTTCGGATTATTGAACGGTACAATGAGCACCCTCAATGTATTGCGACAGATCGACTTTTGCCCGTTTTAAGCAACCAAAAGATGAATGCCTATTTAAAAGAAATTGTTGATGTATGTGGTATCACTAAGGAGTTGACCTACCATATAGCCCGGCACACATTTGCTACCACGATAACCCTAAGCAATGGCGTTCCAATCGAGTCGGTAAGTAAGATGTTAGGGCATAAAAACATTCGAACAACGCAGCATTACGCCAAAATCTTGGATAAGAAAGTAAGCGAGGACATGGGATTGCTCAGATCCAAATTAAATGCGAAACCAAACCAAAATTTGAAGGCTATTTAACTAAGCATCATGGACAGAAAATATATAGAATTCATTAAAGAATTAAAACAAAACATCATCCAAAGTCGGTTCATCGCCGCAAGACTGGCTAATAAAGAGCAACTTCTACTCTATTATAATACTGGAAAGATGCTTTCAGAAAAAATTGCAATGGAGAAATGGGGAGCAAAGGTCGTTCAGCAGATTTCAAGTGATCTTCAAAGAGCAATGCCAGGTTTAAAAGGCTTCTCCTACAGAAACCTCAAGAACATGCAACAATTCTTCGAGGTTTATAAGGAAATATCAATTTTGCAGTCAATGACTGCAGAATTGCAGAAATCTGAAAATCAATCATTTAAGCTTAAGCCATTACCAACAACCGGATTTGATCCTGGAATAACGCAAGAATTTAATTCTTTTTTCAACTTAAGTTTTACCCATCATATTTTGCTGGTCAATAAATGTACAAATAAAGAGGAAAGGTTCTTTTATATAGGAGAAGCTGCCAGGCAGTATTGGTCTGTATCTATTCTTGAGCATCAAATAGAAGGTAGCCTATATGAGAGACAAGGAAAATTACCCAACAATTTTAAAGACGTATTGCCCGGATCATTAGAGCCAACAGCTTTGCAAATATTCAAAGACGAATATTTGATGGACTTTATGGGATTAAATGAGCAGTGTGATGAGAAAGAACTGGAAGCTGGGATAGTATCAAATATTAAGGATCTGATTCTGCGAATGGGCAAAGGGTTTTCTTTCATCGGAAATCAATTCAGAATTGAATTGGATGGCGAAGAATTCTTCATTGATTTATTATTTTTCAACAGGCATTTACAATGTCTGGTTGCATTCGAGCTAAAGAAAGGTCGGTTTAAGCCTGAATATGCCGGACAACTTAATTTCTATCTCAATGTTTTGGATGAAAAAGTAAAGCTTTCACACGAAAATTCGAGCATTGGTATTGTACTATGCAAAGAGAAAAATAATACCGTTGTAGAATTCTCAATTAAAAATATTGAAAAAGGAATGGGAGTTGCTACATATAAGACCACCAATAAATTACCTAAGGAGATGAAGGGTTTACTACCGAGTACTGTAGAATTAGCCAGGTTATTTTGATCAGCGTCAGTAAATCAACAGTTTCAAGGGCATCAAATATTTTATTTTGCCATAACTCTTTTCTTAATACCGGTTTAAATGAACCGCTTATCGGATATCCCCGATTCGCCTTGTCGAAAAGCCGAAAGCCATATTTTCCTTTAAGATCTTAGAGCAAAGAGAAACAGTTTACTGAAAGAAGGAATAAAGCCCTAATCTTTTACCTTTCCGTGCCACCGTATCTAAAATATTGGATAACTCATTATTTGAGCCCCTAAATTTGCATGTATGTTGGTATTAGAAATGAGGACCCGAAAGAATCAATTCATTCCCACAGAAATTAAGTGAACTTCAATTATGACAACGCTTTATAAAAGGATCGGCGGTGATACTTATTATTGGGAAATCGCGACCAATGTTAGCAATAAGTCCGAGATAATAATTCATTGGGGTAAGTTAGGTGATGGGGGAGAAACCTATGAGTTCCAAGTGAATGATAATTTAGCTGCAAATAATGCGTGCATAGAAATAGTTAGAGAAAAACTACTGGATGGATATGAAGTAGGCGAATTACCGTTTCACTCAGTACTTCAGTTTCCAATAGATGAAGCTTGGGAAGTTGCTAAGACTTTAGATTTTTGTGTTCTAATCCAGGATTATTTAGATGAAATGCTCTGCAGGACAGGAAATGGGCATGTTATAGCTAGCGAAATACGTTCCCGCTCAATAGTCATTTTCTTTTATGCAATTAGTCCTTTCATTGTTGGTGAATCCTTCTCTTTGCTTTTACTGGCAAAAAAGATTGATAAACAATTCACTGTGGGTATTGTATGTCCTGATCCCGATGGGAAATGGACACATCAAAATTGTATAATAATCATATATCCAGAGGCTCACAAAGATGAATTCTTAAAATTAAATGGGCCAGCAATGCAAATCGATCGATTAGGGCGCAAGATGGAATTTCCGGTGAATTGGAATAATGGGGGTTACTGGACTTAATTTGACTTGGGTTATATAATTCTTTCTTTCTCATACCCATACCATACATGTAAACGACTTGCCTCGGAAAGCGAATAATGGTTAATACTCGACTTATATTTTTAAAATGGAAATCATATTTTAGAGGGATTAAAGGTAAAATTATGTCAATTAACTTTTCCCTGGTTTCATCAATAATCTTACATTTCGGTTCATGACAGCCCAGGCTATTGATACAATCGTAATCAATGGAGAAGATTATTCAATTAATGAACTCCCTTTAGAGCCATATTGGAAACAAGAAAAGAACCGACCTAGCTTTTTCAGTGGGTGGACTTCCATGAACAGAGGCTATTTTGCAAAGTGGCTAATCGAGAATAAGCAACTTTTTTTGATCGACTTTAATGGAGAGAACGCTTTAGTCAAGATAACCTACAGATTAATTGATATTTTCCCAGAAAGTGGAGAAAAGGTATTTGCATATTGGTTTACAGGGGAATTAACTATTCCCATGGGAAAACGAGTTGATTATTTTCACGGAGGGAGTGGTCCGTCATTCGAATACTCAACTCGTTTATATATTCGTGATGGGTTGGTTATAGATTCGGGCGTTTTTACTATGTAAGCCACTGACAAAGTACAAGGATACCTTAAAGCATCATCGTTTGACGGCAACATAAATAATAATGAATAAAATAATTGTTAATCCTATAATCTGAATTATTCTGTTTGTCTTTAGTTCTTTTTCCAGCAACTCGCTTTGTTCCGATAAAGATTTCATTTTACTCTCTAACAATTCAACATTTTTTTTTGCTTGCTTGTCTTGGTCGGCTAATTGTTTTTTGGTTGCCTCGTTAAAACTGTTTAAGAGTTGATTTGATTCTTTGTGGTTTGTGTCAAGAGTTGTTTGAATAGTTCCTACTGATTGAACAATTCCTGTCACGGTTTGAATGATGTTAGTTAGACTGAGATTGATTGTATTGATAGCTCCAAAAATTTCAGCAAGTGTCTTTTGAAGTTTGTCAAAATGCTCTTCTAAATCAATTTTCTCCAGTCGTTCAATTTGAATTTTTAATTGATCAATTTTAGTTTGCAGCTCTTTGATTTTCTCCTCAAACCGTATTAACTCCTTTGCTAAATCATCTCTTGTCTGGTCAATGAAATCTTTTTGTAACTCTTTGAAAAGCTTTGTGAAGTCAGTATTTACAAGCCGTGTAATTTCCTTTTCAAACTCTTTTATTTTGGTTGATAATTCACTTAACTTTGTCGTAAACAAAGTGTTGTTCCCGTCCAAATAGTTTTTGGTCGTTGCTCCTAAAGCGTTTGTGTAGTCCTCTGATAGTTTTACAAGTTCCCCGAACTTCTTGTTGAAAATTTCGGGAACCCCTTCTGCTGCTGCTTTCAGTGCCTTAATTTCCTGATACAACGTATCGAGGTCTTTAAGTTTTTCACTTAAAGATTTCACATTGGCTTGCGACTGTTTTATTATTTCTTCATAATCAGGCATACAATTCTTCTATTAGTTGTTTGTTTTTATTTATAAGGTTTTCAATGCCCAAGGTCTGCATTTTTAATAAAAGTTTTGCTCGTATAAGTTTAATGTCTCTGAATGAGGGATTATCTTCTTGAATATTGCTTTGCAGCTTTGCAAAGTAGCTTTCAAAAATTGGTTCAATAATTTCAAAATCATTTCCGTGAAAAGTTTCATCCTTATATAAATTGTCAAAACCTAATTCAAGTTCTGTATTTGCTTCTGAAATATATGAGGCATTGTTTACTGAATACATTGAAAATGCTTTTAACAAGTGAAGTAACCATTCGTTATTCAAATCTGATTCACCCAATGACCGTAGGATTTTTTTGCAAGAACCCATCATGTGTTTGTAGTTGTTTTGTTCCGTTCCATCCTGTCGGTAAACTTCTAAATATTTATCAAGAATTTCTTGTTTGCTCATTAACTGTACTTGAAAATCGTCTAAGAGTGAAAAAGGTGTACCGTTAATCTTGAAACCTATTCTGGCATACTTCGCATTGAAGTAGAAATAAATTTGCTCCTTGATATAAATGTTTTGCTCAAACCAATCAGCAGCATAATTCGGTTCAGTTACACTGGTATTTAGGATACTTTCAATTTCGTCTGTTGCTCTCTTTCGTTTACTTGCAATTTCTTTGTAGGAAAACTCGGATAAGAAATAAAGACACTCAATAATGTTTTCTATAAGTGTTGGCTTTACAAGCCGGCTTTTAAGAGCTTCAATATTTTCCATTGCCGAATTCTCTGACAAGTATCTTCTCAAATATGTTTCAATCGTCTTTGAGTATTTGTCAATAGTCTTGAATTTCCTGAATGTGCAGCTGTAAAGATTGTTCTTGTTGTAGTCAATTAAGTAATCTTCTAAGAATCCCATGCTGTGCATCCTGTAAATTAATCTGCCTGTGTCGTTGCTTGTGTCTCTGTCTCTGCTATAAACAAAAAGAAGTTTGGCTTTTACTTCTTCTGTGATTTTAGAAAGTTCCTTAACGCTGTTCTCGTCCAATAGGAAAAGAAAGTCGTTAAAGTCGTGTGACCACTTGTAAGCCCGTTTAACTACTTCCTCAAATGTCGCTGTGTAATAGGGTGGATTGATTTCATCTTTAGGATTTACTTCTAAAAGGTTGCAGATAATCTCGGTTGAATCAGGATACTTCTTTGTAGCTGTAATTATGAATTGGAAATATTCATCGTTGCAATTATTAAAAGTGTTTGCTAAAGTATCTTGTTTCTCAATATTTAGCATCTCACCATTGATAAGTTGAAATTCTTTGACCTTGAAAAGGTTTAGGAATTGGCTTCTTTCTGTGTCAACTCCTTTGTAAGAAAGTTCATGAAAGTAATCGTGGATATTTCTGTCGTTGTATTTCTCAATAAGAAATTTGTAATGGTTGTTGCCGTCCTTCTCTTTTAGTTTATCTCTTAATTCATTGACACTTTCCGCTGGAAGGACATTGTATTTCGTTCCATCATTTCTAAGTAAACTAAAGTCGGTCAAATCAATTTCGTATACTGCTTCATCCAAAGTTGAGAATGAAATGTCGGAAAACACTTTTGCTTGTTCGTTCCAATATTTCTCAAATGCTTGCCTTATTGCTTTTCTTGTAAACTTATTTTGAATGAGTTTGTATTCTTTGTTGTAGCTAAAGAATTTGTAAACATCAAGTTTTACATACTTGCTTTTGGATATTAAAATATTCGCCTCTGATATTTTTTTGTCTCTGCCTGACCTTCCTGCTTCCTGAACCAAACTTTCAAGTGAACCTGAATAAACATAGTGATATGTTGAACGAATATCTTTTTTGTCTATTCCCATTCCAAACGCTTTTGTGCAAACGATGTGTTGCGTTCTATCTGATGTGAAGTTTTCAAAATTCTCTTGAACCTCTTTGCTTTCTTCCTCTGTATCGCTTGAATAGAAAAAGCCTTTTGAACTTGAATTAAGATTTTGGTATACAAAATCGACTCCGCTTTCATGCCCACCTTGTCCTTTTACTGGACAAAAAATGATTGCATAAAAATCATTTTGATTTTTAGCACTTAAATCAATCAGTTCACCTGATTGGTTTTTGAATAAGATATTTTGATTAAATTGTTCAGTATCATTAAAATTGTCATGATGATGTTGCTGTGATTTTTCAATTAGGGCTATGTCGTTTAACTTTTGAAGATTGAAACCAAAGTTTGAAAAGTTGCTGTTCAATTCACTCATTCGATCCTTGCCAGTTACGTCAGTAACTCTAAAAAATAATTCAGGTCTGATTGTATTTTCGATCATGATGATTGCGTCAGCAACATCGTTGTGTTGAATTTGTAATTCTCTTTCGATATCTGCCAAAACATCGAATGAAGCTGTTGCTGTTAGGCCGATTAGTGAAACTGCTTTTTCACTTTTTGTTTTTGCAAACCGTTGTGAGTTTTTACCAAGCATTAAGTAAGTTGAACGGAAATCATGTCCCCACTCAGAAACGCAATGGACTTCATCAATTACACAATAAGAAAAAGCAAGCCCGAATTTTGAAGCATCAATTGTCCGAATGATGTTTCTGAAATCTTGCATCACAAATCTTTCGGGAGAAATAAAAAGAAACATTGTTTCTCCGTAACGAAAGTCAATTAGCTTTTTTACTTTTTCTTCTCGTTTCAAATTTGAGTTTATGAAATCGCAACAGTCAATCCAATTTTGTCTTAAAACTCTTACTTGGTCTTCCATTAAAGACTTTATTGGGTCAACTACCAAACATAAGCCTGGTTGAAGAAAGGCTGGTAATTGAAAAGTCAAAGATTTTCCACCTCCCGTCGGAAGCAAACCGATGACTGGTTTTTGTTGCAGTGCTCTAGAAATGATTGGAAGTTGCCCTTCCCTAAAACTGACCTTTCTGAAAATGTTTTGAATGAAGAAGTTTATGTTGCTTTCGTATTTGCTCACTGAAATATAAGAACCATCGTCTTTTTTCTTAACCAATGGTTTGTAGTGAAGTAAGTCGGCACAATAAACTCGTCTTGCTTTTCCAAATGCTGTATCAGAGAAATGAGAGGAACGGATTTTAATTGATTTCTCGTTTTGAAAATCTGTTTCCTTGTAAATATTTGAACGCCTTAAAATGGAATGGTCAAGTATGATGTCAAACACATGCTGCTTGAAAAAACTTTCATCTTTCGCACTTGCTTGCAAGTGCAGTTTGCTATCAATAACCCATTTTGAATTTTCAAATACGGTTAATGAGATTTCAGGCAAAAGCAATTTGTCTTTGTCGTCTAAAATTGCATTGATATTGAAAAATAAATCTTGTAAAGATTTAATTGCAATTGCACCACAAGGCAAATCCCTTTCAATAATTGCGATTTCAATTTTCTCTTTCTCGAATAGTTCGGAATGAACCAAAAGAAATTCAAGAATTGTTTTTTGAACTCTTGCGACAGCAATAGGAATAAAGACTAAGGAGTATTCTGCAATATGTTTTTTGATATTCTTTTCAAAATTGTTCTTGAAGTTTTGATAAATCTTTCTGCCGATTAACGCTTCAAAGTCGGTCTTATCTTCTTTGATAGTTTCAACTGTAAATCTTATTGTCTCAAAATTCTCATCTTCTGCAATTGCATCTCTATAAGTATCATAATATTTGTATTCGGAAAGTGAATGGTGTGAACCATCCACTTCAAATATTCTTCCGACTTTTTCGTAACGATTATTCTTTTCGTTCCAATTTAAGTAGGGAGAAGTGAAACAGAAGTCAACTGTTTTGCCTCCCGTGAGTTTGTTATTTAAAGTTGAAAAATCTCTTTGAGATTCTAATATCTGTTTCAAGAAGGGATGTTTTTTAATGAACTCCCATTCTAAACTGCTTCCTAAGTTTCCTCCGTAATTTGTTTTGCTAATCTCTAATTGTGGCTCAATAATATGTAGCAACTGAAAAATGCTTTCATAGCTAATCGGATTTATTGAACTGGGAAAATTGATTTCATACTGTTCTTTGGTTTGTTCAATTAAACCAATTTCAGAAAATAAGTTTTCTAAAAGTATTGGTGCTCTTGTTGGCAAACCTCTTGTGATGATATTGTTTAGCGTAGCTAAAACAGGGTTTAGTTTCTTAAAGTCGGGATTGTGCCTGTATGAAAACTCTACATCAAAGCAACTTACAAATTGAAGTAGTCCGTTGATTTGATTAAGTTGGGCTTGGTCGCTTGGTTTGTGTTTATCCAATGTCGCTTTAAAGTCGGTTACAACTTTTGCAATTGTGTCTGTAATATAACCGGCTTTGAATTGCATTTTCACTTAAATAGTCAGTCCTTAAAAAGCCAATTTCGTGATTAAAATTGACCGTTTTTGGAGCCATAAGTAAAGTAAAGTAAGATTTGCGTCAGTTCTTTAACTTGATCGACTAAATAATCGACTAAATAATTAAGTAGTTCATTTTCAATATATTGGTTCGCGGGTTCAAGACCCGTCCGATCTGAGATACGAATGAGAATCTAAAGGAGCTCAGTATTTACCCACCTATTTAATTCAAACCATTCATTCAGAAATTGAAAATAGAATATGGGATGTGACGTATCAGATAATATGAAGTTCCCAAATATTCAGGAATCACTTTATTTTTTATTATTATCTTTTCAAATTATCGTCCAAACTTTAAACAAATTTCCTGGGATACCCATAAGTCATTCTAAAATGCCAAATCCTACCCGGCCATCCAATATAACGGATTTTGCAGAGTGCAGGAAACTCTACGCTCCTAACCTGTCGGAGGTAGACATTAAATGGCGAGTATTTCGAGATTTCGTATTTGCTACAGATAAATTAAAGCAACGCTGTGGGATGATTTGCACAATCAATTTCGAACGACCTTTTGAAAGGCGTCATCGTAACAATTTTGCCGATAAGATAAGGTTGTATTTCGAAAGGTTTAACAAACTCCAGACGAAGCCGGAAATTAGGTACGAGCATCAGGACTCATTGGGCGTTTTTAAAGCAATGAATTTTGATGCAGAATTATTGAAAAATATTTGTGAAAAGCCGAAGTATTGAATACTTTTCTATCTAACGCAAATTGATGCGGTTGCAGAGAATGGATTAACTTTGTTTGCGGGAAAAGTATTAACCAATTTCAATTTTAGCAAGGAGGCAGTTTATAAAAAGTTGAAAACGGTACTAAAGGAGAAAAAGAAGCAGCACAAGGATTCTGGCTTTGATAATAAAATCATTTTTCTCGATAGTGAAAGTATAACTGAATTCTATTTTGGACTTTTTGCAGATAACCGGATTTATGATAAATATGAGATTGAGCGAGTTTGCCAGGTGCTTCATCTCAAATGCATAGTATGCATCACTATCAGAGATTATAGAGGAGAAAACCCCTTTCTTTTTGCCCATGTTATAAGTCCGGAGGAATATCAGGCTGAAGCGGCTCAACTTATGAAGATATTTCCGAATGTAATATCCTCGGTATTAGAAATCTGATGGTGATCTATTATTAAATTGAGTCGAGAGAAAACTACCATTTAAACAAGGAATTAAATGGAATCACAGTATTTATGTGCCGCGAACCTAAAAAATGACACTTTCCCAGACTATTTGAGATCGCATAAGTTTGTCAATGAAAAAGAATGTCATAACATAGGAAAACGAGAAATATGGCCGGAGAAAAGCAATTATTTATAATTGGGTTAGATACCTATTCAGGGACTCGCTTCAAACCCCTGGATAATGCCGTATTGGATGCGAAAAAGTTCGCAAAAAAATTGACGGAAAAGTATGGTTTTATTGAAGTGGGCAGATTGTTGAATGAGAATGCTACACGTAGGAAAATAATCGATGAACTCAATAATGTGTGCAAAGGGAACATAGTGGAAGATGAATTGATCATTTATTTCGCCGGGCATGGATTTCAAGATCCAACTTCAAAGGCGGGATTTTGGATACCCTTAGAGGGCAAAGATGAAAAAAGCACCTGGATTAACAATGAGTCAATTCTGGAAATAATAAGAGGATGCGCAGCTAAGCATATTCTGCTGATATCTGACTCCTGTTTTTCTGGGACATTCACGACGGATGAGCGCGGAACTTTAAAATACGATACTAGTACTCTTGAAAGTCTGGGATCTAGATGGATATTGACTTCTGGTAGGGAAGAAAATGTTAATGATGGCAAGAGTGGGGAAGGCAGCCCATTTAGCCGAACGATGTGCGATGTAATTGAAGAGAACCAGACCGAGGCGATAAGCATTGGAGAAGTTTTTCTGGAGATTCAGGAAAGAATGGATGGTCGTTTCATTCAGCAGGCAACCTACAGTGCTTATAAAGTCAATGGGCATCATTGGGGACAAGTAGTTTTAAGAATTAGTAGCGGTTCCAAAGAACGGGGTGCAAGACTTGCACATATACCTTACACAACATTCCCCCTGCCTGAAGTTTCTTTTCCTGCCTACCATATTAAGAGGTCGATTGGATTTTTCGAAAACAAACCCCATATTTTACATGGTTTTGATTTTATGGTAGAAAAATTCACTTTAATGGACGAATTTCAAAAGGAGAAAAGAATTGTGATCTTGGGCACGGATGGCTCTGGAAAGTCGATGGAATTGTTGGAGACCGCTAGGCAGTTACAGAATGCACGGGGGCATTACATTCCAATTTATCTGCGATTTAATACATATGTCGACCAGGATGTCGATAAATTATTACCAAAAGGATGGCAGGGGACTAAACTTAATAGACTTATCCTGCTATGCGACGGACTAGATGAAGTACAGATGGATCATGCGAATACTGCGCGTCGCAAAATATTGGCTTTTTCGGAGGATAATCCAGAGATTCGAATGGTATTATCTTGTCGGACGAATTTTTATGATCTCCCTGACGGTAAATTTAGGGGTACGATAGCAGGATTTAAGGTGTATCGTATCCACGACATTACACTTCAGGAGGCAGCATCTTATGCCCGAGAGCACTTCTCAGTCGATGATAAGAAATTTATCTCGGAGGTGAATGACAATGGATTGCAGGATCTTATCGGGCGTCCTTTCTTTCTGGAGATCTTAATCAAAACCTTCAAAAAGGAGGGGGTCTTGTTTAGAGACAGGTCCAAGATTATGAAAGAGGCACTCCTGACACAATATTCAAATAGCCTCGATCATTTCAATTCCGTTATTCGGCCTCCATTAACGCACCCGGAGATTGTCGCAACACTTACACGTATTGCCTTTGTCATGGAGGCTATGGGTAGAAATTACTTGGATGACTACGAAGTATACGGATTATTTTTTGATCCTGGAATCCGTGAGAGAATAAAATGCATGCCTGCATTTAATCGTAATAATGCAACTCATCAGTGGCAATTTGATCACAACAATTTGCAGGAATTTTTGGCAGGAGTAGTATTGCAGCATAGAAGTTATGAGAAGGTATTAGAGGCAATCACTTTGCCAGGCTTAGAACGGGTGAAGCCCACCTGGTCCAATACATTGTCGTTTTATATTTCTACTGGTCCAGACCATATAGTGGACAAGGTAGTAGAATGGGTAAAGATGCATGACCCGGAATTCGTCGTTCGATTTGAAAACGATATAGTTGCAGATGATAAGAGAGATGAACTTGCTTGGAATGTTTTCGAAAATTACAACATAAAAGGAATTTTGATGGTGTCCAATAAATTCTCAGATGAAGAATTTGCAGCATTCTCTTTCGTACGTCCATTTGTGCTTCGACTGTTAAAGATACTTGAAGATAGCAATACTGCCTGGATCAACAAGATTAATGCAATGCGGGTCATTCATAACTACAATCCGGAAATGTGGGATGATCTTTCAGCAAGAATAAACAAGGCTCTATTGCGCATTCTTAGGGAGGATAAGCCTAGCGACTATTTTATTTATTTGACATTAAGTGTGCTCGGACATTTGAGGAAATTGGAAGGAGAACCCTTGGAAAGCCTTATTGACCAATATCGGCTTCATAAAAATGAGTATATCCGGGCTGGATTGTACAAGATTATCATGGACATGGGTAGAGTGGATGATTATATTTCTGTTTACTTGGATGGATTTGATCTGAATAGAATAGAAAGCGCAGTGGAAGATCGCCAGCACACAAACCTCATGGACGAAGAATTTTTATGGGCACAGGCCTTGAAAAAGATAAAACGTGGAACCTCATTGAAATTGGTATTCCCGGAAATGGAGCGTGCTTTGGCGAAAAAAAGGATTTATGACCGTGATTCCAAGGATGTTTTCAATAGTTTATTGGATAAAGCAGTGGAATTAAATTCATCTGACAGATTCATATTCGAAAGCGTTTATACCTTGTGGCGTTTCGCTGGCAGGACTTATGAAGAATACTTACAGGGTCTGATAAATCCTTTTTTTGAACAAACTGAAAATAAGGGGCGGGTCTTTTGGCTGGTTTTTTGCGATTCGTCCATAGGCGTACTCGACAAGCTGCGACTGATTGGACCGTTGGTGGATGGAATCATAATAGATCAAATCGTAGATGCATCTCTTGGTGGAGGTATCACAGATGACGAGGTACGGGATTGGTATGACGCTCTTATCCACCATGGTATATCGAGCGGGATGACGAAGGAGATGATCGATGAATTTGAGGCGCGCATGAATTTAGCTTCTGGATTACAACTTCAGCGGCCGACTGCGGTGAATTGGAGTGAAATTTACGCGGTGCAATATCAGGAAAGTTTTGATCTATTGTTTAATCATGAATTATTTAAGCAGGAAATTGCCAGAATATTCAAGGCAGTCGGAAAACCTCAAATTAATCAATCGGATTTAAGTAGAATCAGGTCGGAGAGGGCCAATAATAGGGATGACTACATTCCATTTTCAGCAATAAATTTCATAAGAGGTCATCTGTTCAATGATAATGCGTTGTCAGAATTGGAGGTCATTGATTTATGTTCCGGACCTGGAATCGAAGAAAGAAGACTGCAAAATATTTATAGAATCCTTCATTTGAACGGTTATCCTGTTACTGTTAGCGAGGATCAAAGAGGCAAAATCGTGAATTGGGTCGAAGAATATATGAATATGACAGATTTGGAAAGGTTGGCGATGGCGGACAGGCAAATGATGGAGATTCTTTGGTATTTCTTCGGTCATTTCAAACTGAAGATATCTAATGAAAAATTAATGTCTTTTACAATAGTGTGCAGTTTTCGATATCAAGGTGACCTGAATGAAGAGTGCATTATCGATGAACTTTCTAAAATCATTCCGAGAGATGAACTTCAAAATAGAGTGTTAGCAAACATGGAAAAAGTGGCTGTGAATTTAAGTATATGGATAGAAAACGCTGGGTACGCGTTACGGAAAAAAATGAGAACTGCATATCCAATTATTATTGAATTTATTGTGAATGCAAATGGGGAGGAGAATGGGCTAATTCAATTATTAAAGCTGCTTTTCAAGCAGGTAAGGCCAATCGAAGACCTAAAACGCATGGCATTGTGTGCAAGATCTCAATCAGTGAAGGAGGAAGCGATATCCCTCCTAATGGATGAATCCTCTCAGAAGGAATTCTTATTAGCACACTTGAATACAGTCCTCACGGATAAATCGAATGATCTTGACATGAGGGTGTTTGCAGCTAATAAACTGATTGTTCTCAAGGATATAAATGGTTTAGAATTTATCGTCGATAGTATGGACCATGATAAGCTGGACCGTGGAGCTTTTTCGAAGATTTTAGACCTTAACAAACTTGAGTCTCCGGAAGCGATACCATTATTATTGCAGTTATTGTACAATTGTAAGAGCCAGGAGGAGTCGAGTGACCCATTGCATTTCCTAGAGTCGAAGATAACGGACGGATTATTCAATATAGCCGTTCAATCTGCTGAAACTTTCAAGATTGCAAAGGAATTGTTATTGGAGTTTCAACGTAAAAATGCGCCCCAATTGGGAAGCTTAGATTATTTATCACATTGGATCAACAAAATGGAACATCAATTATTAATAAATTGCTCTCGAAACCTGACATTAAAGGAGGCTATTGCTGAATATGATAGGTTCTCATCAGAGTCCTAAGTTTGAGATTTTCCTTTTGCATATATTTCTTGAAACAATCACGGGTATTTTGAGGATGCTACTTTATGGTTAATAACAGTAGGCAGAACTTAATCCGATTGCAATTATATTACTTTTAAACGGGCAAAATACTCAATCTCTGGATATTTGTATGGTAAATTGTATAGCCTTGTACAATGATTGACAAATTTACTATTCAAAAGCCGAAACTATCAAGAAGAAAATGATGTAAACATTTTATAATTGAATGTTTCAATTTGTGTTTGGCTGCTTTAAATTAATTATATTTTCTGCATTAACATTTTCTTAATATTCGCGTCCATAATTGAATAGTTTTCTTTATCCATTTGGATTGCGTAAAATCCAGCCAAAAAAATTTGTTTTAAATAGTTCACGTTTAAACATCGATCATTTTGTCCAAAAAATAGTCGTTCTGGGTCTAAAAAACTAAAAGAAAGTGAATATTGTTCTTTTGCGAAATATCGATGTGCCAATCCATGCCTATAAATATTGATTAGTATTCTTACCTGATCTTGAGTTGGTCTTTTGTCCGAGGGCACTTTATTAATAAATGCTTTTAAATTGGCTGTAGTTGATCCAGGATTTGTTTTACCCGTATAGAAGATTCCTAGTAATTCCATTGCGGAAAAAAGGGTCAGGGTTAAAGGGATTGTTAAACGAGGATTTGGATTTTCAAAATAATATGCCATTACCTGGCTGCCAGGATCGGGATAAATCGAGCTATAAGGGGGAGGGTCGTTTTGAATTAATGTCTTCAAAGTAGTTTCTGCGCTTGGATGATAATATTCTTTTGCCTTATCCGCTAATTCGCAATTTTTATTAAAAACTTGGATGTCACCTAATAGAAACGTATTCAGTGCATGAAAATAGTGTTCTATATTTATCTCAACCGTGTTCATATGATTAATTTGAGGATGAATTCTATCGTGAAATAACCAAATTTAAACTAGATACAAAATATTCTGACTACCTTGGCTTAAGAAATTATTTAATAGAATAGTAATGATTTAATTATAAATAATATGTTGGCGATCTTAAAAAGCTTGCAGAGGATGGGCAGTAAGCAAATGAATCCAAACAAAGATATGGCCGAGAGATTATTTAAAGTTATCTTATCCCTTGAAGCTGGAGCCTCAAAATTATCAACATGGAGTTTATCCATTCTCGGAGGCTCTCTTTTGACAATCATATCAGATTCATATTTACATCCCTCCCAACTTTCTTATAAGAAATTCTATTTATTATTTATAGTTGGCTGGATTTGCATTGGTATTTCCATATATAAAGGTTTCTTAATTACCAGGACATCTATAGCTGCCGATCTTTATAAGGGGGATTTAAAAAAACTGGTTGCACTGTTTGAAAAATGCAACAAGGTCTTTAAATGGCAAATTATAACATTTGGAATCAGCTTAATAGTTTTTGGACTCTGGCTTATGCTATATCTCTGCTGGTGGATATTTATTATATTACCCGTTAAAAAATAGTGTATTATGCCTGCTTGTAATTTTGAGAAACATTGTATTACACTGCCTTTTCCGTCTGAATGTGCAAATTTTTGCATTTTTGGCATTCTAAGCAACATTACCGTTGAACATAAAATTAATATCTTGGGACTAACCCAAGAGACAGCTGAAACGATATTTCGAGCGTTCAATTTATTTCATGTTGAAAGTTATGAAGACCTTCAAGGAAGATTGTCATCGATTCAGATTTCAGAGCTCCAAAATGCATTTTCACAGCTTACTAAGGAAAAGCTTGACCAATTAAACAACCTCCAATAATAATTGGTTAAATACTTACAGTTTACGAACAATGGAGAGAATATTAGATTTTGCTTAACTCGTTTTGATTATTATTTACGTAAGATTCGCTGTGCTTATAATAGTGAGGATCTGCATCTTCAGAATGAATATTTGTATGAGGTTTATCCGTGAATTGACTATACACTTTACCCCCGCCATGCTTTTTAAAAAAATGATACCATTTTAATTTAGAACCATGTGATTCCCTTTTCATTTGGAGGAACAATAAAATATAAATCAAAATTGCAGTATGAATTAGAAATGCTTCAATTCGAAAGTGGCCAGCAAAGGTTTAATGCCAATCCTTTAGCCAGAGAAAGAACCAAAATATTGCAAGAATATCCCATACCAAAAATGTCAGTTTCGATACTGAAAATCTTCGTGCGAGAGTCAATACATTTTCATCCTTTGCAAGTGTGGTAATATCGATTAGATATTTTTCAGTATTATGAAATTGCCTAGTTTTTGTAACATCAATACCTAATACAGATTCCTTATTTTTTGTTTTATTTTCCCATCTTTCCTGCCAATATTTGCTTCCCCTGTTCATTAAACTTTGCGAGAGTGTAACTAGAAAGCCTAAAAATGACATATATATGCAGTATTCTGGAATGTCAGCATTTAATTTAAAATATCCCGTGGCAATTGCAAGCAATAGGGCTCCGAAAAACCATCCTCTTTTCCAAAAGTGTTCTATCTCAAAATTTCGTAACTCAAGAGATTTCTCAAATTCAAGTTTTTTCAATTCAAATTCAAATTTGCGAGATTCAATTCTTCTTTGTGTCATAATTATAGGTTTAATCTATTCGAATATTGTTTACTTAGATATTTCTTAATTCTTTGCCCGGATTATATAAATTACTGCATGGGTAGTATTTGCAATGATATAGGAATTTGAAAGTCGGGCCAACATAATATACAAAAAATTCACATAAAGTTGAAATTGGATATGGATTATGTTAATCGGTTCATGGTGTATTCAACAATATTTCAATTTCTGAATCAATAATTGTAGCAACTTCCTGCTTTATTAGAAAATAAGTTTCCATAACCATTTCCTGATTCACACTGGATCTAATTGGAAGTGGTTTAAAAGCGGTCTGTTCATTTCTTAGCACTTCAGAATTATTCACAATTTCTGAATGAAATGTCTTTAGCTTGATCTTTGGATCAGGATCATCAGCAACCATACCAACAAATTCGCCAGATGAAAGCCCTGCGATCTTTGAGGCCGGGATAGCGAAATCCAACTGTCCGGATTTGCTCACAGATGTATCATTCCTATTGATCGAAACGCTTTCCTTTATTTGTATGATTTTGCCAAATCTTTCCGCCAAAAATTTTGCGGTTTCACCCATAACCTGACCAGAAATAACATTACCCACAATATTCATGATAACCGATGACTGATCACCGCCATAGTCTTTTCTTAACTGGCTAAAATCTTGCATACCTAGACAGGTTGCTACCTTATTTGAACGTGCTGTGGCGATCAGGCTGTCAATGCCATTCAAAAATACTGTAGGGAGCTCATCAAAGATCAGGCTGCATTTATGTTGATTCTTCCTATTTACCAATTTAATCAACCTGTTTATATAAAGAGAAAGTACAGCACCAAACACTTGCTGTTTTTGAGGATTATTAGCCAGGCATAGGATTTTAGGCGATGCCGGATTATTAATGTCAAGGGTAAAATCGTTTGCCCCTAATACCCAATACAATTGAGGAGAGGATAACCTAGCCATTCCTATTTTAGCACTAGCTATTTGACCTTCAAGCTGATCCATTGCCATATTTTGATATGCAGAGATAAACGGGTTAATAAGTACCTCAATTTCCTTTTCAGTCATTAAAACCGGGAATAGCTTCTCGTATTCCACTTGCATTAGTTCGATAACATGAGGCAGGGTACAATACTTACCGTTTTGGTACTTCTTAAGGAACCAAATTATAGCCGTTAAGAAGTTGATGGGTGATTCCACAAAAAAGTCCCCCTGCTGTGTTATCCACTCTCTATTCAGCCCTAACAAAATAGAGCGTGAAGATTCCGTTGCATCGGTGATATCAAACATCGTCGCTGGGTCCAACGGGTTGCATCTATGACTGCGGGAAAGATCGTCGAAATTGATCAAGTAAAATTTTGGAGGGACATTAAATGCCTTCTGGTTTTTTAAAAAGCTGTTATAGGCTATCTTGGTCAGATCATCGTATTTAAAATCATATACAAGCATGCTAAATCCCTTTTCTAAATGCTGTTTAATGACATGCTGAATCACGAACCAAGATTTCCCACTTCCTGGTGATCCAATTACCAATACTGAACGGAAGGGATTGATAATATTTATCCAACTGTTCCGGGTTTTTCCTCTCAACTTATAGCGAGCGGCCAAGTTAATAGAAAACTCATTAAGGAGCAATCGCTCTTCTTGGGGAAATGTCTCATTTAGCTCATTAAAAATATCCTTATGAAATTGGAGTTGAATATACCTGGTTAGAATTGTTCCTCCGGTTAAAATACAAATGAATCCGATACCCGTCACGATCATATAAAATGCGGCCGCTATCACAACACTACCATTTGTTGTCAATAAGATATTGCTCAGGAAGAACAGTAATAGGCCAGTTATCAAAAAGAAAAAAATATAATATTTGCTGATTTTTTCATTTTTCACGCCTTTGGCCCCTAAAAGCGAGATAATTAGCAAACCCAAAGCCAGGAACTTTGAGTAGTCGACAGCATTAAATAACCCTGTACGGTCGATATTAATTAAAAACTGATCTCCTATTCTAGCAGTAAGTTTCCACTCATTGAATGCTGGGTAGCAATAATAGTAGAAATGTAGTAGCAAAATGATTATACTGGCTAGCCTTGTAAAGTCCAATATCTTTCTCAAACCCTGATCATTTTCCCCTGTGCTGTTTGACATATAAAAAATACTTTTTGGTTTATAAATTCGGCTTTCTTTTTTTCTTTCTCTTCCTTAATAATTCATATGGTAGGCGATTATCATTTCTCTCCTTTCTCAAAAGCAATTCAAGGATGTCATTTGATTTTGAAACTGTGTTTTCAAATTTGTCATTTTTTCTCTCTTCCTTTAAGTCATTGGTATTTGCTCGCTCCTTTTTATGAGGTAGCTCCTTCTGGAATAAATTCGTTGCGGAAGTTTGTCTTTTTAATAGACTAGCTAAGGCATTTTCCCTTTGAATTTGACCTTTAGCGATCCTCTCCCGAAGAGCTGCAACACTATATGATTTTCCGATATCGCTACCATTAAATACGCATTTCGTTCTTTGGTCAATAAAGGTTACACCGTAAACAAATCCTTGGGCATTTCTGTGTAGAACTCCGGTTACTTTCTCCTTTTCCAGGCGCAATAAGAAATCACTCATTGTATTAGGCTTATTTCTAAGCGTCCAGTCAATCGCATTTTTCAATTTTGGTTTATACTGCTCGCGCAAATGTTGTGACTGTTTAAACCTCTGTTCCAGGTAATCTAATGTTGGTTTAGAATAAATCGAGCTGGCTTTTATGGGAACCCCAGTTTTATTGCCGTTTATATCCAAAATCCGATAATTAAGACCCCTATGCCTGTATATGCGGCCTTCTTCTTTTCCCCGGTCGGCCATAACATTGTATTGCTTTAAAATGACATTGAGTTCAGCAAGGGAAGTATATTTATATTTATCCAGGACGGCATCAAGTACATTGGTAATGCTTCTTTTGGTTTCGGACCGTCCATATTTAGCCTTTTGAGCATTGACAGCCTTTATTTGATATAGCTCTTGCTTTTGTTTTCCATCGGCTTTCACCAGGTCATATATTTTTTCAATTTCTCTCGAAGCCTTTACAGACTGGTTTCTTCCTAAATTGTGCGTATTAATCCTGCTTCCATCAGGACGAATGTTAGTTGTTAATAGATGGATATGTGGGTGGGCTGCATCATAATGTTGATAGACAAGAAACGGTTGCTCGCCAAAGCCAATTTTATCCATATAAAGATTAGAGATTTCAACAAGGCGATCTTTAGATAACTTTTCAGATGGGTGAAAGTTGACCGATATATGGAGAACCTTTGTAGTTGCCCGATCATTCAAAGAAATTTGATCTTTAAGGCGGTTTAATTTATCGTAGAAATTCAATTCCTCCGAATCCTTTAAATAATTTCCCGCATGAAGAAATTCAGCGGCCCCCTTTTTCACTTTATTTTCATTATAATTTAATGCCTTCAAAAGGCTATGTGGAGTTTCTATATTTGCAACCATTGCTGATAAATTTGATTCATCCGATCTTTAATTTCATCGACTTTTTTAACGAAGGCTAGCTTAATTGATTCATTTGCTAACAGCCATGCATTGATCTCGGGAACGTGGTCAAGAGTGTGTAACCGGTGAACTGCCTGATTGAAATTATTTCCGATTGCACTCAGTTCATTTTTAAGCCTAATCATATCTGCCAAAAATTCATCTGCGGACTGATTTCGGTATTTAACAATTACTGGTTTTTGTAGAATTAATTTGCGGATATAATCGCTTAGCTGGCGGCAGGTCGTAGCTGTATAGAAAGCATGTAAACGCTCGTATTCGCGTTCATTCATCCGAACAACCACCATTTTATTTCTGACTTCTTTAGAATCCTTTTTCATTGTTCAATTTCATTTTATCTAAAACTTACCCTTAAAATGCCCTCCCAAAGAAGCCGAAACGACACCGGAGTGAAAGGCAGGAAAATCAAACGTATCACGTTTGTACACCTCGCCGGGTGCGATGATAGGCAACCTGAGGCACGCATTGGCGTGCCTAACTTTTCGAATCTCTAACAGCGTTAGAAAATTGGAGTTTCGAGCCGGTAAACAATTAGATATGGGAGAATTGAGATACCTAATAAGAAAAATGCAACCTTGATACACTATTAATCCTTTTTTAGGGAGGAATAAATTACATGGATGGCATAAAAATATGTTTCTGTTTTCTTCAATCTTTGCTTTGTTAAAAAAAGCATATTTGGAGCATGAAATATTGTCAGGCTGGAAATTTAAATTGCCGTTATTAAATAATACCTCCAGCGATCTTTTATATAAGACGATTCTGATTTTTATTTGATAAATCCCCAGTTTAATTTTAAATATCATAAACACTGATTTTCTTTTGATTTATTGAACTTGAAATATCAATTGTAAAATTAATTTGACAGCATGAGATTATAAATACCTGTTCAAATTCTGTATAGGTGTTGAATTGAATTAATCGATAGTTTTGTATCAACAAAAATCTTTTTTAAACCTTAAAATGTGTTATATGAGTAATGTAGTAAACACAAACAAATTGAAGATATATGAGACAGGACTTAGTAGCCCAGGAATGAATGAAAAATGCAAGGTTAATTTGATGATCAGCAGGCAAAATATACTTTTACTTAGTCGGTTGATAGAAAATGGACTGACCTTAAATAAAGAAAGCCCCGATGACATCATAAATCTCTTGCCAAAAGAATCTCTTGAAGAATTTCAATCTGTTGTCCCTGAATTATTAAGAAAGGGGGGACTAACGGAGCTTCATGAATAACTCAAAATGCTATAGCTTTTTAGCATTTTAAAGGGGATTATAGTAACCCTGATTCCCTATGCCTTCAGTTTCAAGTTAATTATGTTTCAGTATTTTATGAAACTAAATATTCTTTGTTAGACCATTTTACGAGGGTCTACTATTTTGTCAAATTGCCTTTCGTCAATAAAACCGCTTGCCAGCGCAGCTTCTTTTAGCGTCTGATTATGGACTAGTGCATAGTGAGCGATGGCAGATGATTTGTCGTATCCTATAACAGGACTGAGGGCCGTGACCAGCATCAGGGATCTGTTCACGTAAGTGTTAATTTGCGCCCGATTTAATTTTGTTCCTTCAACAGAAAAAGTCCTGAACTTATCGGACCCGTCGGCTAATATTCTCGCAGCATGTAAAAAATTATTGATGATGATAGGACGCATTGCATTGAGTTCAAAATTCCCCTGACTGCCGGCAAAAGCGACAGCATTGTCTTCTCCTATCACTTGGATGCAGATCATAACCATGGCCTCGCACTGTGTCGGATTGACCTTCCCTGGCATGATGCTCGATCCGGGCTCATTGGCTGGCAATATAAGCTCCCCCAAGCCGCAACGGGGTCCCGAGGCCAGCCAACGCATATCATTAGCGATCTTCATAAGTGATACAGCCAAACCTCTTAAGGCGGCCATTCCCGCCACTATAGCGTCGAGCGACCCTTGGGCTGCAAACTTATTGGGTGCCGTAATAAAAGGTTTTCCAGTCAACTCCGCTATTTTTTTAGCTATCTTATCACCGAATCCAATCGGCGCGTTTAGCCCGGTCCCTACGGCAGTCCCCCCGGCGGCAAGCTTGTATAATTCCGCTCTGCTGTTTTTTATTCTTTCCAGCGCATCAGCGATTTGGGTTTCATAGCCCGACCATTCCTGGCCGACCGTCAGTGGTACAGCGTCTTCCAAATGGGTCCTTCCGATCTTCACTACATCTTTCCACTCTCTTGATTTAGAAGAAATGACTTGGTTCAGGTTTTCCAGCGCAGGGATTAAATGGCTATCCAGCTCTATGATGGCAGCAATGTGCATTGCGGTGGGGAAACTGTCATTCGAGGATTGTCCCATATTGACATGGTCATTTGGGTGCACCGGCTTTTTGCTCCCCAGTTTTCCTCTAAGCATCTGGATTGCCCGATTGGATATGACTTCATTTACATTCATATTTGACTGAGTTCCGGAGCCTGTTTGCCACACGTATAACGGAAATTCTGAATCCAGCTTTTTGCCGATGACTTCATCAGAAGCAGCCACTATAGCATCTGCAATTTCTTTTGGCAATCGACCTTCGGATTCGTTAACAAGAGCCGCTGCTTTTTTCACGTAACCGTATGCATGATATACTTCTTTTGGCATCCGGTCGTGGCCTATAGAAAAATGAATTAAACTGCGCTCAGTTTGGGCGCCCCAATAATGTTCGGCGGGAACATCTATTGTTCCCATCGAATCGCTTTCCTCGCGCTTTCCAATCTGGCCTGTTCCGATGGTTATGCTTGTAGCTAACGGTTCTTCTATTACCTGACTATTCATAACATTATTTTTTAATTGATTCTTGGATACTTCGCCTCATATTGCAAGGAGTGAATTAAATTTGGAATATCTTCCGGGCGAGCTTCTTGCGCCAGCCCCTTTTCAAAAGCTACCTCTGCAACGCGCTCCGCAATCTTTGTCGAGATATTCAAAATATCGCTTTGCGGCGGAAATACCATTCCCTTAGCGCGCTGCTCTTCAGTAACCAAGCCAGCCAGGGCCTTACCACCTTCAATCCATAATTCATCAGTAACCAATTTTGGACAGGTTGCATAAATGCCCAGGCTTACGCCGGGAAATAAATAAAAATTATTTGCTTGGCCTGGCGTAAAGGTCTTACCATCCATTCTTATCTCATCAAAAGGTACTCCTGCAGCGTAGATAGCGCGACCATTGGACCACTGGTAGGCCTCCAGGGCGGAACATTCTGCGTGATCAGTAGGATTGGAAAGTGCGAAAATGATGGGACGCTGATTTAACTGGCTCATGGTTTCGACGACCTCTTTGGTGAATGCCTTACCGACCGTGCTCACTCCAATCAATATTGTAGGCTTAATGGCTCTGATGGCTTCTGCCAAATTTTTTGTAGGAGTATTGATATGCGTATATAACTTTTGCTCTTCAGAAATATCGGTGCGACTTTTTTCAAGAAGCCCATTGATATCAAACATAAAAATCTGCCTTCTGGCTCCCACCTCATCCAGGCCATCAAGATGCATGGCAGATGCGATCATGCCTGCAATTCCTATACCGGCCGAGCCGGCGCCGAACATTAATACCCGTTGATTTTTCAGTTCACCGCCAGAAATGTGCATAGCGCCGATCAACCCCGCCACCGCTACTCCTGCCGTCCCCTGGATATCATCATTGTAGCAACATATTCTGTCCTTATAACGGGCGAGCAAACGAATGGCATCGATACCTCTCCAGTCTTCGAAATGAATGCAGCAGGAAGGAAACACATCCTGGACCGCATCCACGAATTCCTGAACAAAAGTGTCAAGCTCGTCTATGGATGGACGGTTTTGCCGGATACCGATATATAAAGGATCATCGAGAAGCTTTTGATTATCTGTCCCGCAATCCAGTAGTAAGGGAAGAAGCTTGGCAGGTGGTACGGCAGCACAGGCTGTATAGAGTTGTAATTTCCCGAGTGGAATGCCCATCCCATTGGCGCCAAGATCCCCCAGTCCAAGAATTCGCCCCCCCGTGCTCACACAGATGAACCTGATATCTTTTTCAGGCCAGTTGCGGAGAATCTCTTTTAGTTTTCCCCGATCTTTTATCGTAATGTACATTCCTCCATTTCTTCTATAAATGTCACTGAATTTTAGGCAGGCTTCTCCAACTGTAGGATCATACATAATGGGTATGAACCGAGCGGGATCGGACATCAAGACCTTATAGAAAAGCGTTTCATTCCTATCCAGGAGTCCGATCATGTAGATATATCTTTCCAGATTGTTGGGTTTCAGGCTGAGATGGTTCATTACCCGTTTAAGTTGCTGGTCCAATCCTTCAATGATTGGTGGCAAGAGACCTTTTAGCTTGTATTTGATTCGTTCCTCAGCTGAAAACGCGGTTCCTTTATTGGTAAGCGGATTTTCGAGGATTTCAATTCCTCTGAGTGAATTTTGATCCTTAAGAGTTCTTTCGTAGGAATCTGACACTTTGAGTACGTCGAGATCCTTTTTCTGGTTCGAATAAATTGTTTTCATTTTTTCTATATTAAAAGTTCAAAAATCGAATAGCAATGACGCGGGAGGGTTACTCAAATTACCACACCATCTCCCCCAATGGCCTTACTTTTAATTCATTGATTAGCCTAGTTATCATCGGCTGAGAATTTAAAATCGACCCAGTACAATGGTAAATCAAGATTCCCTTTGCTTGGAAGCTGCTGACAAGGATCCCCAAAACGATTATTCCCTCTTCTTAATCATTGAACTCATAAAATGAATGAAACTCAAGTATTGAAAAATCACCCGCTCATACAAAACACTTTTCTTGTGACCAGGTCGAATTATTTCATATTAAATGAAAATTCTGCCCATATCCTCTTTCATTCAAATCAGTGACCTTTAGTATTAAAAATTTTTCCATAATTCTCTTTTAACTTAAAAAATATAATTCGGAATTACCCATTACTCTAGTTTAAGTTATTTTCAGTGTGCTGCAACCCAAACCGCACCATTCCTCAAAGCCAAAACTATTTTTTTATATTATCTCCATTGTTCAGGTCCGCTTTTGCAGCAGCTATAATTTCACCATTGCTTTGATTCTGAATGAAGCCCACTATTTCCCAATCTTTTGCATTGAAATCCTTTGGTAATAGAACTATGCCGCTTCCAATACCAGTGATGTTTAAAGGCTCATTTTGCAATGCGCGAACGATTTGCGTATGTGACAAGGTATGACCGGCATTCTCACCTCGCTCTACTTTACTTTGAGCTGCTTTTTGTAATATGGCTATCAATAAACGACTGCTCTTTCCAGTTTTGGTTGACTGATATTCTATCCTAAGCCCTTCACGATCCAGGTGGGCCTGAAGCATCAGTGTTGCAGTTGGTGTAGTAGCAAGTTGTACTGAGATCGCACCGCGAATAGCCGATTCTTCCGACCCGACAAATTCAGCTTTCCCATTTACAATAACCTGCGGTGTATAGATGGTTGACAGACCAAACCATCTCCCATACTCTAGCTGTCTTTTTGAAAAATCGGCGCTGCTATATCTATCTTTCCAGCCCAGCCGGTTCCAGTAATCCACATGATAAGCCAATATATAAATTGCTTTCCCATCTTTTTCTTGCTGTATTTTCGCCATCAGATTATCAGCAGGTGGACAGCTTGAACAACCCTCCGAGGTAAAAAGCTCTAATACTGCAAAGCCTTTTCCATCAGTCTTACTAATGTCGATTTTAGCAATTATCATATTCAGGCCAATAAAGGGAGTAATGCATAGGACAGCGACTATAAAGCAAGTGAATAGTCCTAAAATTTTAACAGAGGTCATATTTTTTCTTATTAGTAATACAAAACTATTTTAAAAACTTGCAACATGATAGCGCAAAGGGGTCGAGCCAGACATATTCTTAGGCGACCCAGGCATTTTCACGGAAATACGGATGGTTTCTGATTAAGGATAAAGCTAATTCTGCCCTGCTGGTCAAGTGTCTGTCCGATGACATCATTTGGCTCATAACCCTTTATTACTTTGTATTCAAAGAGTAAACTCCCTTCCAAAGAAGACAAAACGCTTACCATTTCTATACAAATGAGCCCGCTATTTATGTGTCCCCTATACCAATGTTTATCATCAACCTGTTCCCAGGTGGCGATAGTAAATATCTCGCCCGAGTTGTCATTTTTAAACTTCACCAGCTTTTCGATTTGGCTTAAGCGAATTATAATTAGTTGTTCCCATCTAAGGGACGGAAACGTATTCAAGATTTTGTTTGAAATCCAGGGAGATTATCACACTAATCGAAGTCAGAGCGCAAACGGAAACGCAGATGGGCTAGCTCAGTAAGTAAATATCTGATCAAATAAAATGGAGAAAATCTGAAAACCTGAAGCCTAAAGAAAGACTTCTACTTAGAAGAGGTACAAGTTAATTATGCAGGAAGACCATTGACTATTTCCGATGGGCAAATCACTCTATATTCTCCTTGGGAATACCCAATTTTTTCATTTTGGACTTTAATGTAGTGGGTGGAATATTCAATACTTCGGCTGCCCCGCCGGCACCCCATATTCTGCCATTGCATTTTTTCAGAACGGTAATAATATAATCCCGTTCATTTTCATGGATTGTTTTCATACGGTAATCTGGAGTATCTGTGGAATTTTCCTTTTTTTGAGCTGCGGGCAGTAAGATGTCTTCAATGATTGATCCTTTCGTAAGCAGTACGCCTCTTTCAATTAAATTTTCAAGCTCACGTATATTTCCGGGCCAGTGATAAGCCGTCATATTTCTTAAAACCTTATCAGAAAAACCGGTAATTTTTTTTCCTGCTTTGCGGTTATAGTAATTCATAAAATGATACGCCAAGTCGGGAATATCTTCGGTTCGTTCCCGTAATGGAGGTAATATAATCGGAAACACGTTGAGGCGATAATATAAATCAAGCCGGAAGCGTCCTTCAGCCACTTCTTTTTCGAGTTTGCGGTTAGTAGCCGCTATAATCCGGACATCCACTTTGGTCACATCTTTGGACCCAATTCTTTCAATATATTTTTCCTGCAATACCCTTAGCAATTTGACCTGAAGATCGACTGGCATCTCACCAATTTCATCAAGGAAAATAGTTCCTTTATCTGCTTTTTCGAATTTACCGATGCGTCTGTCATAAGCCCCTGTGAAAGATCCTTTTTCATGCCCAAACAATTCTGATTCGATCAAAGTGGAAGGCAGCGTCGCACAATTCACTTTGACAAATGACTTACTCTTTCGGGGAGAAAGATGATGTATGCAATCTGCGATCCGCTCTTTGCCGGTTCCGCTTTCTCCTAAAATAAGTACAGAAGTTTCCGAGGGAGCAACCTGCGTAATGAGATCGAATACATTTAATAACAAGTGGCTTCTTCCAATAATTCCTTCGAAACCTTCCATTCTAATGGATTTCCCGGAAGCTTCCGGATGATCATTTCTTTTGGATCCATTTCCTATACTTCCATTCCCTGTACTTAATATCCTTTCAATACCTATAGTCATTGGTTTTTGTAATCTGTCCAATAATCCAATATGATCCACATTATAGCTGTCTGATTTCCGGCTATAAAAGCTGAAGATGAACACCTCACTGTTTGAAAGATGTAAGGGCAAAGAAAGCTGCGATTTTATCTGGAATGTGTTGGAAAACAACTTGTTCAGGGATTGTTCCTGACAGGTTTGGTCAAACATGTGTTCATTAAACATTGCTGTCGTCGCATCATAAGTTGTGTCATTCACTATCGTGATAAGGTCTTTTATATTCAAACCGGAAATATTCAGTAATTCAGGAGGACCTATCTTTTGGTATTCATCATAACCGACCCTCAAAAAACTTAATGCCTGGCAGGAAGCATGACCGATGGTATTAAATCCCGCAGTGATGTAGTCAAAGGGGATATAAGGTTGAACGGTTCTACCAATATTTAGTAATTTTTTTTCCCAGCTCCCCGAATCGTTGTAGATGGTTGATAATTTATCTTTTAGAATATTTTCTCTTTTGAAATAAGACTCCATACTATGTTCGTGGCGGTAACGTGCAATCTCCATTGTGTTCAGAAGATCCTTTTCCCTGAATGGTTTTACAAGAAAACCATAGGGTTGGGTAGCTTTTGCCATACTCAGCACTTCTTCATCTGAGTTGGCAGAAAGATACACAAAAGCTATATTTTCTTCTCCTAATTGCTCGGCCAGATCTATTCCTGTTAATTTCCCTTTCAGGAAAATATCCAGGAGGACGAAATCAGGTCTCTCCTGTTTTATCAGATCCTGTGCCTGTAAAACTGAATGGGCAACTCCCGTAACCCTGTAACCGGCTTGTGTAAGCATCAGGCGGAGATAATCGGCTTCCACAAACTGATCTTCAACAATAAGTACCTTTTCTTTCATATGGAATGAGTTGATTCGGATTTCATTTTCCGGATCCCGATTGTAACATCCGGATCATAAATAAAGCTTATTGCGATTTGTGTTCCATTTTGACTATTTAAGGAGAATTGGCCTCCAATTTCTTCGCTAAGCCCACGCATTAGGTTCATTCCCATCGAATTTGGTTTTAAGACATTATATCCGGAGGGCAATCCAATTCCGTTATCATTGATGGCTAACAATAAATGATTTGATGAAGTACTCCCGAATGAAATCGATATAATCCCTTCCTTATCGTTCGGAAATGCATATTTGAGGGAATTGGTAATCGCTTCATTCAATATTAGACCCAGCGGAATACAGTGTGCCAGGTCTAATTCAATTCCTTCTATTTGGAGATTGAGTAGGATATGTTTACTCATAGTAAAGCTGTCTATTAAATAATCAACTAATTCATGAATATAATCAGGCATGTTAATGGTAGATAGGTTTTCGGTCTGATACAGTTTTTTATGAATCAATGACATGGCATGGACGCGGTGCTGACTGTCCGTGATGGCATTTATCGCGACTTCATTCTTCAAATAGCCGGATTGAGTACCCAGCAGCCCCATGACTGTTTGGAAATTATTTTTAACGCGGTGATGTATCTCCTTAACTAGCCAGTCTTTTTCATTCACTAAATGTCGCAAAGAAATATTTTGTTCCCCAATTTCTTTTTGCTGCATCTGTAGCTTTGCATTGGTCCGTTGTTTAAGCCGATATCTATTATATAGTAGGCTAACAATAACGAGCAATAGCGCGGCACCTGCGAACGTGATGTTCCTTGTCTTATTGGCTTGTTCGACCTTATTTTGCTCGAGCTGGTTCTGATCATTAAGCAACTGAATATCTTTCTCCCTTTGGGAAGTTTCATATTGAACCTCCAGCTCAGCTATTTGCCTGCTCTTAGTCTCATTAAAAACAGAATCTTTTATTGCCTGATACTTCCGGAGATGATCGATAGCAGAAAGATAATTGCCCTCGGCTGAATCGGCATTGTACAACTTTAGCTGAATATCCTTGATCGTGGAAAGGGAATTAATACCAGGATTAACATCCAACGCCTTTTGTAAATGAACCGCTGCCTTTCGGTATTCCCGCCTGTCAATATAAAACTGCCCAAGATCATAATTTACATCTGCAGTTACCTCATTATTATTTTCAAGCTTATTGACCAATTCGATCGCTTCAAGATAATATTTATCCGCCCGGTCATCCTGATAGAGTTCATGGTAACAATAGGCTAGCGTGGTTGCCAAGCTTGCTTCAGCATATACACCAATTGGCTTATTCTTATGGGCAATGTCAAGTATAAAAGCAAGAGCTTCCTTATCCATTTTTAATTTAATGAGCTCACGGACCAAAAAACCTGCATCCCTGAACATATATAAATTAATGGGACCGGAATATTGCCTTTCTCTGAAGACCTTCCAATACCATTTCACGCTGTTTTGCGGCTGATCCAATTCCCTGTACATATTTGCAAGGCGGCTGTAAAATGTAGTGGCGGCAACAGTGTCATGGGTAGCCTCCATACTTTCAATAGTTTTTAACCCATAAAAAATGGCTTTATTAAAATCACCTTTATCCCTGTTGGCAACAGACAGCAAATCATAAGTATAATGGAGATTGCGGTAATGAATTGCCTTATAATTCTTGAGTACTTCCAATAGTTCAACTTCGGCCCGGTCAAATTGACCATGTATCAAATGCTCATCGGCAATATTTTTCTGAGCTTCTATCGATTTTTCTAAGTTATTGGACTGCTGGTACAATTGAACAACTTTTTCAAGGCAATTCATTTTTGTCAAACTGCTCGTGTCCCAAATAGGAATTTGAAAGGCAAGCGTTTTCCATTGGAGGACTTGATTATCTATATTTCCGATTTTTTTGATATCGTCTTCAATCTTCAACAAACATTCATTGGCTTGTTTTGGTTTCCCAATCTTAGAATAGTATTTTCCTAAAAAGCATAATATTTCATCGTTCCATTTTG
>Ga0302221_10000420_pt1 | contig 31845 bp, 63 predicted proteins | sample II_Palsa_E2_1_FD_193517 | JGI IMG/M metagenome (GOLD analysis project Ga0302221, IMG submission 193517) | Peat permafrost microbial communities from Stordalen Mire near Abisko, Sweden - II_Palsa_E2_1 | ecosystem: Environmental > Terrestrial > Soil > Palsa > Peat permafrost | place: Sweden... | reverse complement strand
TTTCAGGTTTATTACATATTTTACAAACATAATTTTGATCTTTCAACATTTGTAAAAATGTTTCTTTTTCTAAATTAAAATTCTTTTTTAATCTCCAGAAAAATTGATACTCCTTTAATTTTTTATTAGATAAATCACATTGTTGTTTATATTTTTCAGGATCATCTTTTCTTCGTTTTCTTGTTAATTCTGTACAACATTGTTTACATTGTCCTCTTAATTTATCTTTAGTTCCTGGATGAGGATAAAATTCATCTAATATTTTAATATTATTACAATATTTACACTGTTTCATTATTTGATGAATCTTTACTATTTAAATAACGTTTATGAGAATTAGATAGCATTGCATACAATGCTGGAAGTGTTACTGAAATATTTATATCTCCTACAGTCCACGTTAAATGATTAACGGTTAAAGTTGCACCGGCTAATAGGGCTCTAAACGCACATATTGCTATAAACAAATAAACAATACAAGCCTCCAAATCTAATTCATTCTCAACAGAATCAACTAGTTGGAGTTTTACAAGAATAGTTTTAACAATAGATTGTAATTTAGATAGAATTGTATTCATTTATTCATTATCTCAGATAAATAATTAAAAGTCAACTATTATTTACTTGATTTCTTTCTTTTCTTGGTTCTTATAGGTTTCTGACCATATTTTATGCGTAATTGATTCTCTATGGCGGATTTTTGTTCGTGACAATTAATACATAAGATCTGGATTTGATTAGATTTTACGAACATCCTTTTTATTGTTTCATCCCAACTTTTAAATCCAGTTTCTACTGGAATTACAGATTCTATATGGTCTTTATTGATTTCTTTAGGACCAAAGCATTTTTTACAAGATATACATTGATAAAGTCCATAATCAACTTTTGCTTGTTTCATTGCCAAATGATGAAAAGGCCAGCGATAAGTTGCACGTCTTAATGTTTGCATTACAAAATTATGTCTAAATTTTTTAAACTGTTCTTCATCATTTTCTAATGCATTATAATCTTTAGGTTTTTTTGGAGTTTTAGCCATTAAATTAATTTCCGAGCTTTAGTTCTATATTCACAATTTCCACAAGATTTAATAGATCTGTTTAATATAATAATTTCTTTTAAAAAACCCATCTTGCAATCTGGACAATCAGGTTCTGGAAGTTTTTCTTCAATATCTACTACTCTATTTTGCTGATAACCTAGTAGTTTTCTTAGATGCTTTATTTCTTGATCTTTTCTTCGTAGTTCTTTTTTTAGATGCCTTATTTGTTCTTTTTGAAACTCGTCGGGTTTTGCGTGTTTTGATTTGCTCATTATTATTCTCTTTTGGTAATTTTATGGTTCTTGGCTTACTAAAGTATTCTTTTACAAATTCTAAGGTTTTTTCAGCACTTATAATTTGTTCTGAAGTTAAAGGTTTTAAATCACATTCTTTCATTTCCTTATAAGCTTTTAATAAATCAACTGTATCATTACATAATTCTTTTTCCATTTCCTTATATGGATCTTCTATCCTTGATAATGAATAAACTATAGCGGAAAGTCCAATTAAAAATGCTAAAATAATAAATATCATTTCTTTTTCTTCTTTACTTTCTTTTTAGGATGAAGTGTTTTATAAAGTTCAACTAAATCAGGCGTTGTTATTGTTTTATTTAAATGTAATGTATAAATTAAATATTCTAATGCTTCTTGAATGTTCTTAACTTCCACTTGACCCATAACCTCCAGATCCTCGTTCTGTTTCTGATAATTCATTAACTTCTTCTAATTGAATTTGAGGATAGGGCATTATAATCATTTGGCCAACTCTATCACCTTTTTTATAACCTTCATAAAATGTTGAATCTCCAGTATTACGAAATTTAAAAATAATTTCTCCTCGATATCCAGAATCTATAACTCCAACACAATTAGTTAAATTCAATGTAGTTTTATAAATACTAGATCTTGGAAAAATTAAACCAACAAATCCTTCAGGAATTTCTATTGCTAATCCAGTGCGACATTCAAGTTGACGAGTTTCTACATCGTAAATAGCTTCTGTACAAGTAAGATCTAAACCTGCATCTCCAGATTTAGCATATGATGGAATAACAGCAGAGTTTTTAATTTTTTTAATTTTAACGTTAATTGCTAATTTTTCAATAATTTCATTCATATTTTCAATCATTAAATGTTGAATTTCTGGTGGACTAGTAATCTTAATCATTTCCGCTGTTATCTTTTTCATTTTACATCCTTATCTTGTTCTTCTTCAACTTCTTTTTGCAAAATTGCCAATAATCTCCAAGCAGCTTTTGCTGTATGTCTTTTTCCATCAGAATCTAAAGTTCCTCTTTGTAGAAAATGTCTAATACAAGTATCAGATTCATCTTGAGATTTGCTTCTATCCCAATGTAATGGTTTATTAGAATGATGCTGAACATTTCCACTTTGTGATATTTCAGATATCGCAATTAAAGCATCTGGAAAATAATCTAATACTCCTGTAGCTACTGGATAGTTCTTTCTAGTTGAATCTTCTGGTAAAGAGGAGGCTCTAGTTGGTGCTCCTCCAAGTCCTCGTTTACGCTTTTGTTCTAATAATTCTTTTTTGTTAGACATTATTATTTTACTTTATCTTTATATTCTTTAATAAGCTTTTCATCTTCATCAAACATTTCAGAACCAGCTAATACTACAGATCCTTCTGTATAAACTCCATTTATATGATTCTTTTTTACTTTTAATTTACAAACTAATGCAATTTCGTGATTTTGACCATTAATAGTTTGTTTAATTCTTTTACCTTCTTTTACTTCAAAAGAAAGTCCAAGTGTAAACCAGATTTTTTCTCCACCATTAGGAACGACAGTTGTTGGTGCTCCTGGAAATTCTGGTGGTTGTTTATAAGCTTGATTAACCATGAATAATCCTAAAGAATAATCACAATTCATTTCACGAGTTGATGCAACTCTTTTAGCTATAATCGGATTAAAATAGCCAATAGTTTGTGCGTTCTTTTGGGGACCATATTTTTTATTAATTCGACCTTCTTTGTCAACTTCAAATGATTCTTTTGAAGGAAGTCCAGCAATAGAATCTAATAGTATCATACAATTCATTTTAAGTCTATTAGATTTAAGATCTTCAACTTTCATAGAAACATAATCATAGAAGTCTTCTAATACTGATATATGTTCTTCAACTATGCAATTTTCGCCAGCTATTAAACCTTTTTCAACTAGTCTTAATTTCTCAATCTTATTTTCACTAAATACAAGTATTGGAAGAATATCTTGTTTTACAGCTTCTTGTGCAATGTGAAGTAAGATTTCAGTTTTGCCAGAATCAGATAATCCATAAGCCATTGAAAGATAACCTAAAGGAATTCCAGGTAATCCTATAGCATTTTGAAAACATTGAGGCATATTTACATATTGTAAAGGTTTATAAACCGTTTCTACTGCTTCATCTTTTTTTAAATAGTCGCCTAGATCGAATTTTTTCATTTATTCGTTAAAACTTTCATAAGGGTTAATAACTTTATCTAAACTTTTATCTTTATCAGTATCTTCATTTACTCTTATGAAACGTATATCCCCAACTGCGTGTTTTTCTGTCATTTCAAATAAGGTTTGTGATGCTCGATTTTCAATATATCCTAATGATACTGCATATGCATCAGATGGTGGTAAAGGACCATTTGTTACTAATATTGTTCCAGAATTAAGATTTGAAACACTTGAACAATGAGTATGTCCAACCACTACTACTGAAATTTTCTTACCTTTCAATGTCGAATTGATAGTATTAATTTGATTTTCAATAGCTTTAATATTAATAGATTTACCTGGATTTCCAACAGATAAGAATGTATCACCATGAGTTGCTAAAACTAAATGACCAAATACTTCATAAATACTATAAGGTGTTTTTTCAATTATAAATTTAACATTTTTATATTGAGCTAAAATTTTCTTTAAAGCATAGTAAATTACTGTACCGCTAGAATCCCACTTACCTGTAGTTGCTCGTTTTGGATGTCTTTTGGTATCTCTATCATGATTACCAGTTTGACAATAGATAGTTACTACTGGAAAATTTTCACCTAGTTGTGCCAATCCTTGAGAAAGCAAATGGATAGCCCTACAAAGTTGTTCAGAATATGGCGCAGCATCTTGGGCATCATGTAATTTCGCTTGGATCAAATCACCAAGTAAATTAATATGTAATTCTGTTTCTAATCTATATTGTGGTTTATAATCAATAGTTTGTTTAATAACTTCTGCAAGCCTTCTTGATTCTTCAATTTTTCCATAAGTTAAAAATCCCGTTTCGGCAGCTTCGATATCAGAGCCAAAGTGAAGATCTGAAAGTGTTAAGTTCAATGATCTTTGGATTGGTTTTTTACTTACTACTGGTTTTACTGGTTTGATTTGATTTGTAAAAATATTATCAACAAATCTTGAAAGACTATCAACTGTTAAAAGATTATCTAAAACTACTTTATTAGATTTTTCTGTCTTTTTCTTAGCCAAATCAAGTTTATAATCATTTAAATCATCAAAGGTAAGTTTAGCTGGAATTATAATATCTTTGAGTTCTGGATGCGTTTCTAATACTAGGTCTTTTAATGCCTTAAATGAATCAAAATGGTTTTTAACTTGTCTTTCAGAACAAACAAATTTAACAATTTCATGAGCAGAAGGATATTTAGCTAGTTTTCTAGCTAATTTAACGACTTCTTTTAAGATGTTTCCGTTTTCTTTTGTTGGACGCATGGTTTTTTACCTCTTTAGTAATAATACCACTATTTATTAAATTAGTCAAAGCTTTTTCTAGTTTTCTTACTTGATTTTCAGTTAAATTAGCGTCATATTCATAACTTATACAGTGTAGCATTTCATGAAATAATGTATGTACTGTTTCTTTTATAGATTGATTCATATTGATTATAATCGATTTAGATTCATTAAAATTTGATTCTCCTAATTGTTTAGAATCATTAGGAAATCCATTAGTCCATAAAATCGGATAAAGATTGCGGCCAATCTTAATTTCACTTGGAATGTTTGTATAATAATACTTCCAATTAATCATTACTTTTTAATACCGATCTTTTTATAATTTTCCCAACTTTGCATTCTATATTTAGAATTAATAAGTTTTTGTTGTTTTTGTAATGATTCCCATAATATTTGACCGGGTTCCACACATTTATGTCTTTTAGTAAATCTTTTCATACATTTACAACAAACTGTACAACCACTCCAAGGTTTACTCATTAAAATTCCTTAGTATTTACTATTAATTTTAAATATCTATTTCTAAAATTATCTTTACTTTCTTTAATAAACATATATGAATCATGATCTATTACTATACAGCAATGATTATTACCAAAATTAAGAATACTTGTTATATGATGTAGTGTTAGCATATGTTTTTTACCGTTCCAATCAATAACTTTAATTATTTCAAAAGGAAGTTCTTTAATCATTTTTCATCCAATAACCTATGAGATTTATTAAGATGTATTTTAATTAATGTCTTATTATTTGAAATAACTGATATAATTTCCATTACATATTTGTATTTTTTAAAAGGGTCGAGCATTGTATTGCAAGTTGTTAAAAGAGTATCGATCTTTTGAAGATCTTCTGCTATAACTTTGATTTTCTTAAGATCTTTATAGTCTTTAATAGATTTAATCATAAATTAAAGAATCCAAGTAACCATCATCTTGTTTTTCATCTTTAAAAGTCATATATGCATTAATATATTGTTTTTTACGATTTAAAGCTGCTGAATAATTATGCAATTTAAAGTCCATTCCAAATAAACTATCATGTAATTCAGTTTGTATATAAGCTTGAGCTTTATGTAAATAAAAATTAAACTCCCTACTTAACTCTGAATTTAATTTAATCATAAAAATATTGTCTCATATCTTTAACTGTTGTTTCTGATTGAATTAACCATCTTTTTTTATTAAATTTTCCAGATTTTCTTCTAAGTTTTCTGCTATTTAAATAAACAAAATTATATTCAAAATCACAAATACCATAAAACTGACCATTTAGTATTTGATTTGTATATTCATGTATTACTTCATGATAATTCTTAATCATTTTTTATCAAACAAAGTTAATAGTGATTTCATACTTTTATTAATCATTTTATTTTGCAATAATTCTATACGATAAGATCGCTCATATAATTGATTAGTATTACTTAAAATCCAAAAATGATCATAATCTGTCATTCTATATAAATATTTACTAAGTTGTCTATTTCTTCCATTATAAAGATAATGGAAACTTTTAATAACCATCTTGATGAAAACCCATTTTATTAGATTTTCCCGTAAATCCTTTATTAAATTCTATAATTTCAGCACTTAATTGTTTAATAACTTCCATTAAAGTTAAATCATAAAGATCTGCTCTTAAAAAGATTTCTTTCAAATGATCAGCTGTAAATTCTTTACAATCATCTTTAGAAATACGATCTGATACTTCTGTTGATAATTCTCTATTTCTTGCAAAGAACTTTAATAGTTGTTTTCTTGCATCTCCTGATGGAAAATCCACTTTAATTTTATCTGAGAATCTTCCAGGTCGATTTGTCAAATTTCCCATGAACCTTTCAGGATTATTAGATGTTGCAATAATCATTGTAGGAATAGTAAAGGTCTTTTCTTGATTGTCGAGCAAAGATAGAAGACTTGATTCTGAACCTCTAGGACTATCTGATTGTTCTGATCCTCCTAAATCTTCAGCAACTAAAATCATCTTTTCAACACCATCATATGCAAAAGATTTGATAAAATCCTTTACAGCATAAGCTTCAAATTTATCAGTATGCCAAATTAGAATAGCTGTTTTATTATCAGCAGCATATTTTTTACAAGCTAAGGAGATAGATGTTGATTTTCCAGTACCTGCTGGTCCATATAAAAGCATCCTACGAATAGGAATTTCAATGCCGTTTTCTTTATAAACATGGAACTTTTTAAAAAAACAATCGATTTTGTCTGTTACATTTTTTGTTTGAACAAATGATTCTAAAACAGCATCGCTTGTAAAAGATGTTTCATAAAGATGTAATCCTGCCATAGTTTTTTGAATAGCCCAAATTCCAGGTTTAACTTTATAAGGTTCAAGTTTATTCTCAGATTCAATATATTCAAGTTGAACAAACTTATTATCAACAGTTAATGTTGCGAAATCGCTCGTTGGAAATTCTGTATTTTCATCAACTTTATTTAAATCTGTTACTTTTTTAACCTTAAATTTTTCTGACATTGGTTCTAGTTCTCCTATATAATTTTACTAATCTTTTATTAAAATAAACTGTGGGCCAAAAATTAAAATTAAATGCTTCATCATTATACATAGTATTTTTATTTTTAGCATTATATATTTTATAATATTTATTTTTAATGTTATAAACTTGTGGTAATATCATCTAGTGAAACTCACTTTGTTCTTTATTTAAATATTCTTCACTCAACCATTTTAATGCTTTTTTCTTTGAAGGCATATCATCAAAGTTATAATTATATCTTGATTTAACTACAATACCTTCTCTAACTTTAGTTGCTGGATGATAAACACTTGCACCTTTTGTCATTACATATGTTAATTCTTTATTGAAGGTACCACTGTAGAGTACTGGAACAAAATCAAACGATCTTTCTTTTGCATAATTCTCGACTTCTTCTGGAGATAGCCAGTATTGTGTACCATCTTGTCCCAATTTTTTAACGTCAAATAATACGAAATGGTGTTCCTTGTGTCCGTAATTATATCCTTTTTGAATTCCTTCTCCAATTAATTCTCCATAAATAGTTTCACCTGTTTGTATTTTATCGAATGCTGCAACTTTCTTTAAAACATTTCCATAAACATCTTCACCGTAAAATCCTTTATAACCACGACGTTCTTGTAATTGAACATTATTTGATCCATAGCAATGTTCAAACTCAGGTGCTAATCTTAGAAGTTTTTTAATCTTCTTCCATAAAGTATTAGCTTTATATGGTAATATCGCAGCTCTGCAACAACTTCCATGTAATTTTTCTTGTATTACAACTTCTTCATCTTTAAACAAGTCTGGATACCATTTAATATTTTCAATTCCATTATAGCAATGGAATAATGGATTTTCTCTAGGTTTATCTCGTTTTTGACCACCCATTGATGATCCTTGATAATTTGCTGGTCCGGGTTCATATTTAGTAATATTTAAAGTGCTGGCAAGATTAATTTCTAGATCATTAAGATTTTCTAAACCAACATCTTTAGGATCAATTAGCATTCCTTGTGAATATTGTCCTCTAATTTTGATTTGTCTTATTCTTCCTTTATTTAATTTGATTTTAGAACCTTCTGGAAAAAGTTTAGCTTCTAACTCTGAAGGCAAAATACTATCTATCGGACAGTAAATAATTTTATCGCCTGGTTTATAAGTATCCTTTTTAACAACTACTTCAAATCCATAAACTACTGCAAAAACTAAGCTATCAGCATTAGAATGAGGTTTTATCTCTTTAATGGTTGTTAATGGAACTTTAAATTCAATTTCTTCCGACATTAAGGTTCTTCTCCAATATAAATTGGATTATTTTTTATAAGATCATTTTTATAAATCCAATAAGACCAATAATCTTCTTCTTTGTCTAAAATAAATACAATTTCGTAACTTGGAGCTAATATTACTATTTTGTCTGCTTTCTGAATGTAATAAGTTCCTCTCTTAAATTTCTTCATTTCTTAATTATCTCCTAAATCTAATAAAATAGCAAGTTAATTATTCATTTCTGGTTAAATCTTTAAATTCATCTAAGAAAATGAATTGTGTCCAAATTGGATTATAAAATGTTTCACCCTTACGTTGCATGTTTTGAAATAGTTTAATTCCACATTCTTGTTTAAAACCAATTAAACCCCAAGCCATTCCATCTTTATAATCTTCCATTACTTCAGGTTTTTCATTATAAGCAACAATATCAACTTCTCCCCATTTTGAAACATCTTCAACTTTATGAATAGCAAATACAACATCAGATCCAAACTCTAGATGTTGTTTAATTTGTTTTAAAGCAGATTGTGGTTCCCATCTAGTATCTGGAAGAATTAATATATTATTTTCTTGCCAATGTTCACTTGAATTATAAACAGTTTCAGCCCATTCTTTTCCAGGTTCCATTATAACCATTTTTAAATCATTTACAGTTAAATAATGAATTAAATCTTCTTTTTCTTTTCGGACTAAAAATAATGGTTCAATATTATTATCTTCACAAGCTTTTATACAATATTCAATTAAATATTTATTATTTGAATCTAATAGCATTTCCTTGGATTGATTTTCAGTCATACCCATTCTTTTTCCAAATCCACAACAAGGAATAATTCCTAAAACTTTACTCATTTTTATATTCCTTCACTCTATTACAATAAGTAGTTAAAAAGTTAAAAAAATTATTTTCAGCCCTATATCGATTTTGATGTTTAGATATGTTAATTGGATTTTGTAAATCTAATCCAGAAAATTGAAAACAAACCATTCTTCCTTCTTTTGTTATCCATTTGTTATTTTTAAATTCTAGTTCTCTTTGTTTATAATTATAATAAGCTATATTATAATTCAAATCATGTAATATTTTAACATTTTCTACGAAAAAAGGTAAGAAATTTAACCAAGATTGATCTAAATATGTATAATTAGTTGTTTTCACTTGAGTTTTCATAATTTGATCTTGCCACTCTAAAAATTTCACTATATTTGGTGTATTTTTAAAAGCTACAATATCAGTTGAAATATGACCTGTAAAGCTCACAGATGCGTTAGAAGGAAACTTTCCATCTTCAGGTAGTGGTGAAGTTATATGTGGTGTTACAACAGCTTCATGGTCTTCTAATGATTCAATAAGAGCATTTGGATAATCAAAAAATTGAACTTTCGCGCCTAAAAATATAACTTTATCACTTATTTTAAATGAATTTAAAACAACTTTAGCTCGTAATGAACATATAGCTTCTAATCGATTATAGGAAGGATCGCATTCTGCTATTGAATCGTTTATATTGATTACTACATCAAATTTAGGATCATTATCTCCAATATAGTAAAGTATTTGCGTTGCTTCTGGATCAAATGTTTTTAAACTTTGATAAAGAATATTATAGTATCCTAAATATTCTTCACTGCAAATTATAGCATAACAATGATTCATAGTTTTTGTATTACCAATTCAATTTCATATAACCATTTTGAATGTTCATTGTCTGGTTGATTATAATCATGACCTTCATCATTATCTCGAAGGTGACGTATCCTATAATAATTTGGAGCTAATGAATCTTCTATTTCATTTAAAAGACTAGCAGGTGTATAAAATCGTTTATGATCACCATTAAATTGACTTGGAGGTGATGACTTTTTTTCATATAAATCGCGATGAGGCACTACAATAATCATAAAGCCATTTTTCTTTAAAACTCTAAACCATTCATTAATAGTTTGATTATAATCTTCAATATGTTCTAATACATGACTTGAATAAACATAATCTTGAGAATTGCTAGGAAATGGAAGATCTAAACCATTATAACCAGGGAAGTCTTTATCAACTCCTAAAGCTGTTTCTAAAATTGGAACAATGTCTTTTTCATAACCAGAATAACCAATGTCTAAACCATTTTCTCCAGACATATATTTTTGAAAGAAACCATTATCTAGCTTTTCTTGATAAGTCTTTCGACTTTCACCACCAACTTTTCTCATTCTTTATCTCTATTCTTTAAATATTCAACAGCTCCAGTAATAAATTCAGTATAATCAGCGCAGCATAATATTTCTTCTTTTAGATGTGGATGTTTCTTTAAACATTTCTGATAAGCATAATTATAAACCTTTAATTGCCACCATACAAATGGTTTTTCAAAGAAAAATTGTAAAAATGGACTAATATACCAAATATCTAAAGACCAAAGCCAGTCAGGAAATTGACTATAAACATATCCTGGATAAATTAAACCATGTAGTGATAAATGTCCCATATGAGCATAGAATCTTAATGTTCCATATTTTTCTTTTGTTTGACCACCAAATCGTCCATATCGAGTGCATATTGTATGAAGAATGTCACAACAATCATTTAATCCTTGCCAATCAAAATTTTCTTCTCCCCATGTATGCATGTTATTTATTCTCCTAGAATTTCTTTAATTTTATTAATCCACATTTCCGATGTAATACTGTTTACTAAATTATTATTTCCATATAAAGAAAATTTAAAATCATGTTGGAATGTAAAATCCCAAATGCTTTGTGCGAATTTTTCAGGTTCAGAATCTGGAGGTTCTAATGTCCAATAATTTTTAGAATATTCTCCATAACGATATGGAATTCTATGTTTAGGATCTACAGAAGTATATGCTGATAATACTTTAACGGGAGTGCAAGATGCTAAATGTAAAAGTCCATTATCAACACCTAGAATAAGTTCTGCTTTACTCATAATCTTAGCAGCTTCTAATAGATTAGTTTTATCTATTAAATTAATTCCTTTTGAAAAATCAATTTCTTCACTAATATTACCAACTATTTTATGTTCTGTTCCAGTGAATGTTTCTTTCTTTCCTAAAAATATAACTTTATAGCCTTTTGATACAACATAATTTATAACTTCATTACAGATTTTAGCTGGCCATTCTCTTATTGGAGCTGTATAATTTACTGTAAATATAATATATTTTTTTGGAAGATTAAATTTATTAATAGCTACTGGATTAGTATTTATAGGTAAATAACTTAAAACTTTAGGATCATCTGGGATTTCATTAGCGATTAAAGCAAAAGCATGAAGATCCATTCTAGTCTTTAAATTAGTAAACCATCTAGCTCCTGTTGTTCTTCCTGGTAATTTTTCATTATATAGTTTTTCGCCTTCTGAGATTTTAAAAAATTGAACATCTGGAAGTACATTTTTAGCTAAATCATAGAAATAATCTGGAATGTAAACTAAGGGAATTAAATGCGGATGACGTTCTTTAATGTATGATAAAGCTGGAAGTCTTGCAATATTATCGCCTAATCCTCCTTGATCGAAGATAAAATTCACCTGTTCAGACTTGAACTTAGGATAATTAATCATTGCCTAATTTCTTTTTATCTTCTTCGATTTGTTTTTCAAGTTTTTGTTTATCTAAATATGTTTTAACACTAATACATTTAGATTCATCATTTACTGTATAATAAAAATGTTTTGCTGTTTCTAATGCAACTTCACAAGCTTCTTTAGTTTGAAATTCTGACATTGTAAATGAATGTGGATGCGGAACTACTGATTGAGCACTGAGAACTAATAATAAAATATAACTCATAATCCTAACTCCTTCATATTTTTAACTAATGAATAATTCTTAAAAGTTCCTTTTAGAATAATGTTATCAAAAATTTTAGATGTATCATATAAACGTTTCAATAAACGTTTTATATTATGATCATCATTATAGTTTTCTACTTTTTTTAAATTATCTTTTTTGTCATAGTACAAATAAATTTTGTCACCTTCTGAATAATCAGTTCCTTTTATTGCTTCAACTACTTTTGTTTCATTAAGTCTTGTTCCTTCAAGAACTTTTGAAGTAATGGTCTTTTTTGTTGCCCATCTTGATATATCCTTTAAATTTAGTATTTCAGCAACATATTTTTCATAAACAATTTTAAAAAGTGTTTGATCAATAATTATTTCATTTATAATATCTTTTAAAAACTCTTTTAAAGCTGGTTCAGTTTTAGATGATTTAAGAGCTGAACCTTTAATTTTAATTACATCTTTTTTAGCTTTTGGATCATAAAGTATATAATTTTTAGCTTTTAAAACAATAACTTTTTTGTAATATCCATCATCAGACCATTCCATAAAATCTGGCGACAATTCATTAATATTTCCAATTAAATATTGTTTTTCAATATCGGAAAATTCTGATTGATCTTCTTTGCAGAAAGAAATCGAATCTGTATCAGCATTTACGATTTGAAAATTATTCATTAGACTAATTTTATTTCAAAAATTTTAGACAAAATAATATCAATATCTAATAACGTTGTTTTTAATTTTTTGTAAGTATCATCTTCTTGCAAAGAAATAAATCCAAATGGGTACTCTTTTTCATTTAAACTTGGATTAATTTTTTCTAAAATATCATATTTATTTGATTCTTTATCATCAAGTTTAAATTCTTGTTCAGAATAAAAATAATAGTTTATAAATTTTTTACATATTTGTAATTCTTCAACTGTAAATCTATTTTTTAAATCTTTAACTTTTTGATTTTCTTCGATTTCATTTTGTTTTACTTGTTCATAAAAATTAAACATTTTCTTCTTCCCTCATATATTGCTTATAAAATTCCATATCTTTATTACTTGCCCATTTCAAACTAAATTCTATCATATTTCTGGTCTCAAGTGTAATCTTTTTTGCTAATTCATTATTATTAAAATTTAAACCAGGAGTATTTAACATTCCATATGCTGAATTAATAACGATTTTATTAGCTTGTTCGCGATCATAAAAATATTTGTCGCCAGTTTCTTTATATTGCTTTTTAAGATCAAATCGTTCATATGTAAAATGATGAACCATTTTATAAAAGTTTCCTTCTGGATCTTTTTCAGGATCAAATAGTTTAAATCTTAGAATTTGCGAAGGATATGCAGATTTTAAATCAATTTTAATAACATTTGAATAAACTCCCGGAATTCCAAAACTTATACCACCTTTTACATGCTCACTTGTATCTGATGTTTTAGGAATAGAATGTCCATTTTGCAAATAGGATCGAATTAAAAAGCTATTAAGTTGACTTCCTGTTGCTGATTCTGTAAGTTGTTGAAATGACTTAGGAATTGATTGAGCTAGATAAAATTGCGCTGGAGCCATTAAATCAAATAGTTTTAAAGCATCATCTGAGTCATCTTTACAATATTCTTTGATTTTAGCCCATTCAATAGGATCTTTATAGTTCTCACGTATTTTAGAAGCATCATAAAACGTCCTATTAGGCGATTCTAGCCCTTCATATTTTATAATAGGTTTGAGACCATATGAGGGATAATTTCGTCCTATATCGTATTTATAAGCTAAAAACATCGTATCTACAATCTCTCGACCATAAATGTGATGTTTAAAGTAATGTAAATCTTGTGACCCATCTTTACGGAATTTAGATTCAAATGTATTAGTTCTTAAATCACTATTATCGCGTCCTAATGATAAACTTTGTTTATAGGCTCTTTGTTTTAAATATTTTAAGTCAAAACCATTAATATTATGACCTATGATTATAGAAGGATCTGATTTTCTAACATAATCACACCAAGCAATTATCATTGCTTCTTCAGATTCATAATTATCATATGCGAATAAGTTTTTATAAATTTTATCACCTTTTCTATAAGTATTAGAAATAAGTAATACTTTAGCTTTTGGATCATTTGGATCTAATGTAGTAGTTTCAATATCAAATGAAAGAATAGAAACATCTTTAGGTTTTAATCCTTTAAAATATGTTAAACCTTTTAAACACATGAATGCTTCTTTAGAATCATAAATTGAATATATATCATATTTATGTTTTAATCTTGATCTATCATTTTGCCATTCTTTTTTATTTGTATATTGTTTTCCCCATTTATAATGCAAATCACCTTTTAATCGTTTCCATTCTGGATGGATTTGAATATCAGATAAAATCCAATAACGATTTGGAAATTTCGCTGAATAAACTCCATCATTATTTTCATAATAAGCAATACATTCATCATTGTAAGGTTCAATGCTTACAATTTTTTTTAAATCATTTTTTCCAAAAACTAAAGGATTATCACTCATAAATCTTTAAAGCCGCTCTACAAATGGTTTCGGGTAAAGTTTTACCAAATGCTTTAAATTCGCCAGCATAAAAATCAACTTCCCATTCAGCTCCTTTAAGCATTTCTTCTGAAGAACTTATATTATCAGTCATTGTTATTGGAAATGTAATTTTTTCTTTAATAAGCATCGCATCTTTTAAATCAGTCGAATAATTAGGTAGGATAATTTCTTCAGTCCAACTTTCACCTTTTGGACAATCTTCTCCTAAATATTCAGTATGTTTCATTTTAAATCCTAATTCAGGATAATCAGTTTGACCACCATAATCTTCATATACAGTAATTTCTATAATTTCAACTTTATGACCAAATACTTTTTCGGCAATTTCAATATCTAACTTTCTTTCATCAATTTCTCTAATCATTCTTCTAACTTGTTTTTGTTGATATTTTCCTCGCCATCGAGCACCTAATGGAAGATAGTCAAGATTCTTATTCCACCAATCTTTCATTATAGCTTTTTTAAATGGTTTCATAATGCCTCATTTTAAAAAATTCATCTAATTCAGAAAGAGTTAAACAATTAACAATTACTGGATAATTATCTAGTATTTCAGGATATTCCCATCCAATAATTTCAAAAACACCTTTAATTCTTTCAGATACATTATAACTCTTATAATTATCTGTTGCAACTAATATGTTTATTACTCCTTCGGAATAATAAACGTCAAGAAAATCAGGCATTTCATTATTAATGATACAGCATTCTAATAGAATTAAAGTAGTTTCGAGTTCATCACTCATTATCTGTTTTTACAACTGCTTTAATTTCGGTCGTTAAACTTGCTTGTAACTGATTAACTTGAGTTATAAGTTCATTTAATTTTAAAATGAATTCTTTCATTAATTCTGGTGGACTTGTATATTTTGTAATTTCAGGGTTAAATTTTTCCATTAGTTTATATCCTTTTCATCTACAGGTTTTTCCATTTGATTTAATACTTCTTGGAATATATCTGGTTGTTCTTGAATAATAACGCTTACTAGCGATAACTTGTTTATCGCGATATCGATTTCATTAACTCTTTTTGTTGCTAAATAATAGAAACTTTGATCTTCATCTACTAATATTCCTTCATAAAATAAAGGATAAGCTTCTGTTACCATTCCATGTTCATCAGATGTAATAGTGCTAATAGTTTGAGCAACTGTCATAATTACAACTTTTCCAAAGAAATTTATAATAAATGGAGATATTTTTTCCATTAATCACTATCCCATGGTGAATTTAATTTACTCTTTTTTTCTTCCTCTTTTGCATCTCTTAAAGCTCGAAGTTCTGACTTTTCTGTAGGATTTAGAGTTCTAATTTCGCCTTTATAACCATTCCAATGCAAATCTACTGAAAAGATTTCTCCCATATTGTTTTTCAACACTTTAAGATTTAAAAACTTATCATATTGTGGATTATTTGGATCATAACCAGGTCTTGAAACTCCTAGCATAATTCTTAATGATTGTTCAATTCCTGATCCACCTTTTGCAGCTCTATAGCTCATAATTTCAGAAGAAGGATCACCTGTCATTTTAGAAGGTTGAAATAAGCTTAGAACACATAATTGTTCTTTTTGAGCCATTGCGCGAATATTTTGGGCAACTTTATTGCTACTTTGAGTTGGATCATTTACATCTGTTATAACTAATTCATTATAATCAACTACAACAAATCTACATTTCTTTCCACGTTTTTGTTCGGTTTCTTTTATTGTATTATAAATATCTTCAATTGATTGTCCAGTTTCAAAACAGAATTCAACATTAGGATATTCTTGCGTAATTAATGCTTCTACTTTTTTTACATATTCTTCATCGCCTGATTCATATTTCTTAAAGATTTCATTAATTCCCTCAGGTCCAGTCCAATGTCTTTGAATAATCTTTTGAACAATAAGTGGAGCGTACATATCATATGAAAAGAATATACAAAGTTCACCATTTTTAGACATTGAATGAAGCATTGTCATTGCTATTGAAGTTTTCCCAGATCCAGGACTAGCTACAATTCCAAAAGCCATTCCCACTGTTATTCTTTGTTTATCATCTAATTCTTTAATGCCGGTTTTTAATGTTAGCTTTGAAATATTCTTAGCATAGTCTTTATAGATTCTTAAAGCGCCTTTAATATCTACAGTAGTTGTAGAAACAAGTTCTCTTATTCCTAATTCTTCAGCTTTATTTTGCAAGAATAAATCTTCTTTTTCAGAATAAGTTCCGCCATGCCATTCTTTAGAATAAATGCGAGCTAATTGATTATCAAGATCATCTTCCGAATAACCACCAGTTCCATGTCTTTTCCATGATTTATTTAATGCAGATAAGCACATCGCTTTATTAGTAGTTTTATCGTATCCCATTCCTTTAATAGTTGATGCAAGAATCATCATAGAAGTATCTCTTTCACCATGAGTGAAAAAACCTTGCATTAAAGCCCATTTTGAAGACTTCCACATTCTAGGTTTTGTTGTTAAATCAAATTCTTCTTCTAATTCAATTTCAAGATCTTTTACTTCTTTAGGTTTTTCTTCTACTTTAAATAAGTCTTCTTTTAAATCAATTAAAAATCTTGATGGATGTGCTTCTTTTAATGATAATTGTTTTTGAGCTTTTTCTAGCATTTCTTGTTTAGTCAAAGTTCGAAGTTCACCATATGTTAATAGTGTTTTATAGTTATTAGACTTATTATGTTTAGTACCTGGAATTCTTAAAAGTTGACTTTCATCATATAAACTTGGATCAAACGTTTTTAATCCTTCTGCCATTCTTTTTGCAAAATTTTCAACTTGTTGACGATTTAATTCTTTGGTTAAATTTAATATTACATGAAATCCTTTATTTCCTGAAAAAAATATATCTAAGTTATTTGGATCTACAAATTTACTCAATCTTTCAATTAAAGTTAAAGAATCTTCTCTAGCAGCTTTAGTGTTGTTTTCTGCATCAAAATCCCACCAAATCATATCAGTTTTTACATCTTTTATTCCAGCAATAGAACCAGTTTGTTGGAAATCTTTAAAATGATTTTCATTATAATAATATGTTGAAGAGTAATGATCAATCTTAGGATTAGTTATATGTTTATGAACATCTTCAGGTTTTACTAGAATTCCTTTATCATTTACAGTCTTAGTTAGTCTTACGTATTTAGACATGTTCACAATTTATCCTTTTATTTAGAAAAAAGCCCCAGAAAGAGAAGTGAGGGAAGGACGATTCTCTTTAAGGGGCAATTTTCAACCTATGGAGTGCGCTTGGGGAACTTATTGTAATAGCTTTAGATTCTTTTCCTTAACTTCAACATCATCAACTGAGAAGTATTTCATAGATTGTTTTTGAGCAAGTTCAAAAGCTACTCCAGAATTTGCAGCTAAAACATGTGTAAACAATGCATCAGCTTCCGTTTGTGCTTCTTTTAGTTCTGGTGTTTCAGGTTTTAGACCAGCAGTTTTACTATTATTATAAACGATTGAAAATAGTTTCATTTTATTCCTCCGTAGGAAATACAGTTAATTCATTCAAAATACTTTTAGGAGCATTTTCATGAGGTTTTACAATATTGACCCAAGGATTTGTAACAGTTGTAACTACTTTTCCTTCATTATTCAAAACTCTCAATTGAACAGTGTAATTATATTTAGGATCTTTAGAACCAGATTGACCAAGACTGATAACTGTTGAATCCTTCTTTGTTTTTAAAACCTTACCGATTTTAACACTTTTACTCTTTGTTTCCATTTTCTTTTTCCTTTTCTTCAGCTAATTTCTTTAAAAATTCTTCTTCAGTATATTTCATCATAACAGTTTTGCTAAACAAAACCTGATTAATTACATTAAATAAGCTTTGTTGTTTATCATTAAGTTTCTTAAATTCTTTTTCAGTATGCAAATGTTCAACAATATCATCATTTGTATAAGCAGTTTTAGTATTATCAAAATCATCTAAACTCTTTCTATATTTTAACATAAAAAGATCACTCATTACAACAAAAAAATCCATTTCTTTATTTGATTGAGTAGTAACAGGTTCATCATTCAAAGGAGATTGTACCACATTATTAATAGTTCTGCTAATAGAATTTAAATTTAATCCATCGCCTAGTTTTAATAGCTTTGTAATATGTTCTTTTTGACTGTATTTTGATTGTGCAAGCATTTTTAAAATAACTAAGAGTTCTTTTTTAGATAAATCTCTTAATTCTTGTTTCATTCTTTCACTATAAACATGAAAATAAAAAGCATGAGCATTCATCGGATGATCAGATCCTTCATGACTTAAAGCTTTCTTTTCGTATTCTTCAGGGGTTAATGGTTTAGGATTACTCATTTAATTTCTTTTCAATTCTAGTTAGAGTTTCATTAATTTCTTTTAAAAATGGAGTTAAGGCTTGAGATATTAATACATCAAGTGATGTATACGTTGGTTGTTGATGCATTGGATTTTGTCCATTTTTAATAGTAGTGCAATATGGACAATAAGCTTGTTGTTGTCCCCAATTATAACAGTTTTGACAGCTCATTATCTTATCCTTGTTGAGGTTCTACATCTACTTTAGTGTTTTCGCGAGCTTCTTCAACTTTTTGAGCAGTTTCTTTAGCTTTTTGTTCTTCTTTTTGTTTTTCATCCCATAACATTTCAAGTTCTTTTTTGATTTCTTCAAGAGTTCCATATTTCAACCCTTTATATTTTCTTTCAGAACCATCTTCCATTTTTTCAGTCATGGTTTGAGGAACACCATGATTATAAGCTTTAGTCCATTTATTTCTTGTTCCGAAAACTTTCATTGAAAGATCACACATATATTCTCGTTCATCGCGAGTTAAATGGTGTTTTTGTTCAACAGATATAATATTTATTTTATCTGGTTTCAAATCTTGAACTGCTTGAGGAATTGGAAAATGTCTACCTTCTTGTTTTTTCATCATTTATCACCGATTGGACAGAAAGTTTCATCAACAACCACTGAAACTGGTGGAACAACCATTTCAAAAAATATAATACCCATTGCTAAATTCCAACCATCAATTTTATAAATTTTCTTTGGATCTTTATTATCAAAAGCTCCAACACAAGATCCATATTTAGTTTGAGAATCACAACCAATTACCGATAAAATCAAACTAATGAATACTAATTTCTTAAACATTACCAATCATCTCCGGTTGTAACTGCTGGAGTTACTTTTGTCGCTCCATGATTTATTACTTTTAGTGTTCCATTAGGATTTGCTTCAGTGTTGTTTTTTGTCGCTTTTGCAGATTTAGTAGTTTCTACAGTTTTACCAGTTGCAGCATTTCCATCATCATCTTCAGTTTGAAGTGTTAGAAGTGATGTAAGAGTATAACGTCTAGCATAACTAGTTGCAGATCCAAGTTCTTGCATAGTGTTTTGTTTTAAAGCCAAAACCATTGTAGATTCAATAAATTCACCAGTTTCAACATGAATTAAACATGTTTTAACATAATTATTTGTTCCATCATTACCTATTGGTTGTAAAATCATAATGCCTGCTTTATTCAAAGCTTCTGTTACAGTTTCAAGTACTGTATTCAAGTCGGCATATTTAGATTTAAAAAAAGGATTTTCTGCTCCTTTTGTTACAGGTTTAAAGGTCTTTTGCGCTCCAAATAATGCTTTTAGAATATTCTTTGTTTCTGTACTTGTTTTCATCGATGATTTACCTTTCTATTTAAACCTTCAACAACGTCTTGAGCATTGAATTCATCTTGTTTAGTTTCAACAAGTTCAACACTTGCTGGAAAAACAGCTTTATCTTTCAAATCCTTTAAATTGTATTTAAAGCGTAAAATATGATATTTTAAAACACTTTGAACTTGATTTCGATCATTTACTGAATTTTCTTGAATCTTGTGATAAGAGTATGATTCATCTGTAAATTTAGGAACTTCTGTTGTATTTCCATTTACTTCTTCTTGTTTAACAGCTTCTTTTAACGGTCTACTCATTGATTTCTCCTTTAAGAATAATGACTTTGAGTATTTTACCTTCTGTTTTAGAAAGGTATTGTTTTTGATTATCAGCTTCACTATAAGTCTTATATAGTTTATAGTAACTATTATCCACTGAATCATATGTAATTATATATCTTATCTCTTTTAAAGTCAACCAATTAATTATCTTGTTTATGAATTTCATGACACTTTTCCAATAATAGCTTATTAGAATATGCAGCTGCTGACATTGAAGTTCCAGTTTTAAAACCATATAATCCATTTGGAATGGTTGAATAAATATTAGTTCCGACCATCCATTTCATTCCTAAAAGTCCATAATTTGATGTAGGATTATATTTACCATTAGGTAAAAGATTTCCAACAACTATCATATTAGTTAAATTATATTTTGCCGGAAAATAGTTAAATATTGTAAGATTTTCTCCAAAATTACCAGCTGCTGTTACAAATATAACATTTTCTTGTTCTAATTGCTTTAAGTATTGATATTCATTTTTTAATGGTTCTTCTCCTCCTGAAGAAAAATTTACAATATAAGGTTTTAAAACTACAGCTCTTTTTAAACAATTGTAATAACGTTCATCTCTTTCTGAAGGAGTATCAGAAGGAATATAATAGCGACAACTAATCAATTCTACTTCTTTACAAGTATCTTTTATGATAATTCCGGCAATATGAGTTCCATGGGATTGTAGATCAATATAGTCATCAGAGTTTTGGATCTTCGTTTGCGATATATGATCGTAAAGTGCTAAGTGCTTTTTTAAATCCACACCAGTATCGATTTCTAATACTGTTATCTTTTGTTGTGCTTGCAAAGTTATCGACATGAATAGTAGTAATAGACTGAAACTTTTCACTATATTCTGGTTTTTCATAAGAATCCTCAAACTTTCTAACTATTTCTCTAACCTTTTGTTCTGTAAAATTTTCTTTAATTGTTTTATGAGCTTTTCTTAATAGAATACGTTTTACACATTCATCCGTTTTAGCTTTAAATTCAATACAATGAATGTTATCTGTATATTTCAATGCTTCTTTGATGAAATAACTTCTTTGTTTCTTATTAATATTTGTTCGATCAATGATTACATCATATCCTGCTGTAAGATATGTTTTCATCATTTGAATACAAGTTTCTCGGTTTCCAAGTTCATCTTGTGAAACTATTTCAGGATATAATTCATTGTTATTAATCTTAGCTGTTATAACGTTTTCTGCAAAAGTACTTTTTGTAGATCCTGGATAACCAACTAGGATTGTCAACTTTGGTTTTGGATTCATATAATTCCTTTTTTAAATCGTTAAAGCAATCTTTATATCCATTCATATAACCATTAGAAACATCTTTCATATCTTCTTTAAATAATTCATTAGCTTTTTTAGCAAATTTAATAAGTTCTGGAATATCTTCTTTAAAAAGCATATTCATTAGATCATGAACTGAAATATGAAATTCGTGAGTAAAACACATATCTAAATCATATTCTAAATTTTTTAGTCGTTCATCAGTCATTTTTCTTTTCTTCCATTTGAATTAAATCATCAGACTTATTTTTCCAGCAATGATCAAAGTACACGCAAGGATTTCCAAATTGATAACAAGCGTTAGGATTTGGACCAAAATGTTTATTCTTAATTCCTTCATTAGCTGCAATATATGTTTCAATAATTAGATTTTTAGCTTCAGTGCTTATTGGATTTAATATAACTTCTACTTTACATTCAGGATTAATAGTTTCAATCCATTCGCCATTACATCTTTTAAAAGGAGCAGTTTCACTATAAGTTTGATCGCATGTTTTATGGCGACCACCAGTTCCATCATGTTTACATTTAGAACAAGTCTTAATCTTATTCTTATCAATCATTTTATACATTACAATAAATCCTGCACCGTCTAATTCAAATCCTTCTTTGTTTGCAACATAATTATAAAGTATAAGTTGAGGACTTTTACTTGGTGAATCTTGTTCATATTGCATATATGAAGTCTTATTATCTATTACATATCGTTTTCCATCTTCCCATTCAACTATTAAATCAATATAACATTCAATGTCATCACCAGTTTTACCAGTAAGAAGAATATGCTTTTGAACTGCTAACACTTGTTTAATCTTTGGTAATACTTTCTTTTGATAAGCTTTAAGCATTAAATGAGATTTGCGACGCATTGATAACCAATTCATATAATTATACAATTGTTTTTGTTCTAAAGATAGATTTTCAAATCCATAGGTTTCTTTTTTCTCTAGTAAAGATTTGTGTTGATTCTCTAAATTAAAAACTTCTGGACCGTGTTTTTCTTGCCAAAAGTCTTTTAATTTATCTTCATCTTCAGATTCTAAAAGATCAATGTCAAAATCTCTTTTAGCATAAACAATGTTTTCTGATTTAGCTAATGCTGTATATTTACCATTTATAAATCCAAAGTTAAATTCTTTATCAAATACTTCTAATACTTCATTGATATTTTCATAATAATGAACTTTATCTTCTAACATTTTGTTTATAGCTTTGTCAATTGCAGAACCAACTAGTAATGCTCCAGAAGTTGTTTTGCCGCGCAAACGTTTATTATAATGCAAATTAAACATTTTTGGACAAGTTAGATACTTATTTAATGCTGAATGACTTAATTTATTTTTCATCTTCAGGTTCCCATTCATTTGTATAACATGATGGTATTTTATATTTTCCAGATCCTTCATTCATATTATATTCAGGTGGAAGCATTCCTTCTTTTTCAATTCGATTTAAAACAATTTCTGCAATTTCTAAAGCTTTATCAAAATTTATAAAAATTTCTGTACTATATGGATGACATAATTCTGAAGCAATATCTTCAATCATTTCACTTCTTTTCATAAATTCTCACTTTTATAAGAACCATCAATAGTATAATGTATTTTACTTATACCTAATGATTTTAACATATCATAACAATATTTGCAAGGTTTAGCATTTGCTAATATTCCTTTACCTTTTGTTTGGCGATAAATATACATTTCACAATCTTCAAAGTCATCTAGTTTCGATTTAATAATAGCATCAAATTCAGCATGAACTGTTTTAAAAGGACTTGGTGATTTTGTATGGGTCTTTAATTGATTTACACCAAAAGATTGAATATAGCCGTTTTTAAGAAGAATGGCGGCCAATTTATGAGACTTGTGATTACTTAAAGGAGCTATCTTTTTAGCCAAATCAAATATACGCTTATTCATTTCTTCTTTTCATCACAAATTGAACAGAAAGTGAATTTTTCATTTAGTCCTAAATATTCAACCCATTTATGTGTGCAAACTGATTTTGATGGTTCTACATTATATTGTACATGATATTCATAATTATCATATCCTGGAATACTTACAGTTTTACTTTGATTAATAGCATCTTCTACTTCTTTTAAAAGATCATCTATTTCTTGTTGAGAAAGATTATAGTTTAATTTAATATCATTTGGTTGTTGTTTAACAAATTGAAAACTATAGATATCATTTCCATAACCATTTAGATTAACCATTTCAACTTGATGATTATTAATGGCCCATTTTTTAGGAGGATGATAAACTATCGCGCCAGAATTATTTATTGTTTGATAACCTTGTCTTGGTGCTAAAGTATTAGGAATTATATTACTTGTATATCTTTGTATTAAACCGTGCAATTCAAATGAATTCCAATCATGTCCTGTTCCATATTTCTTTAATGCTAAACCCAAATTATATTGCGGACCAGTAGTAATATTATCAACTATTTCATCAATATCACCAATTTGCATATTATTATATGATCCTTTAGTTCTTTTAACTACATCTCCAATTTTAAAAGGATTAGTTTGTTGTTGTGTTTGATTAGTAACAAGTGTAAAGCAATCTTTTTCATACCAAGCAGCATTTACCATTTCTGCTATATTAAAAGAATTTCCACCATGAGCAATTATTTTAATAGTATAAACTTTTCCAATTTCTAAATTATAATTTTTTGGTAAATAAATATCTTGTTTAATAGCTTTAACTTTATCTCCAACTTTCATTCTTCATCCCTTTTATCTTCAAATATTTCTAATGTTCTATAAATATTAGAATAAGTTGTACTTATTTGAATTTTTACTTCTAAATAATCTTGTTCATAAGTTACACTTTTTAACTTTTCGGGACTAAAGTAGATTTCAATATCTTCTAATGTTCTAAATCCAAGTTTACTCATCATTCTTTTCCATATCGTTTAAAATAGATTTAATCTTCTTTTGATGTAGTTTAAGAGTAATGGATCTTTCACCCATAATTGGATAATCTTTCATAAGCAATAGTTCTTTTTCTATTGCTTCGTCAATAGTTTTAAACGCTTCTTTAAAGCCTTCATTATAACCCATTGAATAACCTTCAACCATTTGATTATCATCTTTAAATAATTGAATATTAGCGGCTATTAATCTTTCTAAGTTATTCATCTTTAAAAGTCCTTGTGCCATTTTAAACCCCAGGTCTTTGTTAAAAGACCAATATTGCCATCCAAAGTTAGATTATACTGCTGAATTGGAATTTGTGCAACTAATTGTTTTTGCTCAAATGAATTATAAGCGGTTCCTAATACAATTATTGTTCCAGTTACATTTTCATTGACATTATCTTTAATAAGCTTTTGACCATAGTTTTCTAGATAATTCATAGAAGCATTAATTTGTTGTTCTGAAGTGAATTGATTAATAGCTGTTGTGCAAGCAGAATTAGAAGTTGGTGAATAACTTGCAAAAGAAATACAAAAACTCGCGATTACCGGATCTAGGAGCATTTTATTTTTCTCCCATTTAAACTATCTCACATTTATCGCCGGAACAATTATACATTTTAGCACCTTCTGTATTATCTTCCAATTCATATTTAGATAATTGTGAATAATCTATAGTTTTAAATGATTTAATAAGTTTATTATATTGTTCTTCTGTTATTTCTTCGTAAGGAGCTTGTTTATATTTTCCACCATCATATGGTAAAAAACTAATTCCATTTACAATATTCCAATTTTTATAAACCCAATTACCAACTTCAAACCATTCTTCATCTTTAACATAAACTGTCATAGATGCATTATGTTCACAATAGTTAGTTTGAATCTTTTTATACCATTCTAATTGTTCAATAGCTGATAAATTATTTCTAGTTACGGCATTTTCAGGAGATTTAATCGGAAATGAAATAACATATGTTGATATTTCATTTTCTTTTAAATCTTCTTGACCATTTTCAGGTTTAACTGTTATTCCTTGATCTTTAATCATTTTCAATAAAGGATCAGTAGAACTAATTCTATACCTTCTAATGTAATATTTTGCATATCTTGTATGAATTCCAGAAGATGAATCAACTAATTGACTTACAGTTCCACTAGGTTTTACTAACGTTATTGCAGTTGGATTATTAATTTCCATAATTTTAGAAGCGTGTTCAGCTATTTTTTGTGCTTTTCGTTTTAAAGCTTTTAAAATTTCAACTGATAGAATGATAGGATTATCCATTTGACCTGTTAAACTTACTCCTAATAATCTTTCTTCTTCACAATTTTTTTTCCATTCTTTAGATAAATAAGGAAAATCAGTAAATGTTGATTGAATAACTCCTAGCCATGTTGCGGTTTCGACTTTATCTAATAAAGTATCAAAATCATCATTTTCTGTAATTACAACTTCCGAAAGATTACAAAATTGTTTATTTCTTAAATTAACTTCTCCGCAAGGATTTACTCCTTGAATATATTTCCCTTTACGTCTTTCTGGACAATTTTTTTGAGCAGTTTCAATATTAAATATTCCCCTTTCTCCAGTCCCACTTATTGCAAGACTAGCCCATTCTTTTAAAAATTCAACTGCTTTAGGTTTAATTCTATATATTGCTGAATTATTAGACATTGAACGTCTTGGAGGAAATGGCCATATTTTAGCATTTCTCATTTCTTCATCTTCTAAATCAGATAATGATATTTGACTTGAACGTCTTACTCCTCCAACTACAACACTATCAGCAATTTGATTCATAATATCACTACATTCGATTGGAGTTAGTTTTCTTCCTTGTGCTTTAAAGAATGTTTCGCGAATATATTGATGAAGATTAATTAAAGGTGCAGGTCCTGAAGATCTTCCACCCATAGTTATAAGTCTAGCTCCTTTAGGTCTTAATTGTGAATAATCAAAATCAATATCTTTTCCTTCAAATAAAGAATTAACTAAATACTTTAAACTATCAGCCCATCCTTTTCGACTATCTTCAATTACTATAGTTTCTTTTTTATCTATTTCAATTTTAGGAATAGTTGGAAATTGTTCTATAATTTCTTTTTCAACTGAATATCCTAATCCTGTTCCACACATTAAAATATATAATGATTCTGCAAAAGCTTCAGGTTTATCAACAGCAGTAAATGCACAATTATACATTGATACATTTTCATTTTTAGCTGCATTTCCAGCCGACCACATAGCTCGCATTGAAGGCATAACTTCAAAGTTTAATATCTTTTCTTTAATCTTTTTTAGAACTTTATTAGGAATTTTATCTACTCTTTCTTTAACTATAAAATTCATAAATCTATCAACAGTTTCTTCCCAAGTTTCTCGTCTTTTCTTTTCTTCAATCCATCTTGAATAAGTTCTTATATATACAAATTCGGAGGCAGGATTTTTGAACATTATGTTAGTTCCTCTTTGTTTCAACTATTAATGATTTAATAAAATATGTGCTAAATTATTAGAAAACTCATGTAGTGGTTTAGATATAAATATGTAGAATAAATAAACTAATACAATATTCATAAGTATTGAATAAATGAAATATTTAATCATTTATATTTTTTAATCCATCTTAAAGTATTGTAAGCTTTTATAAGGTCTTTATCTTTGTTTTTATAAACTCTATATTCGTAATAGGCTAGGTTTAAAAGAGTTATAATAAAATAACCAGCCAGTATTAATAATAACATTTCTATTCCAATAAATCCACTAAATTAATATCTGAAAGTGTTTCCATAATCTTATCTGCTGGAATGTCTAGTCTTTTTGCAATATCCATTAAAACTAAATGATTAACTCTTTCTTGATATTGTTTAATAATATCTTCATGAAATAATGGTTCTTCTTTCAAACAAGTTTCACGTTCTAATTTAGCTTCATTAATTAAAGCTTTATAATGATCTAGATTTTCAATAAGATCATCTTGAATAGCCCATTTAACAAAACTAAATTCATAAGTAATATTATCATTTTTTATAACATGATTATGAATTTTTTCTTTCTTAGTCATAACAGTCATCTTCTCCATAATAATCAATATCATCTAACCTATAAAATTCATCTGCATTTTCTAATATGAATTCTTCAATATTATTTACATCTAATTGATCTAATTTAGCTTTAGAATACTTTTTATTTGTTTTAGAATCAAATAATTTAAAGGTAATATTATGACCATCAGTTTCACCATGAACAATTACTGTATGATCATTTACCAAATCATAATCAAATTCTACATATTTAGCTTGTTTCATTAAAATTCTCCATTATATATTGTAATTTTAATTCTTTATTAATAATTTTAAGCAATCTAAGAAAAGAACATTCACCAATTCCAGGAAGTTTTCTTATTTTTAAACAATCATCTAAATAAATTTCAATTAATTTGCCTAAAGTGTCAATACCATTATTTCTAAGTTTTTCTTTAATTCCATAATTTCCGGCTAATGAAGATGAAAATAATAATTTATCATTTAATCTTTTAGGTTGGTTCATTTCTATCATCCTTTCGAGTTAAATAATAATCTGTTAATGGTGATTTAATAAAATCATTTGAATCATTAATTAATTCAATTATTTGATCCTCGCTAAGCATTTTTCCAGCATGCGCATCGTAACCTACATCAATCATTCCATCTTTCTTTTTAAATCTTCCATGCAAATGTCCACATAAAAGTATCTCAGTTTCTTTTTTAGGTCTAAATTCTAAATATCTTGTATCTAAGTTTGATCCTTCATCAGGAGCATATGGTAAATGACATAGTTGAACATGCATTCCATTTTTTAATGTAATAAAATGATTATGAGGAAAAACAAACATCCAACCATCTAATAATAGTTTTTCACACATTTTAGCTGATTTCTTATGACTAATATGTGATGGACAATGATTTCCGCTTATAAGAATTTTGCGACCATTTAATTTATGAACAACTTCTTTATGTGCTTTATTTCCCATTGAAAAATCACCAATATGATAAACAGTATCAAATGGTTTTACAGTTTTATTCCACATTTTAATCATAGCTTCATTCATTTCATAAACATCTTTAAATGGTCTTTTACAATAGTTCAGAACGTTTCGGTGCATAAAATGAGTATCACTAGTGAACCAAGTCTTAGGTGTTTTTCTAAACTTTTCTTTTAAATAATTACTTAATACTTTTAACATATTTAGCTGCTTTCTTAAAATCCTCTATTAATATATCAGTTGCTGAAGGTTTTCGCAAGCAATAACTTGGATGATATGTTGCTAATAGTTTAATATCTTTTGTCAACCAATGATTAATCATTTTACTACGGTTTTCTGTAAAGAATTTATTATGTTGAGTAATGGCTTTATAAGGAACTATTCCTAGTGTAATTATGATTTTAGGATTTATTTGTTTTACTTCATAATGCAAAAGATACATCCAATTACTTATATCTTCATCAGTTGGTTTATTAATATTAACTTTAATAGCATTTGTAATATAGCATTCCTCTCTTTTGATTTCACATTCTTTTAATACTTTGTCTAATAGTTTTCCTGATTTGCCGATAAAAGGTTCACCCATTACTTCTTCTTCTTTTCCTGGAGCTTCACCGATTATCATTATATCAGGATTTAAAATGCCTTCACCATTTACTATTCTCATTTTTAAGCCTTTGCAGTTCTGCTAAATCTTTTATTAGCTGTAAATTCTGCATAACAATGTTCATTTTTATCTAATTCATCACAAGCCTTTATCATTTGTTTCCAACTAATTCCTATTTCTAAACAACATACAATCATTTCTCTAAAGGTTAAAGAATGAAATGCATAGCCTGAATAATATAGATTCCAACTATCAGTCATTTTATGCCATTGAATCATGATTCTTCAATTCCATTTAATGTATTTAATGATTCCCAACCACAAGAAACTTCAAATCCATTATTTTCTGCTTGTTCTATTGTAAATGATTTAAATTTTATTGATTTTTTAGGTTCAATTGGAATTGATTTAAATTCCCACCATTCTGAGCCATCATATTCATTGCGTTCTAACCACCAATTTTTACCTACAATTAAAAGATCTTGGGCAACTTTTGGTGATCCATATCCAGCATCATATTCAATATCAGCAACTTTTATAAAATTTTTCCAATCAGTTTTAAATAAATTATTGCCAATCCATTTAATATCTTTAGGAGATTTATCATTATTTTCTAAAATTTCTAAAGTTTCTTTTAATAAATTCATTTTTAACTCCTAGGCCAACAAATATAAACACATGAAACAATTATCGGTAAACACCATACTAAAGTAATTAAAGGTAAATAGCAAAGAGTATTCATTATTCAAATTCACATAAAGGTTGAATCTTTGCCCAATCATTTAATATTGCTAAAGCATCTTCTTGAGTATCAACTTTATGAAATTCTGATTGCTTATTATTAGTAATTTTCATAGCATTGTAACTTCCATCTTCATTTTTTGTTACAATTAGTTCTTCTTTGTCAGTTTTCATGGCTTTAATGATCATAAATCTCCTAGAAATTCACAATATTTATTTATCACTTGAGCATTAATTAATGTTCCATCATGTTCATCATCTGCAAATAAAACATAAGCTACTGGTATAGTTTTAGTTAATGAAACAACATAATCAGGAAATACACTAACTTGTTCACTATCTTCCATATAATATAATGGAATTGCAATACCAATTTTTCCAGTGTTTTTACCTATTACTACTAATTCTTTCATAAATTCCTCTTTTAATGAGTAAATGCGCTACTAGGAATAACTTCTAAAGTTCCAAGACCTTGATTTGAAGGACCTTGCCAATATAAAGTTAGACCTTGATTAGTTTGTGGACCTTGAAAATAAAGAACATTAATCTTATTCAATCCTGAATTTAATTGAACACTAACAGTAGTTCCAGTATAAGATTGACCTTGTGGCATATTAATTAATACAGTGTTATTTATAGATAATTCTGATCCATCATCACTATCTAAAGTAAATGAATAGCTATTAGTTTCAGGAATATTAATATAGCCAGAACAATCTAGAGCAAAGTTTACTTCATTAAGCGCTGCTTGTTGAGCAGCTGTAAAACCTTGAAAAGGATTTACATCTGATTCATTAGGAGTATTAAAATTAGGTTCAACAACGGTAAAAGCGAGAGTTCCATCGCTTAACATTTTATCCCAATTTACAGGAGGATTTGACCAATCGCCAGATTGAATTGAATAAACATCACATTCAAGTCCAGGATTAAAACCATTACCATTCGTACCATTACTTCCGTTAGATCCATTTGTTCCGTTTGAACCTGTAGAACCTTGTGGTCCAGTAGGACCTGTAGCTCCGGGTTGACCATTTTGACCGTTTGGAATTAGTTGTGAACTTCCATCTGGACAAGTAATTAATGAACCATTGGTTTGTACAGTGATTGTGCAAGCTTCGGGACTAAATCTAACTTGTGAACATGCTGTTAGTACTATTAAACTTGAAATAATTATCAACAATTTCATTTTACGTTCCTTTTCTTTAAAGTTTCAGCATAAAAGATTATGCCGATCAAGACCCAGACCAAGACCTAGACCAAGACCTAGACCAAGACCCAAACCCAGACCCAGACCCAGACCAAGACCAAGACCAAGACCAAGACC
>Ga0302221_10000414_pt1 | contig 31968 bp, 31 predicted proteins | sample II_Palsa_E2_1_FD_193517 | JGI IMG/M metagenome (GOLD analysis project Ga0302221, IMG submission 193517) | Peat permafrost microbial communities from Stordalen Mire near Abisko, Sweden - II_Palsa_E2_1 | ecosystem: Environmental > Terrestrial > Soil > Palsa > Peat permafrost | place: Sweden... | reverse complement strand
TCAGCGACGCCGGCTGCTTCTCAGCGAGCCGCGAGACCGGGTCGGGAGTGCGCACGCCCGCGACGACGTCCTCGCCCTGCGCGTTCATGAGGAACTCGCCGTAGAAAACCTTCTCGCCCGTCGCCGGATCGCGCGTGAAGGCGACGCCGGAGCCGGAATCGCCGCCGGTGTTCCCGAACACCATGGCCTGCACGTTGACGGCGGTGCCCCACTCGGAGGGAATGTTGTACTTGCGGCGGTAGACGATCGCCCGGTCGTTCATCCACGAGCCGAACACGGCGCCGATCGCCCCCTTCAGCTGGTCCCATGGGTCCGACGGGAAGTCATGACCGGTGCGCTCCTTCACAAGCGCCTTGAAGCGGCTGATGAGCTCCTTCAGGTCGCCCGGCGAGAGCTTCGTGTCCTCGATGTGGCGGTCGTGGTGCCGCTCGTCCTTGATTTCCTCTATGGCGGCCTCGAACGGCTCATGGTCCTCGCCCGGGCGCTTCTGCACGCCGAGCACCACGTCGCCGTACATCTGGACGAAGCGGCGGTAGCAGTCCCACGCGAACCGCTCGTTCTTCGTCGCGGCGACAAGCGACAGGACCGTCTGGTCGTTCAGGCCGAGGTTCAGGATCGTGTCCATCATGCCGGGCATCGAGTCGCGCGCGCCCGAGCGCACGGCGACAAGGAGAGGGAAGCCCGAGGCGTCGCCGAACTTGTAGCCCATGATCGCCTCGATCTTGGCTATGCCTGCCGCGATCTGCCCCTGGAGCGCCGCCGGGTAGGTGCGCTTGTTGGCATAGAAGTGGGTGCAGACCTCGGTCGTGACCGTGAATCCCGCCGGCACCGGCAGCCCGATCCGGCTCATCTCGGCAAGATTGGCTCCCTTTCCCCCCAGGAGCGGCTTCATCGAGCCGTTGCCGTCGGCCTTTCCGGCACCCCACGAGTACACGTATTTTGGCGCCTTCGAGGGGGCGGATTTCCTGCGTGAAGGCCCGGCTTTCGCGCGGGCCTTCGGGGATTTGGGTTTTGCGGCCATTTCTATGGTTCTTGGTTTGAAAAAGGTCGGTGCGCGGCCTGCGCAAAAAGCCGATCCCAACGGTTGATGCGGGGGCCTGTCAACCGTCCAGCGGACCGGGGAAAAAAAAGGTCGCATCCGCCCGCCACCCCTTCCAACACTGCGGGCCGTGCTTCCCGACGCCGATCACCGCATCAAGCTCCAGGTATTCGAGGGCCCGCTCGACCTGCTTCTTTTCCTGATCCGCAAGAACGAGATAGACATCTACGACATACCGATCGAATCGGTGACAAAGCAGTACGTCGCCGTCCTGCACTCCCTGCAGCAGCTCGACCTCGAAGTGGCGGGGGAATTCTTCGTGATGGCGGCCTCGCTGATGGAGATAAAGAGCCGGATGCTCCTACCCAAGGGGCTGCATGCGGTGGATCCCGACGCGGACGGCCAGGACGACATCGATCCGCGCTGGGAGCTCGTCCACCAGCTCCTGCAGTACAAGAAATTCAAGGATGCGGCGTCGCGGCTCTCCGAGATGGCGCGCCTGCAGCGCGACCTGATGGACCGGCTGCTTTCTCCCCGCCTTGCGGATTCCCTCGACCGGCCGCTGAGGGGAATCAACAGGATCGAGCTCTGGACGGCGTTCAACGCGGTGCTCCGGCGCCTTGCGGAGAAGCTCGTGGTCGGCGAGATCCACGACGAGGCGGTCACGGTCGCCGACCAGATGGAATGGCTGCTGGAGCGGATGCGCGGCGAAAAGAGCTTTGTTTTCTCGGGGCTGTTCGAGGCGGGCGTCTCGCTCAGGCGTCTGGTCGCGACGTTTCTTGCCGTCCTCGAGCTGACCCGTCTCCGCAAGATGCGCCTGCGCCAGAGCGAGGCCTTCGCGGACATCGTCTGCGAGGCCGCCGACGAAACGCCGCTTGAAACCACGGCCGCCATGGCCACGGTGTCATCGTGAGCAAGAAACGACCGAAACGCGGGCACAGCGCCCTTCTCGGGCTGGGCCTCGACAACGACGACGGGCACAAGCGCTTCACCACCGGGGAACAGTTCGCGATCATCGGGGGGTCGGCCGAGACCCACGAGCGGTTGACCGAGACCGTGGTCAAGACCTTCGAGGAGCTAAAGCAGCGCGGAAAGCACCTCAGCGAGGTCCGCCCGGTTGAACTGGCCGATATCATCAAGAAGTCCTCGCCCAGGTGAGCGTCGGATTTGCTTTTGTCGGTCGAACGCATCTATTGTAGCACACACATGTCCGACAAGATCGCCAACCTCACCAACGACACATTCAAGGCCGCCGTTTCCTCGTCGACCACGCCGCTTCTGGTCGACTTCTGGGCGCCATGGTGCGGGCCGTGCAAGGCCATCGCTCCCATGCTTGACGAGCTCGCAAACGAGTTCGAGGGCAAGATCTCGATCGCCAAGGTGAACATCGACGACAACGAGACCATTGCCGCGGAGTTTGGAATACGCGCGATCCCGACCATGCTGCTCTTCAAGGGAGGCCGGGTGATCGAGCAGATCGTCGGCCGCCTGGCGAAGGCGGACCTCAAGACGAAGCTCGTCGCGCAGATCTGAAGGCCCGATCGGGGGCCGGCTGTCAGAGGAGAATCCCCGCCGCGAACAGGGCGGCGTACAGGGCGATGAACTTCCCTGTGTCCCCCAGGAGAGCCACGAGCTCCGTGGGCGTCCCGGCTGCCGCCAGCCGGCGGACGTGCGACGCGGCCACCGGGGCCGCAAGGAGCGGCAGCAGGCACCACGCGCCGAACCCGCCGGCCAAGAAGATGAGGGGGATGCCGAGGGCCAGACAGAGCGATGCGGCGTGCTGGCCGCGCGCGAAACGCCTCCCGAACCGGACAACGAGCGTGCGCTTGCCCGCGGCGGCGTCCGTCTCGGCGTCCCGGTAGTTGTTGACGAGAAGAATGTTGGCAGCCAGGAGACCCATGGGGACGCCGGCGAGGACGACGTATTCGGTGATTCGCCGGGCCTGTACGAAGTACGTGATCGAGACGGCGACGAGTCCAAAAAAGACAAACACGAGCAGGTCGCCGAGCCCATGGTAGCCAAGCGGCCACGGTCCTCCCGTATAGGCGATGCCGCAGAGGATGCTGGCGACACCCACCGCAAGCATCCACAAGCCACCCCAGTGGATCAGTCCCAGGCCGACCACGAAGGCGGCGGCCAACACCGCCGCCATCGCTCGCCGCATGGCCTCCGGGGGGACGAGGCCGGACTCGACCGCGCGCCTGGGCCCAACGCGCGCGACCGTGTCGGCGCCGTGGACAAAATCGTAGTAGTCGTTGGCAAGATTTGTCCCGATCTGGACAAGCAGCGCGAACGCGAGGCATATCCCCGCCGCCGTGGGATCAAAGCGATGGTCATGGGCCGCCAACGCCGATCCCACGGCGACGGGGGCCACCGCAGCGGGAAGCGTCCGCGGGCGGGATGCGGAAATCCAGATCCGCAGGGGAGAAGGGCGAGTGGGCTCGGCGGCGCCGTTCACCGGATTGAGAAGCCGGAGAACTGGGGGGTCCTCATGCCGGCATGGCGGTCCACCTTCCGAACGTGGCCATGCATCCTCTCGTTGACGGCCGCGATGAACGCCTCGACGTCCTCCGGCTTTCCCTCGACCTCCATGTGCACCCTTCCGTCGGGAAGGTTGGTCACGAAACCGGCGACATCGAACTCCTTTGCAACCTGCAGCGCGGTGTACCTGAAGCCCACGCCTTGCACGTGTCCCGTGAAGAACGCGGTTTCGTGATGGATATCCGGCATGGTATTCCAAGCCTATGGCCGGGAGTGCGAGGCGCTTCAACAAACAAACTCCCGTGACGTTTGCCGCACTTCATGGAGCAGGAATTCATTTGCATAACCGCCGTTTGTGGGGGAGCCTCGGGGGCAACAGATGAGCGATTTCGATTCTGACAACCTCTCGGAAAACGAGTGGGAAGAGAACGGCGATCTGGCCTGGAACGAATTTGACTGGGAGGTATATCTCCGCGAGCAGGAGGGCGCGATCCACCGCTACCTGGGATTTTACGAGGCGCTGAAGGCGAGCCCCGATCGCATCGACGAGGTGGCCGACCGGATGGGCTGGGACCGAACCGAGGCCGAGGAAATCGAGGAGCGCGAGAACCCCGAAAAGGTCCTGTTCACCGACGAGATCTACACGCTGCAGAAGAACCCCGTCTACATCGCGACAAAGGCCCTCTTCCTGAGCCTTCGGAAGTCGTGGGAATCTGTCGCCGCTGAACCCGGGAGGATGCCGCAGTCCATGGCGTTGGCGTTCCTCTCGTCGCTCCACCATTGCGAGGAACAGGCCGTGATGGCGATCCACGCCTTGGACTTTGGCGACTATGCGATGGCGATCTGCCTGTTCAAGAGGTCACTCGCCGCCCTGAACGACTGCTTCGCGGGAATTGGATCCGACGCGGCGGCCGGCCATGCCGCCATTCGCTCGTGCCGCGACGATTTGCGAATCCGCCTCTTCGACCTTCGCGAGATCTGGCTCAGGGTCGTCAGCGACTGCCGGGAGGATTCGAACCGTCCGTCCGACGAAGAGGAGTGACGGTCCCGAACCAGGGGAGCCAGCATCGCGTGCTCCTACGGCTCGGTTGACTCGAATTCCCTCGGAAGCCATGGCGGAGGATTGAATTTGGCTGGGTGACGCGGGCCCCCTGCGTCGATGGCGGGGGATGGGGTGTTTTACCCCTTTTGCCATCGGCGCCGACGTTCGATGGAACCGTTCCACGATGCGGGCATCGGTATCTGTTGGGCAATCGATGAAAGTCCGCGCCTTCATGACATTCGCATTTGTGGCCACGATCATGGCGGGCGCTGCGCGGGCAACGCCGCCATCTCCCATTGGCGGTCCGGACGGAGGAGTAGTGAGAGAGTCCGGCCCTGATTCGGATGCGATCTATGCTGCAATTCTGATGCAACCCTTTTTGCCTGAGGATGAAGCGCAGCTCACCTCGCCCGATACAGCTGAGCCTGCGCAGCCGCTCTTGGCTCAGGATGCGCCCCGAACCCCGGGTGATATCGCAAGATTCAAGACACCCGCGCTCCCACCCAAGGATGTCTTGGAGGCGCCGGACCCGGGGGCGGTCGATGGAAGCCCTCGGCTGCCGATTCAAAAATTGCCCGCGTATTCCGTGCTTGGCACCCATATCCACATTTTTCGCGAGCGGGATATCTACTCAAGGGCCGGAATGATCGATCAGTCGTTCAAGAGGCATCCTGGCCTGCTCGTCGGTGACGAATTCAAGCTGAACGAAGACGCGGCCCACGAAATGTTCCTGGACGACGACTGGCGCAGCACAAAGAGCGACTATGGGAACATGGCGCAGGCGATGGAGCTCGGGGGCGACCGGCTCGAGGGACGAATGATCCTTCAGGACGTAAACGATGCGGATCTTATAGTCAGGGACGACGCTGAGGACGACGACGACCAGCCCTCGACAGCCCAATTTCGATTGGGGCAACTTGGCGGTGACTCCAAGCTAGTGGAGGTTCCGGCAATTCCATTTGATGTTACGGTCTTGAGAATGAAGTGGTAGGGGCGCCTCGGCGTAAATGCTCTCGTGGGTCCAGAAGGACTCGTCCCAAGCTGGCGAGGTTAGCTTGGCCGATCCCTTAGAAATGCGGCCTTGCTCTTGTGTGGCCGGGAACGTTGGATTCGCGGCTCTGAAACGGAGAGGTGCCTGAGTGGCCGAAAGGGACGGTTTGCTAAACCGTTGTACGGGTAAAACCGTACCGGGGGTTCGAATCCCCCTCTCTCCGCCATTTTTCAAGCAGCCTTGAGAGGATGGACAGACGCTTTGATTTTGCTGCCGACCGTGTTGATGGCTTCGCGAAGGTCGTAGGCAAGCTGCACCCGCAACCAATAGCCCGGGGTTAGGCCAAAATAGGCACAAAGGTGGAGATCGGTCTCTGCAGTTACTCCCCGGCGCTCGTTGAGGATCTCGCCCACGCGTTGGTGCGGAAGCTTCGCGTCCTTGGCAAGCCGGTAGGCCGTAATGCCCATGGGAACAAGAAATTCCTCACGGAGGAGTTCGCCGGGATGCACGTTGATGTGGTTTTTCATCGGATTAGTGGTAATCGGTTATTTCTACGTCGTGGGCGTTGTTCCCGTCCCAACGGAAGCAGACACGGTATTGGTCGTTTACTCGGATGCTGTGTTGGCCTGCGCGGTCGCGCTTCAAAGCTTCAAGGCGGTTGCCAGGAGGAATTCGGAATTCGTCGAGGTTAGATACGGCTTCAAGTTGGGTCAGTTTCCTTAAAGCTACTTTATGGATTGAGGGCGGCAGTTCGGGTGGACGACGACCAAGCCAGATAGCTTCGGTAGACTTGTCGGCGAACGATTGAATCATGAGTCAATGGCAACACTATGCACGGAGAGCAGTCATAACGTCAAGCGGTAATATGCACGCTGATCGGGCATAAATCACTGAATAGCGACGATCCCAAGAAGGTGAGCGGGAAATTCCAGCCTTTCTCCTCGTGCTAGCCCCTAGCAAAAACAACGATTTTTGGCATGTCTAGCCCGGGAGAAATGCACGTGGAAGCATTCGAATCCCCCTCTCTCCGCCATTTTCAAATGGTCATTGAAACGCGAGCCGAAACACCTCGGCAATCTTGCGACAGACTTGAACTCTGCGGACCCGCGAAACGTTATTAAGCTGACGTCCCAATTTTGCCTTCGGAATAAAATAGATTCGAGAGCAGTCGATGACGGTTAGTCGCTCGAAACCGTCGGCCTCGTCGCATACGATTTCGAATGGCCGATTCGCGATTCCCGGTCGCTTGGTTGATCCGAAAAGGACATTGATAGAGGCTCGGTTTACGTCCGCGCAGGCCTCATCATTCGAAAGTACTATCAAAGGATGGCCGTGCGGGTCCTTTTCGTCGCCCCGCGTCATCCATGTTTCCCACTGGCGGCTCATTCAGGGCCGTCGGGGCTGAGTGAGGCGAGGCGGTTTGCGCGGTCATACTCTGCCGGGGCCTCCGCAACCGAAAAATACCCCGGCGGCCTCTCCGGAATGGGATCTGGCAAGATGTATTCGCTTAGTTGCACGAACCTGTTGCCACGCCGAATTACGACAGGCGCGCCCTTTTTCAATACGTTGTCCAGTAGGCGACCTAGCTTTGGCTTTGCAGTGGAGACGGTCAAATATTCCATGGACCGATATTCGGTCCAAAAACGGACTATGTCAACCGGGTATCCGTTTGAAGAATGACGATGCGATCCCGGCCCATTGTCCCGCAGCCTGCCCTTCAGTAGGGTGGATGGCTCATTTCCACATGAAAATTTAGAAGTTTTCCCTCGTGCTAGCCCCTAGAGCATTTGCTATTTAGATAGAAGCATACTGGGCATGCTTGAAAAAGCCCTGGCAGTGATTGGGCTGGAATTGGGCAAGGCTTGTGGCGACGGCGCCTTGCAGGTCTTCAAGTGTGCGGGCTGCGGCCTGGCGCAGATGGGACTTGAGCTTCGCGAAGGCCAACTCGATGGGATTTAGGTCCGGGCTGTAGGCGGGCAGATATCGAATGAATGCTCCCCGGGCCTCGATCAGCCGGGTTACGGTCGCCGTCTTGTGGATGCGGAGGTTATCGAGGATGACGACATCGCCCTCGTTGAGCTCCGGGCAGAGGACCTTGCCAACGTACGCTGCGAAAACCTCCATGTTGGCCGAGCCTTCAATGAGGAACGGTGCGTCAATGCGGTCGCGCCTCAACGCGGCGATGAAGGTCGAGGTCTGCCAGTGGCCGTGGGGCACGGCCCCAATGCAGCGTCGGCCCCGCGGGCTGCGCCCGTAAAGACGCGCCATTTTGGTATTGAGCGCGGTCTCATCGATGAAGACCAACCGAGCAGGATCCCACTCAGGCTGGTGGCGCCGCCACCAGGCACGGGCGGCCGCGACGTCAGGCCTGTCTTGCTCGGCGGCGCGCGTCGTTTTTTTTATAGCTAAGCCCCAGCTGGTCGAGCTGGTGCCAAAGGGCCGTGTTGGCGATACGAATGCCAAACTGCTCTTCAAGCCTCTCCCTCATCTGCGCCAGGGTCATGTCGCTCTTTTGCGCGATCCAACGCTTGAGCGTCGCTCCGTGCTTGGCTAGGCGCGAGGTACGGTAGCCTCCAATCTGCTTGGCCTTGAGGTGGCCGCTTGAGCGATACTGGTTCCAGAAGCGCTCGGCGCTACTGCGACTTATCGAAAAGCGCTGGCAAACCTCCCCGGTGCCCGCGCCGCCTTCGCGCGCCGACACAATGCGTCGGCGCAAATCCTCGCTGAGTGGTCTCATCCCCACTTCCTCTCTCAACTGTCAGGCCCAGTCAATCAATTGCTTCTATCTAAATAGAAACTGCTCTAGCAGAATGTTCCAAAATCGGCACCTGTAGCCCGGAGACAAAGCAGAGAGAAGCATTCGAGTCCCCCTCTCTCCGCCTTTTCAATCAACCACTTAGGCAAGCATGGGCCTATGCGTTTCCCGGCGAAACGCAGCATGTTCGAGGCTTTGCCGCCTAACTGCCTGAATCGTTCTCACGCTGCCTGGGTGAAGTTTACGTAGGTCGGTAGCGCGTCCGGCGACCGGACAGCGGGAGCGGCGGTAGCTTAATGCACCGCCGTTCGATTCTCGGCGACCCTCTACCACCATGGATGTCTGTGGGCTATCGCTGCTCATGAGATCCCTATCCCACCGACTCGCTCTTGAATGCATCCGCCTGGCTTCCGGCGCTCTGGCCTGCACCGCCCTGCTGTTCGGCTGTTCAACTACCGGCCCAGCATCCTCGTCGGCAGCTCCTGCGCCAGCGCCAGCCACGGCGGGGCATACCGAGGCAGCCGACGATAAAATGCAGGTCCGTAATAATGCCTCAAGCCTCCTTGCGCAGCTCCTCGATCAGGAGAAGAACGTCAGCAAGGTCCTGATCATTAAGCACGGATCCCGTGAGCTGTCTGGACTCATCAAGGCGATCTCGACCGCCGCCGCCGATGGTGCCAAGCGCCTCAAAGGCCTCGCTCAGGGCGATCCCACGCTCGACCTGAGGCGCCAGGAGCTGCCCGCCGGCGAGAAGGCGAGTCGGGATGCGTTGGGCAAGACGGAGGAGCACGAGCTGCTCATGTCGAGTGGCGTAGACTTCGAGTTCACCCTTCTGCTGACCCAGGCCCAGGCGCTCAACTATGGCTCCCACCTGGCAAAGGTCGCCGCTGAAAACTCCGAGGATCCCGAGGAGGCGGACGCCTTCCTTACAATGAGCCGGACCCTGGACCAGCTGCTCACCCAGGTGAAGGCGATGATGCGGTCCCTTCCGCCCAAGTAAGGATGTCGCAGCCCCACCGCCGGCGGATGGAGCTCCGGCGTCGGCTAACACCTCTTTAATGGTGGTGGAGTCCCATCTCCGTTGCACCGGAAACGGATAGAGCTCAGTCCACTGCCTGAAAATCTCGACGCTTTCGCTCGTGCGCTGGTGCCGCAGCTCCGCATCTTTCGCGAGCCGATAAGCCGTGATACCCAGCGGCTGGAGGAAATATTCGCGGAGGAGTTCGCCCGGATGCATGTTGATATGATTTTTCATTGGATCAGTGATCATCAGTGATTTCTACTTCATGGGCGTTGCCCATCGTACCGGGATCGGGCGCTAACTTCGGCAGAAAAGGGGGCCCCGGTGTCTCGGAGTGGAAGCTGATGGGCTTTCGCGGACTTCGAGCATCCCGGACAATCGCGGGAAATCTAAATGCGATAGCAGTGGATTTCTCCGTCGACGAAGCAAGACGACACTGGAGTCGGCCGGCAAAGAAGATCGAGTCCGTTGGCGAGAACTACAATTAAATGAATTAACGTAAAATTAGGTGACCGGCGTATCACCATTATGCTCGACCGGGAATTCGAGACTGCTGATTTTCTAATAAGTTCCAGTGTTAACGACAGGCAGTTGTATCCTCAAATCTTTAATTCAAAGAAAGGTAATTTATGCCGAGCGAAAAAGAGAAATCGTTGGAAATGCGGATTACTCAATTGGAGAGCACCATCAGCAAACTGAAGGAGGGAAGCAAACGCCCAGATATCAGCGCCGAGGAATTGAAGACGTACCTCAAGGTTAACGGTTTGTTAAATCCTTTTTTGACCAGCCCCCAAGTGTGTAGTGTTCCGGATCCTCGCCTGAACTCCTATTATCGATACCCAACCTATCTGACTCTGTGTTTTCCTGGGTACACGTCTGTGATTCCTCCACTTGCTGGTGTTGGCGATGGTCCTACCGAGCTAGGTAAGTAACCTGGCTCATGTACTATAGGCTGAGGCCGACGGCGGATGCAATTCCGCTGGTTGAGGATATTCTGCTGCTAAGGACGGACACCCTTTCCATCCGGATGGAAGGGGGGTTCGCAATGTTGCTTCAGCGTTTGATTTTACCCGCCTTGGACGGGCGGTTGGCCTTGTCGGAACTCGCTCAACGGCTGGAGGTTTCGGCCGAGTTATTGCGGACAAATTTCGACAAATTAGTTGAGGCCGGGATTTTCGAACAAAGCATCCATCCGTTTGAGCAGACTCCACCAGATTCTCGTGTGAACCTTTTTCGCGCCATGGGCATAGCGGACGTGGATCTGGAACGCCGGTTTCTCGATGCGCGAATTGCTGTTTTTGGACTGGAGCGACCAGGTGCCATGGCCGCTGAGGCGCTGCTGGCGGCGGGTTTCGTCAACCTGATGCTGGTTGATCCCACGTTGGCCCAGCGTGAGAATTTTCTTCCGGACGAACAGGAAGAACACATCTCTCGCGAGAAGCTGGTGGCGACGAGGCTGAAAAGGCGGAACCCGCAAAGCTCGATCGAGATTTCCGAGAGCCCGAGCGTGACGCGCGAAAGCGTTTTGAGATCGGCCCAGGGCTTCGACCTCCTTTTGGCGTGCTGGGATCAGGGATTTAGTTCGGGCAACCACTGGGTGAATCGCGCGGCCCATACCTTACGAGTGCCTGCCTTGTTTTCCGAAAATAGGGGCATGCAGGGCTTTGTCGGGCCGTTCGTCGTTCCCGGCATGACGGCGTGTTTCATGTGCTCTAAAATGAGGTCGATAGCCGCGGCGGAAAATTACGACGAAGTCATGGCCTGCGAACGGTTCTACGATGTTTTGAAGTCTCCGACCCATTCCCGCCGGGAGGTTCTGGGCCCGGCAATGGCCACCGTGGCTTCCCTGCTGGCCAGTGAGGCTCTGAGGTATCTCGTTCTGCGCCAGCAACCGGCACTGGCAAGCGTGATAGTCGAGTTCGATCCGTTCGAGCTGACGCTCCGTCATCACGCCCTCCTGGAGCATCCAAGCTGTCCCGTTTGTTCTAAAAAAAAAGCTCCCACGCGATCATACAGGGTTGCGTCAATTGATGGAGCAGGCGGGGCCGGGTCCCGATCTATCGGCTCTGGCACCGTTTTTGGTCAGCCCCAGGTTCGGGATCGTCAAGGAGTTGACGCCCATCGTTCCAGAGTCCTCCCAACCAAGGGAGCCTTATGTGTTGCAGTCCCTATTGGCCAATCACCGCTTTGCCAAGAAGGACAGCCAGTTTGCGGGCAGCACGTCCGGCAAGGGTCTGACGATGTCTCGAGCACAGGAAAGCGCCCTTGGCGAAGCGGTGGAACGCTACTCGAGTCTCTTTTGGCATCCGGAGGAAGTTACCTATGCCCGGCGCGCGGACCTGATTGGACGATCCCTCGATCCCGCGCAGCTCGTGCTCTATCGCCCGGAGCAATACGAGCACGTCAGTCAAGTCCCCTACATTCCGGAATCGAAGCTGGGATGGGCCCGAGCAAGATCACTCATGCGCGACGAACCGGTGTTTGTCCCCGCCTTGGCCGTGTCGCTGGGCTACAGCACGAAATATCCGGAGGAAAACATTTTCGCGGGCACGTCGAACGGATTGGCCGCCGGCGGTTCTCTGGCTGAGGCCGTCTTCTCCGCGGCTTTGGAGGTCGTCGAGCGCGATGCATTTCTTATTGGTTGGGAAAACAAGTTGCTTACTGCCCGTTGGGACCCTGCTACCCACCCGGACCCAGAGTTCAGGCGACTTTACAGGATTTATGAGCGACGAGGGATTCATTTGGAACTATTTCAGATGCCCACGGATTTGGACGTGGCAGTCTTCCTCGCGCTCGGTGTGGCGGAAGACGAGCTGCAACAGCCAGCGGTGGTTGCGGGCCTAGGCGCCCATCCAGAGGCTGGGAAGGCGGCATGGAAGGCATTCCTGGAGGTCGGGCAAGTCCGTCCAGCTCTCAGGCGCCGGCTGCGAGCAGCCGAATTGCAGGAGCGAATGAATTGCCTTCTGGCCGATCCCAAACTCGTCAAGGACCTGGAGGATCATGTCCTGCTTTATTCGCATCCAGGCGCATTAAGCAAACTTGAGTTTCTCAGGAAAACTCCCGTCACCCGACAGGAATGGCCCATCGGCAAACCCCAACGCAATTTGCGCTGGCTGGTCGAGCATCTGGATGCCAAAGGGCATGAACTGATCTATTTTGATCTCACCACCTATGACATGAAGCGGCTCGGGCTTCATACAGCCCGGGCTATCATTCCCAATTTCCAGCCCATTGATTTCGGTTTCTATCAACTTAGACTGGGGGGCGAGCGGCTCTATCGGCTGCCATGGGAACTCGGCCTTCGCGCCCAGATTGCAACACCGAACATGTTGAATTCCGCTCCACACCCCATAGGTTGAACATATACTATGTTTCGCATGAAATATCCACTTAGTTGGACCTTTCACCGCAATAGCAGCAGCTGGCTGCCGAGTATTCTTGCCCCGATGGAAAACCAGCAGGAAACCGCGGCCTTCAAGGAAATGGTGGATTTGCCGGCAATCAAGTTGCCACCGCCCCAGGCGTTGCACCGGGAGCTAAGCGAGACCATCCGTGCGAGGTATTCGTGCCGCCGTTTTATCGATGCTGAAGTTCCGCTTAGCGCGCTCGCGACACTTTTGTATTGGAGCTATGGAAAATTGGGCATCGACTATCCAAATGGAACTGAAATGGTGCTCCGTCCTGTGCCCTCGGGCGGTGGCCTTTATCCGTTGGAGCTCTATGTTATTGCCCTGCGAATGGAGGGATTAGAGCCAGGAATCTACCACTACAACATATTGGGCCACTTTCTTGAAGCCCTGGCCCGGGCGAGGGTGCCAGATCAGGTGCTTTCGGAATTGTTCCTGCGCCAGCCCTATGTTGCGCAAAGCGCTTTCGTGCTGGTGCTGACGGCTGTGTTCGACCGCTCGCTTTGGAAGTATAGGGATCGCGGATATCGCTATTTGCTCATGGAGGCTGGGCACGTCGCGCAGAATGCCAACCTTGCTGCGACGGCGCTTGGCTTGGCTTCGCTTAATCTCGGCGGATTTATCGATGTCGACTTGATCACTTTGCTGAAACTCGAAGGTGATGAGGAAGCGCCGCTTTACGTACTGGCCGTTGGTCAGCCTGAAAATGCTATCTCAGAATTGAACCGCATTCCGGAGCAGCCGCTCTACACTTAGAAAACGGCATCTCAAACTGCGGTCATTGGTGCTTCCAATCAGGGGGGCGACATTCAGCGATCACGGGGTATTTTTTGAAGATCAGGCGAATCGGAGCACCACGTCATTGGAAGCGAAGACTCCGCGAGCTGAAGAGCCGAGCGCCTTCGGGGCCTGGGCTCGTTCATCTGGACGACCGGGGCCAATTCTCGGGATCCGGGGCATAGCCAGACCAGTTCCTCGACGCCGATTAACGCAGGAGACTGGCCAAAAGAAAGCCTCAACCGCGTCGTCGGGGAGCGCTTTGCCGATCACGGCGATCTGGAACGGAGATGTATATCGCATTTTGGGTCTTTCGGTTATACAATGAACCACTCGCCCGAAACACCGGGGAAAAACAATCCACACTTCGCATCGATGAGGCGCGCTTGACCGCGTCAAGAGCTCCCGGTCCGGCCGCGAAACCCTGGTGTTCGCCCTCCCTTCAGGGGGTGTCCTTTCTTCAGGCGGCAACCACGGTAATACATGAAATCTTCGACGTTATTCAGCAAAGGAGCTCCTGGTCTTTCCATGGGCACAGTGGAGGTCGTCCCGGAGGACCGGCGCAAGGCAGCGCTTCTAAAGGCCGGTGCCTTACAGAATGCGATACTCAACAGTGCCAACTTCTCCAGCATCGCCACCGATGAGGAGGGCGTCATCCAGGTTTTCAATGTCGGCGCGGAGCGAATGCTGGGGTACTCGGCCGACGACGTCCTTAACCGGATTACTCCGGCTGATATCTCGGATCCGCTGGAACTGATCGTACGGGCCCAGGCATTGAGCTTGGAGTTTGGGACGCTGATAACGCCCGGCTTCGAAGCGTTGGTGTTCAAGGCATCGCGAGGGATCGAGGACATTTACGAGCTCACCTATATCCGCAAGGACAGCAGCCAATTTCCTGCGATCGTATCGGTTACCGCGCTGCGCGACGAACAGGGCGGCATCATCGGCTATCTGCTGATCGGAACCGACAACAGTGCCCGAAAGAAAGCGGAAGAGGCGCTGCTCAAGGCCGGCGCGCTTCGGAACGCAATTTTTAATAGCGCCTACTTCTCCTGCATCGCCACCGACGACAAAGGGGTCATTCAGCTTTTCAACGTCGGCGCCGAGAAGATGTTGGGCTATGCCGCTTGCGACGTGATGAATAAGATCACTCCCGCGGCCATGCACGACCCAAAGGAGATAATTGCGCGCGCGAATGCGCTGAGCGTTGAATTTGGAACCCCGATAGCTCCTGGATTTGAAGCGCTGGTTTTCAAAGCTTCGCGCGGAATAGAGGACATCTACGAGCTGACCAAGGTCCGCAAGGACGGCAGCCGATTTCCCGCCATCGTTTCTGTTACGGCTCTGCGCGACGAGCGCGCCCGCGTAATCGGCTATTTGCTTATCGGGACTGACAACAGCGCGCGCAAACGGGCGGAAGAAGCACTGACGGCGGCCTCCGCGGCGCAGAGCGCAATCATACGGCAACTCAACGAAGATCTTGAGGAGCGTGTTAAGGAGCGAACGTCACAGCTCGAATCCGCCAACCACGAGTTGGAGGCGTTCTCCTATTCCGTTTCGCACGACCTGCGAACCCCCCTTCGCGCAATCGACGGGTTTTCTCAAGTCGTGCTCGACCGTTTCGGGCCGCAACTGCCGGATGACGGCCGGCGTTATCTCGGTACGATTCGAGCCGGAGCGCAAAAGATGGGCGCATTGATAGATGACCTGCTCACATTTGCGCGGCTCAACCGCCAGGCGCTAAGCAAACGGCCGTTCGACTCCGTCAAACTCGTCCGCGAGATTCTCGATGAGCTGGGATATCCGTGGCCGGAGCGCCACGTGCAGATTCGCTTCGGCGAACTGCCGCAAAGCATCGGTGATCGGGCGCTCCTAAAACAGGTATGGTTGAATCTCCTATCGAATGCCCTGAAGTACACGTGCAAGCGGGAAGATGCCGTGTTGGAGATCGGCTGCACCAAGGTTCGGGGAGCGGATGCATTCTTTGTCCGCGACAACGGCATTGGCTTCGATATGCGATTCGCTGACAAACTCTTCGGTGTATTCCAGCGTTTTCACCGAGCCGAAGATTTCGAGGGCACTGGAGTTGGCTTGGCAATCGTGCAGCGGATCATAAACCGCCACGGTGGCCGGGTCTGGGCGGAGGCTGCTGTCGGAAAAGGAGCCGTGTTTTATTTCACCCTATCGGAGGAACCCCAATCATGAATCCCACCTCTTCTGTAGATCTCCTGCTCGTCGAAGACAACCCGCAGGATCTGGAGCTAGCTCTGCTCGCGCTGCATAAAGCCAGTCCTTCCCTTAAGATTCACGTTGCGCGCGACGGCTCTGAAGCCCTCGATTTTCTCTTCTGTGAAGGTTCGTTCGCCGACCGCCTGATCTCCGAAACGCCCAGGGTGATTCTGCTAGACCTCAAGCTGCCGAAAATTGATGGTCTCGATGTCCTTAGACGCATCAAGAAGGATGCCCGAACCTCCTCAATACCTGTCGTGGTGCTCACCTCTTCGAGCGAGCAGCGAGACCTGGTTGAAAGTTACAAGCTTGGCGTGAACAGCTATATCGTGAAGCCGGTGAATTTTGAGCGCTACACTCAGGCCGTTCGTGACCTGGGAATGTATTGGATGCTCCTCAACCAGCCTTTGAACGTGGGCAGCTAGGCCTCCAAATGAGACGGCCGCTGAAGATCCTGATCGCCGAGGACAACCCGAACGACGCCGAACTGGCGATCGCAGAGCTGCGGCGCGCAGGATTTGAACCGGATTGGGCGCGTGTCGACACGGAGGCTTCCTTTCTCGAGAAGCTCAATGGCGAATTGGATATTGTGCTTTCGGATTTCCAGATGCCGGAATTCAACGGGTTAAGGGCGCTCGAGCTATTGAAGCAGAGCGGCTTGGAGGTGCCCTTCATCCTCATTTCCGGGACCATTGGAGAGGAAACGGCCGTCAAGGCGATGAAACAAGGCGCCACCGATTATCTCTTGAAAGATCGCCTGGGCAGGTTGGGCACCTCGGTGACCCATGCACTTGCGGAGAACAGCATCTACCGCGAGCGGTTGCGAGCGGCTGAGGCCCTCCGAATTGCGGACGCACAGCTGGGCCAGCTTCTAGAGCACAGCCCCGCCGTTCTCTACATGCTACGGTTGGTGAATGCGAAGCCTATTCCACAGCTTGTCAGCGACAATATAACCAACATGTTGGGCTTCACGGTCGCTGAAGCGCTGAGACCAGAGTGGTGGGCTGAGCAACTGCATCCGGATGACAGTGAACGCGCAACGGAAAGCCTCGCCGAAACTCTCATTCTGGGAAATAGCCTTACGGAATACAGAGTCCGGCACAAGGACGGGCATTACTGCTGGGTGGATGACGCAAGAAGGTTGATTCGCGACGCTGATGGGAAGCCGATTGAGTTTATCGGCGTCTGGACTGACATCACGGAGCGTAAGCGTGCCGAAGAAACCATTCGCGACATGTCTGGGCATGCTGTGCGAGATCGCCGCAAATTGGTGCGTATTGAATTGGGAATTCTCATTGCAGCGACCGCGGCGGTGTTCGTTATGTCGGCCCAGTTCAGTTGGTTTGAGGGCATGACAAGATGGTTTCTCGCGCACGACGCCACTCAGCTCGATGATGTGAGTCTCGCGGTATTCTTCGTCTCGATTGGATTGTCAGTGTTCGCATTCCGCCGGTGGCGCGAAACCGAGACAGCCCTGACGGGCCAACAACAGGTCCAAGCGGCTATGGGTCTGCTTCACGATGAGTTGGATCGTCGGGTTAGGCAAAGAACGACAGAACTAAAATGTTCCAACCAGGCGCTCGTGACCGAGATAGCTGGACATAAGCAGACGGAAACAGGTCTGAAGGAGTCGAATAGACGGTTCCACGAAATGCTGGAGAACGTCGACCTGATCGCCGTTACCCTCGACTTGAACGGCATCGTCACGTTTTGCAACGACTACCTCCTGGCCCTTACAGGTTGGAAGCGGGAAGAGGTGATCGGTGCCGACTGGTTCACCAAATTCCTTCCGGAGCCTCACGATGCTGTGAGGAAATCATACTTCTTGGCGATCGCATCTGGAAAAATCCCTTCGCATCACGAAAATCCGATAAAGACGCGATCGGGGGAATTACGGGACATCACTTGGAACAATACGATCCTTCGCGATTCGGAGGGAAAGTTCATAGGCTCTGCAAGCATCGGAGAGGATGTGACGAAGAGGAATAGAGCTGAAAGAACACTGCAGGAGAGCGAGGAGCGCTTCCGGCAACTGGCCGAGAATATTCATGAGGCATTCTGGATTACGGACATTGAGAAGCATGAAGTGATCTACATCAGTCCGGCCTACGAGGTCATTTGGGGTCGCACATGCGCCAGCCTATACGAGGCGCCTGAAACATGGCTTGAGACGATGCGGCCGGAAGATCGTGATCGCATGGAGCTGGTCGCCCGAGAAAAGCAGAGCAAAGGCGGTTACGACGAGGAATACCGGATCATTCGGCCGGATGGTGCCGAGAGATGGATTCGCGACAGGGCTTTCCCGGTGCGTGATTCGAGCGGCACCGTTACCCGCTGCGTCGGAGTTGCCGAAGACATCACGGAGAGCAAGAAATTGCAGGAGCAGTTCTTTCGCGCCCAGCGTATGGAAGCGGTCGGCACGCTTTCTGGCGGGATCGCCCACGACCTGAACAACATCCTCGCCCCGATTCTCATGGCTCCGGCAATGCTCAGGGAGTACGCAAGGAGCGACCATGAGCGGCGGCTTCTCGATTTGATCGAGCAGTCGGCGCAGCGCGGAGCACATGTGGTGCGCCAGTTGCTAACGTTTAGCCGAGGCTCCGGGGGCGAGCGTGTCGGCGTCGAGATGCGGTCATTGTTCGACGAAATGATTGGGATAATGCGCGAGACCTTCCCACGTGAAATTGTCATAAAGGAGACGGTATCCGAGGACTTATGCGTTGTTTTGGGCGATCCGACACAGCTTCACCAGGTGATCATGAATCTGTGCGTCAACGCCCGCGACGCGATGCCAGGCGGCGGGACGCTCTCGCTCGAGGCCAGAAACGTCGAATTGAGGGCGGCGGATGTCTTGGCATACCCGCCAGCAAAGCCGGGGCTTCACATCGCCGTCAGCATAAAGGACACCGGCGAGGGCATTGCGCCGGCGAACCTCGAGAGGATATTCGACCCGTTCTTCACCACCAAGGCGCCAACGAAGGGTACGGGACTTGGACTATCGACCGTGCTGGGCATCATTCGGAGTCACCACGGATTCATAACCGTGACCAGCAAGCTCGGCCGCGGCACAATGTTTACAGTATATCTGCCGGCCGCTGTGGAAGCCATCGACATCCCTGACGAGCCGGCTGCCGACGCTCCGCCTCGCGGTCATGGGGAACTCATTCTGGTGGTCGATGACGAGAAGCCCATTCGTACGGCGACTAGCCTAACCTTGGAGAGCCACGGTTATCGTGTCTTGACGGCCGGCGAAGGGGCCCAGGGGCTCGCGGTGTTTGTCGAGAATCGAGAAGAGATACGCCTTGTGTTGACCGACTTGATGATGCCAGTGATGGGAGGCGTGACCTTGATTCATGCGCTCCATGTCTTGGAGCCCGGGATAAAGATTCTCGCTACGAGCGGACTCACCGACCAAGAAAATCATGCAAAGCTGGTGGCCCTCGGTGTCGACGGGATCATCACAAAACCGTGCGACCCTACCGTGCTGTTGAAATCAATCGCGATGCAATTGTCGAAAATTGGATCGCCTAGAGCGATGTCTGGGAAACTTGAGGGAGCTCTATCGGCATGATTGCGCTGGCGTTTCGAATTCCAACCCTCCGGTGATGAAGATATCGAAATAGCGCGTACATTCATTTCAATGGCTCAGGAGGCCCATTCGATGGCGTTCTCCTAGGCGCTGGTGCTGGGGAGGCTCGTTTGACTGCTCGCTGCGATTGGCCGTCGCAATGAAGGAAAGGGGACGGATGGATATGGCTGCGCTTTGCATCTGGATTCAGGACGGAAAAGGCGTTTCGGAAAGTCTCCGCATGTGAGGCCTTGAGAAGAGGTCCTTGCATTTGTTTGTGTTGTTGCCTTATGCAGCCGGCATGTTCCCGTGGGCGAACAGGAGAGCTAAGACCGTTACCAGCAAATGAAAGCCACCGCATCCGTTGGGACGGAGCCGTCCGATTTTGGGCGTGCGATCATGGGCGGCTTTATCGCTGGCACGATCGACGTGGGGTCCGCCTCCCTGATCAACTGGCTGAATCCGATCATCATACTTCGTGCTATCGCGAGCGGAATTCTCGGGGAGGCGTCATTCCGGGACGGGATGGGATCGGCGCTGCTGGGCCTTTTGCTGCAATGGGCGATGTCCATCATCATCGCGCTCATCTACAGTCTTGCCGTCGATCGGCTTCGCGGGTTGCGGCAGGCCTGGGTCGCCGGCGGCCTCGTTGCCGGTGTCTTCACCTTCCTCATCATGAACTTCGTGGTCGTGCCGCTTTCAGCCGTGGGAAGGATGCCGCACTTCACCGCGAGCAAGCTCGTCGCGAACTTCGTCGCCCTTCTGCTCTTCGGCCTTATTATCGCCTTTTTCGCGCGCCAGCATGGTGCGATCCGGGAATGAAAGACAAGAGAGGCGCCGATGGCGTGGGACTGAGGGACGGGCTCACGGGAGCCGAAGAAGGCGGAAAACGACTTCCAAGATTCAGCCCGAATCCCGGCTGCACCATCGAAACGGGACTGGCGCGTTCAGAAACACGAGCGCACGGTGCCACCGTCGACGCGGAGGGCGGCTCCGTTGGTGGCCGACGAAAGCGGGCTGGCAACGTAGACGACGAGATTGGCGACCTCGTCAGTCGTTGCGAAGCGCTTGAGGAGGGAGCTGGGCCGCACGCTAGTGAAGAACTCCCTCTCGAATTCGGCAAACGGCTTGCCGCCGCTGAGCTGTTTCACGAATTCATCGACGCCGTCGGACCGTGTCGGGCCGGGGAGGACCGCGTTGACCGTCACGCCGGTGCCCGCGCAGGATTCGGCAAGGCCGCGCGAGACGGCCAGCTGTGCAGTCTTTGTCATGCCATAATGGATCATCTCGACCGGAATCTGAACGCCGGACTCGCTGCTGACGAAGACGATCCTGCCCCAGTTCCTCTGTTTCATGCCCGGCAGGTATGCGCGGCTCAGGCGCACCCCGCTCAGGACATTGACCTCAAAGAAGCGCCGCCAGTCCTCGTCCGGTATCTCTTCGAAAGGCTTCGGCTCAAAAATGCCGAGGTTGTTGACGAGGATGTCAACGGCTGGAAATTGCCCCACCAGTTTTTCAACGACTGCGGCGTCCGAGAGATCGCCGGCAAACCCTTCGAGCTTCGCGCCGGTCGCCGCTTGCTGAACCTTGGCGAGGGCACTTTGTACGGATTCGGCCGAACGGCCGTTGATGATGACGTGCGCGCCTTCACGGGCGAGGCCTGTGGCTATGGCGAGACCGATGCCCTTGGAGGAACCGGACACAAGGGCAAGTTTGCCCGACAGCTGGAGATTCATGGGGACACGAACCGATGCTCCTAAATTCACCCGTGTCAAATCACCTGAATCTGACTGACGCGCTGGCCCCGAGGGGCTAAGAAGGGCCGCCGATTTTTCAGGGACTGAAGAGGAGCCGCGGATAAAGGCACTCGCCACCATTGGATCTGCCTGCGACCGTAGGCCGCCGGACGACGAAGCAAGACATTCGCGATTAGCGATGCCATCATTGCCGCATGAACGATCAACCCACTGGATGAGATGACACCTCTGTCCCCCTTCCCAGGGCTTGCAACCAAGCCTTCGCGCCTAGGCGCCGAACAAGTCGCGCGTTACCGCGACGAAGGATATCTGATCTGCCAGCAGCCGGTGCTTCCGGAGCAGCGCTTCATCGCGCTCAAGGCACGATTCGAGAAGCTGCTCGGCGATCTCCCCGCGGGAGAGCGCCCGGAAACCATGGATGTTCCGCATTTCATGCATCCGGATCTTCTCGAATGGGCTTTGGACCCGGCGGTTCTCGATCTGGTCGAACCGATCGTCGGTCCCGACATCGCTCTCTTCTCCACCCACTTCGTCTGCAAGCCCAAGGGCAACGGCAAGCGGGTGCCCTGGCACGAAGACAGCGCCTACTGGGCCGGCCAGATAGAGCCGATGGAGGTCTGCACGCTCTGGCTCGCGATCGATCCATCGACCCGCGCCAACGGCTGCATGATGGTGATCCCCCACACCCACAACACGGGCCGAAAGGGGTTCAGCGACTACGGCGAGGTCGACTCGCGCAGCTCGGTCTTCAGCACCGAAATACTGCGCGAACAGAGGGACGATGCGCGGCGCGCCTATATCGAGCTGCAACCGAACCAGTGCTCATTGCACGACGCGCGCATCCAACATGGCTCGGAGCCCAATACCTCCCGCACTCGACGCTGCGGCTGGACCCTGCGTTTCTGCCCGACACGGGTGAAGTTCAACGAGTCCCGCTTCGACGGCATGCACCAGGTCTATCTCGCGCGGGGTGCTGACCGCGGCGGCAACCGATATGCCGACCCGACCCGGTCCTATCCGGAGATCATGCGAAAGCGCGCAGAAGCTGGGCGCTACAAGAGCAGCCACTGAACCTGGGGCGGCATGGCGGGTCCCTACTCGATTCCCACGCAGCCCTTGACCGAATCGATAAGGCGGCCGGAATCGTAACCCACGCCATCTTTGAAGACCGTTTCGACCTTGCGGATATCGCCTATCGATTCGAGCGGATTTCCCTTCAGGATGACGAGATCGGCCGCCTTGCCAGCCTCAAGTGTGCCCACTTCCCGGTCGATCCCCAGGAGCTTCGCCCCGTTGATCGTCGCGACCTGGATGGCCTGGGCCGGGCTAAGGCCTGCCTCCACGAGGAGCTCCACGTCCCGAAGGCTGCCATAGCCGGCGACCGCATTGCCCACGCCGGTGGGATCCGTTCCCGCGGCAAGCAGGCCGCCTGCATCGAAGTACCTCTTTTCCATTGCCATCAACTTCTTGAACCGCGGGACCATGCTGGCATTGTGCTCGTTGGTCCGAGCCCAGGATGTGAAGTAGTTCTCGCGGGCCGGCTCCGACATGGATTCCAGCGCGCGGGCCGGCAGAATGGGGCGGCCGGCGACGAATCCCTCGATGACCGCCAGGGTGGAGGTCAGCGCAACGTGCCTGGAAACGAGCAGCTGGATCAGGGCGTCGACCTCGGGCGAATCGGCCTTGGTCTCATCCAGGCTCGCCTGGGTGGCTGCGGGGACCGGCAGCTCGCCCTCCTTTTTCCCCCGGACAAAATCGGTCGCAGCGAAAAACCCGTGCTCCAGGTTGTCGATCCCAAGCTCCGCCGCCTCCTTGTAGGTCATGACCCCGATGTGTCCGGTGACCTGGAGCCCCCGCCTGTGGGCCGCGTCGATCGCCGCCGCAGCCACATCGCGGCGCACGTGGATGTAGAGCTTGAAGGAGGTGAAACCGTGGTCCGCCCAATAGTCGACGAGCTTGGCCGCATCCACCGGCCCGCTGACCGCATGCATCTGGGCGATCAGGGACGGCGAGCCCTCGATGTAGGGCGCGGTCAGGTGCAGCTTGGGTCCTGGCATCTCGCCGGCATCGATCCGCCTCTTGATCTCCAGGTCGGCATCCGGCTCGATCGAGCCCCCGGTGCGGATGGACGTCAGTCCGCAGGCGAGGTAGAGCCGCGGGAAGGAGTAGTCCATCTCGTTCACGTGAAAAGGCCCTGCCCCGGTCCGCACCGAGTAGAAGAGGTGCTCGTGCACCATGACGAGGCCGGGAATGACGGTCTTGCCGGTCAGGTCGACGATGCGCGCGTCGCCCGGGACCGAAACCGTGCCGAAGGGCCCGAGCGTGGCGATTCTTCCGTCCCGGATGAGCAGCGTCTGGTCCTCGCGGGCGGCAGGGTTGGTCGCATCGACGAGACGGGCGTGAACCAGGGCGATGAGGGGGGCGCTCAGCGAGATCTCCGGACGGGCCTCCTCGGCGGCCATCGCGGCGGAAGCGAGCGCGGCGGCGGCCGCAAGCCCGCGGCAGAAAAGCGCGCGAGAGGATGAACAAGGGGCCATTTGAGCGGGATAGGGTCGGGGTTCCCGCAGCGCAAGTCCGATCAGGTGTCTTCGCCGCCAATTCAGACGATGACTGTCCCGCCAGCCACTCGGCGGAGCAAATTGCTCTGGCTTTCCGGCCGCAATCGCTATGGCCTCTCCGACATCCGCCCGAGGCAGGCACGCTTACCCCAAGGGGAAAATGCGCCGAACTTCCGGCGCCTGGACGGCGTCCCCGAGCGACGCAAACACATAAACCCTTACCCCAACGGCTCCTTCGCCGAGCCCGGCCCTCGCCCAAAGCACATCCGACAACACGCCATGAGACCATTCCTTGCGCGCCTCAGCTGCCTCCTCATGACCGGCCTGGCGGGGATGTCGGCGCACGCCGCTGACATCGACGGCAGGTGGTACGCCGAGTTCGAAACCCGGATGGGCCTGCAGAAATATGTCTACGAGTTCAAGAGCGGCGACGACGGGACGATCACCGGCAACGCCGAATGGCAGCGCATGGATCAGAAGGGCGCCACCGCGCTGAAGGACGTCAAACTGTCGGGCGACACCCTTTCGTTTGTGGAGATGATGACGATTCCGGATGGCTCACAAATCTCCGTCACCTACACGGGAAAGCTTTCGGGTGACGAGCTCAAGCTCACCCGCGCCGTGGGCAACGTCGCGACCGAGGACCTCATCGCGAAACGCGTCACCGGCAAGGCAGGCTCCGGCGGATCGGCGGCTGCCGGGCCCCAGAATGCCATCGCGCCCGGCCCCTTCCAGCCCACGTGGGAATCCCTCGCGCAGGGATACCGGTGCCCGGACTGGTTTCGCGACGCGAAGTTCGGCATCTGGGCTCACTGGACGGCGCAATGCGTGCCCGAGCAGGGCGACTGGTACGCCCGCAACATGTACATCCAGGGCACGAGGCAGTATGACTACCACGTCGCGCACTACGGGCACCCGTCGACATTCGGCTTCATGGAGATCGACAACCTCTGGAAGGCGGAGCATTGGGACCCGGAGAAACTGATGCAGCTCTACAAGCGCGCGGGAGCCAAGTACTTCGTCGCGCTCGCGAACCACCACGACAACTTCGACACCTACGACTCGAAGTACCAGCCTTGGAACTCGGTAAACGTGGGGCCGAAGAAGGACATCGTCGGCACCTGGGCCAGGATCGCCCGCGAAAACGGCCTGCGGTTCGGCGTCAGCAACCACTCTTCGCACGCCTGGCACTGGTTCCAGCCCGCCTACGGCCACGATGTCGAGGGGCCGTATGCGTTCGTGCCGTACGATGCAGCGACGCTCACCAAGGCCGACGGCAAGGGAAAGTGGTGGGAGGGCCTCGACCCGAAGGATCTCTATTGCGGCCTTAGGATCCCGATGCCCAGCGACCTGAAGACCGCGAAGGAAGCGGAAGAATGGCATCAGAAGAATGACCAGTGGTTCGAAACGGTCCCCCCAAACGACAACGGCTACTCCGAGAAATGGTTCCTCCGCGCCCAGGACCTCGTCGACAAGTATCATCCGGACCTCCTTTACCTCGACGACAACGAGCTACCTCTCGGGCAGTACGGCCTCGACATCGCCGCGCACTATTACAACGCGAACCGCGCGTTCCACGGCGGCAGACTTGAGGCCGTCCTCGATGCCAAGTACATGAAGCCCGAGCACCGCGCCGCGGTCGTGCAGGACATCGAGCGCGGTGTGGCCGAGGGCATCAGCGCCGCCCCGTGGCAGACCGACACCTGCATCGGCTCATGGCACTACGAGCGCCGGCTTTTCGATGAGCACAAGTACAAGACCGTCGCGCAGGTCGTCCACCTGCTCGTCGACGTCGTCAGCAAGAACGGGAACCTTCTCCTGAGCGTGCCCCTCCGTGGCGACGGCACCATCGACGACGACGAGCTCGCGTTCCTGGGCGGCATGGCGAAATGGATGGACGTCAACGGCGAGGCGATCTTCGGAAGCCGCCCCTGGGTCGTCTACGGCGAGGGCCCGTCGACCGCCGAGAAGGCCGAGGCGGGCCAGTTCGGCGGGGCGAGGGATGTTCGCACCAAGCCCTACACCGCCGAGGACATTCGCTTCACCACCAAGGGCGATGCGATCTACGCCATCCTGCTCGACTGGCCGTCGGACCACGGCGTCGTCATCAAGTCCTTCGCGGTCGGCTCCGCCGAAACCCCGGCGCGGCTCGGGCGGGAGGTCGCGTCCGTTTCCCTGCTTGGCTCGGCCGAGAAACTCCCGTGGCAGCGCGACGCGGCGGGTCTGCACGTGGTGCTTCCGGCGGCAAGGCCCGGAAGCGACGCGTACTCGCTCAAAATCGCCCTCAAGTAGCCCGCGGCCGCGGCGCCATCCCGCGGTGTTGCGTCAGCCGCGCCGGCGGCTTCAGTCGCTCAACGCCTGGTAGGCGAGAACCTGTATCTCCTTGTCGAGGCCAAGGCCGCCCGTGGGATGCAGCTGCGCCATCGATATGACGATCATGTCCTCCCTTGGATCGATCACGAACGAGGTGTAGTAAAACCCTCCCCATCCGAATTCGCCGGGGGAACCGAGCTCGGACAGCGGTGCCTTGACCCCATCCACGCCGAAGCCGAGCCCAAAGCCCATTTTCTCGCTGATCGGACCAAGCTGGTCGTGGGTCATGAGCTCGACGGATTTCCTGCTGAGCACACGGACCTTGTCGAGGGACCCTCCATTCAGGAGCATCTGGCAGAAGCGGGCATAGTCCCGGGTCGTCGACGAAAGGCCCGCGCCGCCCGAGAAGAGTTTCCTGGGCCCGTTGTAGGGATAGTCGGCGGAGTACGCCATGGTCCCTTCCACGATCGGCGAGTCGGGAAAGCGGCTGAGCCCCTTCCCCTCATAATAGGTGTACGCCGCGGCGAGCCTGGGCACCTTGTCCGCGGGCAGGTAGAAATACGTGTCCTTCATCCCGAGGCGCTCGAATATCCGGGTGCGGAAGAAATCGTTGAGCGGCATGCCGGAGACGACCTCGACCAGGCGGCCTAGCACGTCCACGGAGAGGCTGTATTCCCAGCGATCGCCGGGGTTGAAGAGCAGGGGGACGCCCGCCAGCCTTTTCACGCTGTCCCCGATGGTTCCGTCGTACTGGAGGAGCCCGCTTGCGACATTGGCATCCGCGTACTGCTGGCCGAGGTCCTTGTTCCAGTTGTAGGTGATGCCCGACGTATGCCTCAGGAGATCCTGGATCGTGATCTCCCGGGTCGCCGGTATCGAGTAGGGCTGGCCGGCCGCCGGCTTGACGAACACCTTCGGGTTCTTGAACTCGGGCAGGTACTTTGAGATCGGGTCCTCAAGCAGGAACTTTCCCTCCTCGTACAGCATCATGACTGCCGTGCTCGTGATGGGCTTCGACATGGAGCAGATCCGGAAGATCGAGTCCTGCTGCATCGGCTTGCCCGCTTCCCGGTCCGCCATGCCCCGCGCGTCGAGCCACGCCACCTGCCCGTGACGGATCACCATCGTTACCGCTCCAGCTATCCGCTTGTCGTCGATGTTCTGCTGGACGAGGGTCGCGATGCGGCCAATGCGCTCGGACGAGAGTCCAACCGACTCGGGTTTTGCGGCGGGCAGCTCCTGCGCAAATCCCGTGGCGCAGAGCACGAGCGAGGCGACGATCGATGATATGGGGCGTATTCGGTTCATGTTGAAAAGGGGAGGTGTCACCGCGTTTTTTTTGGGCCCTTGCGCCTGCGACGCACGCGCGGGCATTGCGTTCGAATCAGAATTGCAATGAAACGCTCTCTATGTCGACGGCCGCCTGGACCGCCCCGATCGAGGAGATGGTTCCGAAATCCGCCTTGCGCAGCGAGAATTGCACGCGCTCTACCTGCGCCAGGTCGATGGCTATCCTGCCTTCCGGCGGCGACAGCCAGTACGACCATGTCCCAGGATAACCCTCCGGCAGCATGACCGACCGGGCGGACAGGAGCGACGAGACCGGAATGACGACGTCCTGCCACTCGCCCGAGGCGAATACCTTCCGGCTCCAGGCAGAGCCGTCCTTCTCCACCAGAGTCACCCGGATGACAGACGGGGCGGCGGCGCCCTTGAGCCTGATGCGGATCGCCTTTGCGCCGGCGATGGCCGCTCCTCGATCTGAAATCCGGTCGCCAATATACAGGGAGGCGGTGAAATCCTCGGGCATGAGGTCCGAGGGGTATTTCAGCGGGTAGGCCATGCTGCCGGGCCGGCTGCCCTCTGTCGCCGCCGGAGTTCGGTTGCGCGCCTCGCCGCTGCGCGAGACCGCCAGGTTGGCGATGTCGCGACCGGGGTCGAAGACTTGAATGGGGGCGTCCGGGGCCACCACGCGCGATGGGTAGGTTTCGCCGCGGAGGGCGGCCACGGGCGAGTCGTGGGGGAAAACGAGCTTCTGGTCGCCGGAGGTCACGGTTACCCGAAACTCCACGTCGCCGGTGGGAAGCGTCCCGGCGGCCAGGCGGGCGCGGTACTCGTATCCGTGGATGTTTTCCATGATGAACGTCCTTTCAGCCGCGCCGCCCGCCGTGATCTTGAGGGCGACCTCCGTCGGCGCGTCGGTTGAAGCGACGGTGGCGCCAATCGAAATCGGCTGGTCGGCAGGGTATTCCGACTGGGCATGGAGGACGATGGTCGTCGGGTATGGTGTTGGCTCCGGGCACACGAATTCGCGTATGCCGAGATAGTAGGGGACGTTGGGAAGGCGGTCGGGCAGGGCGACCGGCGCCGTGCGGGCGGAGCTGGTCAGCAGGAACGCGCCGGGGCGGATTCCGAATGTCCCGCCTGACGCCCGTGTTGCGTAGGCGTTTCCCACGTTCAGGGGCTCGACCTTGAACGAATCGCCAAGGTCCGGAACGCTGACAGTCATTGGCCAGGTGCGCGTGATGAGCCGGAAGACCAGCCGGTCGATTCGTGTGGGGGCAAACGGGTCGTCGATCTGGATGGAGTCGGGATAGACCTCCAGGCGCCATACTCCATCCTCGATCTTGTCCAGAAAATAGAGGCCGGCTCCCTCGTAACGGACGAGCGGGGACGAGCCGAAGCCCACGATGCGTCGAAGTTCCCTGGGCGCGGGGGGACGGCTCGTGGTGTTGTTCGAGTAATAGAACAGATCGCGGCTTACCAGCTCGCTCAGGTCTTCCTCGTAGCTGACGCGGAAGTCGCCGAACCGGGTGTTCCCGGGATAGGCCCCGACGGGCTGCATTCGCGGAATCCTGCGCATCACCTGGCTGGCGATGATCGCGCTGGCGGCCTTCTGCGGCGTGTAGACCATGTTCAGGCAATGCGTCTGCCATCCCAGGTTGTACGGGGCGGTCGCCAGCATGTCGTACGAGAACATGGCCGCCGACTGCGCCCCGACCGAGCGAAACGTGCGGATCATGGCGGGATAGTGGTACCCGCTCATGACGTCGGGCATGTCGTACTCGTAGACGACCCTCGGCTTGCCCGCCAATTCCGGCGCCAGCATCGGCGGATAACCGTCCACGGTCCGGAGGAAGTTGCCGCGGAGCTGGTGCCCCGAGACCAGGCCGCTCGGGTACTGGGCGAAGCTCACTCCATCGGCCTTCGAGGCCGCGATGGCCTGGGCCATCGCGAAATCCTGGCTGAAATTGTAGAACGTTATCTTCTGGCAACCCGTATCGCGAACGGCGCCAACCAGGGCGTTGATGTAGTTCACGGAGCCCTCAAAATCCTGCGGATGCTGCGCCGGCTCATTGATCAGCTCGACAAAGCAGATGTAGGGCTCGTCCTTCAGGGCCAGCTTCGTGTATGGGTTCACGTGGTTGAGGATCTGCTTGAGGTAGTTCACCTGGGCGGCGATCGCGTCGGGGTTCGTGCCCAGCTCCTCCTTTTTGTAGAACCGCGAGAAGCCGACCGCCGTGGGGTCGTCCGCGCGTGGCCACATCGAGCTATACGTGACAATCGGGCTCAGGAGCATGTGCAGGTCGCGCGACTTGGCCTGGTAGATGAGGTAGTCGAGAAGGTCCAGGTGATCGTTTGCGATCAGGTTGCCCTCCCTGTCGCAGCATTCCCAGTCTCCCCAAAAGCTGAGGCGAAGCGCGTCCCAACCCATGCGGGCAAAGTGTGTCATGTCCTGCTCGATCATCTTCTTGCGGTCGGCGTGGACGGCGCCCGCAGCCCGGTAGTCCGAGGCGGACGGCAGGCAATAGTTGGCCCCCAGCATGGCCACCTCCACATTCGAGCTGCGCCAGCGCATGACCCCCTTCGAGTCGACGTAGATCAGCTCCTTCGGGCGGCCTTCCGGCGTCTGGCACAAGCCGGCGGCGCCGGCAAGGAGGCCCGAGGCGAGCAGCATGGCGAGGCGTAGCGTTCTCGCGCTCATTTGGCTCCCGGGTTCGCGGGCGACGCGGCGCGCGGCTTGTCGAGCATCCCGCGGTCTCCCAGCCACGCCATGAATAGCGGCATCCAGGCATAGACCGGCCTGTCCTCCAGGCGGATGCCGAAACCGTGGCCGCCCTCGGCAAAGACGTGCATTTCCACCGGAACGCCGGCCGATTCCAGGTCGAGTCCAAGCCGGACCAGCGGCGGGGTCAGGTTATTCTGGTCGTCGTCCGCGCCGCAGAGAAAGGCCGGGGGCGTGCGCCGGGTCAGCGTGAGGGGCGTTCGGGACAGCCCGGGATAAAACAGGGCCTGGAAGTCCGGGCGGCAATCGATCAGGTCGACGCTGTCATTGGAGCCGGTTACCGGGGTATCGAACTGGGTGGCGGCCAGCACCGCCACCTCCCCGCCGGCCGAAAAGCCCATGATGCCCACCGCGGAGGGATTGACGTTCCACTCCCTTGCGCGGCTGCGCACCGTGCGGATCGCCCGCTGCGCGTCCATCAGGGCGTGCACGCTCACCTGGTAGGGGGATCCCTCCTCGCGGGCCAGGCGGTACTTGAGCACGAACGCGGCGACGCCGTGCGCGGAAAGCCATTTTCCCACCGCGTTTCCCTCATGCTCCAGGGCCAGGTACCGGTGGCCGCCCCCAGGGCAGACGACGACGGCGGCGCCGGTGGCCTTGTCCGGCGGCGGCAGGTACGGGATTATGGAGGGGTTGCTAATGTGGGAAACGACCGGGAACCATGTCGTCTTGAAGTTTTCCCAATGCGTTTGCTCGGGAGAGGCCTGTCCACCGGAGCCGGGCGGTCCCAGGGCCCAGAGGGGAATGGCCGCGGGCAGCTCGGCGAACGTCGGCTCGGCCGTGGGTTTGACATGCATCTCCGGCTCGCCGCGCGTTGCCGGCGAAAGGGTCGATGCCGCGATGATCGCGGCGGCAATCATGAGGGGGTTTCTCATGGGCTGTTGCACCTTCCTTATCCGACGCGCCTACGGGGTCAACTGGAAGCTGCCCGCGGCGCCGTCGGGATAGATCGCGATCTGGTGGTTGCGCACCATGGGGCGCACGCTCGAGCCGTCCACCCGGGAGATGATCTGGACCGTCTGCTGCAGCGGCATGTGGCAGTCGACGCATTTGCCGTCGATCGCGCGGCCCAGCTTGGGAAACCTGCGGCAGCTCTCGATCGCGTGGCAGGTCATGCACACCGATGAAAAGGGCGTCAGTTCGCGCTGCTCCGCGTGGACGTCATGGCACGTCCCGCAGGTCATGGTTGTGCTCAGCCGGAAGCATTTGCTCCGCTCGAGGAGCTGGACCTGGCTCGCATGCACGTCGACCCGGGCGGATGGAGCCAGCTTCGCGAAGGTCAGGTGCCTGTCCAATTCGTCGCCGGGGACAAATGACAGGGGCGGCGTGATCGACGTGCCGAGGCCCTCGTGGCATTGGCCGCAGATGTCGAGCTGCCTCGCCCTCGAAAGCCTCGCCGGATTCACGATGGCCCGCTCGGCTGGCGACCGCGGTGGGGTGGCGGAGCTAAACCGGTCGACGTGCTCGCCCCCCGGCCCATGGCACCGCTCGCAGGTGATGCCGAGGACGATGCTTGAGACATTGTAGCGGTTCCTGGGCGGCGCGCGCGACTCGAAGCGTCCCGCGTGGCACTCGAGGCACCTCGGGCCGATGGTCCTGTCAAAATCGGCGCGCCCATCGGTGTACCCGGGACTGTTCACCCAGCCGTCCAGTCCGGTCCAGTAGGAGAGGGGGAGCTGGAAAAGCTGATCGCCATCCCAGAAAAGGTAGGATTGGCCCTTCCTGCCGGAGCCAACGACGATGTCGATGCGCTCCGACCGCGTCAGGACCTCGGTCGGCGAGGACCTCAGGTGGGCCGTCTGGAAAAATCCACGCTCGTCGGCCTCCATCTCGAAATAAAGGTTCGGATTCACGGTCATCAGCGTATTGGAGCCGGGGCCGAACTTCCCGTGGATCGTGTCCGACGTCGGCATGCTCGACGTCCTGAAATGGGCCGTTCCGTGATAGCTGCGGACCTTGTCCTC
>Ga0302221_10000412_pt1 | contig 32090 bp, 31 predicted proteins | sample II_Palsa_E2_1_FD_193517 | JGI IMG/M metagenome (GOLD analysis project Ga0302221, IMG submission 193517) | Peat permafrost microbial communities from Stordalen Mire near Abisko, Sweden - II_Palsa_E2_1 | ecosystem: Environmental > Terrestrial > Soil > Palsa > Peat permafrost | place: Sweden... | reverse complement strand
TGCTGCCAAAAATATCAAGTCCACCGGGCTTCGGAACGAGCCTTCAACCGTTAACGTAGGGCAATCAGGCATGCGTATGGGTTGTGAAGAAGCCCACTCATCGCTTTGCGTGAGTGGGTAAGTTCACATAGTTATAGCCCGGACAATTTTTTACCTGACACGCATCCCGATAAATATCCCAGTTATCCGAATCAAAACAATACCAAATTGTATTACCAAATGGTAGGCAGGGATGGCGATTTTATTGTGGGTAGCGATATTGGCAATTTTGATTACCGGAAACAATTGAAGCGGCTTACGATGCCGGTCTTGATTATGGGAGGCAGGTATGATCGCGTTGCGGTACCATGGATGATGATTAAATTCAAAGAATATTGCCCACAGGCTCAATTCGTCATTTTTGAGAAATCGGGGCACAATCCTCAAATTGAGGAGCGCGAAAAAGAATTTTCGCTAATAGAACATTTTTTGAGCCATTAGTGGCAGATCGACCTCCTTTCGGACTGCGATCAAAGATTTTTGATTTCATCAATCAACTGCTGTAAGACTGTCTTGGCATCTCCAAAAAGCATGGATGTTTTTGGTTGAAAGAAAAGCGCATTTTCAATGCCGGCATATCCGGGTTTCATGCTGCGTTTATTGACAATAACCATTTTTGCGAGCTCAACTTCCAAAATGGGCATTCCATAAATTGGAGAAGAAGGATCATTTTTTGCGGCGGGGTTGACTACATCATTGGCGCCAAGCACCAGGACCACATCGGTGGTCGGAAATTCTTCATTGGCCTTCTCCATTTCGAGTAGTTTATCATAACTCACATCTGCTTCAGCCAGGAGCACATTCATATGGCCCGGCATGCGCCCGGCCACGGGATGAATGGCATACTTGACATCCACTCCTTTTTCAGTCAACAGTTTTTCCAATTCCTTACAGGTATGCTGTGCCTGTGCCACGGCAAGCCCGTACCCAGGTACAATCATCATTTTTTTAGCATAGGTCATGACCATCGCTGCATCACTGATTGAAATCTCTTTGTAGACCCCTTGACTCTTTTTGACACCAGGGGTTTCAACAGCGCTGGTCCCAAAGGATCCGACAAGTACATTTTTAAGGGAACGGTTCATCGCCTTGCACATGAGGATAGTAAGCAAAGTACCCGAAGCCCCTACCAGAATCCCTCCCGTGAGCATGGCTTTATTGTCATAAAGCAAGCCACCGCAGGCAGCAGCGACACCAGTAAAGGAATTCAAGAGGGAAATGACGACCGGCATATCCGCTCCGCCAATCGGGAGGACAAAAAGAATACCATATAACAGCGCCAGGGCGAAAATCGAATAAAAACAAATTGCGACCCAATTCTCAGCTGCAAAATGAGATTGGACATGAGTTGCGCTTACTCTGTCTATGGAGACTTCAATACCCGTATTGATGGTAGACAACAGATAAACTGTCCCTCCAAAAATCAACAACAGAAAAAATAAATTCGCCAAATGCTGGCCTTTAAATGCAAAATCTTTGATTTTCCCATTGAGCTTTCCCCACGCAATCACACTACCGGCAAAGGAAACAGACCCGATTATCAAACCCAGCAAAATGATGAGCAATTCTCCGGTGGGAACAGATAAATTTAATTCGCTTAGCGAAGATGAAGGCGTGATAGGAGGATAAAGCGCCCATCCATGCCCGGGAGCAATGGGGCTTTTGATCAACCTGCCAAACTCCACGATTGAAATCAGCGCCGCACAGGCCCCGCCCATGCCATTGAAAAGGCTGACCATCTCCGGCATAGCCGTCATCTTTACCCTTTTAGCTGAAAATGCGCCGATAATGGTTCCAATCAATATCCCGGTGAATATCCATAGATAATTATGGAGCCGATGCCCGTTGAACCTGTATAAAAAAATAGTCCCGGCAATAGCCAGGGTCATGCCTCCAGCCGCAATCAAATTACCCCTTCTTGCAGTTTGGGGATTCGAAAGCATCTTTAATCCCAAAATGAATGTGACAGAAGCAGCCAGATAACAAAAAGCAAGAATGTTCAATCCCATAGCATTAATTTCAGTCAGGTTTGGTTGGTTTCTTTTTAAACATTTCCAGCATTCTGTCAGTCACGACGAATCCTCCAACGACATTGATTGTCCCCAGTATAACGGCCAGGAAACCTAATCCGAGGGCTAGATAATTTGTATTTTCTGCCTTGCCCATGACAATGATTGCGCCAATGATGACTACACCGTGTATGGCATTGGCCCCACTCATCAACGGTGTGTGCAAAACAGCCGGAACACGGCCAATGATTTCGATCCCCAGAAAGATCATCAAAATGATGATATAGATCATTTGCTGGTTTTCTGATATCCAATGTAACATGGTCAACCTCCTGTGTTTACCATCACCAAAATATTTCCGGTGATGGGGTTATTATGAAAATTTGGTTATTCCGGTTTCTGTTTTTCTGGAACCACAAGTGCTCTTACTTTTTCGTTGACCAGCTCACCAAGATGGGTAATGCAGGAACCTTTTACAAGGTCATCCTCAAAATTAAGACTCAGGCCAGCCTCCTTACTAGTTATCAGCTCCAAAAAATTGAGCAGGTTTTTACCATACAATTTGCTGGCATCATAGGGCACACTTGAAGCCAGTGAAGAGTCTCCCAAAATACTCACACCATGATATTGAACGGTCTGGTTATCCTTCGTCAGTTCGGTATTTCCACCCGTGGCGGAGGCCAAGTCCACTATGATAGAACCTTTCTTCATGAGGTCAATCATCGCAGCGGTTACCAGAATAGGTGCAGGCTTTCCCGGAATCTGAGCCGTCGTGATCACGATATCAGCCTTAGCAATACTTGCGCCAATTCTGTTTTTCTGACGTAGTTTAAATTCTTCGCCCTGGTCTACGGCGTAACCTCCTGCGGTGGCGGCGTCAGCGGCCCCCTCTACCTCAATAAATTTGGCACCCAAACTCATCACTTCTTCCTTAACCGCTGGACGGGTATCAAAAACTTCTACCACGGCCCCGAGTCTTTTTGCCGTCGCAATGGCCTGCAAACCTGCTACACCTGCTCCCAGAACCAGCACTTTTGCCGGAGGGATGCTTCCTGCAGCCGTCATAAGCATCGGGAAGTACCTTGGAAAATGATCTGCAGCGGTGATAACGGCTTTATATCCTGCAATATTGGCCTGTGAACTAAGTACGTCCATGGATTGCGCCCGGCTGGTGCGGGGAAGCATGTCCAGGCTGAAAACTGTAAGGCCATTTTTCGCCCAAACCCCCATAAGCGCATAATTATAGAGTGGTTGATACACGCCAACCAATACCTTATGTTGGAGGGTTTCAGGAATATCCTGGTGATGCATGCCCAGCAATATATCGGCACCGGAAAGGATTTCTTCGCGCGATTTAATGAATACCCCGAAACGGGAATAGTCTTCGTTTCCATTAAAAGACCTTATTCCAGCGCCTGTTTCTAGCCAGACCTGGATGCCTTTTTTTGTCAGGATCGCTGCATTTTCTGGAAGTAATGAAACTCTGGATTCAAATGATGGTTCCTTGAGTACGCCAACAGTCATAGAGGTGCGTTATAATCATCAAATTAGGAAATATTTTTTGCAATCCACTTTTTACACTCAAAACCTAATGGTAAAATGTTGCTTGACAAGAAAAGACTTATTGAAAAAAACCAAACCCATGAAAAAAAGATCCACCGTCAGCATTACCCTGCTATCTTCCTGTATTTTTCTCCAGGCTTCTTCCATATCGCCGCTCCAATGGATATCGTCCAAAATGATCACGGCGGAAGAATTGGCCTTTCTGGTCACCCAATCAAAGTAATTCATTGTTGGTTGCTTTTGGTGATTGCCATCGATAAACACTAGATCCAATGCAGGAATCTGATCAAGCATCCCAGGAAGAATACTGTCAAACTCACCAATACGGATATCAATACGCTCAAGGCCCAAACTATCCAAGTTGTTTTTTGCCATGGCGCCCACCATTGGCGCACCTTCAATCGTGAAGACCTTGGATTCAGGATACCCTGAAGCGAGATATGCCGTCGATAAGCCAAGTGAGGTGCCCAATTCCAAAATCACAGAAGGTTTGTAATGCTGGGCAATTCGAAAAAGTAATTGCCCCATTTTTTTGTTTTTTGCCGATTGCCGGGTAATAGCGGCGATGGTTCGCTGGTTGTCCAAACCGGATGAACTGCCCGCTCCGAAGTCCTGGACCCCGATCAGGTCATTATTGTTTAAAAGTCTGGTACGGAGCGCTCCAATGGTATGAAATGCTTCAAACTCCCGCTGGTTATGCAATACATGCTGTACAAAATTGAATACAAAAGGAGAATGAATACCATGTCCTTTGCCGCTTGAAGCAGTAAGGTAGTACCGGAGATATTTTTTAATAAGTTGGAACCGGGAATACAAGAACTGAAGGTAGCTATTGAATGTAATAATTTATTTTTTGAGCCAAACCTGAAAACTGTATGCATAGCCATTTTTCCCATCGGCTGGAAAATCAGTATTTGATGACAGTTGCCATTCCTTTTCATTGATTTCAGGGAAACTGGTATCTCCCTGAAGCACTGCATGTACCCTTGTCATAAAAATCTTATCTGCTAATGCCATCGATGTTTTGTATAACTGACCACCCCCCAGGATAAAGACTTCCTTACAATCCGTCCCCTTACTCAGTTCCACGGCAGCCTCCAGGCTGGAAGCGACACCCACTTTTTGATTTTTGGGGTCCCAATTGGTTTGTGAAGTGACCACAAAATTAAATCTGCCTGGCAAAGGTTTACTACCCACGGATTCGTAAGTCTTTCTTCCCATGATCACGGGCATGGCCCAGGTCTTATTTTTAAAATAAGCCAGGTCTCTCGGCAGGTGCCAGAGAAGTTGGTTATTTTTCCCAATGATATTGTTTGTACTGGCCGCTACGATGATACTCACGATCATACTTATACTGCTACCGGGGCTTTTATTGCCGGATGGCTCTGATAATTTTGCAAAGAAAAATCTTCATAATTAAAATCAAATATGTTCTGTATATCAGGGTTCAGCTTCATGCGGGCCAGGGGAAAAGGGGCTCTCATCATTTGCATCCTTGCCTGATCAAGATGATTATTGTACAGATGTACGTCGCCAAATGTGTGGATAAACTCACCTACTTCGAATCCGCAAACCTGGGCAATCATCATGGTCAGCAAGGCATAGGAGGCAATATTGAATGGAACGCCCAGAAAGGCGTCGGCGCTTCTTTGATATAATTGGCAGGATAAATGTCGTTTTCCTTGCAGCGCAAAGTCAGAAGCCTTTGGCAACCAGGTATAAAACTGAAACAATGCATGGCATGGCATCAATGCCATTTCCGGGAGTTCAGCCACGTTCCATGCACTCACGATCAACCGGCGGCTATCGGGATTATTCTTCAAATCTAAAATCAGTTGGGATACTTGATCTATCTGCAGTCCATTTTTATCTTCCCAATTACGCCACTGCTTCCCATATACAGGTCCCAATTCGCCATCCTTATCTGCCCATTCGTTCCAAATACTCACTTCGTGATCTTTCAGATACTGAATATTGGTACTCCCTTGAAGAAACCAGAGCAATTCGTGCACGATACTTTTGAGGTGAACTTTTTTGGTGGTAACTAATGGAAACCCATCATTCAAATCAAAGCGCATCTGGTAACCGAAACAGCTCAGGGTGCCCGTGCCTGTGCGGTCGTTTTTTGGAACCCCTTTGGTTAAGATATGATCAAGAAGGTCGAGGTATTGCTGCATGACCGCAATTTACCCGAGAATTGCCGAATGCCCAATCTCCTTTCAGACATTGTGGGAAAACTGTGAAATTGACAGTCAAATTACATGCATTTGCCGATAAATATCAGATAGGAACCGCTTAAATAATAGGCCGGTGGCCATTAATTTTTTGGCATCAATTTAGACCTGTTATTGGGGACAACATGATCCCGGAATCAAAAGGATGTTTGTAATCATTATTCATTAAAAAATAGTACAATGAAAAAAATTATGGTCTGTGTGGCAGTCGTGCTGGCGGTATTTTCCGTTTCCACACTGTATGCACAACAACAGGATCCCGCTGCCAGAGCAGCTGCGATGAAGCAAAGGTTAAAGGATGATTTAAAGTTCACGGACCTTCAGGCAGACTCTATTGTGGCTATCCAGCAGGAATTTCGCCCAAAAATGCGCGACATATTTATGGATCAGTCTTTAAGCCAGGATGACAAGAAAGCCAAAATGACTCCCTTAACTGATGCCCGGGATAAGAGGATCCAGGCAGTCCTGGGTGATGATTTGTTTAAAAAATACCAGGATTGGGCAGAAAAGAATCGTCAACAAAGACAAGGCGGCGGTGGAGGTGGTGGCAATCAGTAAATAACCGTTTGACTTTAGAATAAAAATGGAGGCGTTACCTCCATTTATGTTTTAAAAAGAGCTTACTCGGGGATTCTTTTTATTTTTTCTTTTGTTCTTTAACCCAGCTGTCTTTGAGCGTTACGGTTCTGTTAAAAATCATCTTTTCTTCTGAACTATCCCGGTCAAGACAAAAATATCCTTTCCTCAGAAATTGGAACCGGTCACCAAATGCAGCCGTTTTTAAAGAAGGCTCGGCATATGCGAAAGGAACCTTTAACAAGGAATCCGGATTAATAAATTCCTTGAAATCTGCATCTTCCCGGGTCGGATCCTCCACCCCGAAGAGCCGCTCATACAGCCGGAGTTCCACGGTCAATGCATGGGGAATACTTACCCAATGCAGCGTCGCCTGGACTTTAAGTCCGGAAACATCTCCGCCGCTTTTGCTACCGGGAATAAAACTGCAACGGACTTCTTCAATTTGTCCCGCCTCGTTTTTTACCAACTCTTCACATTGGATGATATAAGCGCTTTTCAATCTCACTTTTTGCCCAGGAGCCAGACGAAAAAATTTTTTCGATGGATTTTCCATAAAATCCTCCCTTTCAATATATAATTCGCGGCCAAATGGGATGTCGCGGAGCCCAGAATCCTTATCTTCTGGATTGTCTTCGCTTTTCAGCCATTCGATTTCCTCGCCATAATTCATGATCACCACTTTCAGCGGATCAAAGACCACCATCCTGCGTTTAGCAACGGCATTGAGGTGTTCCCGAATACAATATTCAAGGAGCGAGACATCGATAAGGTTATCTCTTTTCTGAACCCCTATTTTTTCTGCGAATAAGCGGATGCTTTCAGCCGAATATCCACGCCGACGTAAACCGGAAAGGGTAGGCATCCGCGGATCGTCCCAGCCTGACACATATTTCTCATTGACAAGCTGCAATAATTTCCTTTTGCTCATTACCGTATAATTCAGGTTCAGTCTTGCAAATTCATATTGCTTCGATGGAAATATGGCTAATTTTTCGATAAACCAATTATATAAAGGACGGTGGGTTACAAATTCAAGGGTGCAGATGGAATGGGTGATTTTCTCAATTGAATCACTTTGCCCGTGTGCAAAATCATACATGGGATAAATACACCAATCATTGCCTGTCCGGTGATGATGGGCATGCTTGATCCGGTAGATTACGGGATCGCGCATTTGCATGTTGGGTGAGGCCATGTCCACCTTGGCCCTCAATACCTTTTCCCCGTCTTTAAATTTCCCGGCACGCATGTCTAAAAAAAGACGAAGATTTTCGGCGACCATTCTGTTTGCGAATTCATTTCGCCGGCCTGGTTCGGTGGGGGTTCCTTTCTGTGCGGCAATCTCCTCGCTTGAACTGTCATCCACGTAAGCCAAACCATTTTCAATGAGTATTTGGGCAAACTTGAATAATTGCTCAAAATAATCAGAAGCATATAATTCATTGGCCCATTCAAAACCCAGCCAACGGATATCTTCTTTGATGCTATCTACATATTCCGTTTCCTCAGTTACAGGATTGGTATCATCAAAGCGGAGGTTCGTTTTGCCGCCATATTTAAGCGCAAGACCAAAATTCAGGCAAATGGATTTGGCATGGCCAATATGCAGGTAGCCATTAGGTTCAGGAGGAAACCTGGTGAGTATGCTGGGGTATTTTCCGGATAGCAGATCATTTTCCACGATCTCTTCAATAAAATTCAATGATTTTTCCTCTTCTTGTTTTACATCCTCCATATTCATCATATTGTAAGCGCCTGTTTTGCTGTCAAATAGCAGTGAAATTAATCCTTTTTATTTTCGCTGCCCAAAAATCAGGCTTCCGATCCTGACCAAGGTAGACCCCTCGGCAACGGCCTCTTTATAATCGCTGCTCATACCCATCGAGAGCACTGAAAAACCAGGTGCTGCTGGGCTGCCAGGAAGGCGATTAAGAAGCGTAGCACATTGATCATAGAGGGATTTAAGATATCTAAACTCCTTTTTTATTTTCTCCATGTCAGTAGAAAATGAGGCCATCCCCATCAGTCCGGCTATATGGATATGTGTGGCAGCTGATAATTCCGGTTCTTTGAGCATATCTATCAATTCTGCCGCATTAAAACCAAATTTGGTTTCTTCCTCGGCAATATGCACTTGTAACAAACAGGTTATCACACGTCCATGCTTAATGCCTTGCTTATTAATTTCCATCAATAGCCGCAAGCTATCAACACCTTGGATAAGATGCACAAAAGATGCAATCATCTTGACTTTATTGGATTGCAGATGACCTATAAAATGCCACCGGATATCTGCTGGTAACTGCAGCTGTTTTTCCAGCATTTCCTGCACATAGTTCTCACCAAAATCCCGCTGGCCTAATTCATACAACTCCAGGATATCTTCAGCAGGTTTGGTCTTTGAAACAGCAACCAATCCCACCCGGTCCCCAAGCATCGCCAATATTTCCCTGTATTTGTTTACATCAATGGACATATCAAATATATATTTTCCGCCATTCCAGCAATTGCAATTTTCTGATCAGCAACCAGCCGGCAATTGCCACAATGGGGATTGCCAGGTAAACGCCAAAAGACAGTTTCATTAGAAAGTAATGCAATCCAACCAGGGTGCCTACCACCAGCAACTGAATAAAAAAAAGTATAAACCTGCCTGTTTGCTGTCTGGTTTGTGGTTGACGGGAAAAAGGCAGGTATTGATCGGAAAAGCTTGCTATTATAAAAAAACAAAGTGAGCTATTCAGCAAGCCGAAGGCGAAATGAATCAGGATTTTTTGATGCCAAATGTACAGTGCAATAAAAAGTAAGATCAGATAAATGGAGAATAAATATTTTACCAATAAGGCTTTCAATGTCCCCGTGACCAACTCCCCCGGACGAGATACGGGGAGGCTATGATAAATCCAGGATGCCTGATAGTTTTCATTAAAACCTACCAGGGTATTGCTCATAGAAACGGCCAGTACGGGAAGATAGATTAACCAAAGCCAGTAATTGGATTTGGACAGCTCCTGGATGTATTCTAAATAGGGCTTTCCGTTTTTGAGAAACAAAAGCAAAAGGATTACAAATATGTACGCAAAGCTGGGATAAAACTGCAGGCGAAAGCCCCTATCCCTGCCTGTTATTTTCCAAACCAGTTCAAAGGCCGCTTTTTCTGTTTTTGTCCCACAGGTGAGCCTGGAAAACAGAACGGACAAATTTTTGCTGCTTCGACCATTTGCCGCTGAAAGATGCTTACCAGAAGAATCATATTCCAACGCCTCCATTTTCTTTCCGAATACGGGGGCCAACCATTTTATCAGCATCCAAAAGCCAATGACTGGCATCACCAGGGCAAGAAAGAGCATTTCCAAGTGGACAGCATTTAGGCTCCGGTTGTGCAGCAGGTCTAATGCATATGCCATCCAGACCGGCGGTAGTAAATAACCATACCAGTGCAGGGTAAAGGAAGAAAAATTGGAGTACTGGTTCATCATCCGTGGAATGACCTGGTAGCCTACCATAAAAATAATTCCCATGAAAATTTGAAAGTAGGTAATGATCTCTCTTAGTTTTTGTTCATTGCTGTAACGCAACAGCAGCATATAGAGGAGGTAAGTAATAAAAACCGAAAAAAGGACGGTGAGCAAGATGGTCAGAACTGCACCCAGACCTGTAAGGACCCCATATTTGTAAACAATAACAATCAAAGGAAAAATCGCCATAGCGATGGAAAACTCCAGGAGGTAGATAAGGATATGGATAATCCGCGCCATAAAAAGAGTCTTGGCGCCCACCGGTTTGGGAAGCATGATCTGATTATCAGCCGTGTCCAGGAGCACGGATGAAAAATCAGTGATAAGGGTCATCGACATCATAAAGAGCACATAGGCATGGACAATGATCATGGCTAGCAAGAAAGAAGGAATCTCCTCCAGGACTAAAGCCGTGATTCCGCCAATGATAAGATAAGAAAAGAGTATTAAGCGAAGGTTATTCCTGTCTTCTTTCACTTGCTGCCCGGTCTTCCAGCCCATTTGCACCCTTCTTTTGTCCATCATAATCTTAACCTGCACGATAGTCAGCATCTGGGAGACATCGATACCCCGTCTGGTGAAAAATCCCCTGAAAAACCATATTAATTGTAATAGAAAGAAATCCATCGGTCTAATTTTTCAGAATATCGACAAATTCGCCTGCGACAGAAGGGTGATGCTCATCACCGGTAAGTGAAGTGAAGATGTTTTCAAGCGAATTGAGTTTGGCCTCTTTTTTTAGTGTTTCAAAATCACCATCGGCAATCACTTCCCCTTTATTAATAATGACCACCCGGTCGCTGATCTTTTCCACCACATCCATTATATGAGATGAATAAAAAATGGTCTTCCCTGAATGACTTAGTTGACTCAAGATTTCTTTGACCAGGATAACTGCATTAGCATCAAGGCCACTCAGGGGTTCATCCAGGAAAATGATCTCAGGGTTATGGATCAGCCCGGAGATGAGTAGAACTTTCTGCTTCATCCCTTTACTGAAATGGTTCATCCGTACTGAGCCTTTATCCCCCAGGTCAAACAAACGCAAAAGCTCCCGCGATTTTTTTTCAATCAGGACACCATCCATTCCATAAAGTTTGCCGGCAAAAAAAAGAAATTCCAGGGGTGTCAATACTTCATATAATGCAGCCTGTTCCGGTATGTATCCAATCCGTTTCTTTATTTCCAGGGCATTCTTGCGCACATCCATTCCCAATACCCTGACTTCCCCTTCAAAATCAGATACAATGCCGGCGAGTATTTTGATAGTGGTGCTCTTTCCCGCGCCATTGGGCCCGATATACCCTACAATCTGACCCTGCTGGAAACTAAGGTTGATCCCACCTAAAACATAGTTTCCAGCATATTGCTTTTTAAGATGAATTAATTGAATGCAAGGCTCCATTTACCTTCAAAATTTTAGTATAGACAAAAATGATCCAAATGGATGACTTGGGCCTCAGACTGTACCCTTATTTTAGGATCGCCCTGCTGATGACCATCCTTTGCACTTCGCTGGTACCTTCATAAATCTGGGTAATTTTGGCATCCCTCATCATGCGCTCCACATGATATTCTTTTACAAAACCATAACCGCCGTGAATTTGGACGGCTTCGGTGGTGACCCACATGGCTGTCTCGGAAGCGAAAACCTTGGCCATAGATGAACTCAGTGCAAAATCAAGTCCCTGATCTTTTTCCCAGGCAGCCCGCAGGCAAAGTAACCGGGAAGCTTCAATACGAGTAGCCATGTCAGCGAGTTTGAACTGGATGATTTGGTGGTGCATGATTTCCTTACCAAAAGCTTTCCTCTCCTTGGCATACTTCACGGATAATTCATATGCCCCGCTGGCGATGCCCAGGGCTTGGGATGCAATGCCAATCCGGCCGCCGGATAAGGTTTTCATTGCGAAAGAAAAGCCCGATCCTTCTGCCCCTATCCTGTTTTCTTTTGGCACCCGTACATCGTTAAATATTATGCTGTGCGTATCACTGCCGCGGATTCCCAGTTTATTTTCTTTGGCGCCCACCACTACTCCGGGCCAGTTTTTTTCTACAATTAGGGCATTAATCCCCCGGCTTCCTTTGGAAGTATCGGTTTGCGCCATCACCAGGTACACCGAGGCGGACCCGCCATTCGTGATCCAATTCTTTGTGCCGTTCAGTAAATAGTATTCCCCCATGTCCTCCGCTTTGGTTTTTTGCGAAGTAGCGTCACTTCCAGCCTCTGGTTCACTCAAAAGGAAAGCCCCGATATATAATGCTCCATCCTTTTTTCCTTGGGCAAGTGGGATTAAGTATTTTTTCTTTTGCTCCGTTGTTCCAAAAACCCCCAGTCCCCAGCAAACCAAACTATTGTTGACACTCATGCAGACACTTACGCTCGCGTCTATCTTACTGATCTCTTCCATAGCCAGCACATAGCTGATCGTATCCATCCCCGCTCCCCCGAATTCCGGATCAATCATCATTCCCATAAAACCGAGTTCAGCCAGTTTAATGATTTGATCTTTTGGAAATTGCTGTTTTTCATCTCTTTCGATGACTCCTGGTAAACACTGCTGGTAGGCAAAATCGCGGGCCGCCTTTTGTATCATTAAATGTTCTTCTGATAACTGGAACTGCATACACCAATCAAATTAAGTAGCGCAAAAATACCTGAATTAACAGTTATAAGGTACAATTATCCGGGCCACCCATAGTTAAGTAAATAAACGTGGATCTCCTTTACGGCGAGTTTACAAAACAGGCGATCTTAAGAGTTTTGAGAAGGTGCAGACTTTATTTCAGGTCTTCCCCTGTGGCTGCATGTGCAGGAATTGAAAAATCATCAAAATAGTTAGCCTCAGGATCATTCTGGGTAAATCCCAGGGTTGCCTGCATAGGACTTCCTGTTTTCATTTTCAATCGTTTTTCTTAATTCCGCTTCGGCATCAAAAACCCATTCCGGCAAGACTTGATTATCAATCTTCCATTCCTCTTTTTCATTTCTTTTCATCCTGAACAATAACAGCTCATCATCATTCATAACTGTGATATGGTACCATAACTGGTCGGGATAAAAAAGGTCAGTAGAATAACTGATTAGAAGGAAATGGAATTTTCTGCTTACTCCACCTGTGTCTAAACTGATATCGAAATGGGGCTTCATGGAGACGATCCAATTAGGCTTTCTTTTGATAAGGTATAACTGTTTTTTTGTTTTTTAATAATAGTTCATAAAAAAAACATTCGATTCCGGGGATTTTGGAAGGCGTTTCAGGGTTCGTGTAAAAATTACGGATAGTCGCGGATGCCAGCTTGCAAAGCAGGTAACGATACAAGGATGCGCAGATACATGCAGTTGTACACCGAGGTTTGCATGGAGTGTCATGAAAGAGCTTAGGGCCACGTAAGCACAGAAATGCTCAAAAACTAAATGGTTACCTTTGCCATCAGTTTGGAGGCATTTCCGATATTAATTTGTTTTTATGGCTAAACCAGGCGCTCAGCAATTGAAAGTATCTTCAGAAATAGGACGGTTACGGCGATTATTGGTTCATAGTCCGGATAGTGGCCTGGGTAAGGTGGTGCCTTCAAAGGCGCAGGACTGGCTTTTTGAAGATATTGTACACCTGGACACAATTAGAAAAAAGGAATATGATTTTTATACAAAGCTGCTATTATATTTCCTGGATCCAGATAAGATCAAAGGAAGACTAAAGACCATCGACTCGGCAAAAAATAGCCGGAACTTCTATAAACCAGGCCACGCCGACTTTTTTAAATCAGAAAAAGTGGTGGAACTGCAATGGTTGCTCGCTGAAATATTAACGGATCACGAAATTAAATTAAAGCTAGTGGCTTCTGTTTGCGCTATTGAAGCCTGTTCCTACAATACGCAATCCGAGTTGCTTGGGCTTGATCCTGTCTCGCTGACAAAAACATTTATTACTGGTTCCCTGGATAATGATAAAATGCTTTTTTCACCGATACCTAATTTTATTTTTACTAGGGATATTGGAATTGTAATCAATGATTATGTGCTCTTAAATAAGCCTGCTACCAAGTCAAGGACAAGGGAAGCCCTGTTGATAAAATATATATTCTACAATCATCCGCTTTTCAAGGCATTCAGGGATAAAATCATCGAACTTCCGGATACCCATCATCATTTTTTGCTTCCTAAAGACAGTGATGATAAAAAGGTGACCCTGGAAGGAGGAGATGTGATGGTTGTCAGTAAAGATCATGTGCTTATTGGCGTCAGTGAGCGAACCTCGATGGAGGCGGCTCACCTGACCATCAATATTCTTTTTGAAAAAAATGTCGTGCGGAAAATCACCATTGTAAAAATTCCTAAAAAGAGGGATTACATGCACATTGATACCGTTTTCACCCAGGTGAAACGCAATGTCTGGGTGATGCTCGGTGTTTTCTCGAAAAAATCCATTAAAAATGAAGACGCCGATGCAGTTCAGAAGATTTTGGAAAGCAATAAAAAGGAGGAAAAATTAAGGATCATCCAATTCACAAAAAAAGACATTCAGAATCCAAAATATTTTGATAGCCTGGAAGACCTTTTGATTGATATCAGCGAACGGGATCTTGGTGGAAAGGAAAAGGTAAAATTTATATTTTCCGGCAATAACGAATTTCCCTTTGATGCTCGCGAACAGTGGACAGATTCCTGTAATTTATTGGCTTTGAAGGAAGGCGTGGTATTGGGCTATGACAGGAATGACAAGACAGTGGAAGCATTCAAAAATAACGGCTTTCAAATCGTTCATGCAGGTGAATTGATTGAAGAATTGGAAAATGGATCAGTCGATCCGGCTAAAATGGAAGATACCTTGATCCTGATGCCATCGGCTGAACTCTCCCGTGCAAGAGGCGGTTTTCATTGTATGAGTATGCCGCTGCTTAGGGATGAACCATAAAATCAATTTATGCAAACGACCTCTACGGTACTAATGATCAGGCCTGTTGATTTTGGCTTCAATGCTGAAACGGCAGTCAATAACGCTTTCCAGGTCCAGAGCGCAGATGATAATATTCAGGAAAAAGCCCTGGCCGAGTTTGATGGTTTCGTTAACCTGCTAATTACAAATGGGGTGGATGTGACCGTCATTAACGATTCTCTGCATCCGCATACACCAGATTCCATTTTTCCGAATAATTGGATTTCGTTCCATATCAATGGGACGATATGCTTATACCCTATGTATGCGTCAAACCGGCGGCCCGAAAGAAAGCCGGACATAATCCAGGCCTTGCATGACAGGTTCATGATAAAACAAAAAATAGACCTGACGCACTACGAAAAAGACAACAGGTTCCTGGAGGGTACGGGCAGTATGGTGCTCGACAGGGAAAATAAGAAAGCGTATGCCTGTCTTTCTCAAAGAACGGATATTCTGGTACTTCAGGATTTTTGCGCCAAAATGGATTATTCCCCGGTTACATTTCAAGCCTTCGATACGGGAGGTCAACCAATATACCATACGAATGTCATGATGTGTATCGCAGATCAATATGCCGTGGTCTGCTTATCTTCTTTGCAAAAGAAGGCAGAAAGGGAACAGCTACAGGATGTCATTGCGGATTCCGGAAAAGAAGTCATCGATATCAGTGTGGATCAAATGAATCATTTTGCCGGTAATATGCTTCAATTGCAAAATCTCGCCGGTGAGCCCTTACTGGTCATGTCAACTCAGGCCTTTCAATCCCTTAGCAGAGAGCAGCATTCCAAATTGCAATCCTATAACAAAATCCTTCATGCGCCGCTCAGCAATATTGAAACCAGCGGGGGCGGGAGCGCCCGCTGCATGATCGCCGAAATATTCCTTCCTCAAAAAAAATAAGCAATAGAACTCTTGGGTGTTAACCGGGCTGAATACAAGGTGGACGAATCCGAGGTCATAATTCATGATCTTCATCAAATGACCAGCGAAAACAAAACGCTGCAAATTGAAATTTTTTATTGCCTCTGCACGCCTCTTTGATTGGCTAACCCTCAAGTCAGGTACCATCCTTGAATTTGCTCCAACCCGAAGCCAGGCAATTCAGGTGTACCCAATATTAAGCCTCTCCGGTCCAGGTTGCCGAATCAAAGCAAATCCTTAATTTTGGGACTTCTTTAAATTTTGATAAAAAAAATTTAATGATTCCAGCCATTGTTTGAAACTTATTTAAACAATAAATGATTGAACTGAATTTTTAATGGAAAAAAAAGTCACAAAGATCGGCGTGCTCACTTCCGGAGGAGACGCACCGGGGATGAACGCCGCCGTCCGTGCCGTGGTTCGAACCGGCATTTATTATGGCCTGGAGGTATTCGGTATCATGAGAGGATATAGCGGAGTTATTGAAAATGATATCGTGCCGATGCATTCGCGTAGTGTTGCTAATATTATCCAAAGAGGGGGAACCATTTTAAAAACAGCCCGTTGCAAAGAATTTTTTGAATACGAAGGCAGGAAAAAAGCCTATAACAACCTCAAAAACCTGGGAATTGACGGTCTGATCATAATTGGTGGCGATGGATCTTTCAGAGGAGCGCACCAGTTCAGCACTGAATTCGCCATTCCCTGCATCGGCGTGCCAGGCACCATCGATAAGGATATGGCTGGCACAGATTTTACTATCGGGTTTGATACGGCGGTCAATACTGCTGTCGAAGCGATCGATAAGATCCGCGATACTGCTGACGCACATGACCGATTGTTTATTATTGAAGTGATGGGACGTGACTCGGGATATATAGCGCTCCATAGCGGTATATCCACTGGTGCTGAAAGCATCCTGATCCCAGAAAGAAAGACAGATATTGAGGAACTGGTGGCTTCCCTGCAGGAAAAAGAAAGAAGGAAAAAATTGGTCAATCTAGTTATTGTTGCCGAAGGAGATGGATTTGGCGGCGCAGACGAAGTGGCCAAAGTAGTCAAAGAAAGGTTGCCCAACGTGGATACCAGGGTATGCGTACTCGGTCATATACAGCGGGGAGGCTCTCCCAGCTGCATGGACCGCCTGATCGCCAGTCGCATGGGCTATTCTGCCGTTGAATGCCTGATTGAAAACAGGGTCAATGTGATGGTGGGCATAGTCAATAACAGGATACATTTAACTCCCCTCGAAAAGGCAGTGAAAGCGAAACAAAAATTGAGTGACGATTGGTTGAAAATTGTGAAAATACTGGCATCATAAGGATTCATCAAAAAGGAAATATCTCCCTTTTTCTTTTATTAGGAATAAACCAAAATAATCAAACACATACTTCATGTCAAAACACCTGTCAAAATATATTCATGGCCAGATGGACAAAAAGGCCGGATTAGAACATACTTTTCACCGCACAAAGATCGTGGCTACCGTAGGTCCGGCCTGCGATACCTATGACAAATTGCTGGCCTTGGTCAAAGCCGGTGTAAACGTATTCAGACTTAATTTTTCTCATGGTGCACACGAGGACAAAGCAAGAATCATTGAACATATCAGGAAAATAAACTCGAGCGAACCCTTTAATATCGCAATCCTGGGTGACCTCCAGGGACCTAAATTGAGGGTGGGTGAGATCGAAGGTGGCGGAATGGATGTGGTGGAAGGGGATATCCTGACATTTACCAATGAGAAATTGGTTGGAAATATGGACCGGATTTATGTATCCTATCCCAACTTGCATGCAGATGTAAAAATCGGCAATACGATCATGATCGATGACGGAAAGCTGGAAGTAAAGGTCATGTCTATTGAAAAGAATAACGACGTAAAAGTACAGGTTACACTTGGCGGAAGGCTTTCCTCCAAAAAAGGAATTAACCTGCCCGACACCAAAATTTCTCTACCTGCTTTGACTGAAAAAGACCTTGTGGACCTAGAGTTTGTAATCGAACAGAAACTAGATTGGGTGGCGCTGTCCTTTGTACGTCACGTAAAGGATATTGGCATTTTGCGCAGCAAGCTCAATGATAAAAAGAGCAAGACAAAAATTATTGCCAAAATTGAAAAACCGGAAGCGCTTACCAACCTACGGGAAATCATTCTTGAATCCGATGGCATTATGGTTGCCCGCGGTGATCTAGGTGTTGAATTGCCAATTGAACAGGTTCCCCTGATTCAAAAACAGATCATCCGCAAATCATTGCATAGGGCCAAACCGGTAATTGTTGCCACCCAGATGATGGAGAGCATGATCGACCGGACTAAACCAAACCGCAGTGAAATAACCGACGTGGCCAATGCCGTGCTTGAAGGTGCAGACGCTGTGATGCTGAGTGCTGAAACCGCTACCGGCAACTATCCCGTCCTGGTGGTAGAAACGATGCGTAAGATCATTATGGAAGTGGAAAAAACAGATTACCATTACAACCGGGAAGACGAGTTGGCGCCTCAACCCCATTCTCCCTCTTTTTTAAGCGATGCCATCTGCTACAATGCCTGCAAACTAGCCAAGGATGCCAATGCCGATGCGCTGATCGGGATGACACAAAGCGGCTATACCGGATTTATGCTATCCAGCTACCGTCCCAAATCACCTTTGTATATATTTTCCAAGGAGAAGACACTGATCAATCAATTGAGTCTTAGCTGGGGTGTCCGTGCTTTCCATTATGAAGAGGAAGATAGCATGGATGAAATCATCAATGACCAGGTGGAGATATTAAAGCAACGGGGATTTCTTAAATCCGGAGATGTAGTAGTTAACACTGGTAGCCTCCCTGTACAGCTCCATCTTCCCACCAATTTGCTTAAAATTACAAAAGTGCTCTAGTGAATCTTAAGTGAATCATCCATCATTGACTCAACATTTGCAAAATCAATTTGCGCTTCTCCCGGAAACTTTTAACATCGAGGTCATATTTATCCATTTCATAGACCACCTGACGGCAGATCTCTTTTGCCTGTGTTGGATTTTTTTCCTCCAGCATTTTTAATAACTCATAGTCCACGATACCATCACGCATAGCTTCCAGACGTATGGAGCTCAGGATTTTGCCCTTTCCGGGATACGTAATAAACGCGTCCCCGCCTGGCATAATATTACCTGCCTCGGGGATAATCCCAGAAGTTTCACCAAGGGGGTTCTCACTCCAGAAATTCCATCCCCAGTGTAGGTAACCGGTTGCTCCAAAACGAAAATTGATCCAATGAAGGATCCTTGTTTTAATTAACGGCAACTCAATAAAGCGGTTGGCGTATTCGCCCTGGGGTGCAAGACAGGTATAGAACCAGATTTCGTCACCAGCAGCCTTTCTATCCTGGTAAAAATGATAGTCGATATTGAAAAAATCAAGCTGGGGTACCCACACGTCAACAGTATTGGCCGTACCATGAGCATGTACGGCGTCAATTGATTTGACACCGGGAAAAAGGGATTTGATAAATATGGCGATAGAATCATAACTATGCTCATTCCCGGTTTCAGGCTCGTCACAAATATGTTGCAGATAGATCTTATCCCAGGATTTTTCTCTTAGGTGAGCTGCCAGTGCGGGAATAAATTGTCCATAGAATTTTTGGACGTTCGAATCCATTAATGGGAGGTTTTTGAACCGGATAGTGTCCCGGTACCAAAAGGGGACAGTCAAACCGAATTGACTATACCAATTCCCCAGACGACCACCCAAATGACCGCCTTCTATCCTACCGAGCGTTCCTTCATCGACAAAAGTCTGGATAAATTGATCGAATCTTGAAAAGTCAAAATGATAATCGCCCCCCTCCTTGCTGATTTGTGAAAGATATAGCGGAGAGGCAATAATGACATTCTGATCATATTCCTTCATTTTTTTTGCGATGACGGTCAGCCAGTGCCAATAGGAAGCTGAGAAAATGACGGAGTCTTTTCCGCCACTTAGTTTTTTCATCTGATTTTTGTCAAGGCCAAACCAATTGGTCACCCATAGGGAAGTTTTGCTGATCGTAACCGGGTAGACTTTAATTCTGAAACTCCGGTTCAGAATGATCCTTTTTGCGTCCATGATGCCGCTAAGGGTCAGGTCTCCCTTATATTCACCAGGCGGACAATCCACCGGGATATTTACGGATATCCAGATGGGCTGCGTCGTGAAATTATGCAGATTGATGGACCTCTGATCAAGTATCGGATCGGGATAAAAACCGGATACAGGATTTAGCCTGTCCTTAGATGGATTAGGAAGGGAGCGGCCCACCCTGGTATAGCCCACAAAACTCACTTCAGCATTCATTCCAATGATATGGGCATTGCCCGTTAGCTGTCGAACGGTTGCTCTGAGGTCTTGATGCTGGAATTGCTTCTGATAACAAATTGAAAACTGGCGTGTTCACCTCTAGCGACATCGGCTATAGGGTCCACTTCTTCAAAAAAAGCGTTTTCCTTGAAAATCTTCTGGAGTGGATCTACAGCCACCAGTATAACAATGTCTTCCATCCCATCTTTCCCATCCATTTTTTCCTGTGAATGCAACAAATTGGGCGATACCATGGACAGGATCAGCATGGGCCAAAATAGATACCAGATTTGATGTTTATGTCTGTTCATGGATAATCTGTTTGGAGAAATAATTATCCAATGATCTAAGCATGGCTTCGATCTCGGGCGGATCTGCAAAAACGGTTTGTTGATCTTCCTGCATCGCAGCATTCAGGTATTGCATTGAATTCGGAAGTTTAACGCGCGCTGAAGTATGAAATTCAACAGCCCCTGTTTTTTCAGCGATCTCAACGATATTCTGTGCCCTTAACCCTGAACCAGGCATAATAATAATCCGGTTGGCGGCTTGCTCGATCAACGCTTTGAGGAGACCGGCCCCCTGCATCGCCATCGGGCATTGGCCGGAAGTTAGAATTCGTTCACATCCTGTTTCCACAATGGCCTCAAGGGCTTCATGGGGATCAATTGACCAATCGAACGCCCGGTGGAAACTCACTCCCAGTGGATAGGCCAGCTCAACCAGTTTTGCTGTCCTCTTTTTATCCACCGTTCCATCGGATTGCAGCAGACCGGTCACGATGCCATCGCAATTCAATTGTCGGCATAAGGCTACATCATTCAACATGATTTCAAATTCCTCGTTGGAATACAAAAAGTTGCCTCCTCTCGGCCGGATAATGGGATATAAAGGAATATGCATGTTTTCCCTGACAGTTTTAATCATGCCCAAACTTGCAGTCGTTCCTCCTTCCCCGGGATCAGCACACAATTCAATTCTGTGGGCTCCAGTATTCTGAGCCGTAAAGGCAGAGGCCATGTTGAAGCAACAAATCTCAAGCTGAAAAGGTATGGCTGGATTCACAAATAAATATGTACAATTGGAACTGAGTATTCAATTTTTGACGTCAAAACCAGCTCTTCGATGGATAGATGGTGTCGATCCCTGCAGATTTCACAGCATAGGAAAATCCCTTTTGAATCGCAAATGCGCCAAAAGCCCCTTGGTTATTCAAGGCCAGAAATCCGACTTGAAGATCCATTGCTTTTTTAGAGTCTCGGTTAATAATCCGCTCCACTGCTTTCTTACATGCCTCTTCCGGATGCAGGCCCTGTCTCATTAGCTCGACCACCAGGTGAGAACCCACCATGCGTATAACTTCTTCCCCCAGACCGGTAGAAGTTGCTGCCCCCACTTCATTATCCACAAACAAACCTGCTCCAATAATGGGTGAATCCCCTACCCTGCCATGCATCTTGAAGGCAAGACCGCTGGTAGTACATGCCCCACTTAGATTGCCATGCGCATCCATCGCGACCATTCCAATGGTATCGTGATTTTCCTGGCTGCCGGGCATTACGGAGGCGGAGGGTTTGCCGTGATAGGATTGATTTTCTATATTGATCGCCGGATCATATTTTGATGAAATCAGCCAATCCTTCCATGCTTTCTCGCTTTCCTTTGTCAAAAGATTTTTCTTTTGGAAACCATTAGCCAGGGCAAACTGTAAAGCGCCGTCGCCTACCAACACCACATGTGGTGTCTTTTCCATGACCATCCTTGCCACGGAAATAGGATGGTCAATATTTTCCAGGCACATGACGGAGCCGCAGCCTCCGTGCTCATCCATGATGCAGGCATCCAACGTCACGCGTCCATCGCGGTCTGGGTATCCTGCCGCGCCTACACTGTGGTTACTGGGATCCGCTTCCGGGATTTTCACGCCTGCTTCGACTGCATCCAAAGCCCGTCCACCCATATTCAAAATTTGCCAGGCCTCCGCATTGGCCGCCTTACCAAAATCCCAGGTGGAAATCACAATGGGCTGCCCCATTACCTTACCATATTGCCAGCCGTTTCCGGGCATACCTTTTTTATAGAGCAACGCGCCAGCAGAACTTAAAAACGAGGACTGGAGAAATCTTCGACGATTGGGCATACCCTATAGCATTTTAGCGAATCGAAATTAGGTATTTTGAAAATATCGGTGAGAGATCATTTTTCAGCATTAAAAATATTCCTCCCATCATGAGCGAATTCCCTACATTTAATCTCCAAAATTATACAGCATGAGAATTTTATTTCTGTTTTTGTTATCCGTTCTTTCGGTAATTGGTTTTGGTCAGGGCACTAGCCAGGACAGCGCCTGGTTCAGAAGCAACTATTACAAAATTGAGCGAAGCATCACGATGAGGGATGGGATCAAATTATTTACTTCCATTTATCTGCCTAAAGACACTACAGAACTTCATCCGATCCTGATGACAAGAACTCCTTACTCATGTGCTCCCTATGGCGAGGAAAAATGGAGAACTTACTGGCGAGGGTACTACCGTTATTACCTCAGGGAAGGTTATATCCTGGTGACCCAGGATGTGCGCGGGAGGTGGATGAGCGAAGGAAACTTTGTCGATGTAAGACCTTTTATCAAGGATAAGAAATCAAATACAGATGTAGATGAAGCAAGCGATACGTATGATGCTATTGACTGGTTGATCAAAAATCTTCCCTATAATAATGGGAAGGTTGGAGTAGCGGGCATCTCCTATCCAGGTTTTTATTCTACCATGGCCGCAGCCAGCGCCCATCCCGCATTAAAGGCGGTCAGTCCACAAGCTCCCGTAACCGATTGGTTCCAAGGCGATGATTTTCATCATAATGGAGCCTTTTTTGTCATGGACGCATGGTCCTTTTATTCATCTTTTGGAAAACCGCGCCCGCAACCCACCACCATTGGTCCCTCCGATTTTGATTATTATACCAAGGATAATTATAAGTTCTATTTGGAAACAGGCGCATTGAAAAACTTTGGAAAGCTTACCGGTGATAGTCTTGCCTTTTGGAAAGACATTTATGAGCATCCCTATCTGGATGATTGGTGGAAGGCCCGCAATGGGAGGGTTGCCATGTATGATTTAAAACCTGCCATGCTGGTCGTAGGCGGACTTTTTGACGCAGAAGATTGTTTTGGTGCCTGGAATCTGTTTAAAGCTATCAGAAAACAAAGTCCGCAAACCAACAGCCACCTGGTCATGGGGCCCTGGTATCACGGTCAATGGGCAAGCGCTGATGGTACGCATTTAGGGAATGTCCGCTTCGGTTCCAATACTTCATTTTGGTTCCAGAATAATATCGAAATTCCTTTTTTTAATTATTATCTCAAAGGCAAGGGCGCAAAACCCGATTTGGCGGTTGCTACGATTTTCTTCGGCGGAGAAAATGAATGGAAGACATTTGGCCAATGGCCTCCGAAGGAAAAAGAGGATCAGGCGATCTATTTCCAGGGCGGCGGAGAGTTATCATGGAATAAGCCAGATGGCAAAAACAGCTTCGATGAATACATTAGCGATCCCGCCCATCCTGTCCCCTATGCTGACGAGGTACACTTTAACAGAACGAGGAATTATATGACCGACGACCAACGGTTCGCTTCCAGAAGGCCGGATGTACTGACTTACAAGACTGAAGTGCTTAAAGAAAACCTCACGCTCGCCGGACCGGTTATTGCAGATCTAAAAGTCAGCATAAGCACTACAGACGCTGATTTTGTAGTAAAGCTGATCGATGTATTTCCTGACACCCTTTCTTTCAATGAAGTGGATATCTACGATGAGAAGGATCCTTCAAAAGCTTATCCCATGGGTGGCTACGAAATGCTGGTGCATGCGGAGATCATGAGGGGAAAATTCAGGAATAGCTTTGAAGCGCCTGAACCTTTTAAGCCAGGGAAAATCGAAACCGTTCATTTTGCGCTGCCTGACGTTGCGCATACCTTTAAAAAGGGTCACCGGTTGATGATTCAGGTGCAAAGCAGTTGGTTCCCGCTAGTTGATCGCAACCCGCAGCAATTTGTTAATATCTATACCTGTGACGATAAGGATTTTATAAAAAGCGAGATCAAAATCTATCACGATGCAAGTGATGCTTCCTCCATTGTATTGCCGGTCCTAAAGTAAATCTGATAAACTGTCCATTCTATGGAATTTATAAATTTCGCCGTAAAACCAAATCATCTTCAGTGATTTGGATGTAAGGCATAAAAAAAATACATTTGCATAGAACAAATAGGGTATAGGATCATATCCAGGCGTAAAGAGAAATCCTCAAAAGGGATGCCTGAATAGTGAGTGTTGTTCCTCAATACTATTCCGAAAGGTGGCAATTTGATTGCCATAGGTCGCTTGAAGCCCAACCATCTTTAGTGGTTGGGTAGTTCACCCACAAATGTGAACTGCTCTTTTCATGAGCAGGCTGCATTAGGTTTATATTTGCCCGTTAAAGTATAAGTCTCTAATATGCTATCTGCACAGAAATGACTGAAGTCCCCGAATTGTTAACGATTAAGGAAGCAAGTGAATGGGCGACCGAAAAGCTGGGGAAAAATGTAACGAGGTCGAATATCTCCTACCTCATCCAGTATGGATTAATCAAGAAACTAGGTGAAAAAAGGTCCGCCAGGGTTGCCAAAAAAGAATTATCCGATTACTACACGGCCTACCACGAAAACAGGAGATTTTCCTGGAAGGACCGATTGGGCGATGATATACACTGGGCCTTATCCTTTGACCAATATAAGGAAGCAGAGACAACAAAACATGTCCACCGGCTTCATCCATATAAAGGAAAATTTATTCCCCAGCTGGTGGAATATTTTCTGGATGGCCATACCGACGAAATCAAAAAGCATGTATCTGCGAAAAAAGGTGATTTAATTCTGGATCCTTTTTGCGGAAGCGGCACAACCCTGGTTCAATCTGCCGAATTGGGGATGCATGCAATTGGGATTGATATTTCTACTTTTAATACCCTAATAAGCAATGGCAAATTAAGTCGCTACGACCTATCCGAATTGCGAATGGAAATTGATCGGCTAAGTCGAACATTGAAAAAATTTCAATTCAACTCGCTCACTTTGGAATTTGAGGAAAAACTCCTGAAGATACTAGGTGAATTCAACAATCTATATTTTCCTGTTCCGGATTATAAATACCAAATACGACAAGGTGGAATAGATGAATTCAAATATGGTCGAGAAAAAGAGCTTCAATTTCTACCAATATATGAAAAGCTCGTAAAAGAATATAACCTCATACTTCGACAAGGGAAAGATGAAAGCTTCCTGGATACCTGGTTTTTACAACCTGTACGACAAGAAATTCAGTTTTTGTCAAATGCCGTTGGAAAAATTAAAGGTTCCGAAATAAGAAATATAATCAACATCATTTTAAGCAGGACAATTCGCAGTTGCCGGTCTACCACTCATGCTGATTTGGCCACCCTTGTAGAACCGGTTACCACGACATATTATTGCTCAAAACATGGAAAAATCTGCAAGCCTTTATTTTCGATTTTAAGAAAGTGGCAGGAATATTCAAGAGATACAATAAAGAGACTCGAAGAGTTTAACCAAAAAAGAACGGATACATTTCAAATTTGCCTGTCCGGGGATAGCCGGACAATTGATATTTTTAATGAACTTGAAAGGAAAAACACCGCCTTTGCCAAATTATTAAATAGGAAAGGAATCAATACGATATTTTCATCACCACCCTATGTGGGTATGATTGATTACCACGAGCAACATGCCTACGCCTACGATTTATTTGGATTCGAACGCAATGACGAATTGGAAATCGGACCTCTTTTTAAAGGTAAGGGGCGCGATGCAAGACAAAGTTATATAATCGGAATTTCTAATGTTCTCAAAAATTGCACAAAATATTTAGCAACCCAGTATACCGTATTCCTTGTTGCAAATGACAAATACAATCTATATCCTTCAATTGCAGAAAATGCCGGGATGCAAATTGTAAATCAGTACAAAAGACCAGTATTGAACCGAACCGAAAAAGACAAAGGAGCTTATTCAGAAACAATTTTTCAATTGAAGCATTCCTAAGTTCTTAATTCAATGAAATGCCATACCATAATTTTTGTTAACTATCCATTATGGGTAATCGCCTAACCGTCTTACTCGTTAGGATGCTCATAGCGGCATTTATTCTTTTGCCAGGATCTCTTTTTCCACAGTCCACCAAGGAAGATTCTTTATTTATATCCAAAACCTATTATAAAATTGAACGCATGATATCGATGCGGGACGGAGTGCGTTTATTCACGGCAATTTATATCCCTAAAAACCAGTCGGAAAAATATCCATTCTTAATGAACCGCACTCCGTATTCATGTGCTCCCTATGGAGAGAATAATATGCCGACACGGAAAATTGGACCCAATCCAACCCTAATGCACGAAAAATATATTTTTGTGTACCAGGATGTCAGGGGCCGTTATAAAAGTGAGGGAAATTTTGAAGAGATGACGCCGGCCAAAGATCATAAATCATCGAATTTGGACACGGATGAGGGTAGTGATGCATATGATACTATCGACTGGCTATTGAAGAATATCAGTAATAATAACGGGAATGTTGGTATATATGGGACTTCCTATGATGGGTTTTATGCCTCGGCATCCCTTCCGGATGCCCATCCCGCCATTAAAGCCGTATCCCCTCAAGCTCCTATGACGGATGAATTCATCGGAGATGACGCAAACCATAATGGCGCTTTTTTCCTCCAGGACAATTTTGATTTTACGAATTATTACCTAGGCACCAGAGAAGATTCTGGGCGGTCGTATAAAAGCCTATTTAAGTCCGAATACAATGACTCCTATCAGTTCTTTTTGAAAATCGGGCCTTTGAAGAATACAAATGACAGTAATTTTTTTGATGGTAAGTCGAAATTTTGGAATGAATACCTTGAGCATGATACCTATGATGAGTACTGGCAGGCTAGGAATATCCGTCCCCACTTGAAAAACATTAAACCAGCCGTTTTGGTCGTAGGCGGATGGTTTGATGCCGAGGATCTCTTCGGAGCATTAAGGACCTATGAGGCCATTGAAAAACAATCTCCTGGAAATAATAATAAGCTCGTCATGGGACCTTGGGCACATGAAGCCTGGGTCCGCCGGACCTGGACGCATTTCGGTTCGATTGATCTAGGAGAGAATATAAACCGCTTTTACCAGGAGGAAATCGAAACCAAATTCTTTACCATTACCTGAAAAATAAAGGCCCCGATCAACTGCCGGAAGCCACCATCTACCTAACAGGGACTAATCAGTGGAAAAGTTATGCCAATTGGCCGCCAGCCAATGCAGTAATGACTAAGTTCTATCTACGTGAAGGTGGTAAGCTGGATAGAGTGCCTGGTTTATTGCCTGCCAGCTTTGATGAGTACACGAGCGATCCCGCTCAGCCGATACCCTATTCCCAAGGTATTTGGAAATATCGAAACAATGAGTACATGGCTGAAGATCAACGATTTGTGGCAAATAGACCGGATGTATTGGTATTTCAAACTGAGCTTTTGAATAAAGATCTTACGGTTACTGGCCCGTTGCATGCTGATATATTTATCTCTACCACCGGGACTGACGCCGACCTGGTAGTAAAATTGATTGATGTATTTCCGGATACCGGTAGCGGCAAAAATGCCAAAATAGAGAAGCCCGGAGCGGGCGGGATGGAGCGGCTCATCCGGGCTGATGTTTTCCGCTGCAAATTCCGCAATAGTTATGAGAAGCCTCAAGCGATCCGGCCTGGCCAACCAACAGAAATTGCCTTCTCTTTAAACGACATCGCCCATACGTTTAAAGAAGGGCACCGGGTCATGGTCCAAATACAAAGTAGTTGGTTTCCACTGGTTGACCGTAATCCCCAGCAATTTGTTAAGATTCCCGCTTGTAATGAGTCCGATTTCCAAAAAGCAAATATTCGCCTGTATCACGACCTGGGCCACCCTTCCTCTATTGCCTTGCCCATTATTAACTAACAATTGTTTAAATAATTATTTGTCTGCTTGGGCTGCATTTCTTAAATTTAATATATAAGTTCTTTCATTTACTCATTTAAATTAAAGCTTATGGAATCAACAGTCTCCATTGATCAGTTTCAGGAGGAGTTGCAATCATGGAAACATGAACTCTCCTCATTTAAACAGCAAATCCGTCACTTTGAACAACAACTTGAAGCCATGTCGGCGAAAAAATTACCCAAAGATCTTTTAGCACAGGTTGAACATTTCCAAAATAGCTTTATCTGCCAGAAAGAAGTTATCGATAAATTAAGACATGACCTGCCTGATTCCCGTCACAAAGTGGAACACATTTATAGAAATATACAGTACGTAAGAACAATAGATGATGGTTCAGCTGTACATGAGATTCTTCAGGAGCGGATGGGCACATTCCGCAAATTATATAAAGAAGTAAGGGAAGACTTTAGTCGCTTCGAATCTGAATGGATTTAAAAAAATAATATAGCCGGCGACATTCCGGGAAAAAAAATATTGGCTATTTTCAAAGTCAATAAGCCTAACTATGTATGAAAATCAACCGCATCTGGAGCTCTGGTTTCCGAGCATAAGAAAATATCTATATAAAACTGCCGGAAAACAAATGGAATTGGCGGGTTTCAAATTCAACAAATCAGAATTCTCTTTTAAAAAAAAGCATGGTAAGGATTATGAGCAAATTTGCTTTATCCTTCAAAATCAGTTTCCGCTCTGTTATAAGATCAGTTTTGTTTTAAAGATCTGGAATCATGAAATAAAGACGATTAAGGCCTCCCTTCCTTTTAAGCATCAAATCGAAGACTTCAAATACCGCAGCATAGCCATATTCATGGGCCATTTTATCGAAGAAATGAAACTGCCTAGGCTTAAACAAGGTCAGATCTATGACTATACCATCATGACTAACAAAGATCTTTTTGCAGCATCCGATAAATTAATCGAGCTTCTTCATGAGCAAGTCCTCCCATTGAGTAACCAACTAGGCAATATGGAGGGAATTGATTCATTTTTTGCCAACCGGCCGGACTGGTCTGTCAACAACCTCACCCTAAACAATATCACCACTGAACTTATAGCTGCAAAACTGAATAAAAAAAGAAATTATGATGATGTATTCTGGCAAATCAGGGAAGCCATTGGTCTAAAAATAGCCAGCGGGGAAATGAGTTTGGAATCCAGGATCCTGATTGAGCAGCTCTATAAATACCTCAAAAATAATTCCTAAAGATTATTAAATCATTCAATGCCGTATTCATGAAAACCATTGCTTTTCTGCACTTCCTGTTCTGCACCGCGATATTGGATGCGCAAGAGGTTTCGATACTTCCAAAGCCTGTTTCGGTTATTTTTGGAAAAGGTGCATTTTCAATTAGCCCTTCCACTCAAATTAAATTGGAAGGAAGCAACATGGCCCGTTGCGTGAATTTCTTCAATGATTATCTGCAGAAGTATTACGGTTTTAAACTGAACCTCACGCAAGGGTCGCCTAAAAGCAATTGCATTGTACTAAATTTTGAAAGAATGGATTACCCCATACCAGGGGGCTATAGCCTTGAAGTGAGCGATCATGAAATCTATATTGCTGGCGACAATGAAGAAGGGGTTTTCTATGGGATCCAATCCCTTATTCAATTATTGCCTGTTATTCCTGCAAAGGTTTTATCCATTTCTTCATTGACGATAACCGATCATCCGCGTTTTGCATGGCGGGGCCTGCATCTTGATGTTGGAAGGCATTTCTTTTCTGTAGACGAAATAAAAAACTATATTGATTTTATCGCCCTTCATAAAATGAATTATTTTCATTGGCATTTGACAGAAGACCAGGGCTGGCGGATCGAGATAAAAAAATATCCTCTTTTGACTCAGGTAGGCAGCTGCAGGGACAGAACTGTCATCGGTAATAACAGTCCCAATTACGACAGTCTGAAATATTGCGGATATTATACACAAGAGGAAATAAAAGAAGTGGTGCGTTATGCAGCCGACCGCTATATCACCGTTATTCCCGAGATTGAATTACCCGGACACTCATCTGCAGCTTTGACTGCTTATCCATATTTAGGCTGTACGGGAGGGCCTTACCAGGTGGCGCAACGCTGGGGAGTATTCAGTGATATCTTTTGTGCAGGCAATGATTCCGTCTTTTTATTTCTGCAGGATGTACTGGATGAGGTAATGGCTTTATTTCCCTCCAAATACATCCATATCGGCGGAGACGAGAGTCCTAAAGAAAGATGGAAGGTTTGTCCGAAATGCCAGCGCTGCATCAAAGAAAACAATCTAAAGGACGAACATGAATTGCAAAGTTATTTTATACAACGAATAGAAAAATACATTAATTCCAAAGGAAGGCAGATCATCGGTTGGGATGAGATACTTGAAGGGGGCCTGGCGCCGAATGCCACGGTCATGAGCTGGCGCGGAGAAAAGGGAGGAATCGACGCAGCCAGGCAGCATCATTTCGTCATCATGACTCCGGGAAATGCCGTATACTTTGATCATGCTCAAAAAAAATATGATGATTCGCTTACCATTGGAGGTTCAATCCTGCCACTGGAAACAGTCTACCGTTATGAGCCGATCCCCAAAGAACTTTCTGAAGACGATCAACATTTTGTATTGGGTGCACAGGCCAATCTCTGGACGGAATACATAGCTAATGTGCCGAAACTGGAATATATGCTTTTTCCAAGGCTAAGTGCATTGAGTGAAGTATTATGGAGCCCGAGGGAAAGCCGCAATTGGGAGGATTTTTCCAAAAGATTATTAGTCCAATTCAGCAGGTATCATTTGTGGAAAATAAATTATAGCAAAGCGTATTTTGATTTGAAAGCAAGCATCCTGCCTGCAGATAATAACCATGGGATCATGTGGAAATTGGAAACAAGGACAGATTCCACCACATCATTGATTCGTGTTTCGGTGGAAAACCCCGATCGTAAACCCATTACATATGCTGTGGAGGATACTTCTATTATCCCTGAAAGCAAACGTATTTACAAAGATGTAGTGACCCGGGACAGTGTTTTTTCCTGCACTTATTTGGCGCCAATCCATGTCGAAGCCAATACCGCTTATGTAGCCCAACTGTATCAATATGATCCGAGCTGGAGACTTAATCCTAATGCCATCAGTCAAACCCATCAGAAATTTTCCTTGAACAAGGCAACGGGCAAAAAAATAACTTTGTCAAAACCCCCTTCTGATAATTTTCCTGGCAATGGCGGGGCCTTCGGTTTGATTAATGGCGCCCTTTCCGAAGGCGGCCTAAGTTCTCCCGAATGGCTTGGATGGCAGGATGCAGATATGGAGGCCGTCATTGATTTGACCATGAATGACACCATTTCAGAAGTGAATATGCATACCTTGGCTTTGGCCAGGAGCAGGTGTTACCCCCCAGCCTATATGGAGGTATTTACCTCTCCGGATGGTATAGCATTTAATAGTCTTGGGAAAACCAGTCTTTTTATTCCCGACAGAGACAATATGGGCAATATGGCGCTTCATTTTTCACCTACTGTTGCCAGGTTTGTCAAAGTTTTGGCAAAAGAATTTGGTCCGATTCCCGGAGGCCAGCCGGGCGCAGGAAACCAGGCCCGGTTACTGGTTGATGAAATCCAGATTAACTGAGGAATTGCCTACCTTAATCATATGAAAAATAAGTTTCACTTTCTTGTATGTTTACTGGCATTTCATGTCAGCCCCGCACAAAACAATTATACTCCGTCTGTCGATACTCTCGCTCAACATAAACTTCAACAATGGCAGGATTTGAAATTTGGTTTATAACGCGGAGCGTAAAACCAATCCATCGCTCCCCGTGGATTGGATGTAAGCGACATTCGTTCGTACCTTCCTGGTGAATGATTAACCATGTGAAAGCATGCACTTG
>Ga0302221_10000411_pt1 | contig 32213 bp, 5 predicted proteins | sample II_Palsa_E2_1_FD_193517 | JGI IMG/M metagenome (GOLD analysis project Ga0302221, IMG submission 193517) | Peat permafrost microbial communities from Stordalen Mire near Abisko, Sweden - II_Palsa_E2_1 | ecosystem: Environmental > Terrestrial > Soil > Palsa > Peat permafrost | place: Sweden... | reverse complement strand
CGACAAAGCGGCGAAAGGATTCAGAGTGAAGTACGAATGTATCTGTGTTATGCCCTTTTAGCTCCGTAAAATGTGAACATCTTATCGTTTGTGACAGGTCCGTGAGGCAAGACAAGCATTTCTCAGCCACCCCAAACCGCAGCTTTTGCTCTCTCAGTTCCCTCCTTGGCCCCAGGCGGCGCTTTCTTTTCATGGCGCATCTAATCCATATATTTCTCTCTGGTGGCTCGATCATGTGCTCTTTGTTCTTCGGTCTTCTAGAGTGTGCGTCTACTGAGGGCCCAGAGGGGCCTACTGCCACGCGCATGGATTATGATTCAAGGAATATAGATTTTGGATTTTGGATCTAAGTATTGGCAAAACCAAAAAATTCTTAAAATAAAAATCGATTAATAGATCAATTATACAACTAAAGCGCTTTATAAATATCAACTTAGAATTATAAAATATCTCTTGATATTTAATCGTGATTCTTTAAGAGTAAAGTATGCTTAGTCATGATTCTGGCTGGTGTTCTAGCTTAAGGCCGCTATTAGACCCTGGCCAGCCCTAGCGGCCGCTAGGGTTGCTTGTCTCACTTATTCCCCTCCTCTCCACCGGAGAAAAAAGCGGCCGATTTTTGGCACCCAACACTTCCAAGAATATTGCAACAACTATTTATTAAAAACAGATAAAACCCTTTTCAATAGAATTGCAGTAAGTTATTTTATATCCTGCGCAATTTTTAGGCAGTTCTTGATGTTGTGAAGTGGAAGTTTCTAAGACTTGCTTATGGAATTTAATGTTCGTATAGAGACAGCGTATAAAGTGACCGGATTATACTGCACAAAGTATTTGTGTACATTAAATACCCTATAAAGTGACATTCGCCTGTGGATGATCGACACAGGGGCTTCTAAAAGCGGTGATTTGTGAAGATATACTCTTGTTTTCATACTTCACTAGACTTCTATCTATTTTAATAAACTATTACTTGTTTCTGGCCCTTTCGACTTCCCTTTTTATATTTATTCCCACTTTTCAATCTTATCACTTCTTGAATATAATCAGGAATTCTCTCAATCTATTCTTAAATCTTCTTTTATAGAAATTCCTTTTAATATTTCTTTTATTGAATTCGTAGCTTCTTATAATTCATATTAGCCCCTCTTTTTATCATCTTCTTCTTCATTTAAAACCACGTCGATTCAATAATATTGAAATCAAGAGAGTTTATATATTAAGTCATTTAGAATATATATTATTGAGAGAAGGTTTTCTATTGATACTTTAAAGAGTGAATAGATATATTATTCTTTTAACTTATTATCTCTAGTCTTTTTAATTCATATTCTTTTATAAAGAGGAGAAGTTTATCTTTTAAAATCTTTTTTTTAATATCGATATCAATTGATGCCTCTCTTTTTACTCTTTATAATATATACTTTATTTACTTTATTATGAACTCACTTTTTTCGAGTATTATTAGACTTCTTATTATAAGCAGCGCTTTTAAAAGCCGCGCCTTGCTTTATTCCGCCCCTGGCCTGCCTTTGTTTAACTCTACTTAGCCCCTCCTTTTTTTAATCAGTCTTGTCTTAACTTAAACGACATTATTACCCTTGCTTAACTTGAATAAGAAGGGGGGCAGACAGAGCTAAGTTAGATAAGGAAAGGACAATACTTATATTAATCAGTCTATAAAGAATTTATTAACAATAGCGTTTGGTTATAATTTAACGCAATTGATACGCTGAATCAATATTATATTGACATTTTTATCACTTTTCTCTTAGAAAGCCTTGTTCCTTTAATTAATCTGACTAATTACTGACTTTAAATATACGAAATGCCATGTTAATAAATTCTTTATAAACCGGTTAATACGATAAGAGAGTTAAGGAGTCAAGAGTAGTCACGGTCAAAGTAGTCAGGAGTAGTCAAAGTAGTCAAAGTAGTCAAGGGTAGTCAAAGTAGTCAGAGGTTATAAGCACAGACCTTGAGCCTCATCTCATTTCGGATTTCTCTCTTTTAACACTTTCAAATTGAGTATAGTTAGATCCTTTCCTCTGCCTGCCCTGGCCTATACTTTAACTTACTCTAGCCTTGCCTGGCCTAGATCAATTTTTTTTTTTGAGTTTAGTCTGTCTGAGTCCAGCCCGGGATTTTGAGCTGCTTGGCCTATAAAATAATTAGGCTATAGCTAGGCGCGGCTTTTAAAAGCGCTGATCATGAGTTTTAACGTACTCTTAAAACTACTTCTTTTGCGCTTTTATTCACTTTTATTTATCAGCTTTTTCTTAAAGAGAGTTCTTTTTATTCAAATCATCTTTTTTATCCTTCTTCTTTATATAGTCTTTTTTCAAATATAATATAGCCTCTTTTTATTATATAAAAATACTCTTTAAAATATAAACTCTGAAAACCCTTTTCATTATTAATGAATCATATATTTATTATATGCCTTATTTAATTTCTTTTATATTTGTCGCTTTTCTTAAGTCCCTTTTAATTATATTATAGTCTTATTTATAAAAATCATATTCTTTTAGTCTTTAATAGTTTAATACTTCTTTTTAAGATATTATATTAAACGTATAAGTTTATTCTTCTTTATTCTTCTTAGTTTTATTATCAGTTTATATTAATAATATCTTATTTAAGTCAAAACCTTTTAAATTATATAAAGAATAACTTAAAATCCTTAATATTTAATCTCTTTCTTAATAGTTTTATAATTAAAAATATAAGTAATTGAATTCTATAAAATAATCTTTAAAATATATATAATTGCTTTAAGAGAGATAAAAGGCCGGCTTGATTATAAAGTATTTTATATATATTCTACTTTAATAATTATATTAATATTTTACTTTTATTTATATTCTCGAACGTTTATTATAAGATTATATATTTGAGTTCGGCTTATCTTTATAACTTTAATGATTTTAATTATAAGAACTTTATCGTTTAATATAATAAGTGCTTTATTTCAAGTTTTAATAAAATACTTTTTATAAATAAAAATATTAGTTTTAAAAGTAAATGTATTAATAATATTATTTTTTAAAAGAATAAAAGGAGTAAAAGATATTTTATCATTTGAATCAGAATTAGAATTAAAAAGTATATTATATTATTCGTCTTCTTTCTTTTCTTTATCTTCGTTAAAATTATTAATTAAAGAAAGTTTAAGCTTTAATTCGTCGTTAAATAATTTAAAGTCAGAAAAGTCAAATAAAATATCGTCTATAATAAGGATTAATAGATAAAACGTATAAAGTGCTTTATATTTTTTAAAAAAAATCAAGATTCTTTTATATAAATACTTATTGAAAAATAAAGTCCTTCTCTTTACGCCTTTATTTAAATATAAATAATAAGGCTATAAAATCGATATTATAATTATAAATATATAGAATAAGTAATAACAGTGTATTAAGTTTAATAATAAAGTTGTAGAATCGATATTATGACTATAATTTTATAGAATAAGTAATAATAATATATTAAATATAAAGGGATAAATTAGACTTATATTCGATAATACAATACTAGACATTAAAAAAGGGCCCAAGCGTTTTGAAGCGAAATCACTATCGATTTATATAATTATTAAAACACTCATCACTACATCAAATAGAAAGCTATTATAATAAAAAATAGATCAAAATGATCGTAAAGTGAAGCGCAACAAGTCCTTCGATTCGGAATACCCTCCTCTGCTCTCAATACTTTATATGCTATCCATTTGCCTCGATATAAGCCTGAATTCGCCTTGATATACTCTCTATCAACGACTCGTCTAGAAGAGCGTCCTATATATCGCACAATGCCTTCTCTACTATCTTTTGATCCTCCTCTGAATCTCTCTTCGCGTTCATTATATTCGAAAACATCTTATTAGCGAGTACTTTCATAGCGTGCTAGACGTTTTCAATCAGATTGAGGTCGAGCGAATAAAGGGGCCAATCAGTGGTTCTAATACTATTTAATTCGAACCATTCCTTGACCTTTTTCGCGGTATAGATTAAAGCGTTATCTTATATAAAAACAAGGTCGTCTATATAGTTGTCGAGCACTCTTATCTCAAGGACTTCAATATAAGAGTTAGCAGTGTATCTATGCTTCTTCGACTCTCAGTCACACGTTAAAATGAATAGCTTAGACCTCTCTCCCTTACTCTAAAAGGCTGTCTATACTATGACGCGCATCTGCTTTCTGGCCATATATGTTTCGACGAAATCTGGCTTCCATTTGTCGTCAAGAGTGCCTCAAATTTAAACGATCTCTTTCTCCTTACTCCGCTCTATTGAATACTCATCTGAGAATATATACTTTCTTCAATTATCTATAGTTTAGTGAGCACGACACTTATATCAGAGGTTCCTATCGGCCGTATACTATGGCTTAAGTTCTAGACGTTTCTTTGCGCGCTAATAGAAGAGTCTCTCACTTTATATAAGGTTCTTGATATAAGTGTTAGACATAGTAAGGCCTATATCGTCGCGACGCTGCTAGAACATCAATTTAGAGAAGGCGCGTAGATTTCGAAGCATCAATCGACGGTCCCGATCATTATAGACCTTTGGACGGCCTATATAAGGGAGAGACGCTCTATTAGTGTTGAGAGCGTCAAGGGCAATTGCCCCCTTGACAGCCTTATGAAAGTGTTTTATAGTGTCCTCGATTTAGCGTTGAGAAAGGCCAGCAATAGTGAGCCCAGCAATGCGACTACGCTCATATAGACTCAGATCAGGCCCACGAACCCTATTTAGATCAATGGAATCAAGGGGAGTTCGTTGAAGTAATATTTTTTTGAGGATGAAGGAGGAAGGTAAGAATCGCGGTCGCGAGAATCGCGTTTTATAAGCGAAATGGGCCTTAATTTAAAGCGCATCACTATATATTCGGCTTAAATCCTTAAGCTCTTAAAGCTTATTATATTAAGTTAAACTTATTAAAATCGGACGAAGTTATAATATACTTATAATAAATCAAAGTTATACTATATTGACAAAGGTTTATAAAGGCTTTTAATAACTTATATATTTTTATTCAATATAATTTAATCACTTTATATTATTGTCTTTATATATATATTGTATTATAATCGGTTAGTTTTTTCTCTTATAAAGAATTATCTTACTTTCTCTCTTTCTCTTTCTTCTCTTTGTATTTTTTAATAATTCTTTTTAAAGAACCTTTTATTAATACTTATTATAAATTAATTTAAGCCTCTTTTTTTAATTTAAAAAGAATAGAATTAAATTGACTAAAATATATAAAAATACTCTTATAAACTTTAAATTTCTAAGCTAAGAATATTAAAAATCCCACTTTCTTTATTATTTAATTAAAGTATAATAAATAAGTATTTCATAATTTTAAATTGATATTTATAAAGCGCTTTAATTATATAATTGATTTATTGATCGATTTTATTTTTAGGAATTTTTTTAGAATATAATAATAGTGAGATTCCTTATTTTATATTCTTTGATTCTTATTCTATACGTTTAATAATTCGACCTTTTTAAGCCTCGGTAACTTTTAAATATATAAACAATCCGTCTTCTTACGATAGCGTCCGTCGTTTTAAGCCTCGAAATAGTCACTCGCGCCGTTCTAATTATAGTTTCTTTTATATTAAACTTATATAAAGATGTAATTGTCTGTACTTTAAAATATAAGAATGTAATTGACGTTCAATAAATGTTTAATTAAGCGAAAGAAGTCTGAGTTATATCTTCCCGAGCTTTTAAAGATGATAAATTCTCTTTTTATAATATCGAAAATTTTCTGACTATATTAGTCTTAATATTAAGTAATCCATCTTATTTATAATTAATATATAACTTCAATATCTAAGTTCGAAAATAAAAGTCTTCTTTAATATCTTATTTAAATAAAAATATATTCAACTTTTTAAAAAGTTATTCATAATTTAATTTAATATAATTATATATTTATATAGTTTTATTCTTAAAGTTTTATATATAAAAGTGTTTTCCTTTATTAAATATACTTTTTATTAAAAGAAAAATATAAATTTTATTTATAAAAAGATAATCTTTATTTAAAATTAAAATATATATTATATTTTCTAAAGTTAAGAGTTTAATATTTCGAACTTATTTAAAAGACAAAGTTATTACTTAAGAATCAAAGAGTGAAATATAATAAAATTTATATAACATTATATAAGTTTTAAATTAAATAATTATTTTTTAAAAATAATTAAATTATATATATTTTATTTCGTTTCAATTTTAATTCGTTTTAATATTATAAATTAATATTTTTATATTATTAATTTAATATAAATTTAAAAAAACTTTTTAAAAATATATTAAGACTTTATAAATATCTTTTTTTAAACAATTTTTAATTCTTTATTCTTAAGATATTTATATAATTATAAAATTTATTATATATTCTTTCTTATTAATAATTTAAAAGTAATATTTAAATTATAAAATAATATTCAATTAAAAGCTTTTATAAAGACTTTATTAAAATTAATTAAATACTTTTTAAAATTTGAATTCTTTTTATTAAAAAATATAATAAGTTATTATAAATTTAAAAATTTAATTTATAAAGAATAATATTTATAAAATAAATTTATAAATTAATATTAAAAAGTCAAAGTTTAATATTTATTATATAAAGTATTTAAGGTTTTTTATAAAAATTAAAAAGATTTAAATTAATTTAAAAAATATAAAAACTATTTATAATTATTTATAATTATTTATATTACTTTAATAATATATAAAACAAATAAGTTTCAAAATATAAAATATATATAATATTATATATTCTTATTAAATTCATAATTATTAGTTTTATTAAAATGAATTATATAATTTATATATATTGAAATTAATATATCTCTTTAATTAATTAATACTTTGTAAATAAAGAATTAATATATTTAATATTATAATTATATAATAATTTATAATCTTTTTTTAATCTTTTAATATAAATTAATAATAAAAATAAATACTTTAAATTAAGTTTTTAAAAAGTATTATTATAATTTTAATTAAATTATAAATTATATTTAATAATTTATCATTTAAAAATAACTATTTAATTAATAATAAAGAGATATTAATTATTATATAAACGTTAAAAACTTAAAAATTTATATTAAAAAATATATTAATTTAAATATATATAATCACTGTTATTACACTCGCTACGATCGCTATATTGACGTTTAATTACGAAGCACTGACTAATCAAAAGGACGCATTGATTTCAATATATATAAACTTTATAACATTTTAATTAAACTTCAGTCATTATTTAAACGAGTATAAAATACTATATATATTACGTGCTTTTAAATACGACTTTATTGTGTCATTTAATAATATAAATAAAATATAAATTATATTAAATTATAAGAATATAAAATACTTTATAATAATTAAAGCTTTAATTAATAAATAATTATAATAAATTGAAATAATTTTATAATTTAACTTTATAATTATATATAAAGTTAATAATTAAAAAAGATTAATTCTTTATTTATAAAACTTAAGAAATAAATTATTAATTAATTATAAAGTTTTTAATTTATATATAAATACTTTTATAAATTAAAAATTTAAACTTATAAATTATTATAAATTTAAATATTAATTTAATAATTAACATTATATTTATAAATCTTTTTAAGAGTTTTTATAATAAAATATATTTAAGTACTTTAATTTAAATTATTGTTTTATATAATTTCGACCGTTTATTAAACTTTATTTACTATTTATATACTTTTATTTATTTAATAAACTTTTATCAAATAATACGACCACTTTTATAAAACTGTTTATTCTTCTTTAAATTAATTAAGAAATGACTTAAAATAACTTCTTTTTATTCATTAATTATTATAAAATATATCCTTTTATATTTTAATGACTCTTTAAATTATATAATTTCTTATAACTTTTATTTATTTATTTCTTTCAATTCTTAAACTATTAAATTTAATTTTAAACATTACTTTTATCTTATTCTTATTTCATTTTCATTTTCTTTTAAGAGCTTTAAACTCTTAATAAGTTTTATGTCTTTTTATTGTCTTTAATACTTTTTTTTAATTATAATCTCTTTATTTATAAAGACTTTTAAAGTTTATTAACTCTTTACTGCCTTTTATATCTTTATTACTTTATAACTCGATTCTTTATTTATTCTCTTTATTTACTTTCTTCACTTCTTTTTTTTCTTATATTATTTTATTTTAATTAAATATTAATATTATAATAAGTATTTATACTCTTTTATAATTTATTATTTTATATTTAAAGTAATTAAACAGTCGAAGTAATATTAATAAAGAATAATATAAGTCAGAGTTAATTATTTATAATATTAAATATAATCTTCACTTAATAATATTATTATTCTACTTTATATTATTATAATAAGGTCAAGACGAAAGCTCAAAGAATAAAAAGCTGGTTTTGACTGAGGTCTGAAAACGAGAGTTATATACACGAAATAAGTTATTTGACTACTTTTAACTTCAGTTTTATTATATTATCATTATTTTATAATTATTATATTTAATTTTAAAAGCTCTCTTATGACGTTTAAGAGCGTTCAAATAGTCAATTATATGAGCGAAGTATATTTAGATCTAAGAATATAATAGAAAGACGCTTGATTTATTAAGAATAAAGAGTAGTAAACCGATATATATAGAGCGCTGACAGAGCCGCACTAAGAAGTGGAGGCTAGCGGAGATAACGTGACATCTCTCTTTTCTCTTTTTTTTCTTTCTCTTTCTCTTTTCTTCTCTCTTTATTCTATTCTTAATAATAAATAAATTATAACTCTTATAATTTAAATTTTAATAAAAATCATTTTTAAAATCCTTTAAAATATTCTTAAATAATATATTGACATTAATTAAATATTAAAAGAAAAAGAGAAGAAAGTGTTTAATAAAAAAGATTATTAACTTTTAAAAGTTGATTTAAATAATAAAAAGTTTTTATAATTAATAAATATTAATAATATTAAAACTAGTGTTTATTATATTAAATAGAAATTCATTAAATATATTTATAAGATATTTGTCACGAATCCAATTTATTAACTCTTTAATAATCATCTTTACTTATAATATATATAAGTATAATAAATAATTAAAAGAGTAAGAGATAATTCTATTAAAGATTTAAAGTTAAAGAGAAAAAAAGAGATGAATACTCGACATTAAAAAAAACAGATTAAGTTTATAAACTTAATATAAATTAAGTTTAAAACTATTCCCTTTTATAAATAACTTATAATAGTTTATAAAGAAATTATATAATAAATCACTTGACTTATTCTCTTTTTATATCAAGCTTAATAAAAAGTTATATATAGTTTTAAAGACAGGCTTATAATATTATCCTTTTTTTTTAAATAAAGTTTGTTTATAAGCTCTATAAAAGTTTGTTTTTATTATTATAATATTTTAATTTGTTTATACTCTCTTCTTAATTTTATAACTAGTTTATAAAGTAATATAAAAGGGCTTAATAAACTTAGATTCTTAATATAAAACTCTTTAAATTTATATAAACAATTTATAAAGTTTGAAGTATAATATTAAATTAAGTTTAATTTATTATTCATTTACTTCACTTAATATTATAACTTTTTATAATAGTTATAAAAGGCTAAGATTTCTTTTATATCTTATTCATTTTAATTATTAATAATTATAAGTAGTTTTAACTTTTATATTTAATTTAATAATAAATTGTTTATAGTTTTATAAAGTTTATTAATTGAGATAATAAAGTAAATTTAAATTGAAAGTAATAAGTCGATTTGAAAAGTATTCTTTATTTACTTTAATATTATATATAAACTCTTTATTTATTAATTAAACTTATAATTAAAATAGTTTATATTTTAATTCTTAATAAAAATATAAACTTTGTCTTTAATTTAAAAGTCTATAAGTTAATAATATTTATTTATTTATTATTAACTTTTTTAAGCTCGTTAAATTCTATTATAAGCGATTTCTTAAATATTATATATTTGTTTAATAAACTTAACTATTTTATTCTATAAAAATTACTTATAAATACTTATAAATCTATTTATAATAGACTGAGACTAGTTAAAGCTTATATAAAATATATAACTTAATTCGATTTATATTAAAAGTAATATAATAAAATCTTAAAGTAATATAATCTGAATATAATTTATAATAAACATTAATTTTAATTAATTTATTAGTTTATATTTTCTATTTAATTATTAGTCTAAATATAATTAATTATAAATAATTTGATTTTTATCTTTAAGATTTAATTAAACTCTTTTTAAAACTTTAAAATAAATTATAAACTATGATCAGATATTATTATATTTATTAATTTATAATAATATTATATATAATTAAAGTAAATTTAAATAGTCTCTTTTATATTTATATTCTTATAATAAGAAATAGAGATTGATCTTTTATTAAAGTAATAAATAAATATTATTAATATATTTCTTTTAAACTTATTAAAAAAGAACTTTTTAAAGTATATGAGTATATATTATTAAAGACAGTTTAAAATTAAAAATAAATTGAATAAACTTAAAAGCTTATTTTAAAGAGTATAAAATTGATGACAAGTTTAATAATTATTAATAAAGTGATTGATAAATATATAAAGATTTGATTAATAATAATATTTATAAATTAACTTCGATATCTTTAATTAATTAAAGTAAGTTATTAATATTTAATTATATACTTCACTTAATAAATATACTTTAACGTTGTCGTTTTTTAAGACTATTAAATTATCTTTAAAGAGAAGTAATTTATTATAAAGTATTTAATCAGAATTCTTATTTATAACTCTTTAATAAAGTGATTTTAAGTTTATATTCGTTTGATTAACTCTTAATAAATCATCGATTAAATTATAAAAGCCTTTAATAAAGTTTATAAGTATAATATCGATTATTAAATCAAAGTTTAAGTTTATAATAATTTATAAGTTTAGATTTTCAAATTATAAAAGTGTTTATATATAAGTCGAGGTCTTTATAATTATTTGACTATTTATTTCTTAATTTTTATAAATAAGTATATTAATTTCTATTTTAATTATTAAGTTTATATATAAATATAAAATTGAATTATAAGAATATTTCAATTTATTATACTTATTTATTTATTAAAGCCTTAATTATTATAAAGTATTTTAAAGCTTTATGATTTAAAACGATTTATATTTAAATTGATGTATTTGTCACAGGCTTATATTTAAAGCTATATGTAATCCTTTACTGAGCCTGACATAAGAAGAGAATATATTAAATGACTTGTCACGTGGCTTTTTATAGACCGTTATAGGCCATTTATAAAAGGGAATAGCTTTAAATCTGACTTATATTAAGTCTATAAACTTCATCTCTTCTCTTTAATATTAAGCACTCGTCTCTTCTTTTCTCTTTAACTTTAAATCTTTAATAGAATTACTTCTTATTCTCTTAATTATTCATTATATCTATATATATTATAAATAAGAGTGATTATTAAAAGGCCAGTAGATTAAATTCATGATATTATTTAAAGCTTTAATGACTTATTACTATTTTTGAAAAGGAATAGAATATCTACTTTATTGAGAAAGTAATTCTTAAAGTTTATGAATTATTTAAACCGTTTATAATCGTTTATAAAGGCCGTATATAGCTTTAACGACTTATAATATAACTCGTGATTGAGAGTAAAGCGTTTAAACCTTCTTCTCTTATACTCAGATTATTAATTTAATTAAAACTATATCTGAAAACTAGTCAAAGGCTCAATAACTTATTGAAGCTCAAGAATAGACTTAAGAATATACTTAATAAATCACTGACGCTTATAAATAAATCTATTTATTATAAGAATAATTAGACCGAGTTTAATCAGCCTCTTTATAAAACACTCCGTCTTTTAAAGAGCTCGTTAAATTATAGACAGTTAAGTTTATAAACTTTAATATTTTTATAAATAACGTCTCTTTTATATATAAGAGCTAATGGATTTAGATTAAAGACAAATTTATTATTAATAAATAAATGTTCGACTCAGAATAAACGAAGATAATATATATCTTTAATTATATAAGCGATATTATTTAAGAATACTTAATATTATATTATTGAAAGAGTTTAAAGTCTTTTATAACCTTTATAAAAATGATCATATATTTAATAAAGATCTTTAAGAATCCGTTTAAAACGTAAAACGCTTATATCGACTTTTATAAAATAACGATGAAGAAGAACGAGTCTTTTTTAAACTTTTATATTCGATTCCTTTATTTAATAAATATAGAAAAGATCTCTATAAACGACTTTTAGTCTGACCTTTATAATAAACTCACTTTAATATTATAATAATCTATACTTTTATTTCTAAACATACTCTTAATTAATAAAGTATTAACTTATAAATACTTATTAATAAATAAGAACTTATAAAGGCTTTAATAATATAGAGTATAATTATAGACTATTTAACTTCTTCTTAAGTTTATAATTACTCTGTCTTCTCCGTGAAGACTTATAAGCTCTTTAACGGTCTATTTTATAATAAGAGCAGTTTTATTAAACCCGGCCTTAAAGCTTTATAAACTATTACGAAAGTCGACTCTTATTTATAAAGACTGAGAAGTGATTTATTATAATTATAAATAGTTAAGTCATATTATATCTCAATATTTTAAGCCGTTAAAACTGAAAATAAACGTTATAAAATTAAAAGAGCCTCTTATTATTGACTTAAAGTCAGAAAATAAAAAGCTTAAAGAAAGTCTTCTTTTTAAGTCCGTTTTATTAAGATCTTAATAAGTTATCTATTAGTCTTAATCAATTATTAAAAGGAAGACAGTTTATAGTCTTTTATAATTTAATTTTCAATAGACACGGATTTAAAACACTTATTTTAATTGATATTAAAGTAAATGACTATATATTTATTAATATAAAATTCGTTTAATAACTCTTTCACTTTCTTTCTACTTTTATTTATACTCTTTTTATTTTAATTATAGTTTATAGATTTGACGAATAAAGCCGTTAAAATATAAACCGTTATATTATTTTATATTTATAAGTCGACGGTTATAAATAATATAATGTCTTTATAGTTTTATTCGATATTAATTATTAAGATCTGATTCTTAGTCGTATATAATTTAATTAATAGAATATATAATTGAATCCTCGTTTTTATCAATTAATTTAGCCTATTATTACCTTTTAGTCTTTAAAGCTAGTCAAAATATATTATTATAACTTAAAGATCTTAAAGTCACGACTTATAAACTTAAATTATTAAGTCGACGTAAATCGTTATAATCAAACTATAAATAAATAATATAAAGACTCCTTATTATTTATAGACGTTGTCGACCGTTTATTGAACTCCTCTTCTTTATCTTTTTAAATCCTTAAATAGAAGCTCAGTCCTGTCCTTAATATATAGAATAATAAATATTAAAATCGACAGAATAATTAACGAGTGATGAATTAAGCGCTTATAAATAGAAAGCCTTTATAACCGTTTATAAAACGTTTAAAATCTGTGAAGTTAAACCTTCTATTTATAGACATTATTATAATTAACGCTATAAGATATCGGCGTAATTTATAAGACGATTAAGTTATAGTTTTTAATATCTTTTTATATAAAATAGACTATTTAATTAAAAAGAAGTTAACCGATGAGACAGATAACTTATAAGTTTAAGAAAACCTCTTAAAGATATATTATGATCTTATAAACGTCTTTTTTGAGGCAGCGTCTAACTCTTTATTATTACGACGTTTATATAATTATAAAATCTAATTTATAAATAATATTATAAATAATCTGTCTTATATTCCTCTTTGTCATTAATCAATAGACGAACTATAAATTATAAAACAATACTTAATTGAGAATCTTTATAAAGAGTTTATTGAGACTAGTTAAACTCTCTTTACGGCTTTAATTCTCTTTATCAAAAAGTATAACAAATCGTTATAATTTTATATCGATTATTATAAGCTTAATAACTTAATCCGTAAAGATTAATATCTGCTTCTATTAATTGAAGAGACTTTAATTAAACTTAATAAAGCTCGGATCTTTATAAAACTAAATATTCGATAAACTTTTTATTAGATTCGAATCGACTTAAAATTTAAAGAATTAATTACTTTTCAGACTTATTATAAAGCTTATAAATATAAAGTGATGTCTTTTAAACTGACTAATAGGCTCGTAATATATCGATGTCTTATTCGATTATTTAAACGACTTTTATATAACTTTATAAAACAAGTTTATAAGCTGACATTAAAAAGTCTGAGTTTAATATTTATTATATAAAGTATTTAAGCTTCTTTATAAGTATTAAAGAGATTAAAGTTGATTTAAAAAAGATAAAGACTATTTATAATTAAGAGTTATTTATAATTATTTATAACGTATAGTCCTTTCTTAAATTCTATAACTTTTATTAAAAGTTTATTTTGAACTATAAACGGATCGCTCGTTTATTAACGGCCTTGATTTATAAAAAGAACTCTTTTTTTTTAAGATGTTTATTATAAAGTTGTATTTATAAAATCGACGTATTATTACTCGTTTATTTCAATCTTTAATACGAGTCAATAATAAAAACAGACGCTTTAAATAGAGTTTTTAAAAGAGTGTTATTATAGTTTTAATTGAGTCAAAAGTGGCATTTAATAGTCTATTATTTAAAAACAATGATTTTAATTGAGATTAATTACTTAATTTATAATAAAGAGATATTAGTCATCGTATAAGCTTTAAAGACATAAAGGCTAGAGTTAAAAGATATATTAACTCGAATATAGATCATTTTAAATCATAAGACTTTAAAATACTTTATGACAATTAAAGCTTTGACGGATAGACAAATACGATGAATTGAAACACTTTTACGGTTTAATTTTATGATTATATATAAATTAAATAGTTAGAATAAAACTGACCTTTGTATTTATAAAGACTAGAAAATAAACAGTTAAATAGTTATATATAAACGCTTTTATAGTCTGAAAACTTAGATCTATAAATCTTTATAAACTTAAATCTCGATTTAATAATCGATATTATATTTATAAACCTTATTAAGAAATCTTATAATTTAATTAATAATCTATTATAAGTTAATCGAACGAGTACGGACTTAAAACTGCTTTATTAAAGAGTTATAAATAAGAACTTTAATTAGACGCTTTATAATAAGTTACTTCTTTTTAAAGACCGTTTAATAGTCTTTAAAGACGACGACTTAAAAGTACGCTTATTAAGCGAAGTATATAACTAAGTATTTATAGCTTATTCCGGTTAATTAAAAACGTTTAAACTAGTCTATAAACGATATTATCAACCGAATCTTTATATGTTTATCGACTGCTTTGTCAATAATTATTAGACTTATTATCGTTCTCACGCTCTTTAAAACAAGCCCTTTAATTTATTTAATCTGCTCTTAATTTTAAACCGCCTTGAATAATATATATCTATAGACTTTAAAGAATTTCTATTTAATAAGTTTAAAAAATATATATTAATCGTATTTATTTATCGCTTTAATAAGAGATCGATCTCTGTTCTTTATTATAAGAATATAGATATAAAAGAGACCGCTTAGATTTACTTAAACTATATATAGCGTTATTATAAATTAATAGATATAATAATATCTGATTACAGTTTATAATTTATCTTAAAGTTTTAAAAAAAGTTTAATTGTCACGAACTCAGTCTATTAGCCCTTTAGTAGTCACCCTTACTTATAGTATATATAGGTGTAATAGATAATAAGAGAGTAAGAGGTAGTTCTATTGAAGATCTAAAGTTAAAGAGGGAAGAGGGAAAGGGAAGAAGCCAGAGTATATGCTCACGGACCTGTTACAAGTCTAGTTTCAAGCTACCCCTTATTGACGGTCCGTAATCACCTGACGTCACGTGCGTACTCGTGACATTAATCAGATTTTAAAAACGAAGATTAAGTTATTTATAGCCGATTATATTTAAATTAATAGTCAGACGGAAAATATAAATTAATAGATCGACTAACGCCTTCGTCTGTTTATAAATTATTATTAAGACAATTAGTCGGAACTGATTCTTATTATAGATTATACTTAGACTATATTACTTTAAGATTCTATTATATTACTTTTAATATAAATCGAGTTAAACTATGTCTCTTATATAAGTTTCGACTAGTCCCGGTTTATTACGAATGAGTTTATAAGCGTCTATAAATAATTTTCATAAGACGAGGCAGTTGAGTTTATTAAGCGGATATATGACGTCTAGAAAATCGCTTATAATAGAATTTAATGAGCTTAAGAAAGTTAGCGGCGATAAATAAATAAATACTGCCGACTTATAGACTTTTAAGTCAAAGACAAAGTTTACGTCTTTATTAAGAATTAGAATATAAACCGTCTTAATTATAAGCTCGACTAATAAATAAAAGACTTATATATAGTTTTAAAATAAATAAAGAACGCGTTTTAAATCGACTTATTATCTTTAATTCGAATTTATTCTATTATCTCGATTAATGTCACGAACTCAATCTATTGGCTCTTTAATAGTCACTCTTACTTATAATATATATAAGTATAATAAATAATTAAAAGAGTAAGAAATAGTTTTATTAAAGATCTAAAGTTAAAGAGAAAAGAAGAGACGAGTGCTCGACGTTAAAGAAGAGAGATAAAGTCTACGGACTTAATATAAGTCAGGTTTGAGGCTATTCCTTTTTACAGATAGCCTGTAACGGTCCGTAAGGAAGTCACGTGACGGATCACCTGACTTATTCTCTTCTTGTGCTAGGCTCAGTAAAAGATTACGTGTAGCCTTAAGTGCAGGCCCGTGACAATTGACAAACTCTATAAAACTATTGACGACTTATTATTAAATTAGTTATAAGAGTTAAAACTTCTTATAATTGTTAATAATCAAAATAAATAAGACGTAAAATAAACGAATAATGAATTAAACTTAATTTAATATTACGCTTCAAACTTTATAAACTGTCTATATAAGCTTAAAGGGTTCTATAATAAGAATCTAAGCTTATTAAACTCGTTATATTATTTTATAGACTAATTATAAAGTTAGAAAGAGAGTATAAATAAGTTAGAATATTATAACGACGAAGATAAACTTTTTTAAAACTCGCGGACGAGCTTTATTTAAAGAAGGAGATAGTGTTACGGGTTTATATTTAAGGCTATATATAATCCTTTACTGAGCCTGGCATAAAAAGAGAATAGGTCAGGTGACCTGTCACGTGACTTCCTTATAGACCGTTATAGGCCATTTATAAAAGAGAATAGCCTTAAACCTGACTAATATCAAGTCTATAAACTTTATCTCTCTTTTTTAACGTCGAGTACTCGTCTTTTCTTTTCTCTTTAATTTTAAATCTTTAATAAAACTGTTTTTTATTCTTTTAATTATTTATTATATCTATATATATTATAAGTAAGAGTGACTATTAAAGGGCTAATAAATTAAGTTCGTGACAATACTCTTTAATTCTAGTCTTTAAGCTTTTAAAACTTATATAATAATTAATATCTTTTTATTATAAATTAAATAATTGATTTCAATTAAAATTATTATTTTTAAATAATAAATTATTAAATACTATTCTTAACTCAATTAAAGTTAAAATAATACTTTTTTAAAGACTTTATTTAAAGCGTTTACTTCTATTATTAATTTATATTAAAGATTGAAATAAATAAGTAATAATATATCGATTAAACAGTCTGTTAATTTAATAAATATAACTTTATAATAAGTATTTTAAAAGAAGATATTCTTTTTATAAGTCAAAGTTATTAATAAATAAGTGATCTATTTATAATTCAGAATAAACTTTTAATAAAAGTTATAAAACTTAAGAAAGGACTATATATTATAAACAATTATAAATAGTCTTTATCATTTTTAAATTAACTTCAATCTTTTTAATACTTATAAAAAAACTTAAGTATTTTATATAATAAATATTAAACTCAGACTTCTTGATATCAGTTTATAAGTTTATTTTATAAAGTTATAAAAGTATTTCATAAATATATTCTTAATGATTGAATTCATTCTTTAAATAAATAAAGATATTATTCAAGTAAATTATATAAAAGTTGTTTAAATAATTAAATAAGAGATTATTTATAAATTATTAATATATTATAAGTCTATTAATTAATTTAAAGAGTATTATCTTATATTTATAAACTTTATAATAAGTTTGAAAAGTAATTAATTCTTTAAACTTTAAATTGATATAAATTTAATAGAAAACTTATTAAATATTTAATTTTATAAAGATCTGAGTTTTATTAAGCTTAATTAAAGTCTCTTTAATTAATAAAAGTAAATATTAGTCTTTATAAGTCAAGTTATTAAACTTATAATAATTAATATAAAATTATAACAATTTATTATACTTTTTAATAAAGAGAATTAAAGTTATAAAAAGAGCTTGATTAGTCTTAATAAACTCTTTATAAAAGTTCTTAATTAAATATTGTTTTATAACGTATAATTCGTTTATTAATTAATAATAAAAAGGAGTATAAGACAAGTTGTTTATAATATTACTTATAAATTAAATTTTATAATTATATAAATATTAAAATAATAAAGAATCAAATATTATTTTAAATAAGATATTAATAAAATTATAATAAGTTTTTAAGAGATTCTTTTAAACTTATAAGTTATCTGTCTCATTAATTAACTTCTTTTCAATTAAATAATTTATTTTATATAAAGTATTAAAGATTATAATTTAATTATTTTATAAATTATATTAATTATTATAATGTTTATAAGTATTAAGACTAACTTTATAAGTTTCAAATGTTTTATAAATAATTATAAAAGCTTTATATTTATAAGTACTTCGTTTATTATCTATAAATTATTTTAATAGTCTTAATATTCATTACTTTATATATTAAAAATAAAGTTAAGCTTTTATTTAAAGATTTAAAGAGTTAAAGAGTTTAATGAATAATTAATAATATTTATAAATAATGAGAGATTCTTTTACTCTTTATTTATAATTTAATTATAATAATTAATATTAGTTTAATAATTTAAACTTATAAATTATAATTTTAAGATCTTTAAGTTATAATAATATATTTTGACTAGTTTTAAAGACTGAGAAGTAATAATAAATTAAACTAATTAATATTAAGTAAGATTATAAGAGTATTATATTATTTATAATTATCAGCTTATAAATATAAGACAATATAATAGTTTATAATTTGACAACTTTGTTTATTAAATCTATAGACTATAATTAAAATAAAGAATATATAAATAAGAATAAAAAAGAAGTAAAAGAGTTATTAAACGAATTTTATATTAATAAATATATAATTATTTACTTTAATATTAATTAAAGTAAGTGTTTTAAATCTATACTTATTAAAAACTAAGTTATAAAAGATTATCAACTGTCTTTATTTTAATAGTTAATTAAGATTAATAAATAACTTATTAAAATCTTAATAAAATAAGTTTAAAAAGAGACTTTCTTTAAACTTCTTTATTTTCTGACTTTAAATTAATAATAAAGAGCTCTTTTAACTTTTTAATATTTATTTTAAGTTTTAATAACTTAAGACATTAACGTATAATATAATATAATTATTTATAATTATAATAAATTACTTTTTAATTCTTATAAATAAGAGTCGACTTTTATAACAACTTATAAAACTTTAAGACTAAGTTTAATAAGATTGCTCTTATAATAAAATAAGTTGTCAAAAAGCTTATAAGTCTTTATAAAAATAATAAAGTAATTATAAATTTTCAAATGAAGTTAAATAGTTTATAATTATACTTTATATTATTAAAGCCTTTATAAGTTCTTATTTATTAATAAGTATTTATAAATTAATATTTTATTAATTAAAAGTATGTTTAGAAATAAAAGGATAGATTATTATAATATTAAAATGAGTTTATTATAAAAGTTAGACTAGAAGTCGTTTATAAAGATCTTTTTTATATTTATAAAGTAAAGGAATCGAGTATAAAAGTCTTAAAAAGACTCGTCTTCTTTTATTATTATCTTATAAAAGTCGATATAAACATTTTATACTTTAAATGAGTTTTTAAAGATTTTTATTAAATATATAATCATTTTTATAAAGATTATAAAAGGCTTCGGACTCTTTTAATAATATAATATTAAGTATTTTTAAGCGATGTTATTTATATAATTAAAGATATATATTATCTTTATTTATTTTGAATTAAATATCTATTTATTGATAATAAATTTATCTTTAATTTAAATCTATTAATTCTTATATATAAAAGAGACGTTATTTATAAAGGGATTAAAATTTACGAACTTAATTATTTATAATTTGACAAACTCTTTAAAGGACAAAGTGTTTTATAAAGAGACTGACTGAACTCGATTTAATTATTCTTATAATAAATAGATCTGTTTATAAAGGTCAATAATTTATTGAGTATATTTTTAAACTTGTTCTTAAACGTCAGTGAATTATTAAGCCTTTAATTAGTTTTCGAATATAATTTTAATTGAATTGATAATTTAAATATAAAAATAAAGGGTTTAAACGTTTTACTCTCGATTATAAATTATATTATAAGTCGTCAGAATTATATACAATCTTTATAAACGATTATAAACAGTTTATATAATTTATATACTTTAAAAATTACTTTCTTAATAAAGTAAATATTTTATTCCTTTTTAAAAGCAGTGATAAGTCATATAAACTTTAGATAATATTATGAACTCAATCTATTAGTCTTTTAATAATTACTTTTACTTATGATATATATAAGTATAATAAATAATTAAAAGAATAAAAAGTAGTTTTATTAAAGATTTAAAGTTAAAGAAAAAAGAAGAGATGAGTACTCGACATTAAAGAGAGCAGATTAAGTTTATAGACTTGATATAAGTCAGGTTTAAGACTATTTTCTTTTATAAATAGCTTATAATAGTTTATAAAGAAATCACGTAATAAATTATTTGACTTATTCTCTTTTTATATTAAGTTTAATAAAAGATTATATATAGCTTTAAAGGCAGGCACATAGCTTTAAAAGCAGGCACGTAGCCTTAAAAATAAACTTATGACAATTAATCTAAGAAATTTATTATATAAAATTAACAATTTATAAATTATAAATATAAATTTATTAATTATTAAAAACTTCTTTAATTATTTAAATTATTATTCTTTTATATTTAAAGTCATTATCACTTTAATAAATAAAGGCAAGTTTATTAATATGAGAATAATATTTAATATTAAAGTAAAAGTTAATTATATTTCTTTTAATATAATTTTAAAGTTTAAAATCTTAATTATTTATAATATTAAAATAATTATTTAAATGATTATTAAAATTAAGTTTAAATTCATCGGATTTATAAATAATATTATTATTAAAATCTAGTTTTATATTATAAAAAGGCTTAAAATTAAAATAGTCTTTAAATTTTTATTTATATAAAAAGTTGAAGTTATATTCAAATATTTTAAAGATGAAAAAGACAAGTTAGTCTTTATATTACTTTATAATTCAAAGACTAAAATAATTACAAGTATTAAAATTAATATAAAGATAAAAAATATATAAAAAAGCTATTTATATAAAACTTAAAATTAATTTAAAATCATTGAAAATAATAATAAAATATTTATATTAATAATTTAAAAAATATTTAATTAATATAATTGATTATAAAACTATTGTCAATTCTTTATATATTATAAAAAATAAAATTATAGAATTTAAAATTAAATTCTTAAATAAAGAAAGAGACTAAGTATTAAATTATTATAAATTATATTATATTAACTTGTCTTTTTATTTTTTAAATTAAAACTCAGATTTTATAAATCTTATAAATATATATATAGACTTTTCAATAGATTTGAATTTAAAATATTTATTTAACTTTTATTAAAAACGAATTAAGAGTTATAGAGTCAATATAATCTAAAAAAAATAAAATATAAGAAAATATAATCAGTTAGTAAAATAAACGAGAAAGATAAAAAACTCAAGAGATAATAAAATTAATATAATTGATTAAAAGTAAAAGGTATTATATAAAAATAAATCAGAATATATTAATAATATATATTAATTAAATTTTCGAATATTTTAAAATAATTACGACTTATATTAAAATAAATAAAAGAATTTAATATTAATGAATTATAATTAATAAAATAAATACTTTTAAAGGAAATATTTATTAATAAAGAAAAAGTCTTTATATTCGAATAATTAAGATATAATCAGATTTATAAAGACATTTCACTACTTATTATTATTAATATTATCAAATATAAAGTGTGTTAAATAATGAACTTTTTATATTGAAAGTTATTATTATTATTAAAAATAAAAATATTTAAAGAATAACTTAATAAAAGAATATTAAAATACTTTAAAAGACTATATAAGAACTTATAGTTTTTAATTAAAAAGAAGACATTAACAGATTATAAATTGATTAATTAGATTATATATTTAAATACATCTAGAAAAAATATAATCTGTCAGTCGTGTCAGTCGCTTGTCAGTCGCTTGTCAATAGTGTCAGTAGGTACTAATATATATGTCAAAAAATTTGGTACTAATAATAGACCACTAATATCCTCTACACGGATCAATTAGTGGTCTATATATACGCTGGATAAATCCCGAAGGAATATTAAAAATCAAAGTAAAAGCGACCGATCAGTCTGATCGCAATAGACTAGTTTACTTATATATATTAATACACAGGCGTAACTACACGTATTTGTGATGTCTAAAAGTAAACTTTTAATACTGGATTCAAAATCACGATTCAAAAAATCCTGGTGTTGTGATTGGTCGAATGCGATCGCATGCGAGTATAAAAGAATATAAAAGCGGACCGGAATAATGATCTTCTAGCTTAGTAATCAATTCATAATTAATTTATGATATAAAATAGAGTGACTGACACGGTTGACAGGCGACTGACATATACGATTCTGATTTTAGTGCCATTCGCCTGTCAATGGCGCTAATGACGCTAATGACTAAGCGACAAATCACTGACAACCTTTTTTTTCCAGATGTATAATAATAAGACGAGATATCAATTTATTATTATTAATTAACGAATTTATAAAAGAGTTTATAAATTATTATATTATGAGTTTAATCGACTTATATTTTAATTATAATCAGATATTACTTTATATTATTTAAACTTTTATAAAATATTATATTATTAAGAAAAGTTATTACTTTTATAATATAATTTATTAAAATCATAAGTTTAATATTAAAAGATATTAATTTAAAAGTAATTAAGCCGTTTATCGACGATATTAATATAAAAAGACTATATATCGACTATAATAAAAAAGAAGCGCTTTTTAATATATAAAGATTTATCTTATAATATATTTAAAACTTTAATAAGACATTAAAGAGAATTGAAAGAATTAAAGCATTTATTAATATTAAGTCTTAATTTTATAAAAACAGTTTAAATATTATTAAGTTTATTTATAATTCAAAAGATAAAGAATTATTTATAAATAAAGTGATTAGAATTATAAATTAAAATATATCTGAAAATATAAAAAAAGTAAAGAAGTTTTTAAGACTATATATTTACTTTAAATTTTGAATTAAAGATTTTAATCTTATTATAAATTTAATATATTCTTTATTTAAAAAGAGAATTAAATAATATTAAGACTTTATAATAAATAATAATCATAATATTAATATTTATTAAAATTGATTAGAATTTTAAAATAAAAGAGATTATAATTAAAATAAATATTCATTTAAAAGAATATAACGATTATTTAAATTAAAAAAATATTAAAGTTAAAAAAGTTAGTTTTATATAATATAAAAATAATATTTAATTATAAGTAAAAAGAAAGTATAATGTTATTAAATAAGAATATAAAAAAATATTTAAAATCTTAAAGAAATAAAAAGTTTAATTTATTAAATGTCATTTTATTTTAAAAATCGATGTGAATATATTTATAATATAATTAAATAAAACAATTATTAATCACGTTAAAACATTAATTATATAATAATTAATTTAAATACACTTATTTGACTTTAAAGTAAAATATATACTTAAAAAATAATATATAATAATTGACGTATTATTATAATGATTAAGACGCTTAAATAATATTAAGTTTAATAATAAAGAAGAGAATATCGACGATTAAATTCTTTTTAAATTTAAAACTTATAAAATCTGTTTTATAAGACTTAAAAGTAATTAAAGTGAGAATAATTAAAATAAAGACGATTAAAATAAAGAAGACTTAGAATTTTAAAATAAAAGACAGATTTTTTAATATATAAAAGATAATATTATTAAATTAAGAATTGAAAAAAAAGTCAATTTAAATAATAAATCGAGTTTTAATAATAAATTAAAATTAAATAACGACTTAAAATATAAGACGTTTATCTTTAATATTAAATATAATAAAGAGTTTATTAAAATGATTATTTACTTAATTATATTTAAAAAGTTAAAAGATATAAACGTTTTAAAATTTCATAAATTTAAAAAAGAAGTATTAAAATATAAAGTTTATAAACGAAAGTTATAATGTTTATTAATAAAAGAAATAAAAGTTTAAATCTTAAAAGACGTTTATAATCAAAGTAAATATAAAGAAAGAAAAAGTACTTATTATTAACTCTTATAATAATATTTTTAAAATAATAATTATAAAAACATTAAATATTATATTAAATTATATTGAAAATATTAGTTTCTATTAATATAATGAGAAGAGAAAGCCTTATATTTAATTGTTTTAAATAAATTAATAGAAAAATAAATTATTAATATTATTTATATATTATTATAAAAAGAAAAATAATACTTAATAATAATTTAAAACGATATAAATAATTAAGTCGAAATTAAAACTGTCTTAAATAAAGAGATTAAAAAAATTATTCTCTTTATTTAAAAAGACTTTATTTATTATTATAAAGTCTTTTAAAGAATAATTCTTAATAAAAGTAAAGAATTAAAAGACGAAGTTATTAATCCCTTTAATAAATAAAGAGTTAATAAAGTTTAAGTCTTTATATATTATACTCTTAAAAATAAAATGATTAAATAAAGTTATTAATCTTTGAAAAATATATTATTTAAGCTCAATAATAATTAAGTTATAAACTTAATAATAATATTATTTATTACTCAATTTATAATTTATAAACTTATTAAATATATATTATTTTATATAATTTATAAACAAGAGTTTATTTTATTAATCGAATTGAAATTTTTAATTTAAAAGACAATTTTTATAAAAGAGATAATAAATAAACTAAAGCTTTTTAAATTATAAGTTCAATAGTTTTAAATAAAAGAAGAAGATATTAAAGAAACTATTTATTAAAAGACTTATTAATAATAAGAAGAAAAGAAAGCGTTTAATATAAAATATAAAATTAAAGTGAAACTTTTTAAAAAAAGAGATATTATATTTCATTATAATTTAATTAAAGAAATTGATATATCTTTATATAAAAAGCTAGATTTTAAATAATTAAGACTTTATTAAATTTATAATATTAATAAAAAGAAGAATTATTATAAATTGAAAGAATTTAAACTTAATAAAGTATTATTATATAAAATATTCTTTAAAAACAAATTGAAATTATTTTATTAAAGAGAGTAATATTTTTATTCTTTTAATAATATTATTTTTAATCTTAATTTTAACTTTTATTTTAATTACTTTAAAAATATTAAAATATAAAATTATAAATGCTTTTTAAATAACAATAATATTAAGACTAATAATTATAAATAAGAATTAATTATATTAAATTTATTATACGAGTTTTTATTCTTATATTAATATAATAATAATAATAAATAACTTTAAAATATAAAGACTAATTATAAATTAAAAGTATTATATTTAAAGGAAATATTAATAAACAATTAATTGAAAAAGTTTTATAATAAAAAGAAGTTTTTAATTGAAATATAATATTAATTCTTAATCTATTACTTTATTAAAATATTTTATTATTATTAAAGAATAAATATTATTATTAACTTATATAAAAAAAGCTTTCTTATATAATTTTATAAATTAAATATATATATTTTAAACGTCAATAATTATAAATAAAGGCTATAATTATAATTTAAACACTTGTTTTTTCTTAAAAGTCTTAATATTCATTGTTTTTATATTATTAAATATTTTATATTTTTGAAAGAATATTATTATTATATATTGAACTCTTAAATTATTAATATTAATATTTTATAAATAAAAAGACGATAAAACGACTTTTTAAACTATTATAATAAGTACGATAATAATTAATACTTATTATTTAAATTTTAATTTCAGTTTTTAATTTATAAAAAAGTTAAATTTCAATTCATTAAAAGTATTAAAGTTTAAGATTCAGTCTATAAATAATTAATAAAAGAGTCGACTTTATTTAAAAAAGAAAGAGAGTTTATTTAAAGTAAGATAAAATAAAAGTAATAATAAAAAGAAAATAATATTCAATAAATAAAAGAAAAGCTTATTTAAAGTAATAAATAAAATTTAATATTAAATGTCAATAAAGATTAATAGAGTTTATTATATAATTAATTGATATTTCCCTTAATTTTATTTAATAATAAAAATAATTGATAATTCGAAATTATATTAAATATAATTAATGATTTCTTACTTTTAAATAATTAAAAAAAGAGACTTAAAATTAATTAAAAGAGAGTTTAATTAATATATTTAAATAAAATTAAAAATGTCGATTAATTTAAGTTTAAAGAAAAGGATTTATAGATTTATATTAAAGGATTATATTAAAGGATTAAAGGTTAAAAGTCTTATAAAACTATTAATTTTATTTAAAGATTAATAATATTAAAGAGATTTAAAAATAAATAAAATATAATTTATTAAATAAAAAGTCGATAGATTTAAATTATCTTATTATAAAAATATAAGTTTTATAAATGAAAATTAAAAAGAGTCTTTTTAAATAAATAGAAACTTTATCTTTATAATTATCTTTAAATTGAAAATTGATTTTATTAAAGTCAAATTAACTTAAATAAAAAGATTATAAAGTATTAACTTTATAATCAAAAGTTAATAAAAGTCTTTTTAAAAAAAATAAAAGTTTTATCTTTAAAGTTATTAAATTAATTAATTTAAATAAAAAGTTTAAAAGAATATTAGTTTTATAAATAAAAATCGATAAGAAACTTTTTAAAAAAGTAAAAAACTTATTATTATTATTTTAAATTAAAGAACTTTAATGAATTCAAAGAGTTTTATTAAAATCAAAAGTGTTTTAAAAGCTTTAAATATTTAAAAGCGACGATATAAATAAAGAACTTAAAGTTAATAATACTTTAAAGTTGTTTTATTAAAAGACTTATTAATAAAATAAATAACTTTAATCTTTTTAATTATTTTAAAAAAGATTAAAATTAGAATTTATTAAAGTTAAAATTATTAAAAAAAGTTAATAATGATAATAAAGTCGGTTTTAAATAATTTAAATAATAAAAGTGATTGTCTTAGTTTATTGTCTTAATTTATTGTCTTAATTTAAAGTTATTAATAATAAAAGAATTAATGAAATAAACGTTTATTTTAATAAATTTAATAGATTTAATATTTAAACGTTTAAAAATTTTAATATAAAGAAAAGACAACTTTTATAATATAACTTATTAAAGTCGTCAATATATATCGTAATTTTTATTAAATATAAAGTATACTCATTATTAATACAATTAATATACTCTGTCTTTAAAATATAATCATATTTATAAAAGTTATAATTACTTTAATAATTTTAAAAATTATAACAATAAATAATATTAATCGTATTAATATAAAAGTTATACTTAATATTAAGATTATAATAATTATAAATACTAGATTAATAATAATTGTTTAAAGACAGACATATATTATTATAATTATTATAATTATTTAAATATACTTTTATATTGACATAGAACTCGTTATAAGCCTTAAAATTAATATTATAATAAATGCCTCTTATATACTCATTATAAAAGCTATTATAAGCGTTATAATTAAAAGAGTTAATATAAAAGTCAATATATTCGTCATTATTATAAAATGTAAAGCTAGATATATATATTATTATTAAGTTTATATAAGTATTAAATTCGTAGAACTTAAACTTATAAATAATATTATAAGCTCTATAATAATTTAAGTTTAATAAAATGTTATATAGTCAAGACTAATTTAAAGCACTTATAATATTATAAGTATAGAATATTATAAGTGTCTTAAATTATATCTTTAGTCAATTCTCAAAGTTTTTACAATTATAATTCACTTTTTTTACTTTATTATTAAGCTTTTATTTATAAAGGATAAAAACTCAATTTATAATTAAAAGTTAATATATAATTGTTTTATTAAATAACGGATTATATATAGTATTATATTAATATTACATCTTTTTATAAGTCTTAATATAAACTCAATTAAAAAGTATTAAAAAAGGATTAAACAAATATTATAAAGAACTTAATTAAAAGTATAAAGACTATAAAACACTATATTAATACAGTTATTATAAAGCCTTAAAAGGCCTTATAACGCCACGATCCTTATAAAGTCCTGTAATTCTAATGAATGATCGTTAAAATAATACGTTATAATTCGTATAATTAGTGATTTATGTCTTATAAATAAAAGGGCTATATAACGTATATAAATAAAGTAGTGAGGATAATCCGTTATAAGAGTCTTTAAGTGTCAGTTGAAAAAGAGGACTCGATTGCAGAATAAAGTAGGTCTATAGAGCGGTATATATAAGCACAAGTAGAGAGGGAGAGGGACCCCCTCCCCCCTGTCCAACTGAAGGGCTTGAGTGAGGGCTAATGATTGCTCAAAATCTAACCGACATCAGGGCTCTAACCCTTCTCCCGGTGAGACATAGTCCACGCCAGGCATCACAGCTAAGCGGTACGTACTTGCCTGACGATTTTGGCTATAGTGCCTGGCGTGGACTATGTCTCACCGGACGAAGGGATAGTGACCGTATTAATACGGTGCCTTACAGTCTCTATACTTTTGACCAGGTCCTTTATATATAGACGAAAGCACCAGCTAATAAATAAGGCTAAAATATAAGCGGCAATGACAGAGGAATAGACTATAATATTATAGGGTTAGATTAATAAGTTGATTTTAAAGCAGAAACACTAGGTTTCAATGTAAATAGATCGCTATAAATAGTCAATATTAAATTACATTATATATAATTATCAAAAAATTAAGTAAAGTATATCTAACAGTCTAAAGCATATAGACTTACCTCGGAAGGCTCGTTAGATTGAGGCGCGTTTATAAAGAATCTAGTACGAGACTATATTCGAGCGGGTCGTCCTATTTGCTGACCGGGAAGAGGTGAAGCAACTTAAAGTCATGACCGCTTTCTAAGTTGCTGTAGATACCGGCGTTGTATCTTGCAATAGACTCGACGTTTAGTGGGGCTGACTTCTCGGGTCTTATAAGATCGACTATGAATTCGCTTTTCAGATCCTTCCGCTAAATTTCTGTGGCCTCCTTTATATTCTTAGTCTCTGGCCCATCGTAGGTGTGAGCCATTACGAGGGCAATATTTTCCCATAGAAGCTCGATGATAGCTACGAGATCATTTTCCCAGAGAGGCATAATTATTGGCGGATACGGGATATTCTCTTAGAGAACTATGTCTCTGAACTGAATGGTCAGCTTCACTAGAAATATTCACTTCTTCTCTGTCTCGCTAAGGGGTCGACTATGCCCGTCGCTTTTTCTAGATCTCCGACGGACCGTCTGCTTTGAAAAGTAACCTCGGTATAAAGGGAAATAATATATTCCCTTTATTAATTCTTATAATATTAGAACTTTTATAAAGAGATATTAAAAAAGAATTTAATTAAAAATCTTATTATTTTAATAAAAGAAAATTGAGAAATACTTTAGTCTTAAAAGAAGTAAAACTAATAAATATATTAGATTATATTCTAATTATTTATTATCTTAAGTAACTTTAAGATATATTACGTTAAAATTATAATAGTTTTAATATTGCGTTTAAGCTCGGTATTAATTTTTCTTTAATATAAGATCTCGGTTATATTAAAGATTAAGCTTTAATAATTATTAAAATATTTGCCGAAAAGCCTCGGTAATTATTAAAGTATTTATCGAAAAGCCTCGTTTATATTTACTTTACTTTATTAAAGATAAGAAATAATATTAATTTATTTATATTTATAAATATAATAAGAGATAAGAACCTCGGTTAATGCCTTGGCCTTTTATCGTCTTTAATATAATTAAAGGACAGATTAACAATTTATATATATAAAGTAGAACAGCCCTTTTAAGTTTTCTCTTCTCTTTTCTTTAATTTAATATCTTTAAATAATATAATTTATAAAGTTTTTATAAAGTATTCTTTATAGTTTTACTTATATTTTATTAAGGTAATATAAATATAACTTAAATAATTAAATAAGCTAATAATCTATTAGATGAAAGCTTTACTTTTTACTTTATTATTATTATTTATAATAATTTCTCCTTCCCTTACTGCTCTTACCCGAGACAGAGGGTATAAGAATAGGCAAAGGATAATCTATACACTTATTACTCCAGCTGGCGAAGTTTATAACCTCGAATATATATGGGACACCATTAGAGACAGGCTCGTTGAAGGCCGATATGCGCATATGCGGTTTGAATACGTCGAGGGGGGGATTACGCGAGCTATGATAGATGAGAGAAGAGTTGACCGATGGACGTTTAACACGAACCCACCAGGATCCATAGGCGTCCCAATTTCAGCGTCTGTTGATTTCACACGTCCATTGCGTAGTGATGACGGAACCATAAACCCTGGAGTTACTGTTATCGACCCTCGCGCGGTTACTCTCAACGAGCGCATCCCCGGAGCAGCCGTGAGAGGTGCTGAAAGGGCGCCCGTCGAACTCCAGGCAATACCTATTAATTTTGTCTTTATGACGATTCTCCCGCGTGGTGATGACGAACTAGATACGATTACAGAAGGTATTATACGAACACACGGAATAAACGCGTACCTTGCGCAACGTCCTGGATCTTCGTCAAGCCAATGTCCTCGACTGCCGCTAGTCTTAGACGCTGGAATATGGGTTCACCTTTTAGCCAATAGGATGGCAGACTATCGACCTGGTGAAATCCAGTGCGAGCCCGCGCCTGAGCCCGACCCCCGTCCCCACCCCGACGACGCCTGCGGCTCCTCTAACCCCCCGCCCCGCCCGCGTGACCCAGACGACGAAGGGGACCCAGGGGCCCAAGGTGAAGCAAAACGCCCTCGTCTCGACCCAGGAGACAAAAATTTTCCCGACCTGAATCTCCCAGCAGACCAACAAGAAACAGGGAGGGCAGATCAAGTGGGGGGAACTTCACAGCAGAAAGTCATCTATGATCGACCAAATCCACATGTTGAATTACAAACAAACCCCTTTCTTTTTCTTATTCCTAGTGTGCTTATTTATCTTTTGGGGAATAGTGTTAGTCCTCGTTCTGGTACTCAACAGATAAGGTGTCATGAGGTATTCAGGGGCAGTGGGCACGGTGGCGAGTTAAGAAAATAAGGCTAGGACAAGTAAATAGATTATTATTTTTTTTATAATCAGCGCTTTTTGCCGAATTTCCTATATATACACACTTTATTTATATATATAATTCTGGTATATTAAAGTACTTATTACTCCACCAATTTCTGTCTAAATAATATAAGAGAGGCGTTATTTAAATCGCTAAAACAATATCTTTTATTTAATATAGTCTAGTGCTGGCGCGGCGGCTTGGGGTTTGGGGCAAGTCGACGACGACTATTCAAAATCTGCGACGGCGTAACCACGTTGAATTGAGGCCTATATAAGGTCGAATATAACATTACTCGATATTTAAAATTGATTAAATTGCTTTATTAGCTAATATGACATATAGTTATTGAGCGATCTATTATTAGAGGGGGTGTTGCTTAATATACTTAAAAGAGTAAATGTTTAATCCTGTGA
>Ga0302221_10000409_pt1 | contig 32301 bp, 1 predicted proteins | sample II_Palsa_E2_1_FD_193517 | JGI IMG/M metagenome (GOLD analysis project Ga0302221, IMG submission 193517) | Peat permafrost microbial communities from Stordalen Mire near Abisko, Sweden - II_Palsa_E2_1 | ecosystem: Environmental > Terrestrial > Soil > Palsa > Peat permafrost | place: Sweden... | reverse complement strand
ATAAGGGACTAGAATTCCTACGTAGATAAAAAATCAAGCTTTCGATAACTTCTTACTCTTTTAAATCCAAGGACTTTAAAAACTCACTTCTTTTATATTTAACTAATTCGACTTAGTTATAATATAACATCTTTATCGATATCCTTAAAATACGACATTAATAAATAATTATTTAAAGATTAATAATTTAACGAATAATAATTTTAATAAAATTATAAATTAAGCTCGTAAAGGAATTATAATTTATATTTTATAAAGGAAATAAACGATAAAGCTAAAGAGATTAAAGAAATCTATAAATAAGTAATAATTCTTTTAGAAATAAATTTATAAAAAAAATAATATAAATAACGAGTTATTAAAAACTTTTAGATAAAAATCTTAATCAAGAAGATTATAAAAAATATTAAAAATATTTTTAATTATAGTTTTAATATAATAAAATTAATAATTTAAATTTTATTATATTAGACAATAATTTAATAAAGATTACTCGAGTTCAAGAAATATTTTTTTAATAAATTATAAATAAATAAATACTTCTCTTCTCTCTTTATTAGTTTTTTTATACTTTAATATAAATAACGATATATAAATAATTTATATTTATATATTAGATATAAAATAATTCCGAGATAAGATTTTTACTAATATAGGTCAAGTAGATTTAGATATACTTTACCGGTACTTATCCGGGAGTTATAAATTAAGCAAGAGCTAATAAGGAGCTTTCGCGAATGATGTCTGTAAAAAAATAAAATAAATTATTTAGAATGACTTATTATTAGTCTAGGGTCGAATACCTGTTATATAGACGATATAATGATTTTTATGGATACCAATAATCCCTAGTTTTATCGTGTATGCCACGAGGTAATAAACAAAGAATTAGGAGACTCGTGATCCTGGATATAGAATAAAAAAACTTAAGGCTTAAGAGAAATCTAATAATTTAAGTCAAGATTTAAGGAGAGATTTAACAGGGAGGGAGAAATAGGAAATAATATACGCGAGGATTATTTTAGACCTAAAAAGAGGTATTTATAATTATTCGCTATTGTCGTTAAATAAAAGACTAAGAGATAAATATAACTAAATAAAAATAAATAAATATTATATTCTTTTTCCAAAAAATAAAAAGATCTCGAGAAAAAAGATATTTAAATAAATTATATAATAAAGACTATAGATAAAATAATATTATAAATAATTAATAATATATTTTAAAAAATAAATAAAACTTAATTAATTATAAATTATATTTTTGAGTAAAAACGGCGGAGCTAAGTCTTAGCGGAAATCCAGGTATTATAATCTATTAAGAGATAAAAAATATATTAATTGTTTTAAGTTATAAAGGGAGTAAAACTCTCTTATATATATTGCGTGTATAAAGCAGGTGGCTGGTGCCACGTGACTGCGTCACGTGACACGACGCAGCTCGTATTTTAATAAATATAGACTTATAATAATTTATATTTATTAATTAATAAATTAAAGATAAAAATATTTTTATTTTATTATAATAATAAATAAAAAAATTATTTAATTAATAATATTCTTTATTAAATTAAAAATATTATTATTATATTATATTTTAAAAATATTAATAAAAATATTATATTATAATTAAGTCGAATTAATTAAATATAAAAAAAGTAAGTCTTTAAAGTCTTTAGATTTAAAAGAATAAAAAATTATTAAAAACTTAATTTTTTATTTATATAAAAATTTTAATTTTTTATATATTTATTAATTATAGATTTAAATTACTATAATTAATAATTAATTTTAAATTAAAATTATTAATATATATATAATATTTATTAATTATTATAAATTCTTATAAATTAATATTTATTATTATAAATTAATTAATTTAATTTTAAAGTAAATATTTTTTATTTTAAATATTAAATTCTTTAATTCTTTAAACCGGACTAATAATAATTTAGTGATTTTTTATAATTATAAATATTAAGTAAATTAAGTAAATTAATTTTTATATAATAATAAATTATATTAATTATTATTAATTTTAATATTATTTTAATTATATTAATAATAATTAAATTATTTAATTTTAACTTAAAAATTTATTAAAATATTTTTTAAGTTTTTAAATAAAAAATTAAAAACTTTAATTTAATAACTAATATATTTATTTATAAAAATAAGTCTAATTATTAAAATATTTTTTAAGTTTTTAAATAAAAAATTAAAAACTTTAATTTAATAACTAATATATTTATTTATAAAAATAAGTCTAATAATTAAAATAAGATATTTAATATAATTATTAATTAAAATATAAATTTTTTAATATTTAAATATTAATAATTTTTAAATAATTAAATAATAAATTTTTATACTTTAAATATAATAATATTTTTATTAATAATATTTAAATAATAATATATAAACTAATAATTAAATATTTTTTAAAAATATTATAAAAATTTTTTTATTATTTTTATATATTTTAAAATAAAATTAATTATAAAATAATTAATTATAAAAATAATAAAAATAATATCTGGATAAAAATTAAATATAATATATATTAAAAAACTAATAAATTTTTAATATTCTTTAACTTTAAATATAAATATTATATAATATCTTAATATAAAGACTAAATTATTTTTATTTATATTTATAAATATTATAATTAAATTATAATCTTTTATATTAAAATCTTATAAAATCTTTATAAAATAAATATATTAATTAAAATAAAATATATAATTTAAATAATCTCGAGTTATTATTATATTTAGATAATAATTTATAAAATTAAGATTAATTATTTAAAAATATTTATTTAAAGTTTTTTTTAAAATATTAAATTTTATTCGATTTTATTTAATAATTAAAAGATTATTAATATAAATAATAATAATATTCTTTTAAAAAAAAATATTAATATTTATATCTAGAAAATTAAAATTAAGTTATTATAAAAATTTAAATAAAATATTATATTAAATTTTTAATATTTATTTAAAACTATATAATATTTAATTTAATTTATATATTTAAATAAATTTATCTTTAAGATTTATTAATTATTTTATATAAATTATTTTATTTATTTATTTATATAAAAATATAATTAATTTTTATATTTATTTAATTAATTTTTTAATAAAATATTATTATAATAATAAAAATAAATTTATAATTTATTAGTTTAATAATTATTATAAAATTTTTATTAAAATTAATTTTTTTTTCTTAATTATTTTAAATTATTTAATAAATTTTATATTAAATAATATTATTATCCGGTTTTTATTTATATTTATAAATATATCTTTTAGATAATATTTATTAATTTATCGACTAATTTATAAAAGTCTATATTTTATTATTTTAAAAAAATATAAAAATATTTTTTATTATATTTATTTATTTATTATTATTTAAATTAATTATTATTTCTTGATAATAATAAAATTTAAATAATTTAAAAAAATTAATTTTAATAAAAAATATTTTAATTATAAAATCAAGTAATTAATTTAATTTTATATTATTATAAATTTATAAATTTATATTATATTTTATAAAAAAATATTATAAAAGAAATAAAATCTAAAAAATTTAAATTTAAATAATTAAATTCTAGATATCCCGATATAATTATTTTATTTATAAATATTAATATTATTAATAATTTATTAAATATATTTATAATAAATATAATAAGAATAAAAATATAAAATTAAAAGAATATTATAAATATTTTAATAACTAGCTAAATTATTAAAATAAAAATATTCTTTTAAATAATTTTAAAATAATAATAAATTATTTATTTAATAATATAAATTAAATTTTATATAATAATAATTAAAAATTTATTAAATATATATTTTTATTAATAATAATTTATATAAATTAAATATATTTCTTTAAAGATTTTATTATAATAAACATAAAATATTTTAAAATAATAAATAATCTAGAGACTATAAAATATAAAATTATATTTAGATAAATATTAAAATTAAATTTAAAGATTTTTTTTTAGACTAATAATAATAATTTTTTTATAATATATATAATATAAATTTTATATATTTAATAATTATTTATTAAAATATAATAAATATAATTTTTTTTATATTCGATTAAATATTTTTTTATTATTTAATTTTTCTTTAATTTTTTTTTTATTTAATTTTTTTTATAAATTATATTTAGAAATTAATAATTTATAAAAAATTTATAAATATTTTTAATTTTAAAAAAAAAATTATATTAATAATATTATAAAATTATTATATATAAAAATAAATAATAATATAAAATAACTTTAATTATTATTTAAAAAAGAATTTTAAATTTTTTAAAAATATTTTAATAATAGTTTAAAGAATTCTTTTAATTTTTTTAATAATATTATTTATTTTAGGATTATATAAAATAAATAATTTAAATTTAATATTTATATCTATAAAATATTCTTAAAAATTTTTTAAAATATATTTTTTATTATTATTTATTTATAATTATATAATATATATAAAAAAACTTTACTCTTTTTATAATTTAGAATAATTAATATATTTTTTATCTTTTAATAAATTATAAGCCCGGATTTTCGCCAAGACTTAACTTTATTATTTTTATTTAAAAATATAATCTATAATTAATTAAATCTTATTTATTTTTTAAAATATATTATTAATTACTTATAATATTATTTTATCCATGATCCTTATTATATAATTTATTTAAATATTTTTCTTCTTAAGATTTTTTTATTTTTTAAAAAAAGAATATAATATTTATTTATTCCCGTTTAATTATATTTATTTTTTAATTTCCTATCTAGTAATAATAATAAATAATTATAAATATTTTTTTTTAGATCTAAAATAATTCTTATATATATTATTTTTTATTTCTCCTTTTCTATTAAATCTTTCCTTAAATCCTAATTTAAATTATTAGATTTTTTTTAAGTTTTAAATTTTTTTATTTTATATCCAGAATTATAAGTCTTTTAATTTTTCGTTTATTATCTCGTGACGTATATAATAAAACTAAAGATTATTAATATTTATAAAAATTATTATATTGTCTATATAATAAATATTTAATCCTGGACTAATAATAAATTATTCTAAATAATTTAATTTATTTTTTATAAATATTATTTATAAAGACTTTTTATTAATTCTTGTTTAATTTATAACTCTCGGATAAATATTAATAAAATATATTTAAATTTATTTAATTTATATTAATAAAAATTTTATTTTAAAAATATTTTATATTTAATATATAAATATAAATTATTTATATATTATTATTTATATTAAAATATAAAAAAATTAATAAAAAAAAATATTTATTAATATAAAATAAAAATACTTTATTATTCTCTTTTTTATTTATCTATAATTTATTAAAGAAATATTTCTTAAACTCGAGTAATCCTTATTAAATTATTATTTAATATAATAAAATTTAAATTATTAATTTTATTATATTAAAGTTATAATTAAAAATATCTTTAATATTTTTTATAATCTTTTTAATTAAGATTTTTATCTAAAAACTTTTAATAATTTATTATTTATATTATTTTTTTTATAAATTTATTTCTAGAAGAATTATTATTTATTTATAAATTTCTTTAATTTTTTTAATTTTATAATTTTTTTTTTTTATAAAATATAAATTATAATCCTTTTATAAACTTAATCTATAACTTTATTAAAATTATTATTTATTAAATTATTAATCTCTAAATAATTATTTATCGAGTACTTAAATAAAATATTTTATTTTTTATTTCTTGTCTTTCTAAAAAATATTCTTTTTGATTTTTTTTTAATTTAATCTAAAATTATAATTATAATCTTTATTTAAATTTATATTATTTTTTTTTAGATTTTTAAATTTAAGCTTAAATTTATCCCGTAATTATAAAGTATTTTCTTTATAGTCTTTATTATTTTAATCTTTTTAATAATTTACTTGACTTAGACTTTATTATAAATAATAAAAAATTATTAATTTTTTCTTTATTAAAATTATTAAAATCCTTGATTTCTTTAAATCTAAAAATATTAATTAAAGAAAATAAGATTTTTAATAATATATTATTCTTAATTATTTTAATTTTAAAAAATAATAAATTAAATTAATAAGATTTTATTTATTAATTAAAAAAAATCCTGACTATAATTAATTTTATAAATATAATATAATAATTATAAAAATTATATTATTCTTTATTTTTTATTAAGTTTTATAATCTAATCTTTAAATAAAGAATTTAATTTATTATTTTATAAATAAAATATATTTTAATAAAGATTTAATATAATAAATAAATTATAATATAAATAAAAAAATAAAATTATATTTATATAATTATCCGGAATAAATATAAATATCTAAATTATTTTAAGATTAAGAAATAAATTTATATATATTAAATACTTAATATTTTTAAAACTAGCTATAAAATTAATTTAAGAAAACTTATAGAATTTATTATATAATTTTTTTTTTTTTATCTTATAGACTATATTAATATAATCGACTTTTCTATATAATTTTTATAAATTATTTAAGAACTTTAAGATTTATATCTATTAATTTTTTTTTTAAATATTTAGTTTATTCTTTATTTTTTTTAAAAATCTTAACTTTATATAAAAAAATTAAATTAATAATTTTATATAATTTATTATTTTTATTATTTTCCCGAATTATTTTATTATTATTTTTAATTTAATAATTTATAAAGTCTATAATAAAAAAAAACTTTAATTATTAATTATTATATCTATAGATTATATAAATATTATTCTTATAACTTATAAAGTCTTTCGTCCATCCGGTATAATAAATTATTATATTTATTATAATAAATCCCGATATATTAAGACTAAATATTTTTTAAAATATCCTTATCTTAAAAAAGAATTTAATAAAAAAAAAATCACGACAAAAAATATAAATAAAAAAATAATAATAAAAAAGACTTAAAATAATTAAAATTAATTACTTTATCCACGAGTTTAAAAAAGACTTTAAATATAAATATTATAATAATAAATTATATAATTATTAATAATTTTATCTCTAATAATATTTTATTTTTATTTTTTATAGACTAGACTCTCTTGACTCTATTAACTTAATCTCTTTAAAATAAATAAATCATGAATACCGATTATATTAATTATATTATAAATCTAATTTTAAACTTTATTAAATTAAAAAAAGAGGATTATAAGATTTATAAAAATATAAATAATAATATTTACTTTAAGAATATTAATATTATTAAGATTTTTATTCTTAAGCCAAACGATTACTTAATTATACTTTATTTAAATAATATTAAATATTATTTATTTATAGGATTCTTTAATCTTATTTTAATATTTTAATTCTTTAAGAATAAAAAAATATAATTTATTTTTATAAAAAATATTATTTATTAAATAATTAATTAAATCAAGATTAATATTATTATAAAATATAATCTCTAGTTCTTTAATTAACTAGATTAATAATCTAAATTTATTTTCTTTATTATAATAATTCGTTTTTTTTTAATTATTTTATGATTAATTTTTTTTTATATAATTATTTTTATTATTATCTTTATAATTATTATCTTCTTTATTATTTTCTCTTTTATGACTTTATTAATTTTCTTTACTTAAAATATTTTCTATCCGATCCCGCTTTATTTCACGAGTATTCTCTTTATTTATAATCGTCCTAATAATTAAATATTCTCTGGCTTAATATTTATTTATACTTTAAATATATATAATTAAATAAAATATTATTTATTAATATAATTAAATAAAATATCTAGACTTATAGAATATAGCCCGTTTATTATTTATATATAATAAAATTAATCTTATAAAAAAAATATTATATTATAAACTATTTTTATAAAATATATTTAATTATAAAAAATAAATATTATTTATATAATTATTTAATTTAATCCGGAAGATATAAACTTAATTTAATTTATTTAAATATAATTAATTTAATATTTATAAAAGAATATAATAATAATTATTATTTAATTATATTTATTTATAATTTTATTAAGTTTATATTTATTTATTTAATTAAGACTAAGGACAAGATTATAAATTATTTTATTTATTTTAAAAAATATTATAAATATTTAAATCTTGACTAAATTATTAAGTATTTATAAAATAATAATAAGAATAAATATATTTCCGGAAAATTATAAAAGATTTTCTTTAATAAAGAAATTAATTAAAAATTTATAAAATTATATTTTTTTTTAAATAAATAATAATATAAAATAACTTGATTAAATAATTTATTATAAAATTATTTTAATTTTTAAATATATTAATCTTGACCTTAAATATTAATCTAAAATTATTTATTATATTATTTATTTATATATATAAAATTTTTATTTAAAGATTAAAAAGACTTTATTTAAGACCTAATATAATTATTATTTATATATTAATTATATTTATATTTTTAGATTAATTATTTATTATAATAATTCCGATAAGTTTATAAAATTTATTTATAATAAAATTAATAAAAATATTTTTATTAAATATAAAAATAATATTTTATATTATATCTTAAAACTAAATAATTAAATTTATTATATTATAATTTTATAAATTATTAAATAAATATTTTAATAATAATTTAATCTTAAAAATATTAAAAATATTAATCTAAATATAAATTATTTTATAAATCCTATATAATTTAATATTTAATAAATATTTAAATATATTAAATTAATATTAATCTTAATTATTCTTTTTAGATTTAATCTAGAAAAAAATACTTAATAGATTAAAAATAATTTATTTAATTAATAATTAAAATTTATATATTATTATTTAAATTTATATTTTATTTTAATTTATTTATTCCTAGTCTTATAAACTTAACTCGTTTATTAATAAATTTATTAGTCTTTACTCTATTGATTTTTTTTATTCTAGATCTAGTCTTTATAATATCTAGATTAATTATTTAATTATAATATTTTTTTATTTTTATTTATAACTTTATTTAATATTTAAATATAATTCTAAAATTAATTTCTTATAATAATTTTTAATAAAACTTTAATAAATTATCTTAGATCTATATTTTAATATCTTAAGTATTTTTTTATTAATTTCTTTATTAGTCCCTTTATTAATTTTCTTGCTTTATTTATTATTTATAATAATTAAAAATTTATTATAATTATTTTTTATTATTAATTTTATTTTCTTTTATTTTTAGATAATTTAAAGTATTATATATTAATATTTATTTATAAAATTAAGTCCTAAAGTTTTTTAGTCTAATAAATTATTAAGACAAGATATATTTTTATTATAAGCTATAAAATAAAAATATTTTTAGTAATAAAAATTTAACTTAGATTATAAATTAAATAATATTAATCTAAAAGACTTATATAATATTTTTTCTTAATCTAGACTTTATATAATAATAAAAAATAATAAAAATAATAATAAATTAATTTAAGATTTTAAAGATTTATTCTTTAATTTTTTATTTATAAAGCTAAATTATAATCTTAAATATATTTTATTAATAAATAAAATTAAGATTATTAATAATTTTAAATTTATATAATATTTTAAATTTTATTTATAAATTTTTTTCTTCCCGATTATAAATAAAAATAACTTTAATATAATTAAATTCTTTTATAAATCCTTTTCTTATAACTTTCTTTATCAAGTATTGGATTTTTTTAATTTCTTGATTTTTTATCTTTTTTTAATATATTTTTTAGTCTTTAATAAATTTTTTTTTCTTTCTTAATTATATTAATTCTTATAAATTATTTAAATCACGAAATTTATAAAAAGTTATAAATAATAAATAATAAAAATAATAAAAATAAATTATTTTTAAAGAATATAAATTATTAATAAAAAATAATATTTAATTTATATAAAATTATTTATTTAATTATTAATCTCTAATAAATAAATAAATCTTTAAAATTAAATATAAAATATAAATTTTTTTTTATTATAAGATATATTAAATTATCTATAATTTCGAGTAATAAAAAAATCTAGATTTTTATAAAATCTTAATATAAAAATTATTTATAATTATCTTTATTAAATTCTTTAATTATTATAAATTATTTATATCTAAAAAATACTTTAAGAATATAAATTTAAGATTTATAAATTTATTATAATCTTTATAAAAATCTTTTTTTATTTTATTTTTATTAATCTAGATTATTAAATTAATAAAGTATTTTATTATAAATATTAATTTATTATAAATTTATTAATATATATTATACTTAATATTTATCTTAATCTAGTTTTTATTATATTTATTATTTTATAATTTTCTTTAAACCCGATAAAAATATATATAAAAATTATAAAATAAATTTTATAATATTTTTATAAAATTATATTTATAAATTTTATTTTTTATAAAATCTTATAATTATTCTTAGATTATATAAATTTAGACTAGATTATAAATCTAGATATATATTAATTAATCTTTAAATATATTTTTACTTTAAATAATATTATTATTTTTTAGTCCTTTAAATATTAATTAATAATATTTTTATTTATTTATAAAACTAAATATATTAATTAAATAAATATAATAAAAAAGATTATTTAATTATAAGACTTTTTTTACTAGATTAATCTAAATAATAATCTCGGCTTAAATATTATAATTATTTATAATAATAATTAAAATATTATTATATTTATTAAAAATAATTAATTTTATAAAATAAATAAAATATATCGATATTTAATATTATTTTATTTATAAAAAACTTATAAAAGACTATATTAATTTATAATATATATTAATATTTAAGTAAATAATAAATAATCTCACGAAATCTTTATATTAAGATAAATTTAAAATATTTTAAAAAATTATAAATATAAAATAATTAATAAAAAATATAAAATTCTTTTAATCTAAAAAAAAAATATAATAATTTATTATTTAATATTCGTTTAAATTAAATTTTATTTAAATAATTTAATTTATAATATTATAATTATTTTAAAATATCCGGATAATTTATATTATTTTTTTATTATAATTAATTATTCTTTTATAAAGTTTTTTTTATAGAGATTTTGATTATAGTTTATTAAAAATAATTAGATTATTCTAATATATAAAAAATTAATCTTTTTATCTTATTTTTATATATAATTATTATAAGAATTATAAAAGTCTTACTCGTGTAGAAGTATTAAAAATATAAGCTACGTCGTGTCACGTGACTGCGTCACGTGGCACCAGCCACCTGCTTTATATATATAATATATATAAAAAAACTTTACTCTCTTTATAACTTAAGATAATTAATATATTTTTTACTTCTTAATATTTTAAAATAACTAGAATTTTTTAAACTTAATTAATATTTTAAATTTATATTTTATTAAATAATATTTTATTTTTTATTTTATTATAATAAAAATAAATAAAATATTTTATTTTATTTTATAAAATATAAAATAAATTAATAATATTTAAAAATAATATATTCTTTATATAAAGTTTTTATTATCCGGTTTTTAAAATATATTTTATAAATATATAATATAAAAAATATTTATAAATCAAGATTTTAAATTATATATTTTAATTTTATTAAATTATTTTTATTAAAATATTTAAAATATTTATATTATATAAATTTTTTTTAAAAAATATATATAATTAAAGAATAATATTATAATTTTTATTAAATAAACTTAAGTTTAATAAAAAACTTTTTTAAATTATATTATATATATTTATTATTATTAATAAAAATTATAAATTTTTTTATTATAAATTAATTATTAAATTTATTATTTAAAGAAAAAGAGATTAATATTAAAATAAAAAAAATCACAAGAAATAAAAATAATAAAAATAATTAATTTATTAGACTTAATAATAATTATAATTTTATTTTTATTAACTTTAACTTTTATATTTTTTTAAATAAAATTAAAATAAAATAATAAATTTATATTAAATTTAAAATAAAATATAATATTATAAATTTAAAATTAATTAATATTTTTCTTTATTATATAAATTAATAATATAATTTTAATTTTTTTATATAACTTTAGATTATATTTATTAATATTAATAAATATATTAATTTCCTCGTTATTAAATAATTTAATTAATTTAAAAAATTCTTATTTATAAAATATATATTAAGTATAATTATTATTAAGAATAAAAATAATTATAAAAAAATTAAGAATTAAGAATTTTAAAGTTTAATAAATTATATTAAAAAAAATTAATAAAATATTAATTATAAAGTTAAAAAATATTAAAAAAAATATTAATAATATTTTTAGACAAGAAAGATTTAAAAATTAAGAAAATATTAAATAAAAAAAAATTAAAAAAATATAATCTAAAGATTTTATAATATTAAATATATTATAAAAATAATACCGGATATAAATATAAAAAATATTTTATATATTATAATAATATATTTAAAGATCTAAATATAAATATTTTTAAGTTAATAATATATATAAATATTAATTATTAACTTTAGTTATAATATTATTTTATTTTATTATATATAAATTAATTATAAAAAAAATTTATTATAATTTTAATAATTATTATTTATTAAACTTTTAAGTTAATTTAAATTCCGATAAAATATATTTATAAATTATTAAATAAGAATTTTTAATAAATTTTTTTTACTTTAATAAAAAAATTTATTATTAAACTAAAATATATTTTTAGATTTTTAGATTTTTTTTATTATTTTTTATATTTTTAATTAAAATATTTTTTAAATATAATTTTTAAATAAAAATATTTAATTATATATTTAATTTTAATATAATAAAATTTATTATAATAATTATATTTAATAATCGACTTATTATTATTATTATTTTTTAATTTTTATAAAAGAATAAAATTATATATCTTAAAGATTATTATATTAATTATTTTTTTTTAATATTTTTTTTATAAATTTTAAAAAAATTATTATTATTTTAATCTTATCGATAAAATTATTATCTAAAATTTATTAAGATTTAAATTAATTATAAATTAAAAAAAAATTATTAAAATAAAGTCCGATTATTTAAAAAAAAAAAAATAATTTTAAATTTATATTAAAAAGAATAAATTCTTTATCGAGTATATTAAAGTTATTATTATATTTAATAATATTTATTATATTATTTAATTAAAAATTAAAAAAAATATTTTAAATTTAATTAAATATAATAATATTTTATAATTAAAAATATTTTTTTAAGTTAAAAAATAAAAATTTTAAGTCTAATTTATTAATATTATTTATAAAAATAAAGTTTTTTTTTTAAAAAAACTTAAAACTATAAAGTTTAGTTTATTTTTTATTATACTTTATCTTTAAACTTAAAACTTTTTTTATTTATTAAATTATGTCTATTAAGCTTTTTTATTTTAATAAATTATTTAATTAATTAAATAAAAGTCTTGTTTAAGAATTTTTAATAAAAATAATATTTATTAATAAAAATATTAATAATTCTTTATTATTAGTCGATTTAGTTCTTTTTATCAAAGTCCGGCATAATAATAAAAGTTAAAAAAAATATAAATTTAATTATTTAAAGTTATTTTATAATATTAATTAAAATAATTTTATTATAAAAAAAATTATAAAATTATTATTATTATTTTTTTATTTTTTTATTATATAACTTAAATATATTTTTTTATAAAAGAATTTAATCTAATAAATAATTAAATTAATAATTTAATATAATAATTAAATAAAACTATAATTAATAAAAATAATTTTTTTTTTTTAAAATATTAAAAATAAAATTATTTATTTTAAAGTCTAGTTTAAAAAAAATATAATCTAGATCTAATTTATAATTTAATTTAATATTAAATAAAATAATTAAAATATTAATAAATATTTATATATAACAAGAAAAAAAATTTAGTTAAAATAATAATTTTTTAAGTCTTGATTTTTTTTATAAAAATAAAGTCCTTATCGAAATTTTTTTTTTTAAAATAACTTATAATTTTTAAAGAATTAATTCTTTAATAATAATTTATTTTATTATAATTAATAAAATAAAAATAATAAAATTAATTAAGAAATAATAAAATTAAGTTTATTAAATATATATTTATTAAATAATAATAGATTTATATTTTCGGGATTTTAATACTTTAATAATAAAGAATTTATAATATAGTTTAATGTCTTTCGATAATCTAATACTAAAAAACTTTAATATTTTAAAAAATAAAAATAAAAATAAAAAATCTAGATCTTGTTATTAGAATAAGACTTATTTCTAGAATTTTATTAATTTATTTTAATGTCTTATATTATAAAGAAAAATATTAAAAAATATAAATAATTTTATTTTTTTTATTTCGGGATATTTTAAGTTTTTTAAATTTATTAAAAAAATATTATTTTTTTATTATTTTTTTTAATATTAAAAAAATTAAAAATATATATTTATTTTTTATTTTAATAAATTTTAATAAAGTCAAGTAATTAAATATATTTATTTTATAAGAATAATAAAAGAACTTAGTCTTAAAGAAATTATTAAGTTTATAATTTATTAAATAAATATATAAGAATAATAAAATAAATTTTTAAATTAATTAATTAAAGACTAAAATAAATTAAAAAAAAGTCTTTTTTATATATAAAATAAAGAATTCTTACACGTGATCTAATTATTATATAATTATTTTTAATAATTTTTAAGATTTTTTAAAAATAAAAAAAAAATTTATATTAGTTTTTATTTATTAATATTTATTAAAATTAATAAAAACTTAATTTTATATATTTTTTATTTAAATTATTATTTTTATTATATATTAAAAAAATTTTAATTAAAAATTTTTAATTATTAAAATAATTATTAATAAAGATTTATTATATATTATATAATATAAATTTATAAATAATTATTTTAGAAAAAAATAATATTATTAAAATTAAATATAATAAATTAAAAATTTATTATTTTATTTAACTTTAAAAATTAAATAATTTAAATATAATAAATAATTTTATATTATTATTTTTTTAAATTTTAATTTTAATAATAAAAAATTTAAAATAATCTTAAATTATTATTATTATAAAATTATAATTAATTTTTTATAAAGTTTTTTAAAGATAATTTTTTTTTTAAAAAATATTAAAATTATTAATTTTTTTTAGTTATATTTTTAATATTCTAAAAATAAATAAATATTTTTAATATTTTTTTTTTTAAAATTATATTTTTATTTATTAAAAAAACTTTAATTTAATATTTAAAACTAGTTTTAATTAATAAAAAATAACTTTATATTTTTAAAGTTTTATTATTATTTTATAGTTTTTTAAAATTAATTTTTTTTTTAAAGATTAATAATATTTATTAAATATTTAAATAAATTTTCTTTTTTATTAAAAATATTAAATATTAAAAATTAAAGTTTATAATATTTAACTTTAAATAATTTATTTTTATTTACGAGTTTATATAATTACTTTAATAATATTTATTTATTTTTAATATTATTTTTAAGAATTTATTATTATATTTTTTTAATATATTAAAAATCGTTTTTAATAAAATTAATTATTAAAAATTAAAAATAAATAAAATTAATTAATAAAATATAATAAATATTAATAAAAATTAATATATATAAATTAAAGATTTATATATAAAATAAAAATATTTTAATATAAATTTTTTTTATTTTTATAAAAGACTTAATAAAGTTTTTATTTTTAAAATTTATAATATAAAACTAATATCGATATATAAATAATTAAATTATAATTTAAATAAAAAATAAAAAATAATTTTATTTATTATATTAAACAAGAAAATAAATAATTTTATATTATTATAATTAAATTATTTTAGATTTTAAATAAATTTAATTTTATAATAAAATTATTAAATATAAATTTTAAAGAATATTTTAATAAAATAAATAAAAATTTAATATTAAAAAAAATTATTAAAAAAAAAAAAATTTTATATTTTAAAAATTAATTATATTATAAATTTTTAAAAACTTAAAAATATATAAATATTAAAATATATTTAAATAAAATATTTATTATTAATATTTTTTATATTTTTTTTAAATAATTATTTATTATTTTATTTATAAAATTATTAATAAATTTAATTATTCTCTTATTACTAAAATTATTTATTATTTTAATTTCGATAATTATTATATAATTTTTTATAAAAAAAAATATAATTTATTATTTAATTTATTTTTTATTTTAATTTAAATAAATATTTTAAAATATTAATATAATATTATTTCGAGTATATTAAGTTTATTAAAAAGTTTAAAAATTAATAATATTTTTATAATATATTAAAAAAAAAATTTTTAAGTTTAAAGTATTTTTTTTTTATTTTAATAAAAATTTAATAAAATTTAAACTTATTTTAAAAAAATAATTTAATAAATATATTTATAAATTAAAAATTAATAAGAATATATTTAAGTATTATTTATTTAAATATTATTATTTTATAAATTCTTTTTTAAATATTAATATATTTTATTTAAATATAAAATTAATTATTTTTAATAAATATTATTAATTTTTAATTATTATAATAAATAATAATAATAATAATTTTATTTTATTAAAATATTTAAAAAAAAATTTTTTTATAAAATTAAATAATTATTTTATTTATTTAAATTTTAATTATAAGTTTAGACTTATATAAAAAAAATATTATAATTATTTATTATTTAAAAAACTAAATAATTTATAATATTATTTTTAATATTAAAAACAAAATTATTTATAAATTAATAAATATTTTTATTTTTTATTTAATTAATATTTAAATAATTAATTAAAATTAATAAATTTTTATAATATATAAATTAATATTCGAGTATTTTTTAAAAATATTATAAAAATATTTTTATTATTTTTATATATTTTAGAGTAAAGTTAATTATAAAATAATTAATTATAAAAATAATAAAAATAATATTTAAATAAAAATTAAATATAATATATATTAAAGAATTAATAAACTTTTAATATTTTTTAATTTTAAATATAAATATTATATAGTTTTTTAATATAAAAATTAAATTATTTTTATTTATATTTATAAATATTATAATTAAATTATAATTTTTTATATTAAAGTTTTATAAAAGTTTTATAAAATAAATATATTAATTAAAATAAAATATATAATTTAAATAATCTCGAGTTATTATTATATTTAAATAATAATTTATTAAGTTAAAAATTAATTATTTAAAAATATTTATTTAAAGTTTTTTTTAAAATATTAAATTTTATTCGATTTTATTTAATAATTAAAAAATTATTAATATAAATAATAATAATAATAATATTTATTTAAAAAAAATATTAATATTTATATTTAAAAAATTAAAATTAAATTATTATAAAAATTTAAATAAAATATTATATTAAATTTTTAATATTTATTTAAAATTATATAATATTTAATTTAGTTTATATATTTAAATAAATTTATTTTTAAGTTTATTAAATATTTTATATAAATTATTTCGTTTAATTTTTTTATATAAAAATATAATTTTTATATTTATTTAATTAATATTTTAATTAAATATTATTATAATAATAAAAATAAATTTATAGTTTATTAATTTAATAATTATTATTCTCTCGTTTAATAAGACATTATTATATTAATAATTATATATAAATATATTTAATTTAAATAAAAAATAATCTTAAATTAAAGATATTTATATATAATTATTAATATAATAATATTTTATTAAATAAAATTTTTTTTATTAAAATTTTTTTTATTAAAATTTTTTTTTATTATTATTAGTTTTTTTAAATTATTTAATAAACTTTATATTAAATAATATTATTATCCGGTTTTTATTTAAATATATTTATAAATTTATTTTTAAATAATATTTATTAATTTATAAAAGTTTATATTTTATTATTTTAAAAAAATATAAATTTTTTTTATTATATTTATTTATTTATTATTATTTAAATTAATTATTATTTTTTAATAATAATAAAGTTTAAATAATTTAAAAAAAATTAATTTTAATAAAAAATATTTTAATTATAAAATTAAATAATTAATTTAATTTTATATTATTATAAATTTATAAATTTATATTATATTTTATAAAAAATATTATAAATTTTTTTTTTAAAAAATTAAAGTTTAAATAATTAAATTTTAAATATTTTAATATAAATATTTTATTTATAAATATTAATATTATTAATAATTTATTAAATATATTTATAATAAATATAATAAAAATAAAAATATAAAATTAAAAGAATATTATAAATTATTAATTTATTAATAATATATAATAGTCGTTATATAAGTATAAAAATATTAATTATATAAAATAATAATTAATTTATTATTTAAAGATAAAAATATAATAATATAATATTATTATATCTAAATCCTAAATTAAACTATGCCTAATCGGGACTAGGTATATAAAATTATTAAGATAAGTTATATTATTATATAATAATATATATAATTAATATAATTATTATATAATTATATAAATATTAAAATTATTCTAAAAATAGTCTAAAAATAATACTTTCTCCCGATTATAGATTAATTATTTAATATAGCCTAGTCCAGTCCTCTAATATATTAAATATATTTATTTTTATCTTTTCTATATCTATATATTTATTTCTAGTATATTATTTACTTTTTCAGTATATTCTTCTTCTTAATTAATTTATTCCTTTGTATAAACCATTGATTTTATAAAGAAGGACGACTTTTTGGATCCTTAGTCGTAAGGGCAGTCGAAATATAGGGAATAACTATAGTTATAATAATGAAATAATTCTTAAAGTATTGACTGGGGAAACTCGAGCGTCGATAGTTTAAGGAATATTGATTTTATTAAAATAATATCAAGAGTATCGACGGTCGATCTAATGATTAATTTTACTGGCGTAACTTTAGGAATATCGATAATTAATTCCTGAGCTATAGGGGTGTAGGATTCTACTAGAGGAGGTCTATTAATTATTGATTATATAATTAATAATTTTAAAGATAAAATAATTATTGATTTATATAGTTATTGATTTTGAGAATATAATAACTATCGATATATAGTTATTAATTTTATAGATAAAATAATTATTATTTTATATAGTTATTGATTTTGAAATAATTTATAAAGGGAATTATTTTTATAAAAAAACAAGAGGTCTTGAGATTAAATTATATATAACTGGCTAAGGATTTTAAGCTAAATTTTTTTAATTATCGCTATTGACAAAGTCGACAAAACTAATAAAGCTAATAAAGTTAAGGAAGCTATTAAGAAAACTCTGGATACGTTCGAGCTTAACGAAATAAATAAAAGAACTCTGGATACTCTATAGGTCGACGGAGCTAATGATTTTGACGTAACTAAGAAAGCTCTGGATACACTCGTCGATAAAATTCGGGAACAAGATAATTTATAAAGCTTTAGGTAACGGAATAGTGTATTCCTATTGTTAAAGTTCTTGTTATAATATTGATAGATTAAAGATTAAAGAGAGTATTTTATAATAAACTAGAAATAATATTTTGGGTTTTGAGATTACTTTTAACGTTATTTCTTTAATTAATTTTTAGGTTTTTTTTATTATTATTAAACTTATTTTTAATATTTTTAATAAAGTTATTCTTAATATTTTTTAAATAATTTTTTATATTATTAACGAAGAAGTATTATTTTCTAGTTAAATAAACTAAAAAAAAAAAAAAGATAAAGATTATAATTAAGAATAATTTAATATAATATAATAAAACTTTTTTATAAGTCTTATTAATAATCCTTTATATTATTATTTATTTAAATATATTATTTTTATTTATTGGCGATTTTATAAAGAACTTAAATAATTAAAGTATTATTTCCTGATATATAGACTTTATTATAATATAAATATATTTATAATTTTTTTTAAGTATTAAAAGTTAGTTACTATAGAGGGACAAGTCCTGTAGTACTAAAAATAAATAATTTTAATAGTGTTGTAGAGCTGTACGTGGTCACGTGCCAGCGTCACGTGAGCGTAGCGAGCGACTATATAAGGCCACGTCTTCACTAGTTTCGTACTTTTTTCTTAAGACAATACACTACGTTTTAATCTTTCTTTATTTTATAGTTATATTCTCCTTAAGGTTTTTTTTCTTATATTACTTAAAATCACGAGTAGTATAAAGTATAAAGTTTTTCTAGAATTATTCCTAAAGAATTTTATTAATTAGAGACAAAGACTAAACTTTATAAAAATATAAAGTCTTTTTTATATATTTTTAATTTTATTTTTAATTTTATAAATAATATTTATTTATATATTCTTAAACTTAACGTTTAGTAATTAATATTATATTAAGCTTTAAAGATTTTTATTTTATTAAAATAACTTTAAAAATATTAATATCTAAATTATAATACTTTAAAGAAATATAAATTTAAGATTAAATATATTTAGTTATTGATTAAAAATATTAGTTTATAAATAATAAACTCGTGTAAAAAATTAAATTTTTTTTTAATTATTATAAAAAGACTTTTTATTCCCGGATATTTTTAATATTAATATAAGTCTTATTCTAATATATATAAAAAATTTAATAAAGAAGATAAGAAATAAATTATTAATTAATTAAAGTAAAGAATATTATAAAAAGAATTTTATAAAAAGATTTTATAAAGAGGTTTTATAAAAAGGATTTTAGATTAAAATTTTAAGATTTTAATATTATAAAATTAATATTATAAAAACTAATAAAGTTAAAAAAGTCTTTAATTAATTAAGATAATTATTTTTTAATTTTTAGTAATTTTTTAAATCAAGAAATAAAATATTTAATTCTTTAGATTATTTAATACTTTTAAAGAATTAAATTAATTAGTTTTTTTTAATATAAAAAATATTAATTATTATAAATTATTAAATATTTTTTTAATTCTTGATTAATAATTTATTTTTAATTTATATATATAAATTAATTAATATTAATTTATTAATAATATATAATAATTATTATATAAATATAAAAATATTAATTATATAAAATAATAATTAATTTATTATTTAAAGATAAAAATATAATAATATAATATTATTATATCCGAATCCAGAATTAAACTATATTTAATCGAGACTAGTTATATAGAATTATTAAAATAAATTATATTATTATATATATTATTATATAATAATATACGTGATTAATATAATTATTATATAATTATATAAATATTAAAATTATTTTAAAAATAACTTAAAAATAATATTTTTTCTTAATCATAAATTAATTATTTAATCTAGTCTAATCTAGTCTTTTAATATACTAAATATATTTTTTTTTATTTTCTCTATACTTATATATTTATTTTTAATATATTATTTATTTTTTTAATATATTTTTTTTTAATTAATTTATTTCTTTATATAAATTATTAATTTTATAAAAAAGAATAATTTTTTAAATTCTTAATCATTAAGATAATTAAAATATAAAAAATAATTATAATTATAATAATAAAATAATTCTTAAAGTATTGACTAAAAAAACTTAAATATTAATAATTTAAAGAATATTAATTTTATTAAAATAATATTAAAAATATTAATAGTTTTAAGAATATTAATAATTAAATTTAGAGTTTTAAAAATATTAGATTTTATTAAAATAAATATTAAATTTATTAGCTTAATTTTAAAAATATTAATAATCGATCTAATAATTAATTTTATTAAAAGAACTTTAAAGATATTAAATTTTATTAAAAAGAATAAAATAATTATTAATATTATAATTATTAATTTTAGAAATAAAATAATTATTATTTTATATAATTATTAATTTTAAGATAATTTATAAAAAGAATTATTTTTATAAAAAAATAAAAAATCTTAAAATTAAATTATATATAACTAGTTAAGGATTTTAAACTAAATTTTTTTAATTAATATTATTAATAAAATTAATAAAACTAATAAAATTAATAAAATTAAAAAAGTCGACAAAACTTTAAATATTTTAAAAAAAAATTAAAAAAACTAATACTATCGATAAAATAAATAATCTTAAGAATATTATTAAATAAACTCGGGAATAAAATAATTTATAAAGTTTTAGATAACGAAATAATATATTTTTATTATTAAAGTTTTTATTATAATATCGATAAATTAAGGATTAAAAAAAATATTTTATAATAAACTAAAAATATTATTAATTTTAAAGATATTTTTAATATTATTTCTCTGACTAATTTTTAGGTCTTTTTTATTATTATTAAGTTTATTTTTAATATTATTCTTAATATTTTTAATATTCTTAATATTCTTAATATTTTTAAAGTTATTTCTTTAATAGTTTTTTATATTATTAATAAAGAAATATTATTTCCTAGTTAAATAAATTAAAAAAAATTATAATTAAAAATAATCTAATATAATATAATAAAGTTTTTTTATAGATTTTATTAATAATTTTTTATATTATTATTTATTTAAATATATTATTTTTATTTATTAATAATTTCGTGAAAGACTTAAATAATTAAAATATTATTTTTTAATATATAAACTTTATTATAATATAAATATATTTATAATTTTTTTTAAATATTAAAAATTAATTACTTAAAATTATAAATAATATAAAATATAAAACTTTTTTAAAATTATTTCTAAAGAATTTTATTAATTAAAAATAAAGACTAAATCTTATAAAAATATAAAATCTTTTTTATATATTTCTAAATTTATTTTTAATTTTATAAATAATATTTATTTATATATTCTTAAACTTAATATTTAATAATTAATATTATATTAAATTTTAAAAATATTAATAATTTTAAATTATAATACTTTAAGAAATATAAATATTAGATTAAATATATTTAAAATATTAATTAAAAATATTAGTCTATAGATAATAAACTCGCGTAAAAAATTAAAAAAATTATTAATTATTATTAAAAAAAAAATTTCTAGATATTTTTAGTATTAATATAGGTCTTACTTTAATATATATAAAGAAGTTTATTTAAAAAAAAATTATTAATTAATTAAAATAAAAAAATAAATATTAGTTAATTAAAGTAAAAATATTATAAAGAGGATTTTATAAAGAGATTTCGTAAAGAGGATTTCGGGATAAGATTTTAAGATTTTAATATTATAAAGTTAATATTATAAAAACTAATAAAGTTAAGAAAGTCTTTAACTAGTTAAGATAATTATTCTTTGACTTCTGGTAATCTTTTAGATTATAAAATAAAATATTTAATTCTTTAAATTATTTAATACTTTTAGAAAGTCGAATTAATTAATTTTTTTTTTAATATAAAAAATATTAATTATTATAGACTATTAAATACTTTTTTAATTTTTAGTTAATCTTTTTTTAATTTATATATATAAATTAATTAATATTAATTTATCGATAACGCGTAATAATTATTATATAAATATAAAAATATTAATTATATAAAGTAATAATTAATTTATTATTTAAAGATAAAAATATAATAATATAATATTATTATATTTAAATCCGGAACTAAACTATATTTAATCAAAATTAATTATATAATATAGAATTATCGAGATAAACTATATTATTATATATATTATTATATAATAGTACACGTGACTAATATAATTATTATATAATTATATAAATAACTTTAAAGAATTAAATTAATTAAAAAAAATTATAATAATTAATATATTTAAAAATATTTATATAATTAATTTATTTATATATTATAAATATTATAATAAATATATTAAATATATTTTATAAAATTATAAAATTATTAATAATCTAAATTATATTTAATAATAATAATTTTTTTAATTATAAAATTAATTTTATATCGAGAAAAATAATAATTAATTAATATTTATTTTATTTAAATTATAATTTTTTTAATAATTAATTTAATTATATTAATAATAATTATATTAAAAAATTAATATATTATAATCGGGATATTTAATATAATATAATTATATTAAATTTTAAATTATTTAATAATAATTTTATATAAAACTTTAAAAATAATTTAATATTTTTTTATATAATAAAAAACTCTCGAGTTATAAAATTTATTAAAATAATAATTTAATTAATTTATATAAATATAATTAAAAAAATTAATATTAAAGTAAAACTTTATATTTTAAAATATAATTTATATTAAAGAATAAAAAATTCTAATTTATTAAATAAAAATATTTTTTTAATTAATATAAAAAATATATATTAAAATAATAATAAAAATATTTTTTAATTTATTAAAATTAAATAAAATAAAAATTTTATTTAAAGAAAACAAGTTATAAAATTTAATATTATAAAAAAAAAAAAAAATTTTTTATTAAATTTATAAAAAAAATTAATTTAAAAATTATAAAAAAAATATAATATTCTTAAATATTAATTATATATTCCGATTAATATAAAATTAATAAAATTATATTTATTAAACTTTTTATTAAAAATATAAATTTATTTATAATATTAATAAAATTATATATTAAGTTTATTATTAATAAATATATTTTAATTTAAATTAAAATAAAATATTTATATTAAAAAATTTAAAAAAAATTAAAAGTTTTATTATTATATATAATTAATATTTTAAATACTTTTGAATAAAGAATTTAAATATTTAAATATTATAAATATTATTTTATTTAAATTAATATATAAAAATATTAAAATAAAATAAAAAATATTTATAAATATAATTTTAAAATAATTAAAAATTCTTAAAAATTAAAAATTAATATTATAAATAAAAACTTAATTTAAGAAAAATATTATAAATATATTATTATAATAATACTCGACTAAAAAATTAATTATATAAATATAAAAATTATATTTTTATATAAAAAAAATTTATATAAAATAATTAATAAATTTTAAAAATAAATTTATTTAAATATATAAATTAAATTAAATATTATATAATTTTAAATAAATATTAAAAGTTTAATATAATATTTTATTAAATTTTTTATAATAATTTAATTTTAATTCTTTAAATATAAATATTAATTTTTTTTTAAAAAAGATTTATTATTATTTAATTTAAATAAATATATTTATTTTAAAAAAAAAACTTTAAATAAATATTTTTAAATATTTAATTTTAGTTTTATAAATTATTATTTAAATATAATAATAACTCGGAATTATTTAAATTATATATTTTATTTTAATTAATATATTTATTTTATAAAGATTTTATAAAACTTTAATATAAAAAATATTTAATTATTAATTTATATATTATAAAGATTTAATAATTTTAATTAATTATTTAAATATTAATTAAATAAAAAAAAATATAAAAAATAATTAATTTATAAATAATTTTTTAATAAATATAAAAAATAATAAATATATTATTTAAATATATTTTAATATTTATATTTTTTAAATTTCCGGAAATTTTTATTATAATTAATTTTTAAAATATTCTTTAAAATTTATATTTAATAATTTAATTATAAAATTAAATTTATTTAATATTTAAAATAATTTAATTATAATAATATAAAGTTATTTATTTTTTTATTTAATATAATAAATAAAATAATAAAATAATAATAAAATTTTAAAAATATAAATTTATTTTTTATTAATTAAAATTAATTTTAAATATTAAATTAAAAAAATTTTAATAAATAAAAAAAAAATTTTAAATTTTTTTTTAAAATATTATAAAATATAATTAAAAAAATTTATTTTATTATTTTTTAAATTTTTTTATTTTTATTTTTAAAAAACTTTATAAAAAATTAATTATAGTTTTATAATAATAATAATTAGATTATATTTATAATATTTTTTTTAAATTAAGTTTTTATTTATAATATTAATTTTTAGCTTTTAATAATTTTAAATTATCTCGATATTATATTTATAAATTTTTTTATTTTATTTTATTATTTTAATATATTAATTTAAATAAAATAATATTTATAATATTTTAATACTTAAATTCCTTATCTAAAAATATTTAAAATATTAATTATATATAATAATAAAATCTTTAATTCTTTTTAAATCTTTATATTTTAAAGAAATAATAACGAGTTTTTAATATAAATCTTTTTTTTTATCTCGACTTAAATAAAAATATATTTATTAATATTATAAATAAATTTATATCTTTTTATAAAAAATTAAATAAATATAGTTTTATATATAATATATATAATAAAGTCGTTTATTTTTTTATAACTTCGCTATATATTAATTTTATTAATTTTATATTAATCAAGATATATAATTAATACTCGAGAGTATTATATTTTTTTATAGTCTCTAAATTAATCTTTTTCGCGAATTTAATAAAAACTTTAAAAAATTTAAAAATAGATTTTTATAACACTAAATCTTATAGCTCGTTTTCTTTAAATAAAACTTTTATTTTATTTAACTTTAATAAATTAAAAAATATTTTTATTATTATTTTAGCGAGTGCTTTTTTAAAATAAAAAAATAAATATTTTTTTATATTAGTCAAAAAAAAATACTTTATTTAATAAACTAAAAAATTTTATTTTTTAATATAAACTATACTTTAAAATATAAAACTTTATTTTAATATTAATTTTTTTAATTATATTTATATAAACTAGCTAAATTATTATTCCGATAAACTTTATAACTCGGGATTTTTTTATTATTTAAAAAAACATCAAGATTATTTTTAAAGTTTTATATAAAATTATTTATTATTAAATAACTTAAAATTTAATATAATTATATTATATTAAATATTTTAATTATAATATATTAATTTTTTAATATAATTATTACTAATATAATTAAGTTAATTATTAAAAAAATTATAGTTTAAATAAAATAAATATTAATTAATTATTATTTTTTTTAATATAAAACTAATTTTATAACCAAAAAAATTATTTAAATTATTTTATTCTTTATTTTCGTTTAATTTTTTTAATTCTTTAATATTAATAAACTTTTAAAAATTATTAAAAAAAAGTTTATTATTATTAAATATAATCCGGATTATTAAAAATTTTATAATCTTATAAAATATATTTAATATATTTATTATAATATTTATAATATATAAATAAACTTATATAATAATTTAATAAAAATTAATTATATAAATATTTTTAAATATATTAATTATTATAAACTTTTTTTTAATTAATTATAATTATTATTTTATTAAATTTTAAAGAAATTTTTTTATTATTAAATTAATTAAAAAAAAACTCGATATTATTTATTATTATAATAATAAAAAATTTCGAGCTATTAATATTTTATTTATTTTAATAAATTTAATTTTTTAAAATATATAACTATAAATATAAATATAAAACTAAAGCATTAATATTATTATAATATTTAAATAAATAAAAAAAATTTATAATTATTATTTATAAAATAATAAACTTTTAAACTATAATAATAATTAAAAAAAAATTTCTTTAGTTTTTAGCTAGTTAATAATCGATTTTATCGAATTATAATTTTAGTTAAAAACTTTATAATTAAAAATAAAAATATAAAAGTTAATAAACTTTTTAGTTAATATTAAAAAATTAATAAAAGCTTTATAATAATAATTATAAATAATAATATAAAAATAATAATTTATAAATTTATTAAATAAATATTAATAAAATATTATTTAATTATATTATAATATTATAAACTATATATATAAAATATATAAATATAATTTATATATAAGAATTTTAAATAATTTTTAAAACTAAAATATTAAATTATTTAGTTTATAATTATTATACTTTAATTAATATTTAAAAAAAATATTAATAAATAAAAAATTTTAAATAAAAAACTTTAGATTATAATATATATTTAAAAAAGAACTAGTTTTTTAATATAATAATAATAATTAATTTATAATAAAAACTTATTCTAGATTAATATTAACGACTTTATTATTTTTAATATTTATAAATAATCGACTACTTTAAAAATAATCGACTATATAATCTACTTTATTTTTTTATTTAATTATTTAATTAATAAAGACTTTAATATTAAATATAATATTTTTAAACCCGGTATAGTATCGAGTCTTTTAATTAAAGTATAAAACTTATTTATTAGTTTATAAATAACGATATAAATTTTATTAATAAACTTAAAGAAATTATATAAAATTATAAATATATTCTCGACTTTATTTTCTTTAATATCTCGTTTATAGTAATAATAATATATTTAAATATATAAAATAAATCGGATTACAAGACTTAAATTATTATTATTCTTAGTCGAGACATTATTTTTTTTAAATAATTTTATTATAAAATATCGGATACTAAACTTAAAAAATTTATAAAATTTATTAAAAATAAAATAATAAATCTTTTAGACCCGGGAATCCTCTTTAATGTCGAATAAATAAATAAATATATTAATATTCTCGTTAATATATTTTTTTTAATAATTAAAATAATTAATAAACTAAATAAATTATTTTTTTATTTAGTTTTATAATAAATATTAAAATATTAAAAAGTTTATAACGAGTATTTATTTTATCGAGACTCGCTTATATAAAAAATATTAGTAATAACTAAAAAAATTTATATTATAGTTTAGAAAACTAAAAAAATATATTAAAGAAAAATTATTAATAAAATAAATAATAATTAATTACTTTATAAAGTTATTAATTAATATAAACTAGTTTTTAACTTTAAAGTATTCTTTTTTATAATTAACGAAATTATAATTAAGAATATAATAAAGAAAACTAAAGTTTTATAAATAAAAATTTTAAAAAGTATTTTAATACTAAAAATAATTTATAATAAATTTTTTTATTAAATTAAAATAAATCTAAATATCTCGAATAAAATTAAAAGATTTTTTTTAAAAAAAATAAAATAATATATTATTAATGTTTTAAATATATTTTTAAATATAAATTAAATAATTATTAAATTTAGAAATTAATAAAAATTATTATAATCTTAAAAGTTAATTAAAAAAATAAATTATTTATTTATTTATAATAATTAATTATTTTATTTTTTTATATTTTAAAAGGATTTAAATAAATTATTATAAAATAAATTATTTAAATAACTTTAATAAATAATATTTTAAGTTTTTAATATAAAGATATTTTATTTAAAAAATTTATAATAAACTTAATAATATTTTTTATTTATAATATTAAAATAATTATAATTATTAATAAATACGTTATAATAAATATAATAAATATATAAAGAGTTTTTAATATTTTATTAATTTAAAGATTATTAATATATATAATAAAATAAAAAAATAAATTTTTTTTTTTTTTATTTAAAGTTTTTTCTTTAATTAAAAAATTAAAGTTAAACTTAAGAAATTTATTATTTTATATTATAATATAATATATAATATTTTATAAAAGTCGTTTTTTTCTTTAATTCTTTATATATTATATTTAATAAAACTTTTAATATAAAACTTTATATTTTACTTTAAATATATAAATAATATTTATTTTTATAAAATAAATTTTTTTTTTAATATTAATATAAAATTCTTTATAATTAATATATAAAATATTATAATTTAAAAAAATATAAATAAAATTATTTTTATATTAAAGAAATTTAAAATAATATATTTTATTAAAAAGTTTAATAAATATATAATTATTTTTATTATTATAACTCTAAAAAAAAATCTAATATTTCGTTAATTAAATATATAATTTAATAAAAAGTTTAATTTTAAATAATATATTATTAAATAAATAACTAAAGTAAAAAAAATTATTTATTATATTTATAAATTTATAAAAATAAAAAATAATTTTTTTATAAATTTATTATATAAAGTAATTATTATTTATATATTATTATTAATATTATATAATATAAAAATATAATATATAAATAAAAAAAATCTTTTTAATTTTAATAATAAAATAAAAAAATATTAATTATTTTTAATATAAAAAATAAGTAATATATAAATATAATCAATAAAATACTTTTATTAATTATTAAAAAAGTCTTTTTAGTTTAAAAAATAATTTCGATAATTATTTTTTTTCGAGACATAAACTTATTATTTATTATAATTATTCTCGAGAAAATAAAATTATATTTTATTATATATATTTAAACAATAAACGAATAATATTTAATTATTAAATATATATTTTTTTTTATAATTATATAAAAAAAAATACTAGCTAGTAATAATACTTAAAAATAAAAATATAATAATTTATAATTATATTATTTAAGATATCTAAATCTATATTCCAAAAACTATATTTTATATTAAGCTATAAAATAAATCTAACTTTAAATTTAAATAAAAAAATAATATTAACTAAATTTAAAAAATAATAAATTATTTTTTTGCTTAAAGATATTTTTTTTTAAATAATTTAAAATAAAATAATAAAAAAATTAAATATATAAATTATAAATATATTATTTATTAAAACAATAAATAAATTATTAATAATAATAACTTTATTAACTTCTTCTCTTATATCTTTAATATAAAAATTATAAAAACTTAAAAAAACTTTTAATATATATTTTAGTTTTTTCTAAATATTTAATAGCGTTAACTATAGTTTTATATCGATAATATTTTAATAATTTAAAGTTTTTATAATAATATTTCGAGTTTATTATAATAAATATTTTATAATATCTAAAATATTATATAAATATATAATATTAAAATTCGCTAAGTTTTTAGATATATAAAAATTAAAAAAAAAATTATTAATAAACTTATAAATATTAATATTTTTTTTTATAAAACTAAAATATCAAACTTATAGCTAAATTTATTATTAATAAGATTTATTTTATTTTTAAAAATTTATAAAAAAAAACTTAATTAATATAATAAATAAAGAATATAAATTTTTTTTTTAAATAATATAAAAAATAAAATCTAAACTATATTATTAAGTTATTACCTAAACTTAAATTCTTTTAAATTATATTTTATTATTTTTTTATAATTTATATATTATATAAAAAAATTTTATAATATTATATAAAATTTATATATATAAAAATAATAAATACTTATTTTTATAAATATTATAAAATACTAAAATATTTAATATATTATCAAAAAATAATATTATACTTCTCGAAATAACTATAAAAATTAATCTTATTATTATTTAGTCGGTCTAAAAACTTTATTTATTTCTTTTACTTTATAATAAAACCGACTAACTTTATAAAATATTTCGGAATTATAAAGTTTTATTTTAAAATATATTTTTATTAAAAGTTAAGATTATATAATTATATATTTCTATAAAATAAAACTTTTATTTTTATAATTTAATCCGATTTAAATAATTTTATAAAATAATATAGATTTAAATAATTTATTAAATAATTTAATATTATTAATAATTTTTAATTATTTAATAAATTATTTAAATTTATATTATTTTATAAAATTAAAAAAAACTAAATTAAATACTAAAAATAAAAATATTATTTTATATTAAAAATATATTATATATATTAATAAAGTTTTAAGTTTTTTTTTAAAAAAAAAAAAATTTTTTTTATTTATTAATTTTTTTTTATTAATATATAACTTTAATATTTATTTATTTTTATAAATTTATAAAATTATAATTTCTTCGATTATACCAAACTTTATACTTTAAAGTAATCTCGAAGAAAATTCTTTTTTATTTTTCTTTAATAGTTACTTCACTTGTCGAAAGAGATTTTATATAGTTATAAAGTTTTTTAATTAAATATATTTATATAAATTATCTTCTCGAAATTATATTTTTTATATTTAATTCTTGAATTTAATATATCCTTATACTTTTTAAAAGATTTTAAAGCTATAAGTCTTATTTATATTCGCTAAATATAAATAATTATTATTATTATTATTATTATTATTATTAATAATAATAATCCAAGATTATTTTAAATTTTTTATTATTAAAATTAAAAATTAAATTAAAAATTAAATTAAAAAAAATATATAAATTTTTTTATTATATTTAAATTATTTAATTTTTAAAATTAAATAAAATAATTAATTTTTAGTTTATTATTTTTAATTTTAATAATATTATTTTTTTAAGATA
>Ga0302221_10000401_pt1 | contig 32561 bp, 27 predicted proteins | sample II_Palsa_E2_1_FD_193517 | JGI IMG/M metagenome (GOLD analysis project Ga0302221, IMG submission 193517) | Peat permafrost microbial communities from Stordalen Mire near Abisko, Sweden - II_Palsa_E2_1 | ecosystem: Environmental > Terrestrial > Soil > Palsa > Peat permafrost | place: Sweden... | reverse complement strand
ATTGCTAAGGGCCTTGGTGTGGCCGCGCGCTTCGACCGGCATCGTGGCGGCTTTCTTTGTGAGGTCCTTCGCCGTCTGCCACACATCCGCCGAAAGCAATTCGCGTTCCTCAATCCAGCCGGTGATACCCGTCGTAGTGCGCACCTTCACTTGATCTTGAAAACGCTGAAGGACGTCCAGTTTTTCACCAAAGCTGACCGTCGTCACCGGCTCGCGCACTTGCGCGGACGTGCTCCACACCGTGACTTGGCGATCGCCTGCGTAACCCACCTCCATCGGCGGCTTCGCCTGATGAAACCGAACATATGCGGCGGTGCCTAAAATCAGCAGTACCAGGAGCCCCAGGAGAATCTTCCGGATCACGCCCGGTCTCCAAAGGTGATCCCCACAGCGCGCGCCGCATGCACGTAATCGCTCCCCGGATCCACCAGCTTGCAGGAACCAATCGCATCCGGTCCCGGATGCAGCGCGATCCATCGGGCGTCGCGGCCCATCACCTCGATCACCATCACGCGATGGTGGCTCTCGCCAGTCGTGTGCAGCTTTCCTCCACCCGTCACCACGCCGATTGTTCGCGTCTTCGACATCATTCCACCAGGACCCTATCATCGTTGCGCGAGCGTTCCTTCGTCTTCGCGCAACTTCCGAAGCGACTGATGATTTTACACCAACGGCAATGCGCATTCCGGCTGCGGTTGAATGTGCGGTTTCCATGCGCAGCTGCTTCAGGGCAATTCGGGCGTTCTGATACAATGCGGGCGCTTGGGTTGGGCCACGCAGCTCAACGCTAAGAGCCCGACTATTCGGCGGCTCGGTGATTGGACGCCAGGAGATTGCATATGGAAGGTCTTGAGAAACTGAAGCCGCTCGCTTTGCTGCTGTTGCGGGTGGCGCTTGGGATCATATTCATCTCTCATGGGTACCCGAAGCTGTTCTCTCAGTTGCAGCACACGACCGAGGCTTTCGCCCACCTGGGATTTCCTGCCTACTTTGCTTACATCTCCGGGGTGCTGGAATTGTTTGGCGGGATATTACTGATTGTCGGGCTGTTCACGCGGATCACCGGGTTGCTGCTTGCGGGAGAGATGGCGGTCGCGCTCGTGAAGGTGCACGGAATCCTGACGAACCCGATGGCGGTGCACAATTACGAATTTCCGCTGGCCATGGCGGTGGGGGCGTTCGCGCTGGCTGCGCTCGGGGCCGGGCTGATTTCGCTCGATCACGCCATCTTTGCGAAGCAGCGAAATTTTCCGAAGAAAGCAAAAGGCAGAGACAAGCGGGACTAACCGCCTCCGACCTGCCGGCCGGCTCGCCCAGCCTACGCGGGCTGGGTGAAGTTTGGCGCTGTCGCCGGCGGAGGCGTCACGATTACGGTTGCCGGAACGGGAACGGGAACGGGAGCTTGCGGCATCACGAGCCAGGCGACGAGATAGGCGATCAGGCCCGGGATGATACCGGAGAAAAACGAAACGAGGACCCAAACCAGGCGCACGACGGTCGAGTCCACGTCCATGTATTCAGCGATACCGCCGCACACGCCGGCGATTTTGGAATCCACAGACGAGCGCATCAGGCGCTTTTGAACGGGCGGAGGTCCGGAAGGGGCTGCCTGCTGGGGCGCTCCGCAGTAGTAGCAGAAATTCGAATGCTCGGTGAGTTCCCTCTTGCAATGGTTACAAATCATTTTCAGCCTCCTGCGCGACACACAACGGCCAGGTCCGCGCGGGTTCCTATATAGGGATACGATCCTACTACGTAAAAAGTTTCCTCGTCAGAACCGGCGGCTGGCATACGCTGTGCCAACTCAACTGTCTGGCCAGTGCTTGGGAAAGTCAAAAGAGCGGGCGAGACGCCGGCCTGCCCCGGCAGGCAAGCGCTACGAAAGGCGGGCGAGGGCCAATTCGCTGCGGGGTTGCCATTTGTCATAGGGGAAGCAGAGTGTGATCGCATTAGAAGGCGGCCAGGTCGCGGACGGCGCGGACTATGTCTTCGGTTTGGGGGAGGATTGCGTCTTCCAGTTTTGGCTGGTAGGCGCAGAAGGTGTCGGTGGCGGCGACGCGGCGGATTGGAGCGTCGAGGTCTTCGAATAATTCGTCGGCGATGCGGGCGGCGATTTCCGCGCCGTATCCCCAGGACAAGGTGTCTTCGTAAGCGACGATAACGCGGCTCGTTTTGCGGACGGTGGTGGCGATGGCTTCCCAATCGTAGGGACTGAGCGAGCGCAGATCGATTATTTCGACGGAAATTCCGGCGCGGGACAATTCCGCTGCGGCCACTTCGGCTCGATGGACCACCGCGCCGAAGGTGATGATGCTGACATCGGTGCCTTCGCGCACGACACGCGCTTTGCCGAACGGGATGGTGAAATGCGCGCCGGGATATTCCGAGCGATTGTAAGGCTGGCGATAGAGATGTTTATGCTCGAGAAACATCACTGGATCGTCGGAACGAATCGCGGTGCGAAGCAGGCCGCAGACATCGAGGGCGGTGGAAGGCATCACCACGCGCAAGCCGGGGACATGCGTGAAAATAACTTCGCCGCTCTGGCTATGGTAAATCGAGCCGCCGGTGAGGTAACCGCCGATCGCAACGCGCACGACGATGGGAGCCTTGAAATGTCCCGCCGAGCGCCAACGCATGGTGGCGAGTTCGTTGCGAATCTGCATGTAAGCGGGCCAAATGTAATCGAAGAACTGAATTTCGGGCACGGGTTTCAGACCGCGCAGAGCCATGCCGACGGAGCGGCCGACGATGTTAGCTTCGGCGAGAGGTGAATTGAAGACTCGCTTCGAACCGAACTTGCGCTGCAATCCTGCGGTAGCTTTGAATACGCCGCCCTTCCCTTTCACGAGGGACAGACTGTCTTCGCGGCTGCAATCGGCGACGTCTTCGCCGAAGACGACGATGCGCTCGTCGGTTTGCATTTCGTCGAGGAGAGTGGCGGAGACCATCTCGACCATGGTTTTGGGCTCGCCTTGGAGCTTGGGCTCGGTTTCGAATTCTTTTCCGCGCGGATCTACGTCAGGCGAGTAAACCCATTGATAGATGGAATCCTTAGAGGGCAATTCGGCGGCGAGAGCGCGGTCGGTGGCTTCGCTGATCTCGCGCTCGACGCTCGCTTCCAGCGCGTTCAGCTCGGTTTCCTCGATAATTCCTTCACGCACCAGGAAGAGGCCGAATTTCGGGAGCGGGTCGCGGCGCGATTCGTCTTCGCGCTCGGTCTCGCAGCGGTAGAGTTTTTCGTCGTCGGAAAGAGAGTGCGAGTAAGGGCGAATGACGTGCGAGTGAACGAGCGCGGGACCTTTGCGCGCGCGGCAATGCTCGGCGGCGCGTTTCATGGCCGCGTAACTTTCCAGCGGATCGGTGCCGTCGCATTCCTCGATGTGCATGTCGGGATAATTCGCGAGGAGCTTGGAAATATTTCCGCCCGGGGTTTGAAATTCCACGGGGACAGAGATGGCGTAGCCGTTGTCTTCGATGTGAAACAGGACGGGAAGCTTTTCGGTGCTGGCGGTATTCAGCGCTTCGTAGAACTCACCTTCGCTGGTGGTGCCTTCGCCGGATGAGACGTACATCACGTCGTCGGGCTTGTACTCGACGGTCTCACCGAGCGGGGCTTTGCGAGCTTGGTCGAAGGCCTTCGGAAATTTTTGGTAGTACAGCGAAGCTTCGGCAGAGCCGACAGCGTGAAGGAATTGCATTCCAGTGGGCGACGAGCGCGAGACTACGTTGAGCTTTTCATTGCCCCAGTGCGAGGGCATCTGGCGGCCGCCGGATGCGGGGTCGTCTTTCGCGCCGACGCCTTGGAGCATCATTTCGTAGGGAGTGACGCCGAGCGCGAGCATGAGAGCGCGGTCGCGATAGTGCGGGAAAAACCAGTCGTAGGCGGGTTTCAGGACCAGGCCGGCGGCGACGAGAGCGGCTTCGTGTCCTGCGCCGCTGATCTGGAAATAGATTTTATTTTGGCGCTTGAGCTGAATTTCGCGGTCGTCGAGGCGCCGCGAGAGAAACATCAGGCGGTAGATGCGGATCAATGTGTCGCGATCGAGGCCTTGGTATTTCGAAGCGTCGAACTTGGAGTTTTTTGTTGATTTGGTTTGCGTGGGCATGGGTCAGCTTAAGTTGCGCGCCTCGCGGGAGAAGTTTGGGCCGGGGACATTATAGCGAATCGGGCGGCGGGCGGACAAAAAAGTGAGCGTGCCTGCGGCTGACAATGCGCGGTCCGTGGATGACAGAGGTGCAATTCTAGAACCGGTTAGAAACAAGCCGATGCTTTGTTTTGAGTGAGTTACGCCGATTTCTGTTTGTGGGGCAGAACCGGTTAGAAATGGCAAAAGCTGTTGGTTTTCCAGATTCAAAATGAGTCCGCAGGCGCGCAAGGTATGGTGCTGCAGAATCTGATTTTTTGGCGATTTGAGCAGGTCGCGGTTGTTTGTTTTCTGGGACTTAGAGTGCTTTCTATATATAGGAGTTTGGCGATTTAATTTGCCGCATTTCCTGCGGAGCCGGACGCAGAAAAAACGAGGCCCTACGCCAAAATCGCTCGAAATGAACGGCTCGTCAGAGACAGAGTGAGCCGTCGGATTCGGGAATGTGGACGCACGACGGGCGGCCTCTTGCACTTGACTGCTTACTGCGCCGAACTTTTCAGTGCTCCACATAGCGCCACTACTAGGCTAACACATGATGCAAATCCAGATTTGTGTGAGCATATTACAAGTCTTTAGGTGAGTTGTGGTTAAAGGGGTCATTCCCAAAATGGGAAACTGCGATTTTGGGGCTTTGAAAGATCTTGCACGTTAAAAACAATACAAAGCAAGAGCAGATCCCCGCCCTCGGCGGGCAAGCCTCGCTTCGCTCCCTTCCTTCGTCAGGGCAGGCGGGATGACAACGTTAAGAACGGTGGCAGATTTCAGGTCAGAGGCAAAGATGCCGGGCTGAAGGCCCCGGCGCTACACTTAAACCTACGGCGGGCGGTCGCTGCATTCCCGTTCTATAATCCGCGAGCGGGTTGGGGAATTTGCAGATGCGAGGTTTCATGAACAATCTACTTCGATTGGCAATTGTGGCGATGCTGTGCGTGACGGGACGAGCAGAAGCGCAGGAAGCGAATGCGGCGGGATTTCAGCCCGTGCCGGAACTGGGCTACCGCGTGGTGGCTGATTTTTTTCATCAACCGGATGGAATGACGGTGGGGGAAGCTTCGGGAGTGGCGTTGAATTCGAAGGGGCACATTTTTTTATTTCAGCGAGCCACGCCGATGCTGAGCGAATACGACGAACATGGAACCTATCTGCGCAGCATTGGCGAAGGGCTGTTCACGCATCCGCACGGATTGCGAATTGATGGCGAGGACAACCTGTGGACGACGGATGACGGCAGCCACGTAGTGTTGAAGCTGAGCCCAGCGGGACGCGTGCTTCTGGTGCTGGGACGCAAAAACGTGGCGGCGGAATCGGACTGGCTGTTCAACCAGCCGACGGACGTGGCATTCGCGAAGAACGGGGACATCTATGTTTCCGACGGTTACGGAAACTCGCGGGTGGTGAAGTTCGACCGCGAAGGGAAATTCCTGAAGGCTTGGGGAACATACGGGACGGGACCGGGCGAGTTCAATTTGCCGCACAGCGTAGCAGTGGACCGCGAGGGGAATGTTTACGTGGGTGACCGCGAGAACAAACGCATTCAAATCTTCGATGCGGACGGGAAGTTTTTGAAGGAATGGGACGGCATTGGGTATCCGTACGGACTTTTCATCACCGCGGATCAACACGTTTGGATGATTGATGGAGGCTACGACCGGATTGTGGAGCTGGATCAAAACGGGAAAATTCTGGGCGCGCTCGGCGAGCCGGGACACGCGCCGGGCCAATTTGCCTGGGGACACTTCCTGGCGATCGGGAAAGACGGAAAAATCTACGCCGCGGATGTGCTGAATTGGCGCTTCCAGGTGTTCGTTCCGACAGCGCCAAGTGGAAAGATGGCGAAGTACGTGCCTACCAACAGGATGTTTTGGGATCGCGTGGCGAGCACGGGCTGGTCCACTCGGACGAGCGTGCCAAAGAATTAAGGTTCCCCGTGGGATGCGGGGCGAGGGGATGACAGCTTAAACGCTAGGGCGAGGGATCGGGGACGACTTCGAGGGTGCTTTCTGTGGCGAGATAGGCGTCAACTTTGACGGAGTCGGCTTTGCCTTTATAAACATATTTGGCAGAGCCGACGAGTTCGCCGGGGATGCTTACGTCCTTGCCGGTGCCGATGGTTTTAAAAACGCTGCCTCCGGCAGGGACTATAAACGTGATTGATACCGGGCTAAGTTTCGAACTCGAAATGGGACTAACAATCAGGACACCGCGTATATCGCGGTCGGATGTGTTGGTGAAACTGTAAGATTCCTTGGGGCGCTGATATTTCTGGTCGGTATCGACGGCGAAGATTTTGAAATCGCTGAAATCGTGGCGGCGATAGTAACGGTGGTTATGGCGTTCCCAGTAAAGCTCGGCGGATTTAGGCAACCAGAGCTGCAGATCGTGAGAGTGAAATTGGACCTCGCCATACTCGATGGAAAGACGCTCATGCGTCAACTCCATCTCTTTGACCGGCTGGACCAAATCGGTTTCCAATCGCAAGACCTGATAGGTGCCGGCGTCGATCCACGCGCGGCCTTTTAGCGCAACGGGATAGTAATTGCCTGCAATGTTATAGGCGCGAATCCGATTTGGACGATCCGGGCGCTGCTCGAAACGTACCTGCCAGGAAGGATGTCCGTTCCACTGGCCAAGGCCTTCGCATGAGTACTTGAAGTCGGATACCATCAGCGGGTGAAAAATTGAGGCCATGATCGGCAAACCAGTGGTGGCGATTCCTGCAGGAAATCGAGCGGGATCGGTGTTCCCGTTGCGATACTCGTCCAACTGAAATCCCCGGAAAGCGTCCTGCGAAACTAATACGACATATTCAAAAGATCGAGCCTCGCGGGCACGAAGGACGCCGGCCTTATCGACACTGAAGTGCGTGACGTGCTCCGTGGCACTGAATTTTTCGAGGTTGCTGATGAGTTGAGTCATGCGCTCGCCTACACCGTGTAAAACTACGGGGAGATCACATGACACGCCGGGGGAAACGGCCGGAACGACTTCATCAACGCCGGGCGGGATGGGGAAAGCCGAGTTCTCGTTCGCGGGAGCGAAGGGTGGTGCGGAAGGAGCATCCACGGAAGAATCAGGCCTCATGACCAGGAACATGGTCTCGAGGCCGTGTCCGGGCTTGATTTCGAGGAGCTGCTTTACCGAGACGAAACCGGGAGCGTTTGCATCGACAGAATAGCTTCCGGGAGCGAGGTCGGAAAAGATGGTCTCGCCTTCGGAATCGGTGGCTTTTCCAGCGACGTCGGAGCCTTGAGCGCTTGCGACGCGCAGGTTCACCAAACCGCTGAAGGCAGAGTCGTCAAGAAGGCGCAGGCAAATTTTAAGGGACGGCGATTTTGTATTGGGAGCATGCGGAGGGACGGAGCTTTCTTTGGAACTTTGCTGCGCGGAGAGGACACCGCATACCAAAAAAGCGGACAGCGTGAGCAGCAGGCGGGAGACAAGACGGAGTTGATGGATGACAGCCTCCAAGTCCCGACTTCTGTGCATGAAATTCAAAAGCAGACCGCCACGGCACCGGAACAGAACGGCAATAAACCGTTGAGGCGATTTTCACCCAGGTGTCAGGAAGATGCAACGAATATCGCGTACGCGCGGGGAGCGGTCCGTCAGCATGAATTGTTCGATGCAGGGGATCAAGCCAACGCTGTTAGAGGGTGCGCGAGGATGATTTTCAGAGAGCGTGGTCGCATAGCTACCCGGCGGAGATTAACCGGGCAGCGCGATGGCGACGTGAGATTACGCTCTGCGTACGAGCCAAACGATCAAACAGATAATCAATAGAGTGCCGACCAGTCCGTATCCAAACATTGAAGCCTCCAGAGAGTGCAGGACCCTCGGAGTCAGGGTCCCATGGCGTTCAGTTTGAACCACAGACTTGGCGGCGTCTGTTCAATTTGGCACATAATACCGATAATTCGGGGAGTGAAAGGGAAACGTGGGCTTGGTACAGGCTTGTCTTCAACCGGAAGAGGCAGCGGGACGCCGGCGCAACGAGGAAGAGGGTTGAATTCAAAACGCAAGATAATGGCAACGGCGGGGTCACTGTGGCTGATCGTGAGCGTGGCGATTGTGTGCCGGGCTGGGTACGCGTACAAGCAGGTGCGCGAAATCCCGGCGCGGGCGCTGGCGTCGGTTCCGTTCGAGCAGGAGACCGGCAATATTGCGATGGCAATCGCAACGGGGAAAGGATACAGCTCGCCCATGCGGAGCGACACTGGGGCGACGGCGTGGCTGGTGCCGGTGTACCCGCTGATGGTCGCTGGGATTTTTGGTGTGTTCGGCGTGTTCACGTTGCACGCGTTTTACGCCGCGGCGGCGTTGAACATATTTTTTTCAGCGGCGACTTGCGTGCCGATTTATTTTGCTGGAAGGCGAATCGCGGGATTCGGAGCGGCCAGTCTCGGGGCGTGGCTATGGGCGCTCTTTCCTAATGCGATCGTGATTCCCTTTCAGTGGATATGGGACACGTCGCTGACAGCGCTGCTTGCGGCGACGATTTTATGGGCGATGTTTGCGCTGATGGAGTCGCGACGGATGCGCGATTGGTGCGCTTACGGATTTCTCTGGGGCTTCACTCTGCTGACGAATCCGGCGCTCGGCGCGGCGCTGCCGTTTCTGTTGGGTTGGGCGGCGTATCGCGAGCGACGCGAAGTGCGCGGGCGATTCGCGAGGCCTCTAGCGGCGCTGGGTGTCGCGATGCTGTGCTGCGTTCCGTGGACTGTGCGGAACTACGCGCAATTCCACCGATTCATTCCGCTGCGGTCAAACTTTCCGTTTGAGTTGTGGATTGGGAACAACGAAGTGTTCGACGACCGCTCAGCAAATATCAATGCGCGCGTGACGCGTTACGGCGAGGCGCGACGCTACGAACAGCTGGGCGAGACGGCGTTCATGGAAGAGAAATGGAATCTTGCAAGCGAGTTCATGCGGACGCACAAGCGGCTGGAAGTGCGGCTTACTGGATGGAGGTTCATGTCTTTTTGGATTGGGTCATTTCGTCCGCTGGAGGATTTTGAGAACGCGGATTCGGCGTGGATTCGAGCGATCTTAGCGCTGAATTTGCTGACGGCGATCGGCGGCGCGACTGGAATCGTGATGCTGTGGCGCAAACGAAGTCCGTATGCGTTTCCGGCTACGGCGTTCGTGGCAGTAGTTCCGCTGGTGTATTACGTGACGCATGCCTCGCTGCGTTACCGACATCCGATCGATCCGATTGTGTTGATGCTGACGGCGGTTGCAGTGATCGGTGCGAGACGCGACCCAGCTAACCAGGTTCCCGATGAAGCGGGCGGGAGGCGTTGACTTGAGTGTGGGCGGTGGCCTAGTATCCGCAACTGAGGGCAATAATGAGATTGAGGATTGAGTGAATGAGCGACTGGGAATACATCCACGCGCACGCCGCGGAGCTGCTAACGCGGCTACATCAGTTTACGATTGTGAAGCAGCAGACGGACGGACACGTGACGTTTGCGATCACGGTGAAAGAGTTTGCGGTGCCGCCTCCGGGGCAACGCATGCGGTTTTATGCGGAGGCGGACAAGGCGCTGAACCAAAAGACGGCTTCGTTTGTGCCTTGCGGGTGGGGAGATTCGTTGTTTTCGGCGCTGGGGGATTGCGTGAAACTGATTCAGAACTTTCCCTATGAGGGAGAGGAGCGAGCAGCGTCGTGATCGTACATTTTTCAAAGCGAACCGTGGAACCGGGAATAGCCGCACTGGAGATGAAAGGCAGCATTCACGCCGGGGCGGAATGTACGCGGCTGGAGCTGGAAGTGGATAAGATAATCGCGGCGAACGAGACGCGAGTAATTTTTGATATGGCGGGCGTAACGCACATCGATAGCGCCGCGATTGGTACGATCGTCAGGTGCTTGACCAAGCTGAAGAGGGCCGGCGGCAAGCTGCGGATAGCCACGGCGCAACCGATGATTGTATATAGCTTGAAAATGACGAAGCTAGACACGCTGATCGAGATGTTTCCCACCGTTGATCAGGCAGCCGAAGGATTTATCGCGCCGGGCGCAAGCGCCGGTTAGCCAGGTCCGAAATACTTTCCGAACGCTCTCAAGAATTCCCGACCCCCAGCTGCTCTTGATGTTACTCCTGGACGGAAGATTCCCGCGCCTGATGATGCTAATCGGAAACACTCAAGCTTCGGAGTGGGGTTTGAATCAACCGCGGTGCAGATCCTGGCTGATAATGCGCTTGAACTCAGGATCATCGTGGATGCAGGCCAGGTCACCGTCGCGAGCGGCCCAGTCCGGATTGCTGAAACCCGATTCGACGGCGCGACGGAACATGAGCAGCGCCTCTTCTTTCATTTCGACAATTCCGTAGGTGCATGCGGCGTTGTAAAGAGTATTGGGATCCTTCGGGCGCAGGGCGACAGTTTTCTCCAATTCGGCGACGGCTTCGCGAACCCTTTTCAGCGCACCAAATTGCACGGCCAGCAAGCTGCGCGCTCGCACGTCCTCGGGCACCAGTTCGATCTGTTGTTGCAGGGCGACCACGGCCTTTTCCCTCATCTTTCGCGAGGCTTCGGGGTCTCCCAGCGCCTGGAAACAATTCACCAGCGGAGGATACACGTTGTAATCGTCACCGGCAGCTTCCAGGACACGATCGGACAGCTCGGCGACTTCCTGGTACCTCCCCGAAGCGAAATAGGCGCGGAGCAGGACGCTGTAGGCGCCTTCGCAATCCTGCTTGCGATCGACGGCTCGCTTGGCCCATTCGATGGCGTCGTCGTATTTGTTCTGCGCGTAAAAGATTCGAGCCCGCGCGGCCAGCGCTTCGGCGAGTTGCGGTTCCAGCGCAATCGCACGATCCGCGGCGAGCGTGCCTTTTTCGATGGAACGGGGATCCTTGCCGTGCAGCTCATATTGCATGCCACAAACTTGCGCGATCCCGGCGTGGGCGGCCGAAAAATCCGGATCAAGGCGGATGGCGTGTTCGAACATCTGCATGGCGAACTCAAGATTCTCGCGTCGCGCATAGCTGCGGCCGCGGAGCAGGTAGTCGTAGGCCTGCAGATTTTCCGTAGGCTTGCGCGCCATGGTCTTTTCTTCTTGCGGAGAAAGGGTGATGCGCAAGGCCTGAGCAATGCTGCGGGCGATTTCCTCCTGCACGTCAAACACATCCTTCAATTCCCGGTCGTATCGTTCCGCCCACAGGGGAAAATCGGTGGTGGCGTCCACCAGTTGAGCGTTAATGCGCAGGCGGTTCCCAGCGCGGCGGAGAGTGCCTCCCAGGATGTATCCGGCATTTAAATCCTGACCAATTTGTTTCGCGGTGGCAGGCTTGTCGCGATACGGAAGAATTGTGGCGCGGGGAAAGACCTGGAGTCCTTTGATTTTCAGGAGCTCGGTGATGATGTCTTCGGTCATCCCGTCGCGGAAATACTCATCTTCTTTTGCGCCGCTGAGATTTTCGAAATAGAGAACCGCCAGCGATTTTTGCGCGCGCGCCGCCGGAGCCGCAGTACGCCCCGAATCGGAGTCATGCTTCAGTCGCGTAAGGTCAGTGCGCATGCCTGCAGCGGTCTGGTAGCGGACTTCCGGACTCTTTTCCATGGCCTTGAGGATGATGGCGGAGAGTTCCGCCGGAAGACGCGGATTGAGGCGCGCGGGCGGAGTGGGAGTGCGGTTCAGAATTGCGTCGAAAATCACGGCGGAAGTATTCCCTGAAAATGTCTGGCGGCCGGTGGCCATTTCATAGAGCACGCTGCCGAAGGAAAAAAGATCGGTGCGATGATCGAGTTCCGAGCCGCGCGCCTGTTCGGGTGACATGTAGGCGATGGTGCCGATGGCTGAACCGGGAATTGTGAGATCGTCACTGGAGTGTCCTGCGGTCACTTCCCCCGTCTCGCCTACCTGGCGTTGCTGCGGGCCCTGCTTGGCCAAGCCGAAATCGAGGATCTTTGCGCGTCCTGAATGGGTGATGAAGATGTTCGCGGGCTTGATGTCGCGGTGCACGATGCGCTTGGTGTGGGCGACTTCCAGGGCATCGGAGATCTGGATGGCCAGTTCCAGCAATTCCTCAATCTCCATGGGCTTATTATTAATGCGATGCTTCAGGGTCACGCCCTCGAGGAGTTCCATGCAGATGAAGGGACGCCCTTCATGCTCCCCGATGTCGTAAATCGTGCAAATGTTGGGATGATTCAGCGCCGATGCGGCGCGCGCTTCGCGTTGAAACCGCTCCAGCGTGGCGTGGTCTTCGACCATATTATCGGGAAGGAATTTCAGCGCTACGCTGCGGCCCAGCCGCGTGTCTTCAGCCTTATAGACCACTCCCATGCCGCCCCCACCGAGCTTTTCTACAATGCGATAGTGAGAGACCGTGCGGCCGATGAAGGGCTGAGTGTTCGCCATGCGCGAGTAATCTTAAGTTGCCGGCTGAGGCAAGTCAAATTGACGAGCGTGCGGAGCGCTTCAGATTCGGCGTTGAATTCGTCAAGGACGGATCAACGCACGTACAACGCACGTACAACGCACGTATAGCGCATTCATAGAAAACGGGACCAAAGGTTCGCCGCGCCTACACATTGGGATTGACGCGTATAGATATAGAATGATATAGATATTGACATGGCTAGAGTCGATGCTCAAAAGTTTCTTCCACTCAAAACCCATTGGTTTCACATCATGGTATCGCTGGCGGGTGGGGAGCAGCACGGTTACGGGATCATGCAGGACGTCCTGAATCGCACTACGGGAAAAGTGCGGTTGTGGCCGGCGACGCTGTACGGATCGATCAAGCGGCTCATCGAGGCGGACCTGATCGAGGAATCCGACGAGCGCCCTGCCCCGGAATTGGACGACGCGCGGCGCCGCTATTACCGGCTGACGGCCCTGGGCAAACGCGTGTTGGACGCGGAATGCGAGCGTTTGCAGGAATTGGTTCGCAGCATTCGAGTGAACCGAGGCATGGTGACGGAATGAGTTTCGCGTGGCGTATTTACCGGCGGTTGGCTCAAGCGTTCCCGCACGAATTCAAATTGGCATACGGCGCAGAGGTGGCGCAACTCGGGGAGGACGTGGTGGAAGAGATTGCCAAGAGAGAGGGAGTGGCAGGACTCATCCGCCTAATCGCGGACATCGCGATTCGCGTGCCGCTCGAATACCTGACCGAAATGCGCGGCGATATGCGATACGGGTCGCGGGCGCTGATCAAGTCGCCCGGGTTTGCGCTGGTCGGTATCATTTCGATGGGACTCGCAATTGGGCTGACGACAAACGTGTACAGCTCGAAGTGGAAGCTGCTATTTCGTGATCTGCCGGCAGCGGCGAATGCCAAACACTTGGTGATGGTTCAGGAGTCCACGGATGGTGATCTCGCCCGTGTGTCGTATTACTACGTCGAGCAGTATCGAGAACAAAAGAGCCTGTTCGCCGGGGTCGCCGCATTTCAGACCGGTGTCCCGTTCAATACCACTTTCCAAGGCGATCTGAATGCGAAACCTGAGCGCGTGTTCGGGCAACTTGTATCAGCCGATTACTTTTCCGTGCTCGGCGTCCAACCCCAACGTGGGCGAGTGCTCAGTCCCGAACTCGACAAAGTGGGCGAAGCGACCGCTGTAGTGATAAGCGACCGTTTCTGGCGCAATCGTCTCAATTCCTCTCCCAACGCCCTGGGGCAAACGCTGCGCCTGAATGGACAACTTGCCACCATCGTGGGAATTACGCCGAAAGGTTTCAATGGTGCCCTGGGCGTGAATCCCGCGGAGCTGTTTGTCCCGATTACCGCGCCCTCCGCGCTCGCTCCGGAGCTTGCCAACGACGTTTTGCACCAACACAATGCCAAAGAGTTCCTGGCAATCATGTGCCTGGCGCCCGGGGTCACGATTGAATCCGCGGAAGCGGGTCTCGACACGATCACACGTAATCTCGACGAGCAGGATCCTTCCTCGCTGATGCGCACGGACAAAGGCCGACGCGTAACGTTACTTCCAGCAGGCACCAACATACCGATGCCCCGGAACTTGAAGCCGGTGTTGGTTGGTTTTTTCATAACGCTGATGGGACTGGTGATTGCACTTGCGTGCATGAATCTGGCGAACATGCTGATCGCGCGCGGCGCGAATCGCCGAAAAGAGTTCGCTATTCGGCTGGCGATCGGAGCGAGCCGTTTTCGTCTGATACGGCAGATGATGGCGGAAGGTATTTTGCTTTCGCTACTCGGCGGCGTGGCGGGACTTGCGTTGGCGTATGGCCTCTCGATATTGAATTCTCACTTCACTGCCCCGACGACGGTGCCGTTCGAATCCGATTTCAGCCTCGATTGGCGCGCCGGAGTTTTTGCATTCGGACTGGCGCTGGTGTGCGGCGTCGGATTCAGCCTCTTGCCTGCTCTGCAAGCCACGAAAGCGGATCTGACTCCGGCGCTGAAAGAAGGCTCGGCGCTGCAATTGCCGGGTTACGGCCGTTTTGGCCTTCGCAACCTATTGATGGTCGCGCAGGTTGCGGCTTCGCTCATGCTCCTGCTGATAACAGGGTTTCTGGTGATAGGCATCAGCAAGACCAGCAGCATTCAAACCACATTCGATCCGAGTACGATGTATCTTTTGTCCATCGATCCGGTGCGCGACGGCTACGCTCCCGAAAAATCGCAAGCCCTGTTCGAGAAACTTGCCGAACGCTTGAAGGCTTCCGGCCCGGTGCGCAGCATTGCGCTGGCCGCGGATGAGCCCTTTTCGGCTAGAGATGATGATGAAGGCGTCCCGCTTATTGTGGAAGACTCAGGGAAAACATCACCGCTGCAACAATCTGCGATCGAGGAAACCGTGGGCGCCGGCTATTTTGCCACGCTGAGCGAGCCGATGCTGGCTGGACGAGAATTCGAAGAGCGCGATCAACGGAGCCAGCCCGACGGATCTAAGACTTCTTCTTTGCCCGCAGTGCTGAACGAGTCCGCGGAGCACAGGCTGTTTGGAAACGAGAACCCGATCGGAAAGCGCGTTAGGGACCAGAAGCAGTCCTACGAAGTAGTGGGCGTGGTTCGGGACTTGAAGACAGGAATCGGGATCAGCCAGTCGGTGATTTATTTGCCGCTAACCTCACGCGATTTTGCGCGGCCTCCCGCCGGCGGGATCACGATTATGGTTCGGTCGGATGCGGGACCCGACGCGCTGAGCGCCATTCGGAACGAGATCGCTTTCATCGATCCCAATCTGAACATCTTCAACGTCCAAACCCTCAGCGAATATCTGGAGCGCAGCCGGTCGTCCACGCGGTTCGCGGTCCAGACATATGGCGGGATTGGCGTGTTCGGGCTGGTGTTGGCTGCAATCGGACTGGCCGGGATCACGGCTTACTCGGTGGCGCAAAGGCGCAAGGAAATCGCAATTCGCATGGCGTTGGGCGCAAGCAGGTCGCAAGTGCTGCGGCTGGTGCTGCGCGAAGGCACTGCGCTGGTGGGCGTCGGAACTGTTCTGGGATTTGTGGGCGCAATAACGCTGGTGAAAATACTCTCGTCGCTGACGAGCATTTTTGTGCAGGCGTTCAGAATTGGTACGAACGATCCTCGGTTACTCGTCGGCGCGCCAGTGCTGTTGGCAACGGCAGCGATGCTTGCGTGTTATATACCGGCGCGCAGGTCGGCTCAGATCGATCCTCTGAAGGCGCTCCGCGAGGAATAGACCGCTTCCCCGTTTGTCTGCGGCGACACGCATTGGAACCAAACCCAAACAACCGTTAGGCTTGCATCTTACGCGGGATTTTCAGCATCGAAAAAAATACGGTAGGATGATGCGTGCAACGAGGATGATTATGAAAAGCGGAGCGGGGACGAAAGTGGGCTTGATGTGCTTGTTAGCGGCATGCGCGCTAGCTGCGCCGGGAGTGTTGCGGGCGCAGGAGACGCCGGGGCCGTTGCCTGCGCCGGCACCGCAGTTGGAACCGCTGGAGCCGGCGGCGTCGCGTTCGCCAGAGGTGTCCGCTAGCAGCAAACCGATACCGCCGCGCACGAGTATTGCGGGGGCTTGGAAGCTGAATACCGACGAGAGCGACGATGGCCGCAAGAAGGTGCAGCAAGCGCAGTCGAAGAATCAAGGAAACGGCGGGGGAAACGGGGGCAACCCGCGCATGGGAGGCGGAGGCAACCCTTATCCGGGCCAAGGCGGGGGAAATCCTTATCCAGGACAGGGAGGAGGAGGAAACGGGGGCGGCGGGCGCCGCGGTGGCCCGAACCAGCCAAGCGACATGGACCCTGGGACGATGCGGGATCTGACCGATCCGCCAGAGACGCTAAGCATCGTGCAAAAAGATACGAAAGGCGTAGAGGTGGATTTGACGGACGACAGAACCCGCAAGTTCGCCTTGTTTACCGACGGCCGAAAGATAGCGAAATCGAAAGACGATACGTATCAGGAGATTGCGGCGAAGTGGGATGGACGAAGTTTAGTGACGGACGAGAAAACTCCGCGAGGCGGAAATTTTTCGCGGACTTTCGACCTGGCTCCTAATGGGCAGCAGCTTTACGAAACGGTGCGGATGGATGCGATTGCGTACGGAGGGGCAAAGTCGGGACCGCAGGTCTATATCCAGTATGTATATGACGCAGAGCAGGCGGAGACGAAGTGATCCTGGACGCGAGTTTAGGCGGATTTGGCGAGTTGGGTTACGACGGATCGCTCACGCGGGTCGAAGAGAATGTAGTCGGAGTCAGAAATAGTGCTTAGGAAGTCGAGGCGTCCACGAGCTTCCTGAAGTTCGTCAATATTTTCGATCCAAACAAACTTGTTATCGGGGAGCTTCCGGAAAATCTGGTAGGGGGCCGTCATATTAGCTTTTTCACCGCGCTTTCGGGATTTTTTGAACCCAAATGTAACTTTTGCAGTCTGGGGCTCCGGCAAGGGAACTTCCATACGCTAATCGCTGTAGGTTGGAAGGGACTTTGTATTAAGCACGTTTTGTCCGAGCTTGGGCTGCTCGAGCTTGCGTTCGCGCATGTAGAGGAACAGCGGCAAGGCGAGCGAGACGCCTACAAAGACTAGGGCTACGACCGGCTGCCAGCGACCAGCGATGCGCAGCCGTGAACTCTCACTTCGCATGAAAACCAGTAGCGTCGCGGCGGAGACGAATACGTCCATGCCAAAGAAGGCGCTGATGCGATTGGCAAAGAGCTGGTGGAAGAACAGAGACATATGCAGGCCGTTCTGCAGAAGCCACGGCACGAATTGCCAATACGGCAGGACTGCGCCGAGCAGGCACAGAATGAGATAAAACGTCTTCGGTTTCATGGGTCCCTTCCCGGCGTGCCGCTTAGAGTAAGCGGGTGAATTTTTCCCGAAGAGCCGGCAGCGCTGCTTGCTATACGTGGCGCTCAGCTCAAAAGTCTCATTGAACCGGAGATAGAACCTGCCATTAGGCTCCCAAATGAGTTACTTGAGTGCGGGCTGCGGTGAAGAGGAAGCGGCTGCTGTGGTATAATTGGGTTCCTTTGCTCTCCGTTAACAACATCTCGATGCGTTTCGGCGCCCGAATACTGTTCGAGGACGTTTCGTGCGCGTTTCTGACCGGGCGGCGCTACGCGATTAGCGGGCCGAACGGCGCGGGCAAGACTACGCTGATGAAAATCCTTACGGGCGAGATAGAACCTTCCAAGGGCGACGTTACGCGGCCGAAGAAGCTGGGCGTTTTGAGCCAGGATCAGTTTGCGTTCGATGAATTTCGCGTGATCGATACCGTAATCATGGGGAATAAGGCGCTTTGGAAGGCGTTGCAGGAGAGGGACGCGCTTTACGAGAAGCCACACGACCAGTTGACGGACAAAGATGGGATGCGGCTGGCGGAACTCGAAGGGATCGTCGGCGAAGAAGGCGGCTACACGGCGGAAGCGGACGCGGGAGTGCTGCTGGACGGGCTGGATGTGGACGACACGCTGCACGAGCGAAAAATGGGAGAGCTGCAGGGCGGGCAGAAAGTTCGCGTGCTGCTGGCGCAAGCTTTGTTTGGAAGTCCGCCGGCGCTGCTGCTGGACGAGCCGACCAACCACTTGGACTTGGATTCAGTGCACTGGCTGCAGGATTATTTGTGCGAATACGAAGGCGTGCTGATCGTGATTTCGCACGACCGGCATTTTTTGAACAGCGTTTGCACGCACACCGCGGACATCGATTACCAAACGGTGATCATGTACAACGGCGGGTATGACGATATGGTGGTGGCGAAGACGTCGATTCGCTCGCGCATCGAATCGGAGAATGCGCAGCGGGAAAAGAAAATCGAGCAATTGAATGAATTCATCGCGCGGTTTTCGGCGGGTACGCGTTCGGCGCAGGCTACTTCGAGGAAGAAAGAAGTGGAGCGGCTGCAGACGACGGAGCTGGCCAGGTCGAATATCGCGCGGCCGTACATTCGTTTTCAGATGGACCAGCATTCCGGGCGGCATCCGCTGGAAATCAAGAGCGTGGCGAAATCGTACGACGGCGTGAAGGTGATTTTGCCGTTTTCGGCGAGCGTGGCGCGCGGAGAAAAAATCGCGCTGACAGGGCGCAACGGCGCGGGCAAGACTACGCTGCTGAAGTCGCTGGTACGCAATGCGACCGGATACATCGACGATGTGGACAGGCAATTCCCTGTCGATGGCGGGACGGTGGTATGGGGACACAATGTGGCGGTCGGTTATTTTGCGCAGGACCACAGCGATTCCATCGTGAAAGGCACGACAGCAGTGGACTGGCTTCATCAATTTAAGCCGCAAGCGACGCAAGAGGAACTGCGCGGAGTGCTGGGGCAGATGCTGTTCAGCGGCGATGATGCGCTGAAGCCCACCAAGGCGCTATCGGGAGGCGAGTCGGCGCGGCTGATTTTTTGCAGGCTGATGCTGCAAAGGCCGAACGTGCTGGTGCTGGACGAGCCGACGAACCATTTGGATTTGGAGTCGATCAACGCGTTGAATATCGCGCTTCAGAAATATGACGGCACGGTGCTACTCGTAACACACGACTACGACGTGATCGACGAAGTGGCCACGCGGATTTGGCACTTTGTCGCCGGCGGCAAGGTTGAGGACTTCAAGGGACCGTACTCGGAATATCTTGTTTATGCGCAGGAAAAGGCCTCCTAGGTACGCCGCAGTTTCGCGGGAAAAGATTTGCCCAGAGAGTAGACCCGTTTAGCACTGTTCCTCCCAATGTCGCCCAAGTAGTCCATCAAGCCATTAATTTTCAATTACTTAAGACTGGCATTGGATTTGCTATGAGTGTAGTGGTAGAAATTCAAGCGAGCGTGTCTATGGGCACACTCGGAGGCACGACAAAATGAAGAAACTAATGACATTAGCCTTGGCAATCATGGCAAGTGGCTGCCTTTTAGCGGCCAATGCCGACTCCACGTCGCTAGACAGCTCGGCGAGCAATGCGAGCAATAACTCGGGGAGCGCGACGCAGAATATATCGTCGAACCCGGCTTGGGCTGCCGCGCTTGCGGGCTCGAATTGGATTTCCTATGCGGACACAGGTAATCCGTCCGACCCCGGTTTCGTGGTAGTGCCGAACGGAACAAGCGTTATGTTTACCCAGACTTTCGATCTAACAGGAACAATTACAAGCGCAACGCTTACCGTATTGGCCGATGACACGACGTCGGTGATCGTGAACGGGACGACAATTTTTGCCGCTAATCTCGGTGGCTCCTATCCGACCTGCTCTTCCGTAGAGATTGGCTGCCTGGTGACGACTGAAGGGACTTTCAACATCGCGCCGTATTTGGTCGATGGAGTGAATACCATTTCGTTCGACGTGTACCAGGAAGCGGGCAGCTCGTACGGTCTGGATTACGCCGGGACGATAACGACGACTCCAGAGCCGGGTGTTCTGCTGTTGCTGAGCTCCGGACTCGCTGGTCTGGGTTTCATGAAGACGCGCCGCAAGCTGTTTAGCTAGTCTTTGCTTTTAAAAATTGCTGAAAGAGCCGCCTTTCGAGGCGGCTCTTTTTTTTGGCGGTTGCTGTAAAGCCGAAAACCAAGTCCCCTCGCTAGAAAAAAGACGGAGGTGTGGCACGTGGCGAAGTAATTTGGTGACGTTGCAAAGAGCAGATCCATGGCCGGTGGCGAGGTGGGTGGACAACCTAGGGATTTCATTCCTGGTGTAAAATGGGGCAGCGGGGGTGACACAAATGGCCGGAACAATTTCTTTGCAACCACCGATCCAGGCTCGGAGCGTTGAACGAGCCTATGCCGAAACCGCGTCGATTCCCTGGTACATATGGTGCTGCGTGGTGTCGGTGCTATCCGCGGTAGTTGGAAGCGCGTGGGATATTTCCTGGCACGAAACGGTCGGGCGCGACACGTTCTGGACACCCGCGCATATGCTGATTTATTTGTCCGGAGTGCTGGCCGGGATTGCGTGCGGATATTTGATTCTTTCCACCACGTTCCAGAAAGACTCGCGATTGCGCGATGTTTCCGTTTCGATGTGGGGGTTCCGAGGGCCGCTGGGTGCGTTCATCTGCGCGTGGGGCGCGGTGGCGATGATTGCTGCGGGGCCTTTTGATAATTGGTGGCATAACTCGTACGGGTTGGACGTAAAGATTCTGAGCCCGCCGCACGTGCTGCTGGCGCTGGGAATGATCGGCATCCGTTTTGGCACGCTGGTGCTGGTGCTGGCGGAGATGAATCGGGCGGAGGGCGCTTATTACCGCAAGCTGGAGCGGATGCTATTCCTAGCCGTAGTTTTCCTGATGGGCTTGACGGTTGGAATCATGCAGGAAATGACCAACCGCGTGCTGATGCACGGGGCGAGGTTTTATCTGGTAATGATGATTGTGGCGCCTATTTGGATAGCAACGGTCGCGTGGGTTTCGAAAAATCGCTGGGCGGCAACGATCATGACGGCGATGTGGATGGCGATCCACCTGGCTTTTGTGTGGATACTTCCGTTGTTCCCGGCGGTACCGAAGCTGGGACCGGTGTACCAAAACGTAACGCATTTGGTGCCGCCGGATTTTCCGATGCTGCTGATCGTTCCGGCGATTGTTTTTGATCTGTTGCGGCGGCAAACGGCGATGTGGAGCCGGTGGAAGCAGGCGGCCGCGCTGGGAGCTGCGTTTCTGGTGAGTTTCGTCGCGGTGCAGTGGCCATTCGCTGATTTTCTGCTGTCTCCGGAGTCGCGGAACAGAATTTTTCAGACGACGAATTATCCTTACTTCATACCGTCCACGTCTCCGTGGGTCCGAAACGTTTTCATTCACACGGACCATACGCCCGGGGCGTTTTGGCTGCGCATGGCGATCGCGCTGGTGGCGGCGATTTTGATGGTTCGCCTCGGAATGTCCTGGGGGGAATGGATGCGGCGGATTCGCCGATGAAGAAAGATTTCCAGCGGCGGCTGTTGATCGCGGCGGTCATTTTGTTGGGCGCTGCGATCCCTGTGCTCGCGCACGTGGGCAGCCCGGACGTTTTTTACGAGGGCGACGCAGGCCCTTATCATCTGTTCGTCACGGTGCGAATGCCGCAGGTGATTCCGGGCGTGGCAGAAATTCAGGTGCGATGCGAAAGCGGTGGTGTGAATTCGGTGCAAATCGTTCCGTTACGGTTGAGCGGATTGGGTTCAAACTTCCCGCCCACGCCTGATCTGGCAAAGGTTTCCAAGGACGATCCGCAATTTTTTACCGGCAGCCTTTGGCTGATGGAATCCGGCGCGCTACAGGTCCGGGTAATGGTGGATGGCGCGAAAGGCAAAGGCGAACTGTCGGTGCCGGTGGCTTCGTTTGCGCAACGCACATTCCCGATGGACAAACCGCTAGCAGGATTGATGGTGGTAATGCTGCTGGTGCTTGGCATCGGAGTGATTTCGATTGCGGGCGCGGGCGCGCGCGAAGCAAGCCTGGAGCGCGGCGAAGTTCCGGGGCCTTCCAACGCACGCAGAGCCAAAATCGTGATGGTGGTGACGATTATTCTGGTGGCCGGCCTTCTGTATCTGGGGAAATCGTGGTGGGCGCTGGAAGATTCGGATTATCAGGGGCGCGTAAATTTTTACAAGCCGCCGACAGCGGAGACCACGCTGGAAAACGGAAACCGCCTGGTGATTAGGGCCAGGGGACAGAATCCGAAATGGTCAGACAGAATCAATATGGGCGAGGTAGTTCCGGACCACAACCACTTGATGCATCTGTTCCTGATCGAATTGCCGGGGATGAATCGGATGTGGCATTTGCATCCGACGCTCCTGAAGGGTGGCGCGTTTGCGGATGATTTGCCGACGATGCCGGCGGGACACTATCAGGTTTTTGCGGACGTGGTGGATTCGCGGGGATTTCCGTGGACGCTGGTGGGGACTGTGGATTTGCCGGAAATAAACGGCAAGCCGCTGAGTGGTGACGACTCGAGCTGGTCTGGGGAGGCGCTTGCCTCGGCGCCGGGGAAGGACAACACAGTTTCACAACTTGCAGACGGCGGGAGGATGATTTGGGAGCGCGGCCCTGGTCCGCTGAAAGCCAACACGGCCATGGACTTCAAGTTCAGCGTGCAGGATAAGGACGGAAAACCGGTGCAGGACTTGGAACCGTACATGGGAATGGCGGGCCACGCGGAGTTTGTTGATTCAGACCTGAGCGTCTTCGCGCACGTGCACCCGGCAGGGTCTGTGCCGATGGCTTCTCTGGAGATGGCGCAGGCGGGGCTGATGGGTGATGCGTCTTCAATGCAAAGCGGGATGGCGATGGCGCCGGCGCCAGGCTCTATGCCCGCTGAAGTGAGTTTTCCTTACGGATTCCCGAAGGCCGGAGATTACCGGATTTTCGTACAGGTGAAGCGGGCGGGGAAGGTGGAGACGGGAGTGTTTGACGCGCAGGTGCAGTGATTTACGAAATTTTGCCACCAACTAGTCGCGTGACACTTTGGCTTTTAAACGGGCTTAAGTACAAGCAAGAGCAGATCCCTCGCTTCGCTCGGGATGACAGGTCTGTGGAATGTAGCGATGCGAGTCGCTTCGCTGCAAGAAGACATGGCACGCTACGAGCTGTCGCTTCGCTACCTTCCTTAGCAGGTCGAAATCGACACAAGCGGATTACCATCGTCTCTACAGGTTTTACCGGATGGCAATGCGGCTTCAAGTGTTTATATTAGGCGTGATGGAAATACGAGCGTGGATGGCGGCTTTGTCCCTTCGGGAGTGACTGCACACGGTGGTCCTTGCGGGCCTTTGCAGTTTGACCGCACTGGAAGCCGCCCTTGGCCGCCAGCCCATGCGTTTGCGTCCGTGCTTCAACAATGATGCCCCGCGTGCCGTGCTATAGTTTTCGTCCGGAGCGTAACTCCAGAATTTGAATTATGCGAGTGAGCAACTAACATGCTGCCTCGGAGCCGCGCAAAACTTGCCTTCGTCTCAGCTGTAGCTCTGGTGCTGATCGGAAGTTTAGCGGCCACCATCACCGTCGCGCGCCTTTCCAACAGCGCAAAATGGGTGGCCCACACGTACCAAGTGCAGCTGGCGTTAAACAATGTCGAATTCGTCCTCTCGGAAGCGTCGCGCGCACGGCTAAGCTACGTGAGCTCCGGTGATGAGGTCTACCTAGCGAGCTTCGAGTCAGCCAACAATAAAGCGGCGGCGGATTTGCTTAACATCCGGCAATTGACGATGGACAATCCGCGACAGCAGGAATTGTGCAGCCAGCTTGAGACGATTGTGAGCCGGAGAATGCAGGTATTGAGGGCGGCGATCGACTTGCGGAAGACGGGAAAGATAGACGATGCCAAGCAGGCGCTATTCACGCGCGATAACGTGGTCATCGGCCAGGATATCGACAATGTAATGCAGCAAATGGAACGGGAAGAAGGCATGCTTTTCCAGCGGCGCTCGCGCCGGTCAACAACCCTTTTCGTGATTTTTCTGTTTATCGTGGGCGCGGCGTTCGTGGTGGCAGTGGCCTTCTTGTGGATCCATTATCGTTTGCTTCTTGAAGAGCTTGGCGCACGGGAAAAAGCAGAGGCCAGCGCGCACCGGTTGAGCGCCCGGGTACTGAGGCTTCAGGACGAGGAACGCAGACGGCTTTCACGAGAGCTTCACGACGGATTAGGGCAGAATCTTGTGGCCGCCAAGCTGGCATTGTCCAATCTAGCGAATTCGAAGCCGGATGACGCGGTGGTGGCCGATTGCCTTAGTTTAATTGACGAGTCTTTGGCGGAAGCTCGCACGATCTCCTACCTGCTACACCCGCCGCTGCTGGACGACATAGGAATCGCTTCGGCGGCGCGCTGGTATTTGGAAGGATTCTCAAAGCGCAGCGGAATTGAGGTTTCCGCGGATATACCGGATAGCGACAGCCGAATGCCGCGCGCGATGGAACTCGCTTTGTTTCGCGTTTTACAAGAGTCCTTAACCAATATTCACCGGCACGCCAAAAGCTCCCGCGCCGCAGTTTCGCTGCACTTGCTGAAGGATCGCGCGGTGCTTTGCGTACGGGATTACGGCCAGGGAATTCCGCGGGAGACGCTGGAGCGTTTTCTCCACGATGGGACTCATGTCGGTGTAGGACTGGCGGGGATGCGCGAACGCGTGGCGGAGCAGAACGGACGGTTTGAGATACTCTCAGACGAAAGTGGAACGGCGATCGAAGTCGGCATGCCCCTCTTGGCCGATGACAACACGGAAGACGGCCAAGCCGCAGCGCTTCCCAGGAGTTAATCTTTCAAAGCTGTAAGTCGCGGAGTAAGTGACAGCCGGGGGTACTGCGGCGCGACGGACGAACGGGAAATCTTTCGCAGCCGTCGCGGGAGAGAGTTTAAGCAGCCAAGGCGAGACAATGCCACTTGCCGCCGATGGCCTTCAGCTGGTGCACTCGACCGTCGTCGGCATGCAGGAAATACGTCCCATCCGGAAATACCTGGGCATGGGCCGAGCGAACGGAACACTTGGCCCAACGAGTCGGTTTAAGACCCCGGCCGTATTGCGACGTCTCGGGTGCCACGTCGATTCCGAACTCCACCTTATATTCCACACCTGTTGCTTGTGCGGGAACTAAACGTCCCCGGCCTTTAACTTTTTCGGTCATAGTAGTTTGATGCGAGAACTAAACGCAGGTTGCACGAGTTACGGGGATATAGTACCGCAGGACGGGCGAAAGCTCAAGGGTGATTGCGAAACCGTTTCCAAGTCGCGTAAAAGAAAGATAAGAAGACACTTAGACACACCCTAAGCTCCGGACGGGGCGAGCTATGGTGACTCGAGGTCGTGATCCTAGCGAACTTGCGGCGAACAAAGGAGTTGGAGCCTGAAACGGCATGGAAAAGAGCGTCCGGAGCCCGCTTGGCGTGTCACATACCCGATTTGCTGTATTTTTGAATATTGATCTGGAGATTTCGCGGATATGCATGTTTTTCAGTGGTTTTCAACAGGCCCACGCGAGCAGACGAATACCACGCCGTCTTAGGCTGTGTTTTGACGACGGCGCTTGATCCACCCGGGGCAGAGCAGCGATCTGGCGGCTACCCAAGCGTTTCAAACAGTTCGTTGGTCTTACCGAATTCGGGGTCGCCCTGGCGAATGATTGTGGCTTCCACGGATTTGAAGGGCTCCTCGGTGGGAATACGATCGAGCCAGCGCTGAAGAGAAAGCTTTTCGTGGTCGGAGAAATCGAGCCGAACGATCACGCGGACATTTGCGTTGGGTTCCTCTTCGTCTTCGACGCCTTCGGCAGCCTTCGGGCGTTTTGCGGATGATTTTTTCTTTCCGCCGCGCTTCCCTTCTCCGCCATGTTTCGAGGCGACGGAATGCTTTTCCGCGGGATGCTCGGCGGAAGCTTCGGCGTTTTGTTCCGCGGCGGTGGCGTTCTCTTCTTCGGGTTCCTCGCGCTCAAATTTAATGGTGAGTTTATTGCCGAGACGAAAGCCTTGTTTCCAGCTTTCCACTTTGTGGCGAGCGTGCTGTGCGGTTTCCTCGTCTTTGCCGAAATCGAAAATTAAGTAAGAGTGAGCCATGCATCTTCTATATCGGCAGTCAGCCCTGTGTGTCAAGGGACATTGGAAGGAAACAAAAAACGGAAGCTTGAAATTCGATGCGGCGACGATGGTAGAATATAGTTGAAGATCGAAAGGCGATGGAGTTCGCCTAAACCGTCTGCTATACGGACTGATGACTCCTGGCCGCCGCCCGGCGCCAGGAGTTTTTTTGTTGGACGGGGCGGCGCGCAGAGAAAGGAGATACTTTGCGCATATCATTGCTGATCGTTTTCGGGGCTTTAGGCACTCTGGCGCGCTACGGATTGCAGGGGCTGGTGCAAGAGCGCACGGGCTCGAGTTTCCCCGCAGGGACCCTCGTCGTCAACATACTCGGATGCTTTCTACTCGGCGGCGTGGCGGAATACGCGCTGACGCATTTGTCCGTCCCACCCGAATGGCGCATCGGGATTACTGTGGGGTTTCTTGGCGCGTTCACTACATTTTCGACTTTCACGTTTGAGGCGGTTCGACTGATTCAAGACGGAGAATGGGCGCGCGCAGGGACTTATCTATTGGCGAGCGTGGCGGGCGGGATGCTGGCGATCATCGCGGGAATGCGATTGGCGGACAGGATTTAGGGGGGGCAATATTTAGGAGGCCGCAATGGAACATGAACGATTTGAGGGCGAACGAACGCTGATGCGCATTCATATCGGCGAGTCCGACCGCTGGCATGGAAAGCCGCTGTACGACGCGATCGTGGAATTACTGCGGGGAGAAAAATTCAGCGGAGTTACGGTGCTGCGCGGTGTGGGCGGTTTCGGTTCTTCCAGCGTGTACCATACCGAAAAAATCATGAGGCTTTCGCAGGATTTGCCCATCGTGATCGAGGTGGTGGAATTAGCGGAACGCATCGAGAAAATGCTGCCGCAGCTCGATGAAATGATCAGCGGGGGGCTGGTGACGTTAGAGAAAGTTCGCGTGATTCTTTATCGGTCGCATAATTAGAGTAAACCGCAAGTTAAGATGCCTTGAAAACTTACCGAATAGCGGTGTTGTGCTACCCGGTTGACCTATGTTAGGGTAAGCGAACAAAAAGCGAATGAGGCGAGATGGGCGGGAGCCTGCGAAGGCGATGATGCCAGTGGAAGTCAAGGAGCCGGCGAGACGCCGGCGCTACGAACGGCAGTATTGCGGCGCCACGACAGCATAGGGCGGTTCTGCCACAGGCCGTAGGAGGAACCATGAGCGCATCAGGATCGGGGCATGGTCTTGCGCTAGAGCGAGCGACTGGGACGGTCCCGGCACTCAATCCTCGGACGACGATTGATACGGTGCAGGAGGCTCTGAGCGCTCTGGCGGGGCGATATAGGACGGACGAAGTGCTTACCGCGGTAAGGCACATTCCGGCGCGAGAGGCACGGTTCGTTCCGATGCCTAGCTGGGTGCGGCCGGAGTTGGCTGCGGCGTATCAAGGCAAAGGGATCGAGCAACTCTTCTCGCATCAGGGCGCGACGGCGGAACTGGCGCGGGGCGGGAAAAACTTCGTCGTTGTGACTCCGACGGCATCGGGGAAGACACTTTGCTACAACCTGCCGGTGTTGAACGCGATTCTCGAAGACGCGGATACTCGCGCGCTGTACCTGTTCCCCACCAAGGCGCTGGCCCAAGACCAGCTCTCCGAATTGCACGATCTGGCGACGCGGCTGGACGATTGCTTTGGCGTGTTTACATATGACGGGGATACGCCGAGCGACGCGCGGAAGGCGGTGCGCGAGCGCGGGCATGTGATTTTGACGAATCCGGACATGCTGCACACAGGAATTCTGCCGCACCACACGAAGTGGACGCGTGTGTTTGAGAATTTGAAGTACGTGGTGCTGGACGAGCTGCACACATACCGAGGCGTGTTTGGAAGCCATTTGGCAAATGTGCTGCGGCGGCTTGCACGAATCGCGGAATTTTACGGGTCCAAGCCGCAATTTATTTGCTGTTCGGCGACGATTGCGAATCCCGGCGAGCTTGCGGCGCAGCTCATCGAGCGCGAAGTGGAAGTGGTGGAAGAGAATGGAGCGCCGGCAGCGGAGAAGCTTTTCGTTTTTTATAACCCGCCGATGGTGAACCGCAACCTGGGGATTCGGCGCAGCTATTTGAACGAGACTACGCGGGTGGCGAAGGAACTCCTTGCGCGGAAATTGCAGACGATTGTTTTCGCGAACAGCCGCCTGCATACCGAAGTGCTGCTGACATATTTGCAGCAAGCCAACCGGCCACAACCCGGACAGCCGGAGCCGGTGCGCGGATATCGCGGGGGATATTTGCCGGGCGAGCGGCGCGAAATCGAACGCGGGCTACGCGAAGGGCGAGTGCGCGGAGTGGTCGCAACGAATGCGCTGGAATTGGGGATCGATATTGGATCGCTCGACGCTGCGGTGATGGCGGGATACGCGGGCTCGATTGCTTCCACGTGGCAGCGCGCAGGACGAGCGGGGAGGCGAAGCGGCGCGTCCTGCGCGGTGCTGGTGGCGTCGTCCGCGCCGTTAGATCAATTTATCGTGCAGCACCCGGATTATTTCTTTGGACGCTCGCCGGAACATGCTTACGTTCAGCCGGACAATCTGGAGATTCTGATCAACCACCTGAAATGCGCGGCGTTTGAGCTGCCTCTTTCACCCGACGAAAGAATCGGGAGCGTGGACTTGCAGCAATTGTGCGAGCGGCTGGCGGAGGCGGGATATCTCCATCGCAGCGGCGGAAACTGGCACTGGGTGCAGCAGGCGTATCCGGCGGACACGGTGAGCTTGCGATCGGTGACGTCGGACAATTTTGTAATCATCAATGTGACGGGAGAGAGCGAAGGCGAGCCTGAAGTGATTGGCGAAGTTGATTTCTCTTCGGCGCTCACGACAGTGCATCCGAAGGCGATTTACATTCACCAGGGACAGCAGTATCACGTGGAGCGGCTGGATTTCGAGCAGCGCAAGGCCTATGTGAAGCGCGTGAACGTGGATTATTTCACGGACGCGATTCGCTACACGCAAGTGCGCGTGCTGGAGATCGCCGAGGAGGAGCGCATTGCGGGACCCGCCGCTCGCGCGCATGGCGACGTGCTGGTGCGCTCGCAGGTGGTGGGATTCAAGAAGATCAAATTTTTTACCAACGAGAATGTGGGCGCGGGAAAACTCGAATTGCCGGAAAACGAAATGCACACAACGTCGTTCTGGATCACGCTCGAACGCGGGTTGCTGGCGCGATTGCCTTTTGCGCTGTCCGACCGGCAGAGCGGGATTTTCGGCTTGCTGTACGCGCTGGAATCCATGGCAACGCTGTTGCTGATGTGCGACCGGCGCGATCTGGGAACTGCCGTAGGCGAGAGGCCTGCCAGCCCCGGAATCGAAACGGATTGGCAGGAGTTCACGACGGCGATGAACGATCCATCGCAGATGAAGGAATTCTTCGAGCCTAATTTATACCTTTACGATGCGTATCCGGGCGGGATTGGATTCAGCGAGCCGCTTTTTCGGGTGCACGATTTGTTGTTGCGGCGGACGCGCGAGTTAATCGCAGCTTGTCCGTGCGAGCAGGGGTGCCCTTCCTGCGTGGGACCAGTGGGAGAAAAGAGCGAGCGTGCGAAGGAAGCGGCACTAAATATTTTGGAGCATCTGTGCGCGTGAGCAAGACGACGCTAGATCGGTTTTCGCGAGTGAAGGCGTTGCAGAAACCGCTAAACGGGGCGGCCCGCGCTTCGAACTCGGCGCTGCCGAAGGCTTTCAGTGAACGAGAAAGTGCGGCTGGAGAACCGCGCGGGTTTTTAGCCAACATTCCTGAAGGCGCGGGGCGACTGGCGGAACTTCTGGGTGCGACGCCATTGCGAAATGAATTTGGCGAACATCTTGCGCTGCGGAAATGGTTCTCCGACGTGGCGGACGACGTGAAAACGGATTGCTCGCCATTGGGCCACGGCTTGGCTGACGAAAGAATGGATGCGTCGGCGCTGCGGCTTCTGCTGCCGGACGCTGCGGAGGAAGCGGGAGACCCTCGGCAATGGCTTTTTTTGGACACGGAAACTACAGGGATCATGGGCGGGAGCGGAACCTACGCGTTCATGGTGGGGATTGCGTGGTGGGACGCGGGCGGCCTGGAAGTGGAGCAATTTTTTATGCGGGACCATAGCGAGGAGCATGCGCTGCTGATGACGCTGGCAGAGCGAATGGCGGAGCGCCGGGTGCTGGTGACGTTCAACGGCAAGTCGTTCGATTGGCCTCTACTGGAAACGCGCTATCGGATGACGCGAACGCTGCGACCGCCTGCGCCGCGCGCGCATCTGGATTTTCTGCATCCGGCGCGAAACTTGTGGCGATTGCGGATTGGGTCGGTTCGTTTGCAGGAACTCGAACGGCACGTGCTGGGGTGGAATCGCGGGGCAGACGTGGCGTCGGAATTCATCCCCGAAATATATTTTGATTTTCTGCGCGGAGGGGCGCCGGAGCCGCTGGTCCCGATTTTTCTGCACAATCAAATGGATCTGCGGGGACTGGCGGCGCTTTCGAGCCGCATCGTTTCGCTGTTGGCCGAAGCGGATAGGCCAGGCAAGGACGGATTCGAGCTTTTCGGACTCTCGCGAATATGCGAGCGGCGCGGAGAAGCGACGCGGGCGCGGAAACACTACGAACAGTCGCTTGCGGCAGATGAATTGCCTGCGGAAACGGATAGAGCGGCCCGGCAATCGCTGGCACGGCTGGCGAAGCGCGAGGGCGATCATTCGAAGGCGCGCGATTTATGGGAAGGAATGCTGGGGAATTCGCGCGAAGGATTTGAAGCCTACGAACAACTGGCGATTTATTACGAGCGCTACATCCGCGAGCCTCAACGCGCGGCGTCGATTTCACGCGATGCGCTAGCCGAACTCCAGCGAGCGAGGCGCTTGGGCACGATTGCGCGGGCACGCTACCAACAGATACGCGCGCGATTCGAACATCGCCTGGCAAGGCTGGAGCGAAAGGCCGGACGTTTGCCGCTGGAGCCGATAGCTGAGGAATCTCCGGCCCAAGCTGCGGAATCAGATGGAAGAGACAAGAAGAGGAGTTCCCATGCCCGAATCGGATAGCAGCGCGGCGAGACTTGCAAGAAGCTCTGAACTGGAGGCTATCACCATGCCTGGAGTAACGGATCCTTACCTGCGCGAGCAACTTGAAAAGCGACGCACGGAGCTGAATTCCGCGGTTTCGGAGGCGACGCCGGAGGCTCCCGCAGCGCCATTCCTGGAGATTCTGGTGGAGGTGAACTCCGCACTTCAGAGGATGGACGACGGAACATACGGCATTTGCCCGACTTGCAATGACTCGGTGGAAAAAGAACGCCTTCTGGCCGATCCGCTGGTGCAATTTTGCCTCGATCATCTTTCGAGCGGCGAGCAACGGGCTCTCGAGCGCGATATGGAATTGGCGGCGAAAATCCAGCGGGGTCTGCTGCCGGAAACGAATCTGCGATTTAATGATTGGAGCGTGCACTACCAATACAAGCCAGCGGGCCTGGTGAGCGGCGATTACTGCGATCTGATTTCGCCATCGAACGGGGATGGGAAGCTGGTGTTTCTCTTCGGCGATGTGGCGGGCAAAGGAGTGGCTGCCGCGCTTCTGATGTCGCACTTGCACGCAATGTTTCGCAGTCTTTCCGGCGTGGGACTGGAACTGGACGGGCTTCTTGAACGGGCGAATCACGTGTTTTGCGAGAGCACGATTGCGGGGCAGTACGCGACGCTGATTTGCGGGCGCGCGGGGGGCTTCGGTGAACTTGAGATCGCCAGCGCCGGACATTTTCCCGCGCTGGTGGTGGAGAAGGATGGGGTGAGGAAGATTGCCTCGACGGGAGTGCCACTGGGAATGTTTGCGAAGAGCCGGTACACGATCGAGCGGGTGCTGCTGGAACCGGGAGACAGCCTGATTCTCTACACCGATGGAATTTCGGAAGCGGCAAACACGAAGGGCGAGGAATATGGTGTCGCGCGGATCATGCGCGTGGCGGGCGAACGGCACGGATGGGTGCCACAAGAGCTGCTGGCGGCTTGCCTGAAGGACGTGAACAGTTTTTCGTCAGGCACGCGACAGGCTGACGACCAGACTATGATGGTGATTCACCGTACAGATTCGGCGGGGATATCGCTCAACGACTGAAACTGCGGTCGGATTTGCGATAAGAAACCGCGGCGGCGCTTGACCTTCCGTTTTCTAAGCACAAAAAGCAACAGCGACGTGTTGAACTAGCCTGGTGATGGCCTGCGGAGGCTTGGCATCCGAGTCGGTGGGAACCGGCGCGGCGGGGAGACTGATCGCGCGGTTGATTTTGTCGAATGTATCGCGGCCGGCGTTTTCAACAATCAGACAGGTGGTCGCGGCGCAATGAAGAAAAACTCCGCCGGAGTCGGTCTGAAACTGGAAAAAATTGGGGCGGCGGAAAAGTTCCTTGCGATCCGTGTGTTTTAGTTCCAGCACTTCACTATACTGGCCGAAAAAACGCGCGGCATCGTCCGGGTTGA
>Ga0302221_10000398_pt1 | contig 32824 bp, 40 predicted proteins | sample II_Palsa_E2_1_FD_193517 | JGI IMG/M metagenome (GOLD analysis project Ga0302221, IMG submission 193517) | Peat permafrost microbial communities from Stordalen Mire near Abisko, Sweden - II_Palsa_E2_1 | ecosystem: Environmental > Terrestrial > Soil > Palsa > Peat permafrost | place: Sweden... | reverse complement strand
GGATTAAAAATAATATCGTCAGGAACTGGCGAAAACACATGCAGAGACCTACACAAGCCTTCTCATTGCGGGAAGGGGGTCGATGAAGCATGAAGCCGATTGGTCTTCAGCCGATCGGTAGTTCACATCAACAAAGGGAAATGGAATGGTAGGACAATTCTTCCCGAGTCCTGGGTAAACGAGTCCCTGTCGGCTGATATACAAAGAGACAAGAACAGCGCAACCCATGGATATGGTTACCTCTTCTGGACCGATCAGGATACTATTAACAAAAAGCCATATTTCTTATCCATTGCCAAAGGAAACGGCGGTCAAAGAATATTCATCAATAAAGACTCGAATCTGATTGTAGTCCTTACCGCCGGAAATTATAATAAACCAAACATTCTCAATGACGGGCAGAAAGCGCTTGACCAGTTTATTCTTCCGGCATTGCAATGACTATCACCCATCGGCTTGGGGATGCTCCGGCGTATCCAGGATCAGCTCAAAAAATTTTAGGTCCAGCCACTTGCCGAATTTAAAGCCAACCTGCCTAAAATGAGCGACTTCCTCAAAGCCAAAAGATTGGTGCAACCGGATACTGGCGGCATTATCGGCATCGATGCTGGCAATGACTGCGTGGAGGTTTTTTTCCCTTGCTGCGTGCAGTAAAGGTGGTATCAATAATTTCCCGGTCCCTTTCCCGCGGTGGTCTGTAGCCACATACACAGAATTTTCAATACTATACTTGTACGCTGCCCAGGCCCGGAATGGACCAATAGAACTGAAACCAATGATCGCTTTCTCTTTTTCAGCCACAAAAACCGGATAACCATCCTTTTGTTTGGAGGCGAACCAGGATTTTCGCATATCCATGGTATGCGGCTTATAATCATAGACAGCCGTAGTATGCAAAATGATGTCATTATAGATTGTAAGGATTTCCGGAAGATCCTCCTCGGTAGCCATGCGGATGGATATAATGGATGTTGGCATTTATGCTGCGTATTGGCTAATGCCTGATTTTCAATTTCTCTATCATCTCGCCGCCAACAGACTCCGCGGATATCCCAAAACCGTTGACCAGGATTCCTTTTTGCCCGTGTTTGGATTCGATAGCATAGACGACCGCTTCGTCGCCAGGATCACTGTTTCCTTCAAAACGGTAGACTTCGGTAATTTCAAATTCTGAAGGGGCCAGTCTAAGGGCATGCTGAGGGCAAATAATTTGATCGGCTTCCAAATTAAAATCAAGGATATATCCTCTTTCCCTTAGTTTGTTCACAGCTTCCGAGACGGTGTCGTAGGTCGTCATACTGCATTATTAAGATGAGGAATTTGTTTGAAAGGATTGGCTGCAATGTACATATTTCCGGGAATCTGTTTTTAGTTGATCAACCGGTGAGTCTGTTTGATGACGCCCATTACAAAGGTACTCTGGATATGACCTATGTTTTCTATTTGACCTAGCTTATTTACATGGAAATCATAATAAGCATCCATATTTTCCACCACTACTTTAAGCATAAAGTCAAACTCGCCTGAAATATTATAACATTCTATAATCTCAGGCAACTCTTGAATAATCTTGATAAATTTTGTCCCGGATTTCTTATTGTGTTCTTTCAGGGAAACATAACAGATGGCCATCAGCCCCTTCTTCACTTTGGAATGATTGACTAAGGTAGCATATTGAAGGATGACGCCTGTATCCTCCATCCGTTTGATACGCTCATGTACCGGGGTGGTGCTGAGGTGGATGAGACCCGCAATTTCCCTAACCGTCATTTTTGCATTTTCCTGTAAAAGCCGAAGAATCGCCATATCCTTTTCATCCAGGCTCACCGGCCGGTTAGTGGTATCTTCTTTCTGTCGCTGATTTTCCATAACTTAATATTCATTTGTTCTACAAAATCAAATAAAACATACATTTTGTTCCAAATATAATGAATTTATATTAGTTTTTGTTCTTCAAAGTTACCTTTACCACAATCAAACCAGTAAATCATATGTCTATAAAAATGCAACACATTGATCTGAAACTTCCCTATAAGGTAAAAGACATCTCTCTGGCTGAATGGGGCAGAAAAGAAATCAGATTAGCTGAAGCCGAAATGCCTGGCCTCATGAGTCTTAGAAAGGAATACGGCAAACAAAAACCTTTAAAAGGAGCCAGAATTGCGGGCTGTCTGCATATGACCATACAAACCGCGGTACTGATCGAAACCCTTGTAGAATTGGGAGCCGAAGTGCGCTGGAGTTCCTGTAATATTTTTTCTACACAAGACCATGCCGCTGCTGCCATTGCTGCTGCTGGAATTGGTGTTTTCGCCTGGAAGGGTCAGACACTGGAAGAAGCCGATTATTGCATAGAACAAACCCTTTTCTTTGGCGACACCGATCGTTCCCTGAATATGATCCTGGACGACGGAGGTGACCTGACGAATATCGTTTTCGATAAATACAGCGAACTGATCCAGCATATCAAAGGCTTGAGCGAAGAAACCACTACGGGAGTCCATCGTCTATATGAGAGAATGGAGAAAGGAACTTTGCCTGTTCCCGCATTCAATGTCAATGATTCTGTCACGAAATCCAAATTTGATAACAAATATGGATGTAAAGAAAGTTTGGTAGATGCCATCAGACGTGCGACTGATCTGATGCTGGCTGGCAAAGTGGCTGTGGTGGGCGGATATGGAGATGTGGGTAAGGGTTCGGCCGCTTCTTTGAAGGGAGCAGGATGCCGGGTTATAGTAACTGAAATTGATCCTATTTGTGCCCTGCAGGCTGCCATGGATGGTTTTGAAGTGAAGAAAATGATTGAGGCCGTCAAAGAAGCAGATATCGTGGTTACTGCAAGCGGGTGCCGGGACCTGATCACAGAAAAGCATTTTCGCTTGCTAAAGGATAAAGCGGTTGTTTGTAATATCGGGCACTTCGATATTGAAATTGATATGGCATGGTTGAATAAAACCTACGGACATACCAAAGACACGATCAAACCTCAGGTTGACCTGTATAATATTGAAGGCAACGATGTCATTATCCTGGCTGAAGGAAGGCTGGTGAACCTGGGTTGTGGCACGGGACATCCGTCCTTTGTCATGAGCAATTCATTTACCAACCAGACCCTGGCACAGATTGAACTCTGGACCAACTACAAAAAATATGAGAATAAGGTATATGTTTTACCCAAACACCTTGATGAGAAAGTTGCGCGGCTGCATCTTCCTAAGATCGGGGTTACGCTCGATGAGCTGACCGATGAGCAATCCGCTTATTTGGCAATTCCAAAAGCTGGCCCTTTTAAGCCTGAACATTACCGCTATTAATCGAGATAGATAGACCGGATTTGCGGTTAGCAACCCGACCCGTTCAGCTACTGCTGGACGGGTTTTTTTAATAGTTTACCGCTTGATGGGTGCTATAGATCAGGGTTTGGCAAGAATCAATCAAAGATCGGGGCATGCTGAATTGAAAACAAAAGTTTGTCGTAACTTTCTAAATGCCTAAATTTATTGGTATGTACAATACATTCAAAACCAGGCTCGTCATTTTTTTTATGAGCACCTTCCTCCTAGGCATTTCGCTTCAGGGAAATGCCCAAACCATTAGTGCAGAAGATATCAAAGCGCAATTCATCAAAGATTGGGAAAGAGCTAAGGCCTATACATTAGAATATCTAAACACGATGCCGGAGGATAAATATTCTTTTAAAGCGGTGGACAGTATCCGGAGTTTTGCACAGCAAATGCTGCATCTGGCGCAAGGTAACGTCAACCTGATCAGCAATGGAACAGGTCAACAGCGCATTTTTACAGGAAGAAACCTGGAGTCAAGTGCCGGCGCCCAGACCAAAGATTCTGTCGTCTTTTATGTCATCCAAAGCTACGATTTTGCGCTAACAGGAATAAAAAACCTGGATCCATCCAAGCTCGGAGAAATAACAGGCTCGGGAAATTTCAAACAAACCAGGTATGCCTGGATATTAAAGGCTTTTGAACATCAAACTCACCACCGGGGACAGACAACCATCTACATTCGATTACTGGGCATCCGTCCTCCAGGCGAAAGGTTGTTTTAAATTCCTTATACCTTCAATATTTTCTTTTCATCTCTATATTTTAGAACTCGATGGCTTTTATCGACTATTATAAGATCTTAGGCTTACCCTCAACTGCATCCCAGGAAGATATTAAAAAGACCTATAGAAAACTTGCACGCAAACATCATCCTGATTTGAATCCGAACGACAAATCGGCCAATAGGACTTTCCAACAAATCAATGAGGCCAATGAGGTATTGAGTGATCCGGAAAAGAGGAAGAAGTATGACCAGTATGGAAAGGACTGGCAGCAGGCAGATGCCTTTGAAAAGGCGCAATCAGGCCGGGCCCAGCAGCCTGGCAGCCGGCAGGAGCGCCATTTTTCTGAGGATTTTGATCAGGAAGGATTCTCCGACTTTTTTGAGTCTCTTTTCGGATCGGCCGCAGACAAAAGAAAAAGTCAAACCAAATTCCGCGGGTCTGATTACCAGTCTTCATTACGCCTCGAACTAAAAGATGCTTTTGTTACCCATTCACAAACGCTGACCATTAATGGTAAACAGATCCGGATCACGATTCCTGCTGGAATTGAAAACGGACAAATCATAAAATTGAAAGGTCATGGCGCAGAAGGAGTCAACGGCGGCCCAGCCGGTGATTTATACATCACCTTTGAGATTGCGGAACACCCAAAATTCAGGCGTTCCGGAAACGATCTGTATTCAACCGTGGATTTGGATTTATACACAGCAATCCTTGGCGGAGAAGTTACCATTGACACTTTTGGAGGAAAGATCAAACTGAAGGTCAAACCCGAAACGCAGAATGGAACAAAAACCCGCTTGAAAGGCAAAGGTTTTCCCGTATACAAGAAGGCGGATGAATTCGGCGACCTCTATCTTACCTATGACATCAGAATTCCGACCAATCTTACGGATAAACAAAAAGAATTATTTACACAATTATCCAAAACCTGATCCTCAACTATTTTTATGCAAACCGGAGACTTGATACCTGCCAGCGAATTCTGCGTGCATTGCGAAGTTGAATTTTCTTTCATTCAATCGCTGGAGCAATCCGGCCTGATTCAGATCACGACGGTAGGCGGGGCCGGATATATCCACACCGACCAGCTTCAAGAACTTGAAAAATGGATCCGGCTTCACCAAGAAATGGACATCAATGTGGAGGGAATTGAAGCCGTCAGCCACCTGTTGGAAAGGATTCAACGTCTGCAAGACGAGCTGACAGGTCTTAAAAACAGGTTGCGATTGTACGAAAGCCCTTCCTGATCCTATTGTGCCTTCCAATTATCGTTGGAAGGATCCGCATCCACAAAAATCCCTCCTTTCAGGTTTAAGGCATTCAATTTTTTTGCAGTGGTAATAAAAACAATGGCTTGTTTTTGATTCTGGCTCCAAATTGCGGGGGTTTCATGAATGGTCTCCGTACTTCCATCATCGTAATGCAATTGCATATCTACCGGTGCCACGTAACCGCCAATATTTTTCAAGTGAACCTCATATCCTCCCTTTGAAGGAAGGACCTGATCGACCGCTAGATCAATATAATAATTGGAGAAAAACCAATTATTCCAAAACCAATCCAAGCTTTTCCCGGAAACATCACTGAAAGTATTAAAGAAATCCCAGGGAATGGGGTGCTTGCCATGCCAGCGGCTCATGTATTCCTGCAGACATTTGCGGAACAATTCATCTCCAAGCAGATCTTTCACTGCCAAATAGCCGAGAGAAGGTTTCCCATATTCATTATTCCCCAGGCCGGAACCGGTTAATGCATCTCCCGGGGTAATGATAGGAAGGTCTTGATAAGGTGATGGATCATGAATCCATCCGTTGACACGGAATTGCCGGTAGAATGCCTCGGCTTTCTCCACTCCAATATCATCGCGCCCTATTAAAAGTTCGAATGTGGTAGCCCAACCTTCGTCCATGAAACCGTACCGGGTTTCATTGATCCCCATATAAAATGGCATGTAACTGTGCGCAATCTCATGTTCGGCTACAAAGCGGGAAAAAAGCGTATCTGAGTATGTTTCATCATTGGCCATCATCGGATATTCCATACCCGCGAACCCCTGAAAAATCGTGGTTTTTTCAAATGGATAGGGAACCCCTGGCCAGCGGTGCGACAGCCAATCCAAGGCATGACGCCCGTATCCCACCATATGGTGGTAATCATTGGCAGTATCATTAAAGGCTGCTTGTACGCTGGCCCTGCGATGACTTTGGTCATCGACGACCACACTGGCGGCATCCCAGACAAAATGATCGCTCAATCCAAAAGCCATGTCAGGGATATTGGTCGACCTGAATTGCCAGCTGTTGATTGCGTTCTGAGTGGTGACACGCTTGGCAATCAACTCATCCCTGGTGGCAACATGCACTGTTTGATCAGATTGAAAGGATTGCGTAAACCGTTTAAGAAACTCAGGCTGAAGAAGCAGTTCTGGATGTTGCAGGGTACCCGTTCCCCATACAATATAATTTTTTGGAACATTAATGGTTACAATATAATCGTTGAAGTCGCTGTAGAACTCCTGCGCATCAGAAAATGGCATCCGGTCCCAGCCATTATAATCATCGAAAACCGCTATCCGGGGATAAAAATATGCCAGAAAATAGGTGGTTGAGTCAATCATCCCTTCCCTTCCGCTTTCTAAAGAAATTTCATAATGCCAGACGAATGAAATCTGAATTGAATCTCCGGGGAAAAGAGGGGCGGGCAAACTAAAGGCTTGCCAGGAGGAATGGAAGCGAGGTTCCTGCCAGGCCTTTGCTTTTCCATTTACCAGCAGGGAATCAATATGTACACCGCTGGTCAGATAGTCGTCGCTTGCATCAGAATAGCGCAGTGCGCCAGGTTTATGGATATTAAGGGTCAACCGGATTACTGGATTTCTTAACGTGTCTGGACTCCGGTTTATATAATTGATCTGTTCCCGTCCTTTTATATTGCGGTCGGGAGGCATGGCATTGATCAGGATCTGATATCGTCCCGTATTCTGCCAATAATTTTTCCCAGGTTTACCATCTGGTGACCTGGTTCCTTTTTTAAATGCCTGCACCACATTTCGCGGCATGTATAAATCTTGGGCAAAAGTGAAGTCAACACCTGCCAAAACCAACGATACGATTAGAAAAAACCGGTACATAAGCTAAGTTTAGTAAGCCGGAAGATAGAAATAATTTCAAGCCGCTGGTTTTTCTTTTTACGAACGGCAGCTTATTTAAAACAAATTGACTGTTTTTAGAGGGCAGGTCCTCTTGCGCAAGGAAGCGCAAGAGTTGGTTTCAATGAGGACTTAAATCCGCTGGCCTTTCCTAATTTTACATAGATATGGAAATTCGCAATAAATTCTCGGTTATACTCATATTGGGATTATTGACGGCCATTGGTCCATTTTCGATTGACATGTATTTACCTGGGTTTCCTTCGATTGCAACAGATCTTCATTCTTCCATTGCACGGGTGGCCCTTTCTCTATCGAGTTTTTTTATCGGTATTTCAATAGGACAGTTGGTTTACGGCCCTCTGCTTGACCGGTTCGGGCGCAAAAAACCACTGTATGTAGGCCTGTCCATCTACCTTCTTTCATCAATGGGTTGCGCCATGGCCATTTCCGTCAATATGCTGATCGCCCTCAGGTTCCTTCAGGCCTTAGGTGGCTGTGCAGGTATGGTGGCCTCCAGGGCCATGGTCAGGGATCTTTTCGAAGTAAAGGACAATGCAAAAGTCTTTTCCTTGCTGATGTTAGTGGTTGCGGTGTCCCCGATAATTGCACCAACCTTAGGAGGCTATATCGCTGCAAACCTGGGCTGGAAATATATTTTCTTTGTATTGACTGCGATGGCCACCCTGATATTGACTGCAGTTTATTACCGACTGCCCGAGAGTAAAAAACCCGATCCCAATTATTCACTAAGACCTAAACCAATTATTAAAGGATTCATTACGATATTAAAGGAGCCCCAGTTTTATACTTATGCCTTTACAGGATCTATCGCATCGGCCGGTCTTTATGCCTATATTGCCGGGTCGCCTTACGTCTTCATGGAATTTTTTAAGGTCAGCGAGAAACAGTATGGCTGGATCTTTGCGCTTATCGCCATGGGTCTGATAGGCGCAAGCCAGTTAAACAGTGTCCTACTCAGAATCTACAAAAGCGAAGAGATTATTAAAGTGGCTGTCTTCTGTCAATCATTAACAGGAATACTTTTATTTGTAGGCACCCTTTTGGGTTGGCTAGAACTGTTCAGTTCGATTTTCTTTATTTTCCTTTTTCTCTGCTGCCAGGGTTTCACATTTCCCAATTCCTCTGCGCTTTGCCTTGCGCCTTTCAGCAGGAATGCGGGCAGCGCTTCCGCGTTGATGGGCTGGTTTCAGATGGGCATAGGTGCCTGTACCTCGGCCATAGTAGGTTATCTCAGCAACCATTCAGCACTACCCATGACCGGGGTGATGGCATGCTGTGCCACCTGCAGCTTTACCGTACTTTCCGTAGGAAGTAGAATCATCCAGTACCGGGCGACCGTCCAGGATGTAGAGGAACAAAGCGCCGAGATGATCAGCACTTCCTGAACTCAATATCCCCAACCTTTCATGATGGCCAGGTCATCTTTGATCGAATCAAGGGAATTCTTACCCTGATAAGATTCCTGTTCAATGATAAAGTCTGTGGTTCCACCTGATTTTCTACCCCAGTCGACCATTTCTTTTGTGCCTACAATGCCCTGCCCAAGTATCGTGCTCATGTACTTATCATCCCCGCTTGTGGCTTTGATTTCATCCTTGACATGCATCAGCTCAAACCTTCCTGGGTATTGCTTGGCCACTTCCATGGCATTGGCTCCTCCATTGTAAAGATTACCCATATCCAGTTGCTGGGTGACCAATTGTGGATCTGTGTTCTGGAGGATGAGGTCGTATAATTTGCTGTTATTAAGAATGGTGGTGAATTCAAAATCATGGTTGTGATATCCGAATTTCATACCTGATTTCTTACACAATTCACCGCATTTGTTGAAGATATCCATATACCTCTTAAAATCATCGTAGGTTTTCCTCATACTGGAGTCCAGGGATGGTGTGATCACATATTTCTGTCCTACTGTTGCGGCGTCTGCCACTGTTTGTTTCCAATCATCCGTGAAATCATTTTTGGTATCGTCCCAATGGTCTTTGCGCATGACAGTATGTCCGCTCCGCATTTTTAATCCAAGGTCATCGAGGACTTTTTTGAATTCTACGGCGGAAAATCCATAGAATTTATGGTCCTTTTTCTGATTGTAATTCGCATGTTCCACATAGCCATATCCCATTTGGGCCACCAGTTTAAGAGTCCCCTGAGGGTCTGTACCCATCACATCCCGGACAGAATACAGTTGAACACCCAGTATTTCTTTTCCTTTTATCGAAGCAAAAAGTTCTCTGGAAAGCATCGTGGTGCCGGCTAATGCCAGCGCGGTTTTTTGAAGAAAGGTTCTGCGTGAAGAGTTCATAATAAATAAAGATTATCAGATGGTTGAAATAAATACTGGTTTGCGGAAGAAAAGTTGAAAATAATTTCAGGGGAAAAAGGCCTTAATTGCCTTAAAGTTATCCTAAACTTTTATTCCCGGCAAAGATTTTTCTGCCTGGGGCGGATAGGCCTCCCAAAGCGTCTTTTTTTTCAAAACAAGGTCCCATCTTTAGGCAGTGTCTCTGTTGTGCAAAAATTTAATCAATATTTAAGAAATCAAATGCAAAGTATAGCATGCAAATTGATACCATTATGTAAAAGGAATATGGGGATGAAATTCATCAGAAATATACAATTCACAAAATTAATCAAAGCCAACGGTCGGCTCAGGGAATTTAATTTTAGGAAATCCAATGGCCTGGGGGAGGGAAACTTTACAATTGATGTCAGCGACGACCGTGGAAATAGAATTGTATTCCACATGCAAAAGCTGGAAAATAACTGGAAAATAAGCGAGCAGCAACTACCTCCATGGATAGGGGAAAGTGAGGATAAATTGAATGAGTCAATTGTGGAAGAATGGGTAGGCAATTCCAATTCCTGATCTTATTTTTGCGTCTGATTTAGTTCATCCGTTTGGTTCAATTCACTGTTATCATACAAAAGTTCGCCGAACAAGGGGAGAAAACCGGTTGGACCTATATTGAGGTCCCAGCAGCAATTGCGCAACAACTAAAACCGGGGCAAAAACGCTCTTTCAGGGTAAAGGGCAAATTGGATGATTATAAGGTCAGCGGGCTAGCCCTGATCCCTGCAGGAAATGGTGATTTCATTATAGCATTGAATGCAGAGACCAGAAAAGCAATCCGGAAACGAAAAGGCGATCCATTGAAGGTCATCTTTGAACCAGATAACCGCTCTGTGCAACTATCAGCTGAATTAATGGATTGCCTGTCAGACGAGCCCAAGGCGCTACAATTTTTCAAATCACTCGCCCCTTCACACCAGCAATATTACAGTAAATGGATTCAAAGCGCAAAGACGGAATTGACAAAGACCAAACGCATTGCCCAAACTATCAATTCACTTTCAAAAGGTTACCATTTTGGTCAAATGCTCCGTGCAATAAAGGAGGAGAAGGATTTTCCCTTGAAATAATTCTTGCATCATTTTTAACTTATACACAAGCTGTTAATAATTAACTTTGTATAAGTGCACTGGCAAAGAATTATATTTGAACAGTCCTGACAGAATGCAACAACTTAATAATCGGTACATATTTGTAAACTCTAAATGACCCGAATTTGACTGAAACTATCATCAACCTGGAAACTGTAAACCCTATCGAGTTCTTCGGCGTAAATAATGGAAAATTAGATATCTTAAAAAAGAAATTCCCTCTTCTAAAAATTTTATCCAGAGGTACCCAAATCAAACTCAGTGGCTCACCCGAACAGATTGAATCCGCCAAAGAGAAAATTGATCTTTTGGTTCAATACCTCGAGCGGAATGGCCATGTCAGTGAAAATTATTTTGAACAAATCCTCGGAGGGGATGATGCCGAGACAATCGATCATTTTGTCGACAGGCATCCCAATGACATCCTCGTCTTTGGCCCAAACGGAAAAACAGTCCGGGCACGGACGGTTAATCAAAAGCATCTAGTCGCCACCACCGAAAAAAACGATATCGTCTTTGCCATTGGTCCTGCAGGAACCGGTAAAACCTATACCGCAGTAGCCCTGGCCGTAAGAGCGCTAAAAAACAAGTTGGTCAAAAAAATCATCCTTACCAGGCCTGCAGTAGAAGCAGGGGAAAGCCTGGGTTTTTTGCCAGGGGATCTCAAGGAAAAAATCGATCCTTATTTGCGTCCGCTCTATGATGCCTTGGATGATATGATCCCTGCGGATAAACTAGGTTACTATATGAGCACCAGGACCATCGAGATTGCTCCATTGGCTTATATGCGTGGCCGCACCCTGGATTATGCTTTTATCATCCTGGATGAAGCTCAAAATGCTACGGACCTTCAAATCAAGATGTTTCTCACCCGTATCGGTGCTAATGCCAAGGCTATTATTACAGGCGATTTGACGCAGATCGATTTGCCTAAAAATCAGAAAAGCGGGCTCGCCAAGGCGCTTTATATCCTTAAGAATATTGACGGTATTTCCCATATTGAACTCGACGAAGAGGACGTCGTAAGGCATCGCCTTGTGAAAGCCATTATCAAGGCCTACGACCGGGATAAGAACGCCGAACAAGGAAATGCTGCCGAAAAATAATCAATCTGTCTATGCTAACAAGTAAGTTTCCCGAGTCCCGCATTGGCGGGACTTTTTTTTTACATTTGCATCATATGAAAATATCCATCCTCACATTTATTGTTCTTTTGACTGCCTGCAGTAATGACAATGACTACAAAAAAGCCGAGAATGCGCAAGATGCAGGAAGGGAATTTATACGTGCATCACTGGACGGCAACTATGAAAAGGCAGAGTTCTACCTGCTTCAGGATTCCACGAACAGACTGCTTATTGGAAAATGGAAAAAGGATTATGACCATTCCGACGAAAACACCCAGCAGCAATACCGGGATGCCAGCATCCTTCCCATACTCGTCAGGAATTTGAATGACTCCAGTACCCTCTATACATTCTCCAATAGTTATAAAAAGGATACCACGACTATAAAAATCGTCAGGCAAAACGGAGAATGGCTTGTTGACCTGAAGGAGATCCTGAATCATAAAAAATAACATTGAAGCAGATATTATTAGTTGGTTTTGGGGGAGGAATCGGAAGCATTGCCCGCTATTTATGCCAAAAGTATTTATATATGTGGAATCCACACCCCTTCCCTATCGGCACATTTGTCGTCAATATATTGGGTTGCTTTTTGATCGGTTTATTCTACGGACTATCTGAAAGAGGGAACCTGCTGACGCCGGAATGGAGAATGCTGCTTACGACCGGGTTTTGTGGAGGGTTCACTACTTTTTCAAGCTTTGCTTATGAAAATGTAAACCTTTTGAAAAGTAACGAGATCCTTTATTTCGGACTGTATACCGGTGGCAGCGTAGTTTTGGGTATATCTGCCACCTTTTTTGGCATGGCCATTTTCAAAATAATCTGAGTGTCTATGGAATTGAAAGGTCAATCTACATTATTGCGCGTTTTTCTTGGCGAGATGGATAAGATCGGCCACAAGCCATTATATGAAGAGATACTGCTTGCAGGGAGAAACCAGGGTATTGCTGGAGTAACCGTGCTTCGCGGTATTCTATCCTATGGCGCAAGCACGCATATACATACCGCTAAGCTTCTGGATATCGCCGAAGACCTTCCGGTTCTTATTGAAATCATCGATACGGAAGAAAAGATCAATCAGTTTATACCCACTCTCGAAGCGCTTTTTGATGAATGCGGCCATGGGGGTCTTATTACAAGGGAAACGGTAAATGTTTTGTACTATAAACCGAAGAATAAATAATAGGTTTGTATCCACAATTGATTCCAATCATGACAGTATCACATCCCTGGCATGGAGTGCCTTATGGTAAACTAGCCCCCCGGATAGTCAATGCCATTGTCGAAATCCCCCAAGGGTCCCGTGCAAAATATGAAATCGATAAGGATAGCGGTTTGCTTAAGCTGGACAGGGTTATTTACTCCTCATTTTACTACCCCGTCAATTATGGATTTATTCCGCAAACGTATGGAGATGATAAAGATCCGTTGGATATCCTGGTCATCACTTCCCTTCCCGTGCAGGCACTATGTCTGGTTGAAGCCAAAGTCATGGGTGTCATGCAGATGATCGACAGCGGAGATGCCGATGATAAGATCATTGCGGTTGCTGCAAAAGACCCCAGCGTCAATCACTATAATAATATTGAAGAATTACCGAAACACTTCTTTGAGGAGCTCCGCCACTTTTTTGAAGAATATAAAAAATTGGAAAACAAAACGGTAGTGGTGGAAGAATTTGGAGATAAAACGGCAGCATTAAAGGTTATCGAAAAGGCGATTGTATCCTATAAGGAAAATTTCAGCGGGGTTTCGTAAGGTAAACTCATTTTTGATCATATAATTGAATTGTTATGTCGGTTCAAACCGTTATTATCGTTATACTGGTCGGTCTCGCCGCTGGGATACTCAGTGGGCTGGTAGGTATTGGAGGGGGAATTATCATCGTACCAGCCCTTGTGTTTTTTCTTGGCTTTGGACAGCATCAGGCACAGGGAACCTCTCTGGGCATCCTGCTTTTGCCTGCAGGGATTTTTGCCGTCATCAATTACTACAAGCAAGGATATATTGATTGGAAAGTGGTCCTCATTTTATTTGGGGGGTTCCTTGTCGGAGGTTTGTTGGGCAGCCGCATTTCGATCGGAATGTCGGAAACAGCACTAAGAAAAATATTTGCCCTGGTCCTCATCCTGATCGCTGGGAAAATTTTACTTTTTGACAAGTGAAGAAAATCCTCAGGGATTCATGGACTGTAGCGCTTGATCAGGCGGAGGCGATGTGTCCTAAGACCGCTATCATGATGGATGATTCCCAAATCATCCATTCCGTCAATCCTCACACTGCCCGATGAATGAATGATCTCATTGGTGTTGAGTAGTATCCCCACGTGCGTGATCCTGCCTTCCGGGTTATCAAAAAATGCAAGATCGCCGCAGCGGGATTGATCCAAGGATTGGAGTGGCTCCCCTTGTGCGGCTTGCTGATGGGCGTCCCTGTTTAAGGGGATATCAAAAAATTTGAATACCATTTGGGTAAACCCGCTACAATCAACTCCGAATACAGTTTTCCCTCCCCACAGATAGGGGGTGTTCATAAACATACGCGCTATTTGATTAATCGATTGCGTATTCCAGTTTGCTTGATGTGGATTCCAAACATGACCAGGATGTTTTATTCTTTTTGTGCCCCAGGTAGCCTCGCCATCGCGCAATGGAGGAAGGGAACTTCCGAAAGGCACATGCATTGGAGCCTGTTCATATAATATTTCTGTGACCCAACCCAAAGCGAGTTGCCCTTCGGCCTTATAAAATTGGGCGTCATCGATATGGGTGATTTGATCCTCCCTGCACCATCCTTCATAGCCGTCGTATTGAACCTCAATCCGGATCCATTGATCTGAAGCCGTTTCAATGACTTTGCAATAGTCACCAAACAACAACTGGCTCACCATTTCGCTTTTATGGGATGGCTCTTTTCTTAAAGGACTAACGGGAACACAACATACCGCATGGATCATACGAGTTCGTTAATTTATAGATAAAGTGAATGTATTTAAAAAAGATAAGCAATCAACCGTTTGTGCAAATTTTTAAGCTTTGCATCTTACAGATTAAATTCCATACTTTTCCTGCCGTGAAAATAGAAGGGTTTAGAAATATAACCGATCCGGAACTGCTTGACCGCTTTTATGCAGACAAAAATAATGAGTGGCTTGGCATATTACTAGAGCGGTATACGCTCCTGCTTTTTGGCGTTTGCCTGAAATACTTACGAAATGAAGAAGAGGCGAAGGATTCCGTCCAACAAATCTTTTTAAAGGCAATTACAGAACTTCACAGGTACAAGGTGGAATATTTCAAGTCATGGATCTATATGGTGGCCCGCAATCATTGTCTGATGATGCTCAGAGACAGGCATGGCAGGATCCAGTCGCCTATCACAGATAAGATTTTGATTGCTGCTTCCGAAGAAAACCCAAAGAAAAGCCATCTCGAAAAAGAAGATTTGCTGGACAGGATGGGCCTAGCCCTTTTGAAATTGAATAAAGAGCAAAAACAGTGCTTAACTTTGTTTTATCTTGAAAAGAAAACTTACCAGGAAGTTGCCGAGATAACCGGTTTTACGCCGATGCAGGTAAAGAGCCACATTCAAAATGGCAAAAGGAATTTAAAAATTTTGTTGGAGAAATAAACATGAACGAAGATCTCTTAAAAATATTAACTGATGGTCAGCATGATATCAATAGCCAGAAACTATTGGATTACCTTAATGGCAAACTTAACCAGGAGGAAAAGCACGAGGTCGAAAAAGCCATGGCCGACAGCGAATTCATGAACGACGCCATCGAAGGATTAGGGAAAATGCCTGATCCTGCCAAACTTCAGCATTATGTTGAACAGTTAAATAAAGGCTTGCAAAATCACCTTGATAAAAAGAGGATGCGCCGTGAAAAAAGGAAGCTGAAACAACATTCCTGGCTTTACTTCGCCATTATTTTGATCCTGGTGCTTTGTATCATTGGCTATGTAGTCATCCGGCAATACCTGCACTGAATTTGATTGTTTCTGTTTTCAAAAACGGACGCGTGCAACTAATCCATCGCTTTGGTGGAATAGACGAAAGCTACAATCCTAAAGGACGGCTAGGTGAATAATTATCATGGAGAAAGAAGACCCTACATCGCTTGGGTTCTCTTTGGGCAGTTTACTGGTACTGTATATAGACTGGTTGGGGTTTTAACCTCAATACCTCTTCTGGAGTAAGCATACGGCTTTTGGGTTCCCTGAAATCATTTTTATAAAACAATTTAAACCCTGTAAACTGGACTGGTTCCCTGTAGATGTAATCGTGGTATGTACTCAATTTTTTTGACTGAACTCCCCAGCCATCCATATCCATGACGATTTGGACCTCAGGCCGGGTCTGAATTTTTTTATAATTCGTGAGCATGGCATGGGTAAACCGGTGAACCACTAATATTTTTGGAGGTAAATGGTTGGCTACTACTAGCTTAGCTAAATACTCGGAAGCAAAATTCACATCCGTAGCATCCATCGTTCCGATCACGGTGCCTGGTTTTTTGCCCGTTTTCATAGAAAATTCGGGATCAAGACCCAGGTGCACCTGTGGCATTTGTAAATACTTCTCCAGTAATGGGATTTCGGTTTGGACATTGCTCAGACCTACCTGAATATCTAGAAAAACGATGGCATTGATCTGTGCAGCAACCCTGATTATCGAATCGATTTGTTTAGAGGGCATCCGGAGAGAATATTTGCCATTTTTACCTGGACTTCCCTGGGCTGTCAGGGCGATATAATGCAAAGCAGGCAGGACCGGCATCGCCGAATCTGCCATTTGCCATTTTTTTATTTCGCTGTGCAATCGCTGTAACATTTCCTGGGTCGGGTACTCGCCCAGCACACCCATTTTTTTGGAATATAGGTTACCGTAATAAGCTACGATCCTTTTGAAAGGAAGAATGGCTCCTGCTAGAGGATATGCCGTTTTTACAGGCCAACGGCCTGAACTATCGCCATTGGTCATCTTTATGAGCGCCTTATTATATAATAGGGTGTCGAGCACAAGAGGAGGAGTCACGATATTGGAGTCCTTTTTTTGATTGGCGGAATTTGCGCCTAAAGTTTTCCCATTGGTTGAATCATGATCTTTTCCATGACCCGCAGAACTGACAAAAAAGGCAAGAACAACAACGGCTGACAGGCCAATAATAGAATAAAGAGGATATTTCGCGTTCATATTAAGCTTTCTGACGTTTTCTTAAGGTATTGTATAAGGTAAATATGCAAAGACTAGGCAAATGGGCTAAAAACGTGCCACCTGCCCTTTTATTTTGCTGGCGGTCATTAATTGAAATCAGCGGGACAAAGGTAGGCCTTTTCAAAGGTACCCTCTTGTCTATATTAATAAAAAATTGAAACCAGAACATACACTGGCCCTCCATTTAATTCGGATAATAGAAGATGGAAAGATTAAGGGAAAAAGGCAGAAGGTTTTATTTTTATTAGTCTACTCCTTTTGTAGACTAATAAATAACCCCTAATTTAGATCCGAGAAACGTATATCCTGATTTAGATGAGTTACGTGGCCGAGGGGTAAGGCGGAGGCCCGCAAGACCTTTTACGGTGGTTCGAATCCACCCGTAACTACTGGTTCGATCGTATGGCAAGCAATCGTTGTTGAAGCCGGTGTTTCTACACCGGCATTTTTTTAAATTTAGTCAACACTGCAGATACATAAACCTTGATTTCTTCCCGGTATAACGAAAAATATATATTTTGTAACTCATGCAAATATTTGCATGAAGCGATTATTTTTCCGTCGTACCTGAAAAAAAACTCCTTTAAAGTGTTAAAGACTTCCGTGAGGCGGCCATGCTGAAAGATACCTTCGTAGCTTTCGATAAATCCATATTCAAGCAATAAATCCCTGGTCAGCGGCACGGGATAGATATTTCTAGTACGGACGTATAACCCACGACTCAAAAAAACAGACCCAGAATCATGAATACTCAGCACTTCATCCACCTGGTCTTTATAGGTCACTTTATTGCCTATCCGCAACTCAGATGCCTTTACCATAATTTCAAGTTTTAATTGAAGATTGGATGTAAAAATGTAAAAACAAACACAAAAAAAGCAGGCTTTGGCTATATAAATTTCAAAAATGTGTATAAAAAATTGAATTCATAAGTGTTTCCACTTAGAAGAAAAGGGATTTTTTCCAGAATGGATTGGCAAATGGGCAAATGAAGGCAAAGGTCACTGGTAAAAAAAAGGAAATATTCTGCAGTAAGCAAATTTCACTATCATGACACAGCAGGCATGCAGCGTGCAGCACGGCTATTGAGGGATAGAAATATTTTTGCTTAGTTAGAAAAGTGTTTTTTGAAAATTGGCAATTCCCCGCTGTTGCTGTTGGAATCAAACCCATATCACCCTGTCTTATCTTACTTTTTCTGAGGCACCATTTCTATCCTTGGACCAAGATTTGGCATCGGTTCTGCCATCCTTGTATCCCGGGATATACTATTGAGGATTTTCTCGGTCATGTTTAGGTCCGGTACGAGGCAAGGCATTTTGTCCGGTTCCATAATAAACACGGATGCACCTTCTGCTCCCTTATGGGAAAACCAGCCTTTCAATATTTCCGGCGCACCAATACTACTTGCGTAGGCTTCGGCTAAATTCCTTATTATTTGCTCTTTAAGATTGCTATCTTCCAAAAAAGTCTGTGCCTTAAATTCCGGCACATTAAAAAATTGAAATTTCTGAATATATAGTCCACGATCTTTTTGGTTTTGCATTTTGAGTGCCGGATTCAGCAAATCCGTTTGCCCAAAGGCACAACCGGCCGGGAAAAAAAGGATTATCAATATTTTTTTCATGATTTTTTTCTTAAGATGAAAAAGAAATACCAATTACACAAAATTATGGTTTAATTTTTTTATAGGCATTCATGAGACCATTCGTAGAGGAATCATGGGAATTAACCATGTCCATTTGCTGCAATTCAGGTAGGATCTTACCAGCCAGCTGTTTTCCGAGTTCAACGCCCCACTGGTCAAAACTGTAAATATTCCAAATAACGCCCTGTACGAATATCTTATGTTCATACAAGGCAATTAATTGCCCCAAACTAAATGGCGTAATCATGTTCATCAGGAAGGAATTTGTCGGCCGGTTCCCAGGAAAGGTCTTGAAAGGAATCAGGGCGCCTGCTGTATTTTCAAATTGCAGTTCTTCTTTATTTTTTCCATTCATTAAAGCTTCGGTTTGCGCAAAAAAATTGGATAGGAGCTTCACATGGTGATCACCGATCGGATTATGACTGATGGCTGGCGCTATAAAATCACAGGGAATTAACACCGTGCCCTGATGAATCAGCTGATAAAAAGCATGCTGGCCATTTGTTCCGGGCTCACCCCAAACCACAGGACCGCTTCCGTATGTCAGCGCATTGCCGTTTCTATCTACCGATTTTCCGTTGCTCTCCATGTTCCCCTGTTGGAAATAGGCAGGGAAACGATGCATATATTGATCATAGGGAAGGATAGCCTCGGTTTGCGTTTTAAAAAAATTGCTGTACCAAAGACCGACCAACGCCATGATCACCGGAATATTTCCCTCAAAGCTAGTTTCTTTGAAATGTTTGTCCGTGGCGTGCGCACCTTTCAGCAGCGACTCAAAATGATCATATCCAATAGTAAGAACGATTGACAGGCCAATAGCGCTCCATAAAGAATATCGTCCCCCGACCCAATCCCAAAACTCAAACATATTGGCCTTGTCAATACCAAATTTCAACACTTCTTTTTCGTTCGTTGAAAGGGCTACAAAATGTTTGGCAACATAGGCTTCCTGTATAGCCGATTCAAGAAACCATTTTCTTGCCGTCCAGGCATTGGTCATGGTTTCCTGGGTGGTAAAAGTCTTGGAAGCGATCAAAAAAAGCGTTTCTTCCGGTTGCAGCAGTTTCAGGATTTCCACAATCTGTGTACCATCTACATTGGAAACGAAATGAGCTTGCATACCCTCCTTCCAATAAGGCCTCAGGGCTTCAGTGACCATCACTGGGCCCAGGTCGCTTCCTCCTATTCCAATATTCACGATATGCCTTATTTTCTTTCCGGAATATCCCTTCCATTCACCACTATGGATCTTTTGGCTAAAGACTTTCATTTGATTTAAGACTTTATTTACTCCGGGCATCACGTCTTTGCCATCAGCATATATGGGCGAACCGGAGATATTTCTTAAGGCAACATGCAGGACGGAACGGTCTTCGGTTTGGTTGATCCTTTCCCCGGCAAACATAGCTTCTATGGCTTCTGGCAAACGGGATTCCCTGGCTAGTTGAAACAACAGGGAAAGGGTTTTATCCGTGATCAAATTCTTGGAATAATCGAAAAGAATATTATCTATCTGAATGGAGAATTTTCCAAACCGGTCCGGGTCCGATCGAAATAATTCTTTCATTTTGATTCCCTTTGCCTCATTTTTAAAATGAGTCTCTAATTCCTTCCAGGCTTTTGTGTCAACAGGGGACAATTTTGGAAACATACCGATCTGAATTTATCCTCAAAAATATATAAGCTTTTTCAATAGCCTTGAGGTTTTACATTTCACGGATAACCTTTAGTGTTTGCTTTAACATGGGATCCGTAATATCCAAATGCGTGACCAAACGTATTTGGGTCGGAGAAATGGCAATACTAAGAATCCCTACTTCCTTGAATCTGGCGGCAATCTGGCGTGGGTTGTGGGGGGACTTTGTTTGAAAACTGATGATATTGGTCTCTACGGGCATAATATGATCTACAAATTCTTTTTGTTTAAGCGCTCCAGCAATCTCTACGGCCTTTGCGTGGTCCTCCGAAAGCCTTTTTACATGATGATTCAGGGCAAAAAGTCCAGCTGCTGCCATAAACCCTGCCTGTCTCATCCCTCCTCCCAATACTTTCCGCACCCTCCTGGCTTTTTTGATAAAGACTTTGTTTCCCATCAGAACGCTGCCGATCGGGCATCCTAGACCTTTGTTGAGGCAAAAAGAAATACTATCGAACACCTCACCGTATTGTTTGGCAGACTCGTGTTTAGCTATCAGCGCATTGAAGAGTCGGGCTCCGTCAAGATGCATCGATAATTGATTCAGGTCACAGGTTTCACGGATTTTTTGAATCTCCGAAAAATCATAACAGCTTCCGCCACCACGGTTGGAAGTATTTTCCAAGCAAACCAGGGAAGTATGCGCCTTATGCTCATCGTCCGGGTTTATGGCTTCTGCAATCTGGCTTGCACTCATCCTTCCCCGCTCACCCTCCAGGCATCTGACCTGAGAGCCGGAGTTAAAGGCGATCCCTCCGCCTTCGTAAATATAGACATGGGCATTTTTTTCACAAATGACTTCATCGCCCTGCTGCGTATGGCACTTGATAGCAATCTGGTTGGACATGGTACCGCTTGGTGTAAAAAGGGCAGCCTCCATACCAAATAATTCTGCGGCAAAGGCTTCCAGCGCGTTGACGCTGGGGTCTTCCCCATAAACATCATCGCCAACGGGGGCATTTATCATGGCTTGGAGCATGGGAGGAGTAGGACGGGTAACGGTATCCGAGCGCAGGTCGATGAGCATGGTGCGTCAGTTGATTTGGTTAAAGATTTAATCAATAAATGCCGCCATTCTTGGCAAAGGGCCAGCAAGTGTTAGGATCAGGGGAAAAAAGGTCTGCAATCATCCTTTTCAACCTTCTAAATCCGGTTCGAATGTACGCCACCATGGGTAGTTTTCCATATTTCCTACCGGTTTGAAAATCCAAAAATTGAATATTGCTCAATTCCATGGCTACAAAGGCTGCTGGCAGGATCAACCTGTTAGATGTAAAGCAAAAATTTGAAAATCTGAATATTGTCTACATCCTTAAACCAGTGATGGGGACAAGCCAGGAAATGCAGGATGAATTTTCAAAAAGCCCTTTGTCAAATAAAAATATGATAGGTCCCTAATTGCCTGAAGGAAGTGAAGCAGAGCGGGAATAAAAGAGGAAAGCACCAAGTTCGTTTTTTTACTGGTCTAATTGCTTAAACCGGTATACTTACTAACCCGATGCTTTCATTGAGCGCTTCCTTCTTTTGACGGATGGCCGCCTCTCAATTGTATTGCTAAAGTACATTGGGTCTGGTACTATTTCCAAATTTTTAGCCCTCTTGTTATTCACTGTTTTTACACTTGGTTATTCACATCATCCGGCATTTATACACCGGTCACATGCCCCTTATGAAAACTGAATTAATCGCCCAGGTAGAAAAAATGCAAAATAAATGCAAGACAAAAAAAGAGAAACAGGGGAATGGTTTTTAAAAAGCAAGTGAAGCTGGAGCTAATAAAAACAGAAAGCACCAAGTTTGTTTTAATACTCGCCTAATTGCTTAAGCTGGTACACTTACTAACCCGATGCTTTCATTGAGTCGCAATTATCTTTTGACGGACTTTCGCTTCTCAATTGTAAATCCAAGATACATTATCTCAATAGAGGTTTCCAAATATTTAACCTCATTGTTATTCACCTGTTTTGCACTAGGTTATGCACATTGTTGGACAGTATCAGCCGTGGCTCAATTCTGCAGATGTATCCTTCGAGATCTTTTCTCTGACCCTCATAATATCCTTATCGAAGCTGTATAAGGCCGAACGGTTATCTCCGATCAAGGTCAATTCGTCAAGCATTTTTATAGCCTGGTTTTCTTCTTCCAATTGTTCCTTCAAATACCATTGCCAAAATTGAAAAGTGATATAGTCTCCCTCTTTGAGTGATAAACCGACCCATTCGTTAATACTTTTGGTGACCTCCTGTTCGTTTTTCAAAAATGTCTCAAATATGGCCTTAACATCTTTAAACTCCGTTTGTGGCTTTGGGAGTGCAGGCACTTCGGCAACCCCCTTTCGCATAGAAATATAATGCATCAACCTGGTCATATGCTCTCTTTCTTCCTGGGATTGTTTATAGAAAAATTCAGTCATGCCGTCCAGGCCAGGCTGACTCTCCAGCCATGCAGCAGAAGCCAGGTACTGATTAGAGGCGCTGGCTTCAATTTCTACTTGTTTATTCAGTGCACGAAGTGTCTTTTTAGAAAGTTCCATAATAAATATTTAGTTCAATGAAAAGCCCCAAGGCAGTTTTTGCGACCCCGAAAATAAGAAAAGCGCTTTGTTATTTCCAATTTAATGCGATTATAGGAGCATATCACGGGTCTTTTGGAGGGGGTCCACAGGAGGGTTATCTTTGCAGTCATTATGACACAAGAGCAAATCAAACATTTGAGGGATCGCGTAGTGGTCTTGAGGAGGTTTCTTTGACGTGGAGAACCGTCAATACAAGATCAATGAAGATAAGCAGTTATCACTAAGCCCCGGCTTCTGGGACGACAATACCCGGGCCACCGAAATCTTAAAGGGCATCAAGCTTAACGAATACTGGGTAAAGCTTTACGAAAATCTGGAAAGGTCGGTGGAGGACTTTGCCGTTTTGTTTGAATTCTGGAAGGCCGGTGAGGGTTCTGAGGAAGAAACTAAGGAAGCCTATGAAAAAGCAGTGGCCCAAATTGAAGAAGCAGAATTTAAAAGTACGCTCAACGAACCCGAAGATGAATTACCCGCCGTATTACAAATTAATTCGGGTGCAGGTGGAACAGAAAGCCAGGATTGGGCCGAAATGTTGATGCGTATGTATCGCATGTATAGTGACAAACAGGGATGGAAGGTTTCTGAGCTTGACCTTCAGGATGGTGAAGGAGCCGGGATCAAAAGCGCCACACTTCAAATTGAGGGGCCCTTTGCGTACGGATTTCTAAAAGCGGAAAACGGGGTGCATCGTCTTGTTCGAATTTCACCTTTTGACAGCAACGCGCGCCGTCATACCTCATTTGCCAGCGTATACGTATACCCGTTGATAGATGATACTATAGAAATTGCCGTAAATCCGGCAGATGTGGAATGGGCTTTTTTCAGGAGCGGAGGAGCGGGAGGCCAAAACGTGAATAAAGTGGAAACCGCGGTACGGCTTACCCATAAACCCAGCGGAATTGTGGTGGAATGCCAACAGGCCCGCACGCAGGGAGAAAACAGGGAAAAGGCAATGAAGATGCTCAAAAGCAGGTTATATGAAGTGGAATTGCGTAAACGGGAAGCAATCAAAAATGCAAACAATGCCAGTAAGAAAAAAATTGAATGGGGATCGCAGATCCGGTCCTATGTTTTCCATCCCTATAAAATGATAAAGGATCACCGGACTGGGTTCGAGGTAGGCAATGTGCAGCCGGTGATGGACGGAGGTTTGGATGGATTCATTAAAGCCTATCTCATGATGGAAAAACAGGCCGAAGTTTAATCATCTATATTTGCAGTTCAAATTCTTGATATGGGAATTGGCAGTTTTTCATATCCCTTGCCTGGCAACGAACCCGTGCTGGGCTATCTTCCCGGGAGCAAGGAAAGGGAGATCTTAAAACGGACCTTGGCCGAATTGAAAAGCAAACCGGCCGATATCCCCATGTATATTGGTGATAAGGAAGTGCGGACAGGGAAAAAAACTGCGATCCATCCGCCGCATGAAAATAAAAGGATACTTGGACATTTTTATGCCGGTGACGAAAAGCATGTGCAACAGGCCATTGCTTCTGCATTAGAGGCCAGGGAAGGATGGGTAAACCTGAGCTGGGAAAACCGGGCAGCTATATTCTTAAAGGCTGCTGATCTGATCGCTACAAAATATCGGGCCTATATGAATGGTACAACGATGCTGGGGCAGAGTAAGAATGTCCATCAAGCTGAGATTGATAGTGCCTGTGAGATCATTGACTTTCTTAGATTTAATGTGCACTTTTTGAGCGAAATATATAAACAGCAACCGGTCAGTTCCCCGGGTGTTCATAACCGCTTGGAATACCGTCCTCTGGAAGGATTCGTCTTGGCGATAACACCGTTTAACTTCACGGCTATCGGCGGAAACTTGCCAAGTTCCGCAGCGATTTGCGGCAACACGGTTGTTTGGAAACCAGCTAATACTCAGATATACAGCGCGCAGATGTTTATGCGGGTCCTTAAGGAAGCTGGCTTACCCGATGGAGTCATCAATCTCATATACGTCGATGGCCCTACACTTGGCAAAGTCTGCTTCAGTCATCCAGATTTCGCAGGCGTGCATTTCACCGGATCTACTGCCGTGTTTAACAGCATGTGGAAGACAATTGGGGAACAAATGGGAATTTACAAATCGTATCCTCGCATTGTTGGAGAAACAGGAGGCAAAGATTTTGTCATTGCGCATAAAAGCGCTGATATCGAGGTTCTGGCAACAGCAATCCTGCGTGGCGCTTTTGAATTCCAGGGGCAAAAATGTTCGGCCGCTTCCAGGGCCTATATTCCCTCCAACCTGGCTGGAGAGCTAAAAAAGAAATTGATTGCTGGCGTTAAAAGTTTTAAGATGGGCGCTGTTGAGGATTTCAGCAATTTTATCAATGCGGTGATCGACGAAAAAAGTTTTGATAAGATCAAATCCTATATCGATAAGGCAAAAAATGATAAAAATGCGGAGATATGGGCAGGTGGCAAATGCGATAAATCAAAAGGATTTTTCATCCAACCAACGATTATCGAAGCCAAGGAGCCCAAATACCTGACGATGTGCGAAGAAATCTTCGGACCTGTGTTGACCCTGTATGTTTATCCCGCAGGACAGTTTGAAAAGGCGCTTGACCTGGTGGATTCAACCTCACCTTATGCGTTAACCGGGGCCGTCATTGCAAAAGACAGGGATGCCATTGAGCTGGCCGTGACCAGGCTGAAGAACGCCGCAGGCAATTTTTATATAAACGACAAACCCACCGGAGCCGTCGTAGGACAGCAACCTTTTGGCGGAGCAAGAGCGAGCGGGACGAACGATAAAGCCGGTTCCATCATCAATCTGTATCGCTGGCTAAGTCCCAGGACAATCAAAGAAACTTTTAATCCGGCAACCGATTATAAGTATCCATTTATGTCTGAATCCTGACAATCTCAGCAAGAAGATGCGCTTGTTTAATCCAGCCTGCTTATTTTTATAAAAAATTAGTCTGATTGAAGACCATCCTCGACACAGAACAGTTAGCCCTTACTATTAAAAGGCTGAGCCAGCAAGTGCTCGAGAACCATATCGATCTGGAAAATACCGTATTGATTGGAATCCAACCGCGCGGGATCTATTTTTCCAATCGGCTCGTAACTGAAATCAAAACGCAGGTGCCTCCGGAAAAAATCAAATATGGCAAGCTCGACATCACTTTCTACAGGGACGATGTCAGACAGGGTTTGCACACGATCAATCAAACCGATATACCCTTTTCCATTGAAGGCAAAAATGTAGTGCTGATTGATGACGTATTGTACACCGGCCGCACTATCCGCGCTGCCCTCGACGCCCTACTAGACTTCGGCCGTCCGGCAAAAGTGGAATTGTGTATCCTGATCGACCGGAGATTCAGCAGGCAGTTACCCATACAGGCCGATTATACCGGTAAGTCCATAGATTCCATCATCACACAAAAAGTAAAGGTTTTCTGGAAGGAAAAGGATGGCCAGGAAGAAGTCACGCTGTTTTGATTTTTCCATTAACTTCGCCTTTTAATGCAACTGAGTACCAAACATCTTCTTGGCATTAGAGACATACAGTCAGCCGACATCCAGCTTATTTTAGACACAGCTACCCAATTTAAGGAGGTTTTGCAAAGACCAATCAAGAAAGTCCCAACACTCCGGGACGTAACAATTGTCAATCTTTTCTACGAAAGTTCCACCCGAACAAGGATATCATTTGAACTTGCGGAAAAAAGGCTGTCCGCTGACACGGTTAATTTCTCAAGTTCCGGCTCCTCGGTTTCAAAAGGGGAAACTTTACTTGACACAGTGAATAATATCCTGTCAATGAAAGTAGATATGGTCGTGATGAGGCATAGCGCAAGCGGGGCACCACATTTTCTCGCCAAACATATTCCAGCGGCTATTGTCAATGCGGGGGACGGGATCAACGAACACCCCACTCAGGCCCTGTTGGACGCATTTTCCATACGAGAAAAATTGGGTTCGCTGGCTGGTAAGAAGATTGCGATCATCGGGGATATCCTCCATTCGCGGGTCGCCCTTAGCAATATCTATTTACTCAAGAAAATGGGAGCCGAAGTCACCGTGGCGGGCCCCCCTACCCTTATCCCCAAATATATCAAGGAAGCCTTCGATGTCCGTGTGGAGTATAACCTTAAAAGCGCGCTGGAGTGGTGTGATGTAGCCAACATTTTGCGTATACAGCTAGAAAGACAAAACCAGGTGCTTTTTTCTTCTTTGCGCGAATATAGCCTGGCATACGGTGTCAACAAACGGATTTTGGACAGTCTGAACAAAGAGATTATCATCATGCACCCCGGCCCGATCAACCGTGGCGTGGAATTGGATAGTGATGCTGCCGATAGTAAACAATCCATTATTTTGCAGCAGGTGGAAAATGGTGTCGCGGTGCGCATGGCGGTATTATATCTGCTCGCAGGGGGTCAGGCTGAACACCATTGAACTTCCTGGAACTTGGAGATAATTTTATCCAGCAATTAAAAAATTCCGGCTTCGACCGAAATCAGGAGGGTTAATTATGCAACGCATTTGCCTTTTTCCGGGAACTTTTGACCCCATCACGATCGGTCACCTGGATATCATCCAACGCTCGCTTAGGCTTTTTGACAAACTGGTGATCGGGATTGGACGCAATGCCAATAAAGCCTCCATGTTCTCGGAACAGCAACGCCTGGAATGGATCAAGGACATCTATAAAAAGGATCCCAAAATCGAAGCCGTGATCTATGACGGTTTAACCATTGATTGCTGCAAAAGTGTGGAGGCCAATTATATTTTAAGAGGTATACGATACGTAAACGATTTTGAATATGAAAAAGCCATCGCTGATATGAACCGCAGCCTTGACAAAACTATTGAAACCATTTTTTTAACCTGTTTGCCTCAATATACTTCGGTCGCCTCCACCCTGGTCCGTGACGTGTTGCGCAATGGTGGAAACGCCGGACAGTTTTTACCGGAGGTGGTGGCCCAATCATTAAAAGGAAAAATTTACCCTTATGTCGATTTGGTTTAAAAGCACGCTCACCCTCGAAGAAATTCAATCCTTCGCCAAGGGGACGATGAACGAATATATTGGGATCCAATTCACGGAATTGGGTGAAAATTTTATGAGGGCAAAGATGCCAGTGGATGAACGTACCCGGCAGGCCTATGGGCTGCTGCATGGAGGCGCTTCAGCAACCCTGGCCGAAACCATTGGAAGCGTCGCCTCTGCCATGATCCTGGACCTGGACCAATTCTATTGTGTGGGGCTTGAAATCAATGCCAACCATACAAGAAGTGCAAAAGAAGGTTTTGTGGAAGCCACGGCATTACCCCTTCATATCGGCGGTCTGACCCACGTATGGGATATTAAGATCCGCGACCACAGGGAAAACCTGATTTGTGTTAGCCGCTTAACGGTGGCTATACTAAAGCGTCGTTGATGACCTCAGGGGATTACCGCTTTTTTGCAACAGGTCGACTATTGAAGGATAGGTGTTTTTTAAAATTTTGGGGATTTCCTTGTCATCTATCCATTTGATTTCTGTGATATGCTCCTCCCGTTGGGGGACTAGTTCCTGATTGGAAGAAGCCTTCATGGCATACCAACTTGTTTCTTTTAGAAAATGCTTGCCATTTTCATCATATGCATGAAAGGTCTTCATGACGAATTTACCCAGGCTCACATTGATGAGCCCCGTTTCTTCCTTTACCTCCCGGATGCCGCATTGTTCCAATGATTCCCCCTTATCTAATTTCCCTTTCGGCAGGTCCCATTTTTTTCTTCTGAAAATAAACAATCTTTCCTCCTTCTCATTACTAATCAGCCCACCGGCGGCTTCTACCAACACAAATTTCTTCCAAAATGCTTTTTTCAATTCCTCCAGTTTTGAATGATAAAAAATCCCAGCATGGACTTTTTCCCTGTGCATTTCGTGGATCATTGAATTGACAGCGGCGCTTGAAAATTCATCGATAAAAATGGCGTCATCATGGTGGACGAAGACATTGATCTCGCTGGTAATTTCGTCACACAAAAAAAGGGGTTTATCATTAAAAAAAATTTTTATATACATGGCCGGGGTTTATGCTTTGCAAGCTACGGCTTAACTTAACAAGTAAATAACCCAGACCTCCTTTTTCATTGCTGGCTTAAGTAATCCGGGAAATTGTTAAAAATGGCTGCCAACTGGCTTTGCCGGGTCATTAATCAAGAAAGAATGACCGGAGATTAGTAGTTTTGAGCCATAAATTCATTGATTATGAAAAAACTCTCCTTTTTCCTCCTGATGATTAGCATTTTTTCTATTCCGTCGCGGGCGCAGGTAGTCAGAAAAGGCGCGCAGGAAATAGCCACCATAAAAACACCTACCGTTCAATGCGAAGAATGTAAAGAGCGCATTGAAAACTATCTTGCCCGTGAAGACGGTGTGCAAAAAGTAGTCGTGGATTACAAAAAGAAGATTACAAAGGTTACCTATCTCATTGACCGCACGAACTATGAAAATGTAAAAACCGCCATTGCCAACGCAGGCTATGATGCCGACGATGTCACAGCCAATCCCGAGTCATATAAAAAGTTACCTACCTGTTGCAAAAAACCTGAGGACGGCGGCGGTCATGGGAAAAAGAATTGAAGATTTGGAAAAAACCAGCGGGTAAAAAATCTAATATTTTACTTCGACCGTAAATTTCAATTGATCAGTTGCCAATTCTGAAGCAGCCGCATTGCTGATGCGAATGACCAAGCCTGCACTTTCTTTCATGTCTGGCAATTGGCCCAGTATTTTCGCATATACTGTTTTATGGTTGGAGGGATTTGTCACTTTGACGATGGTGCCAACCTGTACATTATTCATCAGGGCGTAATACTTGCCATCCTGCCAGCCGCTTGTACTTTTGAATATCCCTGCTTCTCCACCCACTGATCCATTTCCAGCAATAAAATCAGGGTGGAAATAACCGCCGCCAGCGGGGTGGGTACTGGCATACCCGCTCACGGGTTTTGGTTCAACCGGATCCGGAGTATTGCTTAGCGGCCTGCTTTCCGATTTGGACAGATTGCTGGTTGTGGTAACTAATTCTTCTTTTTTCGGACCAATGTCCGCTGGCGCGCCGGCCATCACATCGCCATTTATTGAATATTTGGCCAATGTGGATTGGGAAGCCTTAACCTTAAGAAAGCCAACAATTAGCTGCATTCCCTTTTTAACATGGTCCCTATTGACATGATTCCATTTCTCCAGGTTCTCCACGGATACACTATTGTAATTGGTACTGATCCGGTATAGCCATTCCTTTTCCTGTACAATATGGTAGAGTGGCACTAAGACCTCTCCCGTGCCTTTGGACCCGTCCTGAGAAAAATTGATCACCGTAAGGGGAACTTTAAGAACCTGACCGATCGAAAGGGGTTTGTCAAGTGATTGCCCGTTATAAGGCGCCATATCCTTCGGGCCAACATTAAAGATCCTGCCGATACTATACCAGTTTTCACCGGCCTCAACCGCATGTTGCAGGTAGAGTTTGCTGCCCGTCCCTTCAACCAGGAGTGGCGAGGTTTGCGACCAGGAGTTTGCAAAAATAAAAACCGATATCCCAATTGCAATGAGGTGTTTCTTCATAAGGATCTAATATTATGGAATAATTATTGGCAAAGATGCAAAAATATCTTGCAAATAAAATGTCAAAAATGTAATTTGTAACCATGATCATCACTGGAAAATGGAAAATCATTGAGGCTGAATTCGGCGGGAGCAGGTTGCCATCGAAAGATTTCGAGAATTTGATCCTTGAATTAGACGAGACCTCCTACCAATTAAAGGAGGAAAAAATAATTGACAGCGGGATAGTTGTCTTGATAGGGAACACCGAACCGGCTTCCTTAACCATAACCGGACTTTATGGCCCAAATAAAGGAAAGACATTTCACTGTATTTACAAATTTGATGGTGATCAAATGATCATGTGCTATAATTTAGGCGGCGATAGTAAACCGGCTTCCTTTGAAACCTTTGAAAACACGCTTTTGTACCTGGTCCGCTACCAAAGGGTATGACTTAATAGGCTTTCGTTATCCTCCATTCCTTTGGATAATAATTATTGATGCGTTTATCCAGGACCTTTATCCAACCCAGGGATTGTTGCAGGTAGCGCACCATGGCCCAGCCTTTTTGGCTAATATTCAGGCGCAGATCCTCTTTCCTCAAAAATTGAATTGCCTCGCCCTTGGAAAGGGTAATGGCAGGAATTTCTGGAGCAGCAATGCGGCTCATCGCTAGTTCATGATCGGGAATTAGATCATTGTCTATTAATTTCCCAAGGCGGATCCCGGCCTTCTTAAGGAAATTAGTGGATTGAATAGTATGGAGGTCGTGAAGCAGCGCTTCAGGAATGGCATGGACAAAATCATCCCTTTTGAAGCAGGCATAAGGAATCTGCGGCTTGAGCCAGGAATCCAGGAGGGTTTGCTCTTTTCTGCCAGTTCTGTCAAATTCCGTTTTCTTATTTTTTGGATAATTAAAAAGACTGCCCCCCTTTTTTTTTAAACAAGCTATAAAAAAGCCTTCTCCTTCAATATGGTTTGGATAAAACCGGTATCCGAATGCCTTGTGCTTATCGGTTATCACTTTAGTCACCATCCAATCGGGATTTACCGGTATTTCTATGCTGTCAGTAGGAAATGCGGACATTAACCAGTCCAGGACATCCTCGTTTTCCTGTTTTGAATAGGAACAGGTAGCATAAATAAAGACACCGTCTTTGCACAATGCAGGCCAAACGTCCGAAATTATTCTTTCTTGCCTGCGGCTGCATGTATTTACTTGATCGGTACTCCACTCTGATATCGCCTCTGGGTCTTTGCGGAATAAGCCACTTCCACTGCAGGGTGCGTCCACCAGGATTACATCAAAAAAATTGACCAGTGTTGAAAAATCCATCGGATCATTATTCGTAACGAACACATTTGAGCCGCCCCATTTTATCATGTTTTCCCGCAATGTAATTACCCTTGAGCGAATGACTTCATTGCTCACCAGCAGGCTTTCTTCAGAAATCAGCGACTGAATCAATGTGGATTTCCCACCCGGTGCAGCGCATAAATCAAGCACACGGATCCGGTTATTCAGGTCAACCGTGTGATGGATGACTTGTTCTAAAAACATGCTGGATGCCTCCTGCACATAATAAGCCCCCGCATGAAAAACAGGATCCATCGTAAATGAAGGTCGTTTGTTCAGATAAAACCCCTGGGAAGACCATGGAACCGGAACTAGAGGCTCAATCCCCTCCCATTTCTTGGCTCCGGCCAGCTTCATGGGATTAAGGCGGACTGACGTCACCTGACCGGCCGATTCATGAACCTTCAAAAATGAGGCTTCATCAAAACCAGTTAGTCCCTTGAGTGATTCCACTAATTCTTTTGGAAGCGATAACAATTTTTCTACATTTGGTGCCCGGCCAAAATTATAGTAATTCACGAGTAAGGCGAAAAATATGAAACATGCTTTTTTATTGTTATTAATATTGCAAGCTGCTTTTGTGATAGATGCCCAAACATTTCCCAACAGTGAAAAGGACGGCAGATACATCATGGTCAACGGGGCCAGACTTTGGGTCGTTATGTTTGGTAAAGGAGATCCGGTTTTTTTTATTGCCGGTGGTCCTGGTAATGCCCATATCTAGCTGCGGAGCTTTGATTCAATGTCCACCCATCACACCTTAGTTTATAAGACGGAGCGTAAAACCAATCCATCGCTTTCGTGGATTGGATGTAAGCTAAATTTATCCACAACGGATCAAAATACTAATATGTTTAGTACCTTAGTAGTTCACTTTACACCATTACCTTGCTGAAAGCTTTTAAATATGCCCTCTTGCCTACGGATGAACAGAAGCATCAAT